>Ga0310326_10001_pt1 | contig 44283 bp, 45 predicted proteins | sample LakSupSRFTotalD5_FD_195540 | JGI IMG/M metagenome (GOLD analysis project Ga0310326, IMG submission 195540) | Enriched freshwater cyanobacterial communities from Lake Superior, Ontario, Canada - SU02.SRF.Total.D5 (v2) (version 2) | ecosystem: Environmental > Aquatic > Freshwater > Lake | place...
GGCCGCATCACCGCACCTGTGATCTTTTTCCAGGGCCTCGATGACCAGGTGGTGCCCCCCGCCCAGACCGATTCGATGGCCGAGGCCCTGCGCAGCCGGGGTGTGCCAGTGGAGGTGCATCGCTATGAAGGCGAGGGCCATGGCTTCCGCAGTGGCGCCGTACGGGTGGCCGTCTTGGAGGCCACTGAAGCCTTTTTCCGCCACCACTTCGCCCTGGGGTGTCCCTGATGGGGATCCCAATGGCGACTGCATGGCTGCAAGAACCGGCCCGGGCCCTGGCCTGGCTGCTGCTGGCGATGGCCGCTCTGACGGTGTTGCTGGGGCTGGGGCGGGCGATCGGCCAGCGGCTCCAGCTCAAGTTAGTCGGCATCCCCGAGGCCCTGGTGGCCGGCCTGATCGGCCTGGCCCTGGCCCCCTCCGGGCCCCTGCCCCTGCTGCCGGAACCCGTGATGCAGCTCTGGGCCGACCTGCCCCTGGCGCTCTTGACCCTGGTGTTCGCCACCCTGCTGCTGGCCAAGCCGCTGCCGAAGCTGGCGGGGCTGTGGCAACCGGTCTCGGCCCAAGTGCTGCTCTCGCTGACCCTGGCCTTTGGCCAGTTTCTGGTGGCGGGCCTGGCGGTGTTGCTTCTGCTGCAACCCTGGCTCGGGGTAAGCCCGTTGATGGCCTGCCTGATCGAGGTGGCCTTCGAGGGCGGCCACGGCTCCGCCGCTGCCATGGGGCCCAGCTACGCGAGCCTGGGCTTTCCCACCGGCGCAGCCCTGGGCCTAGCCCTCTCAACGGTGGGGCTGTTGACCTCCACCCTGGTGGGCGGCGTACTGGTGGTAGTGGGCCGCAGCCGGGGCTGGACCAGTTCCTGGCCGGCCCCAGCCCCCCAGGGGGCCCCAGACGCCGCCGGCCCAGGGCCCAGCGACCAGGCCAGGTCGCCGCAGCATCCGGTCCCACCCCAGGGGCCCCTGCAACAGCTGGCCGCCTGGGCCGTAAATCTGGCCCTTGCCGGGGTGGCGGTGCTGGTGGGTGTTGGCCTGCTGGCCCTGCTCCGCGGCCTGGCCGAGCGCACCGGCGGCGGCTTCGCCCTGGTGATCGATGCCCTGCCCGTATTTCCCCTGGCCCTGGTGGGCTCGATCCTGGTGCGACTGGTACTGGAACGCCTGCACCTAGACGGCTGGGTGTCGGCGCCGATCCAGGGCCAAACCGGCACCCTTTCGGCCGACCTGCTGATCACGGCGGCCACGGCGGGTCTGGACCTGGCCCTGCTGCGCCAGGACTGGCTACCCCTCTCGGTGCTCTCCCTGGCCGGACTGCTCTGGAACCTGGCGGTGATTTTGCTGCTGGCGCCTCGGATCCTGCCCAAGGACTGGTTTGAGCGGGCCGTGATCGAATTCGGCCAGGCCACGGGCGTGGCGGCTAGTGGCCTGCTGCTGCTGCGCATGGCCGATCCGGACGACCGCAGCGAAGCGCTTCAGGCCTTTTCGATCAAACAGCTGCTGCTCCAGCCCCTGCTTGCCGGCGGGGTGATCACGGTGGTCGCTCCCCTGGCGATCAGCGGCTGGGGCCTACCCGCCTGGACCGCCCTGTGTTTTGGCCTGGTGGTGGTCTGGGCCAGCCTGGGGCTGGTATTAGCCAGCCGGCGGGCCTAGGCGCCGGGGCAGCGAACCGGATGCAGGCCGCCAATGCGGCGCTTAGCGCACCATCGCCGCCACGTTCCCCCCATCCACGGTGAGCACCACGCCGGTGCTGCGCTCCAGCAGGGCCAGGGAAACAAAGCCCTCGGCCACATCACTGGCGCGCACCTCCCGGGAGAGCAGGTTGCCGGCCATGTAGTCGGCCTCGCTCAGGCCCCGGGCGGCGGCGCGGCTGCGGATCATGGCGTCATCGAGCAGGCCGGAGCGGATGCGATCGGCATTGATCGCATTGGAGCGGATCCCTTCCGGGCCGCCTTCGAGGGCGTACTGGCGCATCAGGGCCAGCAGGGCCGCCTTGGCAATGCCGTAGGCGCCGAAGTTGGGGCCCGGATTCAGGGCCTGCTTGCTGACGTTGAACAGCAGCTGCCCCCCCAGCACCGGCCGGCTGGCGGCCTGGTCGGCATCGCCCGAATCCTGGGCCCGAAACACGGCCATGGCCGCCTGGGCCACGGCCTGATGGGCAAACAGATTGAGCTCGAAACTGGCGCGCAGGTCGGCATCCGGCAGGCTGGCCATGGCGCCGCTCCAGGCGGCTCCGGCATTGCTCACCACGAGATCGAGGCCGCCGAAGCGGGCCACCACCTGGTCCATGGCCTCCCGCAGGGCCTTTGGATCGGTGAGGTCGCAGGCCAGGGCCAAGGCCTGGCGGCCGCAGGCTTTGGCCGTGGCCGCAGCGGCGGCGCCATCGCGGTCGAGGAGCGCCAATTCAGCCCCTTGTTTGGCAAAGGCAAGGGCCGTGGCTGCGCCGATGCCGCCGCCGGCACCGGTCACGACCACCACTTGGCGGGCCAGGGGCTTCTCGCTGCCCTTGCCGAGCTTGGCCTGCTCCAGGCTCCAATACTCCATCGCAAAGGTATCGGCCTCATCCACTGGCTCAAAGCGGCCCACGGCTTCCGCCGCCAGCAGGGTGCGGGCCCAGGCCAGGCCGAGGTCGGCCACCACCGAAGCCTCCGCCGCGCTCTTGCCAATGCCCACCAAACCCAGGCCCGGGATCGCCACCAGCCGCGGCAGCGGATCGAGGGGGGTTTTGGTCCCACCGGCCCGGGCATTCTGGCGCTGGACATAGGCCTGGTACGCGGCAATGTAGGTGCCGAGGGCCTGGTCGATCTGGACGGCCGTGGGCTGGGCTGGCAACACCAACGGACTGGCCTTGGTGCGGATCACATGGTCGGGGGTGGCAACGCCGCGGCGGGCCCAATCGGCCAGGCGGGGATCGTTGACCAGCTCCAGGACCTGGGGCGTGGCGCGCAGGTCGAGCAGCCAGCGCAGCGGCGCCCCTTGCGCCTCGGCGGCCCGGCCCAGGGCCCCCCGCAGCACCGGCAGCACCGCCGCCGCAGAACTCTTGGGCGCCGGCCCGGGGGTTGGCTGGCGGGAAACCTGGGCGCCCTGCGCCAACCCAATGCGCTCCTCGGCTTGGCGCACCAGCGCAATCATCCGTTCGTAGCTCTGCTGGGCGGTGGCTCCAAAGGAGAAAAGGCCGTGCTTGAGCAGCACCATGCCCTCGAGCTCGATGCCCAAGGCAGCGGCGCGGGCAGCCGCCTGCTCGTAGGCGGCCGCGGCGGCCAGGGCCAGGTCAAAGCCGGGCATCACATAGGGCACCAGGGCAACCCGTTCGCCATAAACCTGGCGGCAGATCGCTTCGGCATCGGGCTGGTCGGCCAGGGCCAGCAGGGCGATCGAATGGGTGTGGTCGACGTAGGTGTGGGGCAGAAAGGCATGCAGCAGGGCCTCCACCGACGGGTTAGGAGCGGCCGGATCGATCAGGTTCTGGCGCTGGGCCGCCACCATTGCTTCATCGCTAAGGCGCTCCAGGGCCCGCAGGGCCTGCAGGGGCTCCAGGCGCACGGCTGGATGGCCGGGGGGCTCGATCGTGGCCAGGTCCCAGCCAGAGCCCTTCACACACAGCACCGGGATCGTTTCACCCAACAACCCCGTGATCGTGGTTTTAACCGAGGTGTTGCCGCCGCCATGGAGCACCAGGTCTGGATCGGCCCCGAGCAGGCGGGCCGAATAGGTCCGCAGCGCCAGGGCTTCTGGGACCCCTTGGGCCCCATAGGCAGCCACGGCCTCAGCGGCGGCAGCGTCCGACCAGCGGTTGAGCACGGGCATGGGCGAGGGCTGGCGGCGCAGCCGGGAGGCTAGGTGGCAAGGGGGCTATCGCCTAGCCAACGGCCCAAACCGCTGTTACGAAGCCGATCTTTTCCAGGCCCAACCTCTCCGTCAGTTGCCAGGAAAACAACGATCCTGTCCATCGGCCAAGGCTGGGCGACGGCGTTCAGATGCACAAGAACAGACAAAACCTAGTCAGGCCTACCCGTAACCAGCACCGGAGAAAGCCAGCGAATCCATGGTGCTGGCAATCGAGCGCATCACCACATGGACGCAAATTAATCAGAAAACAAGTTACAAATTTATTATTATTTGGAATTCAAAATCTGATCCATTAAATTACCCCTAATTCTTCAGCCCAACTTTATCAGCCTAAAATTTAGACATGGCCGTAATCTTTTCAATTTTTTCAACCTCGAGCCCCGACAATTCATCGAGGCCGAGAAGTTTATCCTTCACCAAGCTCGCAAATACAAACAAGATGCCATCAAGACGAAAATCGAAATGGCCCTCGATCGAATGGCGCTGGATGCTGAGAAAGTCGTGGAGCTGCCAGAGATCCTCTGCGCCCTGAAGGGCCCCGACCCGCTCGCGCAGGGATTCGGTCAACTGGGCAATGGCGCGGCCGTAGGCCAAATCAAAGGCCTGCTTGGCGATGGCCTGCTCCTGATCTGTCCAGCCCGCCAAATCCGTTTCCATCGTCATAAATCAAGTTGGTAGGGACGCTATCGCACTGTCCTTGCTGCCGCGAGTGACAGGGGCCAAGCGGCAGCCCGATAGATCGGACCGTCGCTGGGCAGGCAAGGCAAACCAGGGCAAACCTGGCGATTGATGGTGTTCGCGGTGGTACCCGAAGTGATAGCAGGCAATCAACGATAACCAGACTGGCAGATCAAGGCTATGGGCCTGGTGGCCAGGCGCCCAGGCCTGCCCGGCCCCGCGGTGAGGTAGGTAGGTGCCAAAGGCAAACAACTGCAGCGAACTGAGGATCAGGGGCAGGATGCAAACGAGCCCCACAGCCAATGCAGGGTTAGCTGTGTGGGGCCAGGCGAACAGCAGACAGATCGCCCAGGTTGTTAAAAGGGATGCCATCTGGCCTACCCCCAAATAGCCCGCCATGAAACGGCCGTACCACGCCAAGGGCCCAGCCCCAGCCAGGACATCAGGATCTTGGTGACTGCCCGGGTCTAGGTGGTGCTGGCGATGATTGAGCAGGCAGTGCTGGTAAGGCAGGCAGGCATAAAGGGCCAAAGCGAGTTGGCCCAAGCGTTGATTGGCACCAGAGTGCAAGGGCAGCAGTACGCCGTGCATGGCGTCGTGGCCAATAATGAACAGTCCCGTTTGCAGAAATGTTCTTAGCCCAATCGCCAGGACCACTAGGGAGAGGGATTGGCTAGCCAGATCCACGCTCAACAAGGCAAGCAGGGAAAACAACCACGCCGCCGTGATAGCTGTAGCTAGGGCAAGCCCCATGCCGGCCTGGCTCAACGGCCGAGCTTCAGCAATTCTGCCGGAGAGGCCAACAGGTCAATCGCCACAAAGTAGATCTTGCCTTCAGGATTGAGCAGGAAGCGCCAGGCCACATTCATGCCTACACCAGCTCCGAACCAGGGGGTTTGAACCTTGCCGGTGACCTTGATCTGGTTGAAATTGCCTTCAGCCGGCTCTGAATATCCCCGCTCGGGCAGCAACTTCAGATTTTGGCAATCTTCACGGAAGAAGCGCAAAATGGCATCCGTGCCCACAATCGGCTTCTGGAACGGAGCCTGCAGGGCGCCATCGGGCAAGAAGAGCTCGATCAAGCTATCGAAATCGTTGGCATTAAGCCGATCCATATAGGCATTGACCGTGGGATTGATCACGCCCTCAATAAACACCTTTTTGCGCAAGTCCTCAGGGGTGGGTGCCGCCACTGGCTCCATCACCCGTTGGCCTTCTCCCTTGGCGGGATCGAAGCCCATGTCCACCACAAAGTTGCGCAGCAAGGTGATCTGCTGACCCTGCTCAACGCCCTTGACTGAACCCAACACTGCCGAGGCGTTGGCCGAGAGTTGATAGCCCTCAGGAATGGGGGCCACGAGGCCAACTGCCATCCATTCGCCCAGCTGATACCAGAAGCCCAACTTGATATTCACCGACCAGTTGGCGTAGCTGCGGCCAATGGGAGTGTCGGAGCGGTTGGCCAGATCACACATCACCTGACTTTGTTCAGCAAAGCCCATGGCCTTGATCTGGTTCATCACGGGTTCGGCGAACTGCATCCGGGCCGCGCCCGGGGCCGCCACCGTGATCGTGGAGCCCATCTCCAGATAGGCATACCAAATCAGGGCCAGCTGATCTTCAGCGTTGAGCAGGCGGAAACGGGCTGTGACCGCTGGAACAACGTCTGCTGAAAGGGTGTCCGGAAAAATCTGGGTGGCCTTATCAAGCGTGAACATTGGCAGCCGCTCCAAGTGTTAAGTAGGTTAAAGAACTCTAGCACGAACCCCCTAAGACCTGTAGGCCCGGGTGTTTTACCTCTTTCCCCCGGTTGCCTCAACGGGGCTCAGACTCGATCCTCCCCCCTAGGGAACAGCTCCTGAACCCAGGGTGGGGCCGCGGGGTCTTTGCGGGGTTTACCCGATGGGTCACCTGACTTTACGGCGGTCTAGCCGAAACCAGTTAGCTGCGCTGCATTGCTGGCTGGATTGGTGCCGCCCATGCAGCCAAGCAAGCCCGCTCAGCCCACCCCATAGAGCTGCTTGAGGCCCTCTTCACTGGCACTCACCACCCCCCGTTCCGTGATCAGGGCCGTCACCAGGCGGGCCGGGGTGACATCAAAGGCGGGGTTGAAGCCCTGGCTGCCCGTGGGCGTTAACTGCACCTGGGTGAGAGCCCCTGACCTGGCATCGCCCCTGGGGCTGTCCCCCCGGGCGGCGCCATCGGCGGGGCTCACCAGGCCCTGGATATGGGTGACTTCCCGCTCCGAGCGGGCCTCGATCGGGATCTCCGCCACCCCATCGGAGATGGACCAATCAATCGTTGAAGCCGGCAAGGCCACATAAAAGGGCACGCCGTTGTCATGGGCGGCGAGGGCCTTGAGATAGGTGCCAATTTTGTTGCACACATCGCCGCTGCGGGTGGTGCGATCGGTGCCGACGATCACCGCATCGACCTGGCCGTGCTGCATCAGGTGGCCGCCGGCGTTGTCGACGATCACCGTGTGGGGCACGCCCTCGCGGCCCAACTCAAAGGCGGTGAGGCTGGCGCCCTGGTTGCGGGGCCGGGTTTCATCCACCCACACATGCACCGTCATGCCGGCGCGGTGGGCCTTGTAGATCGGCGCCAGGGCCGTACCCCAATCCACCGTGGCCAGCCAGCCGGCGTTGCAATGGGTGAGCACGTTGAAAGGCTCGTTCTGGCGGTGAGCCGGGCGGCGGGCCGCCAGCTCCTGGAACAAACGCAAGCCGTGGTCGCCGATGGCTTCGCACATCAGCACGTCCTCCTCGGCGATGGCGCCTGCTTCCTGCTGGGCGGCCAGAGCCCGCTCCGCCGGCGCCAGCGGCAGCACCCGGTCCCGCACCCGTTCCAGGGCCCATTGCAGATTCACGGCCGTGGGCCGGGTGGCCAGCAGCTGGCTGAAGGCCGCCGCCAGGGAGCCATCGCTGGGATCGGCCTGAAGGGCCAGCATCAGGCCGTAGGCGCCGGTGACCCCAATCAGCGGCGCGCCGCGCACCACCATCGTGGAAATCGCCTCGGCCGCCTGGTCCAGGCTGGTGAGCGAGCGGGTGATGAAGGTATGGGGCAGCTGGGTCTGGTCGATCACAGCGAGCGAACGGCCCCCGGCTTCGAGCCAAATGGTGCGCCAGGCCTTGCCGTCGATGTTCATGGGGTGCGGGGCTCCGCCCTAGATCATCCCCTGTCGATCCGGCGATAGCCGAACCAATCGGGCACCTGGGGCTGGCTCAGTCCTTGGGGATGGGGTTCGAGCTGCACATACCAACGCTCGCCACCCAACAACTCCAACTGCTCAATAGCCAAGCAGTCGTCCACTGATGCCAGGTCATCCTTGTGCTGCTCCCGCGCCCCCACCAACCATTGGCGCTTAGCGGCTGCCTTCGCGGCCTGGGCTGAGCGGGCCACCACCAGGCCGAAGTGGTGCAGCTCGGCGAGCACATCGGGGCGGTAGGCGCCCAGGTTCACAAACCAGAGCCGCTCGGGCCGGGGCCCTGGCGGTTCGGGCCTCAAGGTCACGGCGTAGCCATCGATCGCCCGCACCACCATGGTGCTGTCCAGATGCAAACCCTCACGCCTGCCAAACCACTGCCGCCGGAGCACCGGAATCGTGTCATCGAGGCTGAGTCCGGCGACAAAACGCACGTCGTGCAGCTCGATATGGCAGCCGGCCATGCGTCCGCCGAGCACCACCAGGAACAGCTGGGGAGCGGTCCGGCCCTGAGCCGCTCGCCATACTGAATCACCTTGCCCCACCAGCATGGCCAGCCTGGGTTTTGCCAATGGCGACAGCATGCCATCCCTGGGACTTGGCACCTGGAAGGCGGCCGGCGGCGAGGTGGCTGGCGCCGTAACGGCGGCACTGGAGCTGGGCTACCGCCACTTTGATTGCGCCTCGATCTATGGCAATGAGGCCGAGATCGGCGAGAGCTTGAAGCAGGCCTTCGCCGCTGGAAGGCTCCAGCGCGACCAGCTCTGGATCACCTCCAAACTCTGGAACGACTGCCACGCCCCCGAAGACGTGCGCCCCGCCCTGGAACGCACCCTGGCGGACCTGGGCCTGGCCACCCTCGACCTCTACCTGATCCACTGGCCCGTGGCCCATCGCCATGGCGTGATGATGCCCCAGCAGGCCTCCGACCAGCTCAGCCTGGAGCAGCGGCCGATCGCCGCCACCTGGCGCGCGATGGAGGCCCTGGTGCGGGCCGGTCTGGTGCGCCACATCGGCGTCTCCAACTTCAGCCAGGCCAAGCTGGCCACCCTGCTGGCGGGGGCCGAGCTGGCGCCCGAGGTGAACCAGGTGGAACGCCATCCTTACCTGCAGCAACCGGAGTTGCTGGCCTTCTGCCAGGCCAACGCCATCCAGCTCACCGCCTATGCGCCCCTGGGCTCGCCGCCGGCCGGCGCAAGCTCGCCCCTGCTGGGCGATCCAGTGATCAGCGCGATCGCGGTGGCCCATGGCTCCAGTGCGGCCCAGGTGCTGCTGGCCTGGGGAATCGCCTGCGGCACGGCGGTGATTCCCAAATCCGTCCATCCCCAGCGCCTGGCCGCCAACCTGGCGGCGGCCCAGCTGTCCTTAAGCGCCACTGAACTGGCCGAGATCACCGCCCTCGATCGGGGCGAACGCTTCATCGGCGGCGGCTTCTGGGACCTGCCAGGCGGCACCTACAACCTGGCCAACCTCTGGGATGAACCGATCGGCGCAGCCTGAACCGGGCCCGGAACGAGATTGGCGGATCGGCGGCGGTCTGGGTGTAGCGGTGGAGCTGCGCTGGGGATGGCGCCGCTCAGCTGTGCTCACGCAAGAAGGCAATCGCGCCGATTAATTCTTCGGCGAAGCGATCGATCTCCTCGAGGGTGGTGGTGAAGCTAAGGCTGGCCCGAGCCGAGGCGGCCAGGCCGTAGTGGCGGTGCAGGGGCTGGGTGCAGTGGTGGCCGCTGCGGATGCAGATGCCGGCGCAATCAAGTAATTCGGCCAGATCATTGGCGTGCAGGCCGGCCACGCTGAAGGCGGCCAGGGCACCGCGGTCGGGCTGCTGCTGGGGGGTGGGACCAAGAATCCGCAGCCCCTCAATCGCCTCAAGCCGGGCGAATAGGTGGGCCGTGAGCTGCTGCTCCCAGGCGTGGACGCGTTCTAGACCCAGGCTATTGAGATAGTCCAGGGCCGCCCCCATGCCAATCGCCTCGCCGATGGCGGGGGTGCCTGCCTCAAATTTGTGGGGCAAGCCCGCCCAGGTGCTGCTCCCTAGGAACACGTCCTGGATCATCTCGCCGCCACCCAAGAAGGGGGGCATGGCCTCCAGCAGGGATTCCCGCGCCCAAAGAAAGCCCATGCCCGTGGGTCCACAGAGCTTGTGGGAGGAGCCCACCAGGAAATCGGCGCCGAGCTGGCCCACATCCACGGGCAGGTGGGCCAGGCTCTGGCAGGCATCCACCAGCAGCAGGGCGCCGGCGGCGTGGGCCAGGGTTGCGATCTCGGCGATCGGGTTGAGGCAGCCCAGGGTGTTGCTCACCTGCACCAGGCTTACAAGGCGGGTGCGCTCGTTGAGCTGGGCCTGGAAGTCACCCAGGTCCAGTTCACCGCTCTCGGTGAGACCGACATGGCGCAGGACGCAGCCCGTGCGGGCCGCCAGGAGCTGCCAGGGCACCAGGTTGCTGTGGTGCTCCATGACGCTAAGCAGCACCTCATCGCCGGCTTTGAGGTTGGCGTCCCCCCAGCTGCGGGCCACCAGGTTGATCGCTTCACTGGCATTGCGGGTGAAGACAATCTCGTGGGGCGAAGCGGCCCCAACAAACGCCGCCGTTTTGGCCCGGGCTCCTTCAAAACCCTCGGTGGCCCGGGCGCTGAGCTGGTGGGCGCCCCGGTGCACGTTGGCATTGTCGTGGTCGTAGTAGTGCTGCAGGGTCGCCAGAACCTGGCGGGGCTTCTGGCTGGTAGCGGCGTGGTCGAGGTAGATCAGGGGCTGGCCCGAGCAGGCCGTCTGGGCTAGCAACGGGAAATCGGGCCGGGTTAGGTCGGCCAGGCTGGGCCCAGCCCCGGGGATGGAGCCAACCTGGTTACCGGCGTTAGTCGGGACGTTGCTCAAAAGATTGGCTCTCGAACCCATCAGCCTCCCTCGCCCTCCAAGTCTTCACGCCCCGATTCAACTGCGGTGGCTGGCCCACCATCCGACCCACGGGCGGCGAGCAGAGATTCAAACGGGCACCAGCGCCGGGCCGTTGCCGGCAGCTCGCGCAACACCTCCTCGCAGAAGGCCCGCTTGAGCAGGGCTGAAGCCTGGTCCGCGGCGATGCCGCGACTCTGCAGATAAAACAATTCATCCAGCTGCAGGCAGCTCACGGTTGCCCCATGGGCGCAGCGCACGTCATCGGCCACGATCTCCAGCTCAGGCTTGGTGTCGATCCGGGCCCGATCCGAGAGCAACAAGCTGCGGCTGAGCTGGGCCGCATTGGTGCGTTGGGCGGCCCGGGGCACCCGCACGGCGCCATTGAACACGCTGCGGCCCCGGCCATCGGCCACGGCCTTATGGAGCTGGTCGAGCTGGCCTTCGGGCCCGCCAAAGGCCATGTGGCTATGGGTGTCGGCAATCTGGTCGCCTGCCACCACCTGTAAGCCGCGCAGGGTGGTGGTGGCGCTGCCATCGACTTGAACAATGCGGGGCTCCAGCCGGGAGACGCCCCAGCCGGCACTTACCGCCACCAGGCTGACGTGACTTTCGGGCTCCTGCTCTAGGGCCAGATGGGCTAGCAAGGCCGCGTCCGGCTGGCCCAGGGCCACCAGAGCGTGTTCAAGCCTGGCACCGCGGCCTAGGTGGGCCTCCAACACCAGGCTGGTGAGCCCCGCTCCGCTGGCCGTGAGCCGCTGGCAGAGCTGCAATTGGGCCTTTTCTTCCAGAATCAAAAGCACCCGCAGGGGCCGCAGCTCCGCGGCTGCATCACTAACCAGCTCCAGGCTCACCTGGCTGCGACTGGCGATGCGTAGGGCCAGCAATTGGGAGGCACTGGCATGGTTGAGCTCAACCGGCCAGTGCTGCTCGCAGCCGGTCGCTGCCAGGGTGTGGCCCAGGGCCAGCACCAGCTCTGATTCGGAGAGGGGGGACACCCCCGCCGGCAAGACCACCCCAGCAAGGGGATCGCTGCCCCCATCGAGCTTCAGGCGCAGGGTCCCTGGGCCGGATTGGGAGCTGTTTTGCGGGGCGAGCCCATCAGTGGCGGCGCCCCTGGACAGGGCAGCGCTGGGATTGAGGTCAAGACCGGCCAACAGGGCCAGGTCGGTAAAGCGCCAGGCTTCCTGGCGCCGGGAAGGCCCTTGCAGGGCCGCCAGGGCCTCGCGGCCGCGCCGCTGCACGGCGGCCAAGGGGCCCGAAGGGGCCGGCAACCGGGCCAACAGGTCTGAGGTCCAGCCAGCCAGGCCCTTCGCAGAAACGGTGCTGATCCCCATCAGCCCAGCTCCAGGGCCGCTAATTCCTGGTCCACCCAGTCGTAGCCGCGCTCTTCCAGCTCAAGGGCCAGCTCGCGGCCACCCGTGCGCAGGATCCGGCCAGCGGCCATCACATGGACAAAATCGGGTGTGATCGCCTCCAGCAGCCGCTGGTAATGGGTGATCAACAGGGTGGCGGTATCGGCGGTGGCGAGCTGGCTGACGCCGGCGGCCACGATGCGTAGGGCATCGATATCCAGGCCCGAATCGGTTTCATCGAGGATCGCCACTAGGGGCTCCAGCAGGGCCATCTGCAGAATCTCGTTGCGTTTTTTTTCACCCCCTGAAAAACCCTCATTCACACTGCGATCGAGGAAGGCTGGATCCATCTGCACCACCTTGAGGCGCTCGCGAACTAGGTCCTCAAACGCAAAGGTGTCGAGTTCCTCCTGGCCGAGCTGGACCCGGCGGGCATTGGTGGCCACCCTTAGAAATTCCAGATTGCTTACCCCCGGAATCTCCACGGGATATTGGAACCCGAGGAACACCCCCAACCGGGCCCGTTCTTCGGGCGAGAGCTCCAAAAGGTTCTGGCCCCGGTAGGTCACCGTGCCTGCGGTCACCGTGTAGGCGGGGTGACCCGCTAGCACCTTGGAGAGGGTGCTTTTGCCGCTGCCATTACGGCCCATCACAGCATGGATCTCGCCAGCCCGCAGGGTGAGATCAACTCCCTTGAGTATGGCGTTGTCCTCCACACGGGCATGGAGACCTCTGATCTCAAGCAAAACGTCGGCGTCGGGGCGAATCACGGGCGAGAAAACAAACGGATCAAAAATAGAAACAGTCGCCGCCAGCCTTGGCAGCAAAGAAGGCGGATAGCAGGACTAGCCGACCGACCCTTCCAACTTCAGGGCCAAGAGCTTGTCCGCTTCGGCAGCGAACTCCATCGGCAATTGGTTAAAGACGTCGCGGCAGAAACCACTCACCATCATTGAAACGGCCTCCTCAAAGGCGATGCCCCGGCTCTGCAGATAAAAGAGTTGATCCTCCGACATGCGGCAGGTGCTGGCCTCATGCTCCACCGATGCCAGGGGCTGCTGGGAGCGAATGTAGGGATAGGTGTTGGCGGCGGCCTGGTCACCGATCAACATCGAGTCGCACTGGCTGTAATTGCGGGCTCCCACGGCCTTGGGACCGATCTGAACCAGGCCCCGATAGCTATTGGCAGAATGGCCGGCGCTGATGCCCTTGCTCACGATCGTGGAGCGGGTACGGGGACCCACGTGCACCATTTTTGAACCGGTATCAGCTTGTTGGTAGTTATTGGTGAGGGCCACTGAATAGAACTCGCCGACTGAATCAGCCCCCTGCAGCACACAACTGGGGTATTTCCAGGTGATCGCCGAGCCTGTTTCCACCTGGGTCCAACTGATTTTGCTGCGATCGCCGCGGCAATGGCCCCGCTTAGTTACGAAGTTGTAGATCCCGCCGACACCGTGCTCATCTCCGGCATACCAGTTCTGGACGGTTGAATACTTGATCGAAGCGTCATCGAGGACGACTAATTCAACCACGGCCGCGTGCAGTTGGTTGGTGTCAAACATGGGCGCCGTGCAACCTTCCAAATAACTCACCGAAGCCCCCTCTTCCGCCACGATCAAGGTGCGCTCAAACTGGCCGGTATCACCAGAGTTGATACGGAAATAGGTGGAGAGCTCCATCGGGCATTCAACCCCCTTAGGAATGAACACGAAGGATCCATCACTGAAGACAGCCGAATTAAGGGCTGAATAATAGTTGTCGTTACTGGGAACAACCGTACCCAGATAACGCTCAATCAACTCAGGATGCTCCTTTACGGCCTCACTGATGGAGCAGAAGATCACCCCGTGCTCGGCCAACTTCTCCTTGTAGGTGGTAGCAATCGAAACGCTATCAAATACAGCGTCGACGGCCACATTGGTGAGGCGCTTCTGCTCACTTAAAGGAATACCAAGCTTGTCGAAGGTTTCCAGCAGCTTCGGATCCACCTCATCGAGGCTGGCCTTTTTGTCGCGCTGCTTCGGAGCTGCGTAATAAATAATATTCTGGAAATCGATCGTTGGATAGCCAAGGGCAGCCCAATCGGGCGTTTCCATCTGCAGCCACTGGCGATAGGCCCGCAGCCTAAAATCCAGCAAAAAAGCCGGCTCGTCTTTTTTACTCGAGATTAAGCGAACGACGTCTTCACTGAGGCCCTTGGCGATTTTTTCGGTTTCAATATCAGTTACGAAGCCGTACTTATACGGCTGACTGACGAGATCACCAACGCTGGCTGCCGTGGTCATGGCCTTTTATCCAAGGGAACAATGGGCCTGAATCTCTTCGGCTGAGATGGTTTGTTTATCGCAGCGGAAGGCGTTGTCTTCGGTAAGGAAAAGCATGCAATGGCATTCCTTGCGCTCCCGCATGGGCACACAGGGGCAGTTCCAGAAGGCCTGTTGGACCTCAGCTTGCTTGTCCTCGTAGTGGCGGCAAGGGCAAAGGGCGCCGCCCAGCTCGTCCTTATGGCGGGCTAGCCCTTCCAGCACCACCGCCGTCACGCCGGAATCAATGCAGAAATAGGTGCCGGTGCGCTGGGCGTAGGTCTCGGCAAACTTGCGGATCACCTCAAGGCTGTCACTGGCCTTGGACGCCTCGGCGGAGGTTTTGGTGTCGGACATGGGCGGCAAGTGAACGGCAGAGTGGTGCCAGAACCGGGGCCAGATCAGGCCTTAATGGACCCGAAAGCCAGTTGGCATCAATAACGAAACCAAGGTGTTTCGTTACCGATAACCCTAGGGCACAGAAGCCGGCGCCGGTTGCTGATTGCTAATTCTGCCCCGCGCCAAACCACCCCCATCCTTCCGCCTGCCAAGGGCAGGGCCACCACCACAACCGCAAAACAAACGTGGCAAGGTGGTTGTTCAGGCTGCGGCCATGCCTAGGGCCATGACACTGTCCGGCCAACCCACGCCGCCATCAGCGGCCCAGCAGGGCTCCCGAAGCGGGGGTCCCCCTGAACCAGGGAAGCACCAGTCGGCTGGGACCAGCTCCGTGCCCATGGCTGCTGCGGCAACAGCTGGCTCCGCCAGCGCCCCCACCCGGGAAGCGGTGCTGTCCCTGTTGCTGCGCCAGGGCGAGGCCACGGCCGCCGACCTCGCCGCCCAGTTGGTGGTGTCTGTCCAGGTCATGCGCCGTCACCTGCGCTCCCTTGAAGACGATGGCCTAGTGCTGGCCAGCCCCAGCTCCGAAGGGCCGGGCCGTCCCAGCAATCACTGGGGCCTGACGCGGGAAGGCCGTAGCCGCTTCCCCGATGGCAGCGAACATTTCGCCCTCGGCCTACTGGATTCGCTGGCCGCAAGCCTGCCCGCCCAAATTGTGGCCCAGCTGCTGGGTCAACAGGCAGAAGCCCAAGCAGAGGTTTACCGCCAGAACATTGGCTCCGGCTCCTTAGCCGAACGGATCGAGCGGCTGGTCGACCTACGCCGCCGCGACGGCTACGTGGCTGAAGTTCAGCGGGACAGCGAGGGGCCGGGCTGGGTGATGAGTGAATTCCATTGCTCGGTGATGCGAATCGCCGAGCAATTTCCCCAGGTCTGCGACCAGGAGTTGCAACTGATTCGCCAAACCTTCCCCGACTGCCAGGTGGATCGGGTGCAGTGGCGCCTGGAGGGTGGGCACTCCTGTGGCTTCCGCCTCCAGCTCAATCCGGCCCCTAATTCAGGGCCAGGGTGCTGAGCCCCGAGGAGCTGGCCGAACTGGAAGCCAGCTTGCTGCCGGCCCTGGAGCGTCACCACCTGCGGCTACTGGCCCACAGCCTGCGCAGCCTCCAGGCGGCCGCAGACCGCCGCAACGGCCCCCTGCCGGCCCGGGCCGAGCTGCTGGCCTGGGCCCTGAACCAACCTGAACTGCAGGCCGATAGGGGCTTTTGCCAAGCCTTTCTCGACCAGCTGCAAGGGGCCGGCATCCAGCTAGAGCGCATCGCCCAGGACATAAGCGCCCCCAAGCAAGCCATCAAAGCAACGGAGCCGGACGCCGCTGGCCCCCTGGGTCTGGACCTGGAGGACCTGGTGGCCTGGGCCCAGCGCCAGGCGGACCGCCGCATTGAGAAGATCAAGGCATCTGAGTCGTTCCCTTGAGCAGCCCTGAGCCGGTCTCCAGCAGCCCGTCCCCCATCACCCCCCAGGGGCCAGGCCGCCTGGCCATCAAAGATGCCCTGAGCTTTTTCCAGTTGAGCTGTGGGCGCTGGCGTTCCCAGCGCAGTAGCCACCACCTGCTGCACCGCCGCGCCGAGGCCGGCGGTTCCCTGATCGTGGTGGAGGAGCTCCTGGTGGACGATCCCCGCCTGGCGTCGATTGCCCAGCTGCATGGCCAGGACCCCGCTGGCCTAGCGGGGGGATGCCGGGTGCGCTGGAGCGGCTCCATGGCCTGGGACAAGGCCGGCGAAGACCACCAGGGCGAGAGTGTCTTCGGGCTGATCCCCACCGATGGGCGGGGCCGCTCTGGCCTGCTGCTACGGGACCGGGGCTACGCCGAAACGGCTCCAGTAGCTGGCCACTTCCGCATGGACGACCGGGACGACCTGCTGCTGAGCACCGCCTACGAAACGATGAGCTCCCTTGAGCGCTTCTCCTTTGCCGGGCCCAACGTGCGCCTGCGAACCAGCACGGTGGAGGGGCTCTCGAATACGGCCTCGTTCTGCGTGGAAACCCGTTGCGGCGACGGGGATGGGCCGGACCTGACAGCCCTCCCGCCCGCAGCCAGCGCCAACCCCGGGAGCGGCACCAGCCTGTCGCCCCTGGGCTGGTAATAAACGTTACGGACTGTGAGCCCTGGCCCTGCCCAGCCGGCCCTCACCGGGGTGGACTTCTACGATCAGCCGCAACGGATGCTGAAGTTTCGAGTGGCCCTTCCTCTTCTGAAGTACGCGCCCAGCACGCAAAATTCTCGCGTGAAGGCTCTGCGGGTGGGTTCGGATGAGGATCCGAAAGCCGTCTCCATGGACAAGGCCATGGACCGGGAAGACCAAAACTCCGTGATCGAAGCGGCCTACCGGCAGATCTTTTTCTATGCCTTCAAGGTCGATCGGGATCGCAACCTGGAATCCCAGTTGCGCAACGGTCAGATTTCAGTGCGCGATTTCATTCGTTGCCTATGCCTCTCTGACACCTTCAAGCGCAGCTTCTACAACCTCAACAGCAACTATCGGGTGGTCCGCCACCTGGTAGAAAAGTTGCTCGGTCGTCAAGTTTATGGCAAGGCGGAGGAAATCGCCTGGTCTGCGGTAATCATGACCCGGGGGATTCAAGGGGCTATCGATGACATCCTCGACAGCCAGGAGTACCTCGAAAACTTTGGCTACGACACAGTCCCCTACCACCGCAACCGGGTGGTTGGTTCTAGGGATTTGGGTGAAACCCCCTTCAACATCACCACCCCCCGCTACGAGGCCTACTACCGCGGGGTTCTGGGCTTCCCCCAGATCATCTACACCGGCACGGCCCGCAGCCTGCCCGATCGCGCCCGCCAACGCCGCGGCGGCTACCCCGAGGACTACCTCCCCTGGGTTCGCACCCTTCCCGCCAGCCGCAACTCCGGCAACTCCGGTGGCAGTGCCAACATCGACTATCTGGCGAAAGTGCCCTACCGCAGCATCGGTCGCTAAGGCCCTTCGGGCCCACAGGCAGTAGGCCCGTTGCACATTTGCAGCAGGCAAGCGGTGGGACCTCCCGCCGCTTTTTTGCGTCCACCACTGAAAACAGTCCGGGATCGGGGGTCAGTGGATCCTGACGACAACAGGGAAGGGGCGAAGGGATCAGCGCAAAGGCGTGCAGACTGATCCCAAAGGAATTTGGAAGCGACGTGACTCAAGCCCTATCGACGTTGGCCCAAATGACCCTGCGGCAGCTGCGCCAGGTCGCCAGCGATCTGGGCGTGTCCCTCTATAGCCGCAAATCCAAAGAGCAGTTGGTGAACGCCATTAGTACCCGCCAGCCCCTAGCCAGCAGCAACGGTGACGCCGAAACCAGGGCAGATCAGGCCTGGAGAGATCCCAGCCTCAGCAGCCTCGAAGCCGACCTGGCCCCAGCCCTCCGGCCCGAGTCCGACACCCGGGTGGTGTTCCTGCCCCGGGATCCCCAATGGGCCTACGTGTTTTGGGAGATCTCCGATGGCGATCGTCAGCAGGCCCAACAGGCCGGCGCCAGCCAGCTCTGCCTGCGGGTCGCCGATGTGACCGGCCTGAGCGGCGGCGGCAGCCACCCCCACACCCTCCAGGAAGTGACCGTCAATAGCCATGCCACTGAGTGGTATTTGCCGGTGCCCCTGAGTGATCGGGACTACCGGGTTGAACTGGGCTACCGCAAGGGCGCTGGTGGTTGGATCTCCCTGGCCACCTCAGCCGTAGCCCGGGTGCCGGCCCTCCATCCAAGCGAGCAGATCTACGACCAGTTCGTGCCCTTCTCCCTGGACACCACGCCGCTGCAAGCCTTCCAGGCTGCGCAAGGCAACGACAGCAACGACAGCCGTAGCGACAGCCGCAGCGACAACAGCCTGCACGAGCGGCTCTACCAAGCCGCCACCCTGCCTGCCAGCCGCTGGCGCCACCTGGCTCGGGGCTCGGAAGCGTTCCACGAAGATGAACTGGCCGGCTCAGCCGCCCAAGCAGCCGGTGGCCAATCCTCTGGGGTTGGGGTCTGGGCCAGCGGCCGCAACGAATCTGGCGCCGGGGCGATGACCTCCCGCCAACGGGCCTTCTGGCTGGTAGCCGATGCCGAACTGATCGTCTACGGCGCCACCGACCCTTCAGCCCGCCTGAGCATCGGCGATGAGGAAGTGCCCCTCTCCAGCGATGGCACCTTCCGGGTTCAGGTGCCCTTCCGGGACGGCCAGCAGATCTATCCAATAAAGGCGGTAGCCGCCGATGGCGACCAGAAGCGCAACATCACCCTGGAATTTGAACGGCGCACCCCGGAAGACAACACCAACACGGCAAGCCAAGCCGTAGCGGAATGGTTCTGATCCGATGACCTCACCGATCCCCACCACCATTCTCAAGCCGATCGTGGCCCTCACCCCGATGGTTGGGGCCGTGGTGCTGCCCCTGTTGGTGCCGATCCTGATGGTGCGTGTCAGCATTGGCGCCGGGGTCGCGGCAGCCGTTGTCGTCAGCAGCATCTGGTTCATATTGATGCTGCGCACCTCGGAAATGCCGCACCACGGCTAAGGCTTCCAGACGTCATCGCTCAGCCGACCAGCGGGCCCCTCACCAGCCCATCCGCACCAGCTCTGACGACTGGGTCCTGAAGTCCTAGAAACGCAGCAAAGCGCCGTTCAAACCGGGAACCCTCGCTGCAGTAAGCACTTGCGAGGCGATGGTTGAGCTGCCGCATCTAAGCGCCGCCTGGCTCCAGCAACCGATAGGGACGCAAGGCGTTTGCGGGGTGCCAAGCCAAGCTCCCCAGCGGCTGGAGCTGGTCCCAGCAGCCCCTAGGCGATCAAAACCAAGTCTCCAGGCCCCCAGGATCCTGGGCCTAACGGCTTGCCTTGTCCTGGCGCTGAGCGGTTGCAGCCAGGCGGGGCGAATCATGGGCCAGGCCCCCGAAGAGTTGCCCCTGCCGCCGGGCTTTGCCGTGGCCTTTAACCACCGGAGCGACCGCCACTACCGCAGTCCCATCAGCCAGCGGGAGCGAGCCGGCGACGATCTTGAAGCCATGCTGCTGGCGGCGATTAACTCCGCAAAACGGGATGTGCTGGTTGCCGTTCAGGAGTTATCCCTGCCCCGGGTAGCCGAAGCGCTGGTGGCCAAGCAACGGCAAGGGGTTCGGGTGCGGGTCGTGCTCGAGAACACCTACAGCACCCCCTGGAGCGACGTACACGCTGCCGATCTCAGTCCCCACCTACGCCTACGCCGTCAACAATTGATGGCCCTGGCCGACCAGAACCACAATGGAGAGCTCAGCCCAGGCGAGATCGAGCGGGGGGATGCGGTGACCATCCTGCAGCGGGGTGGAGTACCCGTGATCGATGACCGCGAAGACGGCAGCGCCGGCAGCGGTTTGATGCACGCCAAATTCCTGGTGGTGGACCACAAGCTGGTGGTGACGGGATCGGCCAACTTCACCCCCTCCTGCATCCACGGCGATTTCGATGATCCGCGCACCCGCGGCAACGTCAACCACCTGATGCGGATCGAAAGCCCGGCCCTGGCCGACCGGTTTGGGGTCGAGTTCAACCGCTTCTGGGGCGATGGGCCCGGCGGTGCCGCCGATAGCCAGTTCGGTCTCAACAAGCACGCAGGCGGTGTCGAAACGGTGATGGTGGGCAGAACCCGGGTGCGCCTGCTATTTACGCCCCACCGCCGCAAGGATCCCCACCACGGATTGAACCTGCTGGCCCAGGTGCTCGCGGGCAGCAAACGCCACCTGGACCTGGCCCTGTTTGTCTTTTCCGCCCAGAATCTCACCAACACCTTGGGCCAGCTCAAGGCCAAGGGCGTCCAGATCCGTCTACTGGCCGACCCTGGCTTTGCCAATCGTCCCTATTCAGAAGTACTCGACCTGCTGGGGCTAGCCCTGCCGGATCGCCACTGCAAATTGGAGGCCGCCAACCAGCCCCTGGCCGCCCCCCTGGACGGGGTGGCCACCCCGAGACTGGCGGGAGGCGACAAACTTCACCACAAGGTCGCCGTGATCGACAAGCGCACCGTGGTCACCGGCAGCTTCAACTGGAGCCCTTCGGCAGCCCATCAGAACGATGAGGTGCTGATGATTATCGACTCACCCCAACTGGCGGCCCATTTCACCCGGGAAATCGATCGGCTCTGGACAGGGGCGGAGCTGGGGATCAACCAGCGGCTCGCACGCAAACTGGCTCGGGGCCGACAGCAATGTGGTAGCGGCATCCAGAGGGTTTAAGGAGTGCTTGGGGGAACCCCTGCCTAGCGGTGCCCTAGGGATCAGCCGCCAACCATGAAAGTCCAACCCATCAGGCCGTCACGATCGGCTCGCCATTGGCATAGCGATTGGGAAAGCGGAACTAATCCTCGGCGGAGAGGGCATTGGGAACAATTGCTTTGAAGTCGTCTGGATTTGCGGCGATGCCCTCCTTTTCAAAATAGAGGCCCATGGGGTGGCGGTGGTTCCTGCCAAACAACCACCTCCAAAGACTGGCTGGCCGTCCAGCGATGATGGGTGGCAAGTGCACCCTGTCCATGGCTTTGCCCCCCCGCTCCCACCAGGCCCATGGACGCCGGCGGATCGCTGGCTGGATCCTGCTGCTCGCCAGTTGCAGCGGCCTGGCCGCCCAGGCAGGGGCGCCTGCGGAGATCCCCTACCCCAGCATTGAGACCCTGCGCAAGGTTCAACTGGGGGCCGTGGCCTGCGCCAGGGAGAACAGTGCTGCCAGCTGCAGCCAGGCCAAGGCCCTAGCCGATCCATTGATAGACAACCCCCTGCTGCCCTCCGGCTGCAAGGACCTGCTTTGGACCATCACCTACAGGGCGACGCCGGCGGATCGCAACACCTACCAACGGCGCGAGGGGCTGGAGCAACCGGCTGAATCGGTGGTGCGCACCTGCCAATTGCGGGAAGCCCCCACCCCGGCCAGCAAGGCAGGCAACAAGCCTGCCGCCAAGGACAACGGCTTCAAATTCGGCACCTGAGACCAGCCTCCCCCAGCAGAACTGTCGTCCCTGGGCCTAGGTCAGCCGCCTGCTTGGAACGCTTCGGCCAAGACAGGTCGAGGCGAGCGCGGCAAGGGCCATCGCTGACAGGCGTAACTTGGGGCGACCAAGGCCTGCCCCGATGACCAGCAGCGTGCTTCAGGTTGCGCTCGACAAGCCGTTTAGCGACCAAAAACCGGGGACCTCCGGTCTGCGCAAAAGCAGCCGTCAGTTCGCCACGCCCCATTACCTGGAAAGCTTCATTGAGGCGATTCTGCGGGTCTTGCCTGGGGTGGCGGGCGGAACCCTGGTGCTAGGTGGCGACGGACGCTACGGCAATCGTCCGGCCATCTCTGTGATCCTGCGCATGGCCGCCGCCCACGGCGTGGCCCGGGTGATCACCACCACCGGCGGCATCCTCTCGACCCCGGCCGCCTCCAACCTGATCCGCAAGCACGGCGCCATCGGCGGAATTATTCTCTCGGCCAGCCACAACCCGGGAGGCCCCGAGGGCGACTTCGGCGTCAAAGTGAATGGCGCCAACGGCGGCCCCACGCCCGAATCGCTCACCGATGCGATCTACGCCTGCAGCCTGAACCTGGAGGGCTATCGCATTTGCGAAGCACCGCCCATCAGCCTCGAGGGCCCTGGCAGCCACCAGGTCGGCAGCATGCAAGTACAGGTGATTGATGGGGTCGACGACTACATCACCTTGATGCAGGGCCTGTTTGATTTCGATCAGATTGCCGATCTGCTGCGCGGCGATTTCCCGATCGCCTTTGATGCCATGCATGCGGTCACCGGCCCCTATGCCAAACGGCTCCTCGAAGGACTGCTGGGCGCTCCCGCCGGCACGGTGCGCAATGGCACGCCCCTGGAGGATTTTGGCGGCGGCCATCCCGACCCCAACCTCACCTACGCCCATGACCTCGCCGAGCTGCTGCTCGGTGGCGACCGTTATCGCTTTGGCGCCGCCTGCGACGGCGATGGCGACCGCAACATGGTGATCGGCCAGCGTTGTTTTGTGAATCCCAGTGACAGCCTGGCCGTACTCACCGCCAACGCCACCCTTGCGCCTGGTTACGCCACTGGCCTGGCCGGCGTAGCCCGCTCGATGCCTACCAGCGCCGCTGTGGATGTGGTGGCCAAGGAGCTGGGACTTGACTGCTTTGAGACCCCCACGGGCTGGAAATTCTTCGGCAACCTGCTCGATGCGGGCCGCATCACCCTCTGCGGCGAAGAAAGCTTTGGTACCGGCAGCAACCACATCCGCGAGAAAGATGGCCTCTGGGCCGTGCTCTTCTGGCTGCAGATCCTGGCCCGCCGCGGCTGTTCCGTGGCCGAGATCATGGCGGAGCACTGGCAGCGCTTCGGCCGCCACTACTACTCCCGCCACGACTACGAGGCGATCGACAGTGGCGCCGCCCATGGCCTCTACGACCGCCTGCGGGAGCTGGGGCCCGGGCTAGTTGGCGCTGGCTTTGGCGGCCGCACAATTGCCGTGGCCGATGATTTCAGCTACCTGGATCCCGTGGATAACTCCCTAACTAGCGGCCAGGGCCTGCGGCTGCTCCTCAATGACGGCAGTCGGGTGGTGTTCCGCCTCTCTGGCACAGGCACCCAAGGCGCCACCCTGCGCCTCTATCTGGAGAGCTATGTGGCCACCGGCGGCAACCTCAACCAGGATCCCCAGCTAGCCCTGGCTGATCTCATCAACGCCGCAAACCAGCTGGCCGAAATTAAAACCCGCACTGGCATGGATCAACCGACCGTGATCACCTGATTAGGGCCGCGGTCAACTCCCATGAAAAAGGCCTGTTCCGCTAGTTGCTAAGCAGGCCTTTTTAGTGATCCAAACAGCTGGACTATGGCCAGCTCAAGCCTCGATAGCCGGCTTGGCGGAGCGGCCCTCGAGGTGCTTGATCGCCACATAGAAGGGAGGCACCACCCCTAAGGACAGGACCGTGGCCACCAGCAGGCCGCCGAAAATAACCGTGCCCAGGGACTGCTGGCTGTTAGCCCCGGCCGTGGTCGCCACCACGAGGGGCAAGAAGCCAGCCAAGGAGGCAATGGCGGTCATCAGGATGGGTCGCATCCGCGATTCGGCTGCGGCAATGGCGGCCTCAACGGCCGTCATACCGGCTTCCACGTGTTGCTCGGCCACCTCGACAATCAAAATGCCATTTTTGGCAGCCAGGCCAATCAAGGTGACCAGGCCCACCTGGGCATAAATGTTGAGATCAATCGAACGCATGGCCAGGAAGGCCAGGGCGCCCAGCATTGCCAGGGGTACGGTCATCAGGATGATCACCGGGGTGACATAGCTCTCGTACTGAGCCGACAGCACCAGATACACCACCAGAATGCCCAGGCCAAAGACAAGAACACTGGCATTACCGGCTGAGAGTTGTAACGATGCCAGGCCCGTGAAGGCATAGCCGATGTTATTGAAGTTCTGCTCTTTAAAGATCGACTGGATTTTATCCAGGGCTTGACCGGAGCTCTTACCAATCGCCTCGGCACCCTGCACCAAAATCGTGCGATAGAGGTTGTAATGGCTCACAACCGGCGGCGCACTAGTGAGGTCAGCCTTGGCAAACTGGGATACCTGAACCATCTTGTCGTCATTACTGCGCACGTAATAGCTCAGGACGTCATCGAGCTTGCTACGTCCTTGCGCTTCAGCTTGTACGTAGATATTGCGCACCTGGCCGTTCTCGTAGGTGAGACCGGAATAGTTGCCGCCAGCAAGAATCGCAATCGTCTGCATGGCCTGCTGGAAATCAACATTGAGGGCGCCCATGATTGAACGATCGATCTTGAGACCAAAGGCGGGTGCGCTGGGGATGAACTGGGTATAAAGCGTCGAGAAGTCACCTGTTTCCGTACCAGCCACCACCAGTTTCTTGGCTTGGTCATTGAGCTGGTTGAAGCTGTAGGCCCCATTGCTCAGATCATTGAATTGGAAATAGAAGCCGCCCTGGGCCGAGAAGCCCGGGATCGCCGGAGGCTGGGCCGCTACGGCCAACCCGGAGCTGATTTTCTCAAGCTTGGCGTTGAGGCGGGCAACGATCGCCGGGGTTTTGTGTTCCGCACCGGAACGTTCATCAAGGGGCTTCAAACCAAAGAAGAACACACCCTGATCCGGGCTAGAACCGTTGAAGCCGTAGCCGCTGATCACGGAGGCCGCAATAATATCGGGCTCACCCTTGAGCACCTTGGCAACCTCCTCACCCGTCTTCTGGGTTTGGCTGAGGGAGGCCCCATTCTGCAGCTGGTATATCCCTAACCCATAGCCCTGATCTTCTTCGGGGATAAAGGCGGTGGGCAGGGCCGAAAAGGCCATAGCCGTGATCACAATGCCCCCAGCTAGCCCAGCCAGGATCCATTTCTTGCGGGCGATCAAAACAATCAATAGATCGGCGTAGCCCTTCTCGAGGCGGGCAAAGTAGTAGTTGAAACGCTCAAAAATCCAGGCCAGCCGGCTGCCGGCAAAGCCAAAAAGAATGACACCAAGAACATAGGCTCCATTACCGAAAGAGGCAGCACTAAAGCGGCCAAAGGCCAGACCAACCAGGATCCCACCAATCGTCCAGCCCCAGCCCTTCGGTAGGGGGGGACGCTCGCTTTTGAGGATCAGGGCCGAGAGCATCGGCGAGAAGGTGAGGGCGTTGAAGGTAGAGATGGCAATCGCAAAGGCGATTGTGAGCGCAAATTGCTTGTAGATGATGCCGATTCCGCCTGGATAGAAAGCCACTGGCACAAACACCGCCATCAGCACGAGCGATGTGGCGATCAAGGCACCAGTTAATTCGCCCATGCACTCGAGCGCCGCCTGGCGGGGCTTCATGCCCCTCTCAAGGTTTTTAGATACGGCCTCAATCACCACAATGGCGTCATCCACTACTAAGCCCGTAGCCAGCACCAGGCCCAGCAAGGTGAGCTGGTTGATCGAAAAGCCAAAGGCCTTGATAAAGGCAAAGGTACCCACCAAGGAAATCGGGATCGCCAGGCTGGGCACGATCGTGGCGCGCCAATCCTGCAGGAACACAAAAAGAATCAATAGCACCAGCACAATCGCCAGTCCAAGGGCATCAACCACCCCTTCAACCGCCGATTCAATGAACTGACCAATGTTATAGATCTCGGTGACAATGACGCCGGGAGGCAGTTGATTACTAAAGGAGTCAATAACCTTAACCACCGCCTCAGACACATTTAGCGCATTGCTCTCGGGGGTCTGGAACACCGCCACTGTGATCGTGGGGTGACCCTCCATGCTGATGGCCTGCTGACCGAAGGTATTGGAGCCGTAGGTAGCTTCGCCCACATCCTGGAGCCGAAGCAGGTTGCCCTGGGGCGTTTTGCCGACAATCAGCTGATTGAGATCCGCAATCGAAACCAAGTTGCCGTTGTTCTCCACCAGGATCGGATAGGCAAACTTTTGATCACCACCCGCCGGAGGGCCACCCACCAGGCCGCCAATCGCCACAGAGTTCTGATTTTTTACCGCCGACACAACTTGGTCAGCAGTGAGCTGGTTGGCCGCCAGCTTGGCCGGATCCACGAAAAGCCAGAAGGCCGGATTGCTACCACCGAGCAGGTTGATGCTGGCCACGCCAGGCACCCGACCCAATTGATAATAGAGATTTTCGTAAATCAGGCCATTAAGATAGGACGCGTCGAATTGGCCCTCGGTGGACGAGACCTGATAGGCCAACAGAATCGACGGGGTGCTCTGCATCACCGAGATACCCGTGGCCTGCACCTGCTGGGGCAACTGGGGCATGGCCAAAGAAACCCGGTTCTGCACATTGACCTGGTCAATGTTGATGTCGGTGTCTTCGTCGAAGTAGACCTGGATCGTGCTCTGGCCTTGGCTGGTACTAAATGAAGAAATGTAGGCTGCCCCTGGCACGCCATTGATCTGTTGCTCCAGGGGGTTGGTCACCGCCTGCTCCGTCACCAGGGAGTTGGCGCCGCCATAGTTGGCAGACACCGTGACCAGGGGCGGTGCAATATTGGGCAGGTTTTCAATCGAGAGGCTCGGGATCGCAATGATGCCGATCAAGACGATTAAAATGCTACAAACTGTCGTTAAAACGGGTCGCTTGATAAACCGATCAGACAGGGACATGATCGGTCCTCAGTTGGAAGCGCCGGTGCTGGAAGCAGCGGCGACTTTGACAGGCATAAACGATCTCAACAGGGCCGTGTTACTGACCACCACCCGATCCCCTGCCGCCAGGCCGGAGATCACGGGGAAGCGGTTTTGATCCAGGGTGCCGAGACGCACCAGGGTTTGCACCACAATTGGGGTTGTGGAAGGCAAGGACTCAAACATGGCCTTTTGGGCCGGCAATATTTCTGGGGACGCCTTGATCTTGGGCAACAATACAGAGAGGGGCAATATTTTATACACAAACGGCTGCTGGGCCTGCATCATCACCGCCTGAACCGGTACCGACAACTGGCGCTTACTGGCAGTGACGATGCGATTGCGCACGTACTGGCCCGTTTTCAACGTGCCGGTGAGATTGGGGAAGGAGGCCTTGACTAGCACCGTATTTGGTGCGTTTTGGGTTCCGCTGACACCGAAGTAGGGCGAAATAAACACCACCGTGCCCGTGCCCTTTACCGGCGGCGTGCTTTGGGTGACGAGCTGAACAGGCTGGCCAATCTTGACACTGCTGGATTGGGTCGCCGGCACATCCATCAGGGTCCAAAGCACACTGTTATCAACAATGCCGGTGATTGCCTGGCCCTTGCGAATATAATCGCCAAGCTTGACAGAATCGAGATCGCCGATCTCGCCATTAATCGGCGAAGTTACGTATTTATACTGAAGGGTGGCCCGGTTGGCAGTCACCTGGTCCCGGCTTTTAATGGCCTGGGTGATGTAGTAGTCGCGATCCTTGGTTGAAACGGCTCCCTGATTATTCAAGAAGACATAGCGATCGGCATTGAGGTTGTCTTTGAGGGCTTCGGCCTTGCTGGCATTCAGGCTCGCCGTTTCCTGGACATTGTCGAGCACGATGATGGGCTGACCCGCCTTCACCCGCTGGCCCTGGGTGGCCAGGATCTTCACGACCCGACCATCGGCCTCGGGCCGCATCGCCACGTTGGAGGTGGATTCCAGCCGGCTCACCACGTCAATGCCTGGGCTGAAGGCGGCTTCGCCAATGCGCTCGACCTGAACCGAGAGGGGCTCCCGGGCAGGGGGCTTGGACCCACAGCCCCCGAGTGCAACCAGCCCGACCAGGGCCAGCATGGGTCGTGATCGCCGCACGGAGGTCGTCCAAGGTGCCTGCAAGTTACCGGAGCTGCCGGGAAATGACTCCAGCCGCGGCGATGGAATGGGAAGGTTGGGATCCCCATCGGGGCCCTGCCCCTGGCGCCGTGGCCGACCTGTTCAGCCAACACCGTGAGAGCCAGCTGGCCCAGTTGGCGCCCCTGGCCGACCGGATGCGGCCCCGCAGCCTGGAGGAATTCCAAGGCCAGGAGGCGATCCTGGGGCCTGGCCGGCTGCTGCGCCGGGCGATCGAGGCCGATCGGGTCGGCAACTTGATCCTGCATGGGCCGCCCGGAGTGGGCAAAACCACCCTGGCCCGGATCATTGCTGCCACCACCCGCGCCCACTTCAGCAGCCTCAACGCCGTGCTGGCTGGGGTCAAAGACCTGCGCAGCGAGGTGGACGCGGCCAAGCGCCGCCTGGAGCAGCACAGCCTGCGCACCCTGCTGTTTATCGATGAGGTGCATCGTTTTAACAGCGCCCAACAGGATGCCCTGCTGCCCTGGGTCGAGAACGGCACCGTGACCCTGATCGGGGCCACCACTGAAAACCCCTATTTCGAGGTGAACAAGGCCCTGGTCAGTCGCTCGCGGCTATTCCGCATGGAACCGCTGGAGCCACCCCATCTCCAGGCCCTGCTGGAGCGGGCCCTGGCTGATCCGGAGCGGGGCTACGGCCGGCGGCGCATCGAGATCAGCGCCGAGGCGGCGGCCCATCTGGTGGATGTGGCCGGCGGCGATGCCCGCAGCCTGCTCAATGCCCTGGAGCTGGCGGTGGAAACCACCGCGCCCGTGCCCCTCGGCGAGCCCAGCGACCCAGGGGCCGCCCCGGCTGGCGTGATTCGCATCGACCTGGCCATTGCCGAGGAATCGATCCAGCAGCGGGCCGTGCTCTACGACAAGCAGGGCGATGCCCATTTCGACACGATCAGCGCCTTCATCAAGTCGCTGCGGGGATCCGATGCCGATGCCGCCCTGTTCTGGCTGGCGCGCATGGTGGAGGCCGGTGAAAACCCCCGCTTCATCTTCCGGCGCATGCTGATCTCCGCCGGCGAGGACATCGGCCTGGCCGATCCCCAGGCGATGGTGGTGGTCGAAGCCTGCGCCGCGGCCTTCGAGCGGGTGGGCTTGCCCGAGGGGCTCTATCCCCTGGCCCAGGCGGCCCTGTACTTAGCCAGCACGGAAAAAAGCAACAGCCTGCTTGGCTTCTTTGATGCCCTGAAAACGGTCAAGGCCAGCAACCGGCAGGACGTGCCCTCCCACCTGCGCGATGCCAACCGGGATGGCCAGGCCTTTGGCGATGGCGTGGGCTACCGCTATCCCCATGCCTACGCCGAACACTGGGTCGCCCAGCAATACCTGCCCAGCGCCCTGCAGGGGGAGCTGTTCTGGCAACCGGGCCAGCTGGGCTGGGAAGGGGAGCGGCGGGCCCGCATGCAGCAACGGCGCGCCGCCCAGCTAGCCGCCGCCGCCGAACAGGAGGCCGAGCAGGGCACCGTGCTCAGCGGCGGACCCGAGGATCCGGTGCTGGCCCGCTGGCTGCAACGGCAACTCGGTAGCGAGGGCCAACGGCTCGATCGGCTGCGCCAGCGCCTCTGGCAAGACACGGCGCCACGGCGTCAGGACAGGGTGTTAATCCTCGAAGCTCGCTCCCTGCTCTGGGCCCTCGATCCCCTAGCCGCTTGTCCCGAAGGGGGCGTGGTGATCCAGCTGGCCCAGGGCAGCGACCGCCAGCGGCTGGCGGCCCAGCTCCAGGCGCTCGACAGCCTTAGCCAACCCCAATTGGTGGCACCCCAGGAGCCCCAAGGACAGGGCCAGCCCCCAAGCCTGGACCGGGACCAAGCGCAGAAGCCCAGCCAAAAGCCCAGCCAGAAACACGACCTGATGCCGACGTCGGACCCGGCGGCTGGGGCGAAGCAAGGCGCGGATCCCGCTGGCCTCCAGGCCCTGGCCCGCCAGCTTGAGCCAGGGCAGCAGTTCGAGTGGATCGCCGGCCGCCATCCCTTCCGCCCGCTGGTGGGTGCGGCCCTGGAGGAGGCCGTGGCCGACCTCGATCGCCTGGCGGCCCGCCGCTGCCAGTTGCGACTGCTGTTCTCCAGTCCGGCCCTGGGTCCGGCCGGGGCGTTGTTGGCGGGCGGACGGAGCTTCAGTGCAGAACAAACAAGCCTGGTAAGGGCCGCCGCCGCCTGCGAAGGGGCCGCCTGCAGCGCCCTGGCCGGCGGCCCGAACCTGGACGTGTTGGATCGGGCCCTCCAGGAGCGCGGCTGGACGGTGGCCTGGCAGCGCTGGCCCGAACCCCTGGATCTGGAGATCGGCGAAGCCCTGCTGGCCCGCTGGTTTGGCCCCCAGGCCGCCTATCGCCAGCAGTTGCAAACCAGCCTCCCCGCCGCGGACATCGACGCCTTAGCCCTAGTGCTGCGCGGGCTGCTTGGCCAGCGGCTGCCCCAGCGCCTGCAGCACCAGCTGCTGATCGCCCAGCGGCGGCCCAGGGATTAGGGCATCGAATCGCCCTCGGGCTAGGCGTTGTTAGGGCTTTGGTGGCCTGCCCTGGGGGCCCAACCCGGCGGCACCGACCTGGCGAGCCTGGTTGGCCTGCAGACAGGCCGGCAGGAACACGTACCAGGACAGCAGCGAGGTGCACTGGGCCTCGCCCACACACTTGCTGGGGGCGCAGACGCTGGGGCGGCCGCAGTCCTGACCTGTGCTGAAGTCGGTGGGCAGGTGGGCCATGATCGCCAGCGCCGAGATCTGGCCGCCGCCGGCGGCAACGATGATCGCCGAGCGCAGGGCTTCCACCGCATAGGTGGACTTGGCGCTGGTGGACTGGGTCCTTGACGGCCCGTAACCGCGGGTCTGGGTGCGCAGGAAGGCGAGGCCATCGCTGGAATAGAGGAAGCGGGCTAGGGCCACCACATCCACGCTGTAGGGCTTGGCCAAGCCCAGGCGCAACTCCTCAGGGCTCCAGCCCGAACGGTTGATGGCGCTATCCAAGGAGCGGTCGCTGACTACCCCCGTCTCGACAAAGCGGCGAATCGCCTCCGGCTGGAGCGACCAGACCCCAGCACCGCTGGTCCAGCGCACGGGGATCACCTGGCGGCCGTTTTGCCGCCCCTCAAGAACACTGATATCGCCGCCAGCCTGGAGCGCTTGGGTCGCCGGGCCAGGGCCAGCCACCTGGGCCAGGCCCGGCATCGGCGCCAACCCGATCAGGGCCCCCGGGCCAACCGTGCCGGCGAACCCCACCAGAAGCACCAACGCGAGCCTGGAGCCAAGACGGCCTGGCCGGGGGGCCTGGGAGGCTGGCACCATCGCTGAGCCGGGCATTTGCATGGGCCTGATCATCGCTGGCCAGGGCCAAAGGAGCCAGTCCACGCTCCCCTGCCGTTCCCACCCCTTCCCCAGGGATCGGGACGAAGGGTCAGGGTTGGCGCCAGCGAAATCGACAAGCAGCGCCAGCCCCTAGGCCCATCCACCTAAGCTCAAATCCCTTGCAGCGCTAGTGCCATGGCCCTCCAGATCGGCGATCCAGCCCCCGATTTCACCCTGCCCGACCAGGACGGCAATCCGGTCACGCTCTCGTCGCTGCGGGGCCAGCGGGTTGTGATCTACTTTTATCCGAAAGATGACACGCCTGGGTGCACCAAGGAGGCCTGCAACTTCCGCGACCAATGGGCTGCCATCGAAGAAAAAAGTATGGTTGTCCTAGGCATCAGCAAAGATGCCGCCGTCAGTCACAGCAAATTCATCAATAAATACAACCTCCCTTTTAGCCTGCTCAGCGACGCTGAACCTTGCCCAATCGCCGCGTCCTACGAAAGCTATGGGCTCAAAAAATTCATGGGTAAGGAATACATGGGCATGATGCGCCACACCTTTGTGGTGGATCCGATCGGCAACTTGGAGCTGATTTACCTCAAGGTGAAGGCCGAAACCATGGCCGACCAGATCCTCAAGGACCTGAAGCTGGCTTGAGCCCCCCCCAGGCCAGGGCTGCCAGGCTTTCCAACGCCAGGTTCGGAGCCAGCGTGAAGGGAACCCCCTGGGCCGCCAGCAGGGGCGCCAGCTGGTCGCCATCGCCCCCGGTAAGCCAAAGCTGGCAGGCCCCACCTAGTCCGCCGGAGCCCCTTGCTTCCAGCCAGGCCTGGGCAATCGCCGCCGCCACGGCCTCCAGGCAACCCCGCACCATCGCGGCGCGGGTCTCCAGGGGCCAGGGCCCTGGGGCTGGTTCCTGCCACCAGGGCTGATCGAGCTGGGGCAGAAGGGCCGTACCCCCCGCCAGGGCCCGTAGCTGCAGGGCCACCCCCGCCGCCAGCCGACCACCGCAGAAGCGGCCGTCCCCATCCACCAGGGTGAGGCTCAAGGCGGTGCCCGCATCGGCCACCAACACAGGCGTCGCTGGGCTGAGGCGCGCCTGGCGGCTCCAGGCCCCCCAGCCCACCAGGGCCCGATCGATACCCAGCCAGGGGGGCATGGCTCCGAGGGGCACCTGCTCCAGGCTCAGGCGCCGCCCGGCGGGCGGATCCAAACCCAAGGGCAGATCCCCTACCGCCGCCCAGGCCAGCCAGCCAGCCAGCGGAATTGGCAGGGGTTGGGGCGCGGCAGCGGTGTGGAAGCAGCGCAGGACAGCCGCTGCCAGCGGACCTGGCAGATCGGTGGCTCCCGCCCCAGCGTCCCCGTCCCAGCCGCCAAGCTCAGCCCAGTGCCAGCGACTATTACCAAGCAACACCACGGCCGCGAGGGCCGGGCCAGCCCAGGCCGCGCCGGGGGCCAGCGCCACCTAGATGCCCTCGCCCATGACCCCGGGCAGGTGGATGCCGCATTCCTGCTTGAGGCCGCCAAAGCGGGTGGCCCGGCCCGCATTGGTGCCGTCATCGGGACCACTGGAATGCCAGTCGCCCACGGTCGAATAGCCCTGCTCAAACAAGGGGTGCTGGGGCAGGTTGTGCTCCTGCATGTAATAAAAAACGTCCTTGGGCGTCCAATCGAGCAGGGGCCGCAACGACCAGCGCTGGCGCACAAGGGCCACAGGTTCCATGGCCTGGCGATGGTCGGTCTGGCCGCCGCGCACGCCACTGGCCCAGCAGCGAACGCCCAGGGTCTCCATCGCCCGGTCCAGGGGTTCCACCTTGCGCAGGCGCAGGTAGTGCTCCATGTCCTCGAGCTTGCCCGTGCTCCAGAGCTGGCCATGGAGGGCCTCCATCCGGGCCGGGCTGAGCTCGGCCTGGGCGACGGTCAGGCGCAGATCGAGCAGGGCGGTGAGGGTTTCGGCGTAGCGATAGGTCTCAGGCGGGAGATAGCCCGTATCGACCCAGATCACCGGCACGGGCCGCTCCAGGCGGCTGATCTGGTGCAGCAACACCGCCGATTGGATGCCGAAGCTGGTGGTGAGGACAAAACCGTCCCCAAAGGTCTCCAGCCCCCAGCGCAGGCGGCTAGCCGCATCGCCCTGGGCCAGCGCCTGGGCGATCAACGCGGGATCGAAGCCGGGATTCAGGTCAGGTTCGCCGCGCCGCTCGAAGGGAGCAAGGGTGCTTGTCATGGTTCCTATCTTCTCGCGCCGACGACTCTGGTTAGGGTTTAGGAACTACCCCCCTGGAGACGGCTACGCCGATGGTGCCGACCCCCAAGCCCGCTCCCGTGGTGATTGCCGGTGGCGGTTTCGGTGGCCTAACCACGGCCCTGGCCCTGGCGGCCCATAAGCAGCATCCGCCGATCCTGTTGATCGAGCCCCAGGAGCGTTTTTTGTTCCTGCCCCTGCTCTACGAGCTGCTAAGCGGTGAATTGCGCCGCTGGGAGGTGGCCCCCCGCTATGACGCCCTGCTGGCCGGGCGGGGGGTGGCCTGGTTGCGCGATCGGGTCGCCCACATCGACACGGCCGGCCACAGCCTGCAGACCGACTCCGGCCGCCAGGTCGCCTACAGCCGGCTGGTGCTGGCCACCGGCGGCCGCAGCGACGACTTCGGCATTCCCGGCGTAGCCGAGCACGCCCTCGACTTCCGCAGCCTGGCCGATGTTGAGCGGCTGCACGAGCTGATCCAGCGGCTTAAACAACGCCAACGCCCCCTGCAACGGCTGGTGGTGGTGGGGGCGGGCCCCAGCGGGGTCGAACTGATCTGCAAACTGGCCGACCTGCTCGAGGGCAGCACGATCCTGGAGCTGGTCGAACAGGGGCCCGAGCTCCTACCCAATAGCCGCTCTTTCAACCGGGACCAGGCCCGCAGCGCCCTGCTGCGCCGCGACATCCACCTCCGCACGGGCACCCGGGTGGAGGGCATCGATGCCAGCGGCCTGGAGCTGGTGCGGGGCGGGGCCGCCCCCATGGCCGGGTCCGCCCCCATGGCCTCTGCTGAAGCATCGCCAGCCCGTCAGGCCTTGCCTGGGCAACGGGAACGGCTGCCAGCGGATGCGGTGATCTGGACCGCGGGAATGGCGGCCAACCTGCCGCCGATCAGCCCAGCCCCCGAGCGCGATCGCCGCGGCCGGGTGGTCTGCCAGAGCGACCTGCAGGTCACGGGCCTGCGCGACGTCTTTTCCCTGGGGGATGGGGCCCTCTGCGGCGATGACCAGCCGCCCCTGCCGGCCACGGCCCAGGTGGCCTACCAGCAGGCCCAACAGCTGGCTGCCAACCTGATGCTCTCGCTAGCCGATCAACCGCTCAAACCCTTCCAATGGAATGACCTAGGCGAAATGGTTGGCCTGGGCATCGGCCAGGCGAGCCTCACGGGCCTGGGCATCACCCTCGCCGGTCCAGCCGCCTTCCAGATCCGCCAGCTCGCCTACCTGGCCCGCATGCCGGGGCTGTCCCACCAGCTGCGGGTCGCCGCCGGCTGGCTAGCGGACTGGCGATGAGGCCCCCCACCTTGGCAAGGGACCCCGGATCCTGGGCGATGCCCCCGGCCCAGGGGACGCCCCCGGCCCTGCCGCGCCCAGAGGGCCTGCTGCTCGATGCCATGGGCACCCTGATCGGCCTACGCCAGTCCGTGGGCCACACCTACGCCGCCCTAGCCGCCGAGCACGGCCTCAGCGTGGGGGCCGCGGCCATCGATGCGGTTTTTCCACGCATCCACCGCCAGGCGCCGCCCCTGGCCTTTCCGGGCCTAGAAGGCGCCGCCCTGGAAGCCGCCGAACGGCAGTGGTGGGCTGAACGCATCGCCGCGGCCCTGGCCGCCGCCGGCCTGGAGGAGCCCCTGCCGCCGGCCCTGGCCGATGCGTTGTTTGATCGTTTTGCCCAGGCCGATCTCTGGCGGGTTTACGACGACGTGGGCGAGGCCCTAAAGCGCTGGCACCGCCGCGGCCTACGACTGGCGGTGGTCAGCAATTTTGATGGGCGCCTGATCGGCCTGCTGCGGGATCTGGGGCTGGCTGACTGGATCTCGGTGGTGGTGGTGTCCAGTGCCGCCGGGGCCGCCAAGCCCGATCCGGCCCCCTTTGCCCAAGCCCTGGCGCAACTGGGCCTCAGCCCCGGCCAGGCCTGGCATGTGGGCGACAGCCCGGAAGATGAGCTCGGGGCCCGGGCGGCAGGCCTCCCCTGTGTGCGGATCCGCCGAACTTGAAACAGGCCGTGCTGCTGGGGCGCACCGCCGGCCTGCGCCCCTCGGTGGAGCGCCGCCTCGAACGCATCTCCCAACGCCGCCATCCCGAATCCCACGGCGCCGACCTGCTCAGCCTGCAGCGCCTGGCCCAGGAAAGTCTGGAGCTGGAGCTACCCCTCAGCCTGGTGATCGATGGCCGCGGCCTCAGCCGGCTGCTCTGGATCGGCCCGCTCGAGCACTCCGGCCGGCTGCTGGAACGCCTACCCGGCTCGGCCCGGCGCCATGGCCCTGGCCTGCGCCTAATCACCTGTACCCCGGCACGCCAGCTCGAGCCCCAGGGCAGTGAGGCGGTGGTGGGAGTGGATCTGGGGCCCAGCCAGTGGCTCCGCTATGCCCAGCAGCCCCAGGCCGGCGGCCACTGGCCGGCAGGGCTCTATGGCCCAGGCTCAAGCAAGGAAGGCAACCATCCCTGGCAAGTACTGGCCGAAGGGGCCCTGGAAGATCTCTGCGCCCTGGACCTAGGCAGCGGTCCGGGTCCAGAGCGGGGCGCCATGCCCGCCGCCACCCCCTCGGGCCGGGAACGGGTGCTGCTGCTGGCGCTCAGCAGCGGCGATCGCCAGGCCAGCCAGCGCCAGATCGCTGAACTGGAGGGGCTGGTGCGCAGCGCCGGCGCCGATCCGGTAGGGGTGGTCGAGCAGCGCCGCTCCGACCGGGCCGCCCACAGCCTCTGGGGCGAAGGCAAGGTGATGGAGGCCGCCCTGGAGGCCCGCAAATTGGGCGCCACCCTCGTGGTCACCGACCGGGAGCTGGGGCCCTCCCAGGCCCGCAACCTGGAGCGGGTGCTCGACCTGCCCGTTAGCGACCGCAGCGAGCTGATCCTCGATATTTTTGCCCAACGGGCCGCCAGCGCCGCCGGCCGCCTGCAGGTGGAACTGGCCCAACTGCGCTACCGCTTGCCCCGCCTCAGCGGCCGGGGCCTGAGCCTCTCGCGCCAGGGCGGCGGCATCGGCACCCGCGGCCCGGGCGAAACCCAGCTGGAGAAAGACCGCCGCACCATCGCCCGCCGCATCGACAAGCTCCAGGCCGACGTCGGCAAACTCGGCGACCACCAGGCCCGCCTGCGCCAGGGGCGCCAGGGCCAACGGCGCCTAGCCCTGGTGGGCTACACCAACGCCGGCAAGAGCTCCCTGCTCAATGCCCTCTCCAAACCGGCGGCCGGAGAGGGGGTGCTGGCCGAAAACAAACTGTTCGCCACCCTTGATGCCACCACCCGGCGCATCAGCCGGGCCGATCCCGCCGGCGGACCGCCCCAAACCCTGCTGCTCACCGACACGGTCGGCTTCATCCGCGAACTGCCACCGCCCCTAGTGGAAGCCTTCCGCACCACCTTGGAGGAAACCCTGGAGGCGGACCAGCTCCTAGTGGTGGTGGACCTGGCCGATCCAGCCTGGGACGACCAGCTCGACACGGTGCACGCCATCCTCGACGGCCTGGGCAGCTCCAGTCCCCGCCGACTGATCGCCAACCAGATCGATCGCTGCCCCGCCGCCGCCCTGGACCAGGCCCGAATTCGCGATCCCGAGGCCCTGTTCGTGTCGGCCACCGCCGGGCTGGGGCTCCAAAACCTGCGCAACTGGATCTTCCAGATGCCACCCGAGACGCCGTAGCCCCCGGGCTCCTGTAGCCGCCGCCACACAAAAACCCCCCAACGGGGGCCACCGGCAGACCTCCTGTGGCACGATCAAAGACGTTGGCCCATTCCGCATCCCTCCCTGCCATGGCTCTGCAGCTCGGCGATACCGTCCCCGATTTCACCCAGGACTCCCAGCTCGGTCCGATCAATCTCTACGACTTCGGCGCCGATAGCTGGGTTGTGCTGTTCTCCCACCCCGCCGACTACACCCCGGTCTGCACCACCGAACTGGGTGAGGTGTCCCGCCTGCGCCCCGAGTGGGAGAAGCGCAACGTCAAGACCATCGCCCTGAGCGTCGATTCGGCCGAAAGCCACAAGGGCTGGATCGGCGACATCAATGACACCCAGCAAACCAGCGTCGACTATCCGATCCTGGCCGATGCCGACAAGAAGGTGAGCGATCTCTACGGGATGATCCACCCCAACGCCCTCAACAACCTGACGGTGCGCTCGGTGTTCATCATCGACCCCAACAAGAAGCTGCGCCTGCAGATCACCTATCCCGCCAGCACCGGCCGGAACTTCCAGGAAATCCTGCGGGTGATCGACTCCCTGCAACTCACCGATTACCACTCCGTGGCCACCCCGGTGAACTGGAAGGATGGCGAAGACTGCGTTGTGGTGCCTTCGATCTCCACCGAAGACGCCCGCGCCAAGTTCCCCAAGGGCGTCACCGAAGTACGTCCCTACCTGCGCTTCACCCCCCAACCCAACAAGTGAGTTGAGGCGGGTCCTGCCTGGGCGATGACCCGGCGCAGTGGATACCCGCCTTGGACGATCCAGCTGCCCTCCCATCATGGGAGGGCTTTTTGCTGGCTTGCCCCCACGGCGATGCGCGTTCTTGGGCTGATGAGCGGCACCAGTGCCGATGGGATCGATGCCGTGTTGGCCAGCTTTTCGGGCCGGCCGGAGCGGCCCCGCTGGCAACTGCTCAATAGCATCACCCTCCCCTATCCGGCGGGCCTGCGGGACCAACTTCTGGCCGTGGGTCAGGGCCAGAGCCACCCTGCCGCCGCCCTGCTGGATCTGGCCGAGGCCGTAACCGAAGCCCAGGCAGGGGCGGCCCGGGCCTGCGATCCCCGAGGCCAGGCCGAGCTGGTGGGCTGCCACGGCCAGACCCTCTGGCACCGTCCGCCCCAGGGGTGCCGCCGCGGCGCCAGCTGGCAACTGCTGCAGGGTCCCCTGCTGGCCGAATTGCTGGCAACCCCAGTGGTTTTTGACTTTCGAGCCCAAGATCTCGCCCTAGGCGGCCAAGGAGCGCCCCTGGTGCCCGCCGCCGATGGGGCCCTGCTGCCGGCGATCGGGGGCTGGCGGGCCCTGCTCAACCTCGGCGGCATCGCCAATCTCACCCTGCTGCCGCCGAGCTCGGGGCCCGAGCGCCAGGCGCCGATCCAGGGCTGGGATTGCGGTCCGGCTAACAGCCTGCTCGATCTCGCCGTCAACCAGTTCAGTGGCGGCAGCCTCAACTTTGATGCCAATGGCGCCTGGGCCAGCCAGGGCCAGATCAACGAAGCCCTGGTCGGCCAGTGGCTTGAGGAGCCCTACCTGCAGCAGCCACCCCCCAAGTCCACCGGCAGGGAGCTGTTTGGAGCCGAAGATCTGGAGCGGCGCCTCCAGGCCCTGGGGCAGGCAGCCCGGGTGCGGGGCGAAAGTCTCCAGGCCGCCGACGCCCTGGCCAGCCTCACAGCCTTCACGGCCGCGGCCGTGGCCCAGGACCTCGGCCGCGGCCCCATGCCCCTGGAGCTACTGGTGGCCGGCGGCGGCAGCCGCAATCACCTGCTGATCGCAGAGCTGCGCCGCCGCTGCCGCGGTATGGCCGTGCGTCCCCTGGCGGAGCTGGGCATCGGCGACTGCGAACGGGAAGCCCTGGCCTTTGCCCTGCTGGCCTGGTGGCATGCACTCGGCCATCCCGGTTCCCGCCCCTCGGTCACCGGCGCGCGCCAAGCCTCGGTGCTGGGGGTCTGCGCCAAGCCCCAGGCCGGCCTTAGGCCCGCGGCCGATTAAGGCGCAGGCGCCTGGGGGCTCCGCGCAGGCGCTTGGGCTCGGCCTGCTCCTGCTGCTCGAGGGCCTGGCGAAAGTTATCGGTGTCCTGGGCCCTGGCTGCTGGGGAGGGGGCAGCAGCGGCCCGCAGGGCGGCCTGTTGCTGCTCGTACACCTCCAGGCCCTGCTGGATCAACACCCGGGCCATGTTGCTGACCGTGCGGGCTTCCGCCTCGGCCACGGCCCCAAGGCGCTCGCAAACATCCTCCGGCAGCACCACCTGAATCCGGGGCGACTTGGGGCGGCCACTGGTGGAGTTCTGACGGGTCGCCACAGGGTCAGCCGAATGCGCGAGGGACAGGGACCCCAGGGAAGGGGCGAAAAGTAGAGCGGAGTGGAGCGGAGCCGAGCGCCAACGAGCGCCACAGAGGGGCACAGAGTGGCACCGAGGGGCACCAAGAAGAACGGATGCTTTGAAGTATTAACCAGTGTACTGAGATGCACAAGGGTAGTATCCGGAACTATGCTCGGGTCATTACCACCCAGCCCTGGTCCCGATGGGAAAATCCACAACAGCGCAAGCACTGGCCAGCCAGGGCGGGGCCCGTTCAGGCTTGGGCGGCCAAGGGGTGGGCAATCAGGCCCTGGATCAGGCCGCCGTCGCCCTGCCCCTGGCCGCAGGCGCCAGCGCCCGTCGCACCACTGGAACTGTCAAAAACGCGGGTGCGTCAACCAGTGCCCTGAAAGCCCCCGCCAAGGCCGTGGCCGAAACCGCCAAGGGGGCAGCGAACAAGGCCGGAGGCCTCAAGGGCAGGACCACCCGCACCAGCAGCGGCCTGAAAACAGCCAAGACGGTGCAAGCCCTCGCAGGCCAGGCCCGCACGGAACGCCGCCGCATGGCTGAACAAAGTGACGTGCTCGTCTCAGCGGTGATCAGCACCTACCTGCTCACCCATCTGCACCACGTACTGCAACGGGCCGAGTTCGGGGCCCAGCAGGAGGGCCGAGCCGCCCTAGCCGCCAACTACGCCCAACTGCGCAAGGTGCTCTGCCTCGACGCCCGCACCATGCAAGACGCCTCCGCCAGCGGCCAACCCGAGGACTCCCCCCAGGCCGCCTGAAAGCGGGACTGATGACAGGCGGCGGGGCCAGCGCCAGGACCCGAGCAGGCTCCAGCCCGTGCTGCTAGCTGTTTCAAATTCGTTTGCACCGGGGCCGATCTGCATAGGCTCAGAAGGCGTGCAGTCCAGCCATGGCCCAAAACCAGCCAACGCCGACCCCGGGGGGCGCCACCAGCACCGCCACCGGGGTTGTCACTGACAACGCCAATAACAGCGCCAATGGCAACGCCGCCAGCCTGTATCAACGGATCAGCCAGGACCCGGACCTCACCCAGGCCCTGTTCCGCCAGGCCCTGCAGAACCCCTTAGGAACGCTCGAGCAGATCTGCCGCCTCGGCGATACCTGGGGCCTGCCGGTCAGTGTTGAGCAGGTGAAGGCCCACATCAGCACCCTGGACGACGCCGACAGTAAGCAGTGGCTGCTGAAGGCCCGCGGGGGCCTCTAGGGCGGAGCGCTGGCGCCTGGCGCCCCCGCCCCCCTGGGCCCAGCTGAAAAACAGCCAGTAACTGACGATCGCCAAACCGGCGGCAACCACAAGGGCGGCCACCTGTTCGAGTCGCTTGATCATGACCCTGGCCGCAACCACACTCCTGCAGTCTGGCGCTCAGGGGATGATGGGGGCACGCCTGTAGCCCTGCCCCCGTGCTTCGTCTGGAACGTGTTTCAAAGATTTACCCCACCGGCGAGGTGCTCAAGGACGTCACCTGGGAAGTCAAGGGCGGCGATCGCATTGGTTTGGTGGGGGTGAATGGGGCCGGCAAATCGACCCAACTGCGGATCATTGCTGGGCTGGAGGAACCCACCAGCGGCCTGGTGGTGAAGCAGGGGGAGCCGCGCATTGCCTACCTGCAGCAGGAATTCGATGTGGACCTGGCCCGCAGCGTCCGCCAGGAACTGTTCCAAGCCTTCGGAGAAGCCGCCCAGGTGCTCAACCGCCAGCGCCAGGTGGAAGATGAGATGGCCAGCGAGAAGGCCGCCAGCGACCCGGAGCATCTCGATGAACTCATCCACGAACTGGGCCGGCTGCACAGCCGCTTCGAGGCCCTCCATGGCTATGAGCTCGATGCCCGCATCGACAAGCTGCTGCCCACGATCGGTTTCACTCCCGAAGGCGCCGAACAGCCAGTGGGCGACTACTCAGGCGGTTGGCAGATGCGGATTGCCCTCGGCAAAATCCTGCTGCAAGACCCCGATCTGCTACTACTCGATGAGCCCACAAACCACCTGGATGTGGAAACAATCCAGTGGCTGGAGGGGTATCTAATCGAGCAGACTGTACCTCTGGTGGTGATCAGTCACGACCGGGCCTTCCTTGATCGGGTCTGCAACCAAATCGTTGAAACCGAGCGGGGCATCTCGCGCAGCTACCTGGGCAACTACAGCCAACATTTGGAACAGAAAGCCTTCGAACGGGAAGCCAGCCAAGCCGCCTTTGATCGCCAGCAGAAAGAGCTCTCCACCCAGCAGGCCTACATCGACCGCTTCCGGGCCAGCGCCACCCGCAGCACCCAGGCCAAGAGCCGGGAAAAATTACTCGACAAGGTGGAGCGTATCGACGCGCCGGTGGATGCCCTGGGCGGCCCCCGCTTCAGCTTTCCGCCGGCACCCCGCTCTGGCCGCCAGGTGGCCCTGCTCGACAACCTCACCCACAGCTACGGCGATCGCATCCTGTTTCTGGGCGCCGAATTGGAAATCGAACGGGGCGATCGCATCGCCTTTGTGGGGCCCAATGGGGCCGGTAAATCGACCCTGCTGCGGCTGGTGATGGGCATGGAGGAGCCCCTGGAGGGCAAAGCCAGCCTGGGGGACCACAACGTGATCGCCGGCTATTTCGAACAGAACCAGGCTGAGGCCCTCGATCTCAGCAAGACCGTGATCGACACCCTGTTCGAGGCCGTGCCCGATTGGACCCAAAGCCAGGTGCGCTCCCTGCTGGGCAGCTTCTGCTTCAGCAACGACGCCGTCTTCAAACAAGTAGGTCAACTCAGTGGTGGCGAAAAGGCGCGTCTAGCCCTGGCCCTAATGCTGCTCAGCCCCTGCAATTTGTTGGTACTTGATGAGCCCACCAACCACCTCGACATCCCCGCCAAGCAAATGCTGGAGGATGCGCTAATGGAGTATGAAGGAGCCGTACTTGTTGTGTCACACGACCGCTATTTCATCTCGAGGGTGGCCAACCGCATCGTCGAATTGCGTGATGGCGAACTGGTGCTGTATCGGGGCGACTACGCCTACTACCAGATCAAGAAAGAGGAAGAACGACTAGCGGCCCAAGAGCAGCGCCTGGAACGGGAGCTGGAAGCGAAACGACGCGCCAGCAAGGAGAAGCAAAAAGCCAAGGCAGCTTCAGGCAAGTTGGCCGCTGCCGGCAAGGCCTGAAGCCGCTGAAGGGGAAGGGGGGCAGACCTGGCGGTTTTCTGCGCGCCTGCCCATGCCTGGCCCGAGGCAGCCCAGGGAGCTTTATCAAACTTCATCCACTAGTAGGCATGAAGACCCATTTAGGTGGACTCGCCCAAATTGTGTGCATAACCTGACCGTATCCATTGCGACAGTCTGGCCATGGGCTCCTTTTTGAACAACGCAGCCTTCCTGTCCCAGGCTTCGCAGAACCGAGGCCCCTATCGGGCCAGCCCGGAGCATGGCCAGGCCTTGGGCGCCAGCACCCACGACCATGCGGACAGCTATTTCGAATGCATCACAGCCTGCTCCCTCGAGGACGGCGAGTGCATCACCCGCTGCGTCGAAACCCTGCGGGACAACAGCTGATCCACCCAGAACAGCTGGCCCTGGCTCGGGTTGCGGCCCTGCCCCTAACGACTAGTCCGCAACCGACCAGACCCCAAGCTCCCCTCAAGCCGCGGCTGGCACCGGGCCAAGTGTCGAGATGCTGACAAGGGTTCAACAACTTTGCGGAGATCCCTAACTCTGTGGCGATTGATACGCGGGTAGCCGAAACATTTCTTAGTGTTTGCAAGGACCCCAAAGCCACCTTGAGTTGTCCGCCATGTCCGAACCACTCGCCCTCACCCTTGGCCAGAAATTCGAACAGGAACGCATGATCCGGTTGATCGACTCTACGGCCGATCTTCCAGCCCTCAAGGGCCTGGCCAAGCAACTGCTGCAGGCCTGGCACAGCCAAAAAGCCGCCACCGAGTGGGTCATGCGTCAAAAGTTCAGCGATCCGCCCCGGATCGGTTTTGATCCCGGCTCCTTGCTAGCCAACTTCGATCCCCCCAATCCCTCCGATTCAGGGACCCCCCAGGGCTGATCGCCCAACCTTGAACCGTTTGGGAATCGGTGCCGGTTCCTAGCTCGCCCAACTTGCGGCCCAGCCCAGTTTTTTAACGCTCCCAGGGCAGGTGAGCCCATCCAATCCGGCCATTTTCAGGCCTCCCCGCCGTTTCCATTTCTAACGCCATGAACGCCCATCCCTACCTACTTGGCTTTCTTGCCTTCGGTGCCGCCTGCAGCAGCCTCTGGGCCTGGAAGATCGCCCAGCGGCGCCCTGCCGGTTCATGATGGATCCAGGCCCATGGGCTGGGATTCCGCCGTCCCGTCGCCGTCACCGCCGCCGATGACTGACCTGCTCACCCACCTATTTCCCCTGATCTACGGCGGATTTTTCCTGCTGTTTCTCTGGCAGGCCTTCCGGGTGATGGCCCGGGGATTCAGTGCGGTGCCCAGGCCAGAGGATCCCTTGCCCAGCAACGCAACCGATCGCACCGGTCGGCTCACCATCCATCCCGAGCTGCTCGATTCCGAGGGTCGCTTAACCCAGGATGACCTCCTAACCGTGCGCTTCAGCGCCGACCAGGACCCGCCCTTGAGCCCCAGCGACGCGCAGCCCTGAGCCCTGGGGGAAGCCAGCCTTGAGCCTTGGGGAAGCCAAGCCTTGAGCCTTGGGGGAGCCAAGCCTTGAGCCCCTGGGACACGCAGTAGGAGAATCGCTGGAGCACGCCAACTGGTACAACCGTTGGAGTGGACGTGTTTTAGGCGGAGGCCTTATTTGGTGGACCAGAGAACCCGCATCGTGGCAGCAGTGCTTAGCAGCCTGAAGC
>Ga0310326_10002_pt1 | contig 43754 bp, 47 predicted proteins | sample LakSupSRFTotalD5_FD_195540 | JGI IMG/M metagenome (GOLD analysis project Ga0310326, IMG submission 195540) | Enriched freshwater cyanobacterial communities from Lake Superior, Ontario, Canada - SU02.SRF.Total.D5 (v2) (version 2) | ecosystem: Environmental > Aquatic > Freshwater > Lake | place...
AGGGGGTGGCTGGCGGCTGGCTCAGGGTTTGCGTGCCAGCAGGAGCAGCACCTCCCATTCCAGCGGGCATTTGGGCGGGTTAGGGGCCCAATGGGTCTGGAGTCGGCGCAGTTCGGTGCGGCTGAGTTGGCCCGTGGGGCTGGCCTGGGCGCCGATCGCCTTGAGCTCCCTTAGGAAGGCCAGGGCCTGGGGCCGGCGGCGGCTGAAGCGCAGCCGTTGGCAGCGAACCACCTGGAGTTGGCACTCCACCGCCTCGATCAGTTCGCTGGCGGCGGGTAGGGCCAGGCCCGTGAACGGCACCCGGGCCCGCCCGGCCGCCTGGCGCCATTGCTCGAAACTGGCTGAGCAGGGCACGGCCAGAACCAGCCAGCCCCCCCGGGCTAATTGGCTGGCCCACTGGTCCAGCTGGAGCCGGGGCTGCTCCAGCCATTGCAGGGCAAAACTCGAGGCCAGCAGGCTGGCGCCGGCCAGCTGGGCGGGCAGGCCCAAGTTGAGGTCCCAGAGCAGGCGGCTGCTGGCCCCTGCCTGCGGGGGCTCCTGCTCCAAGAGGGCCTGGCAGTTGTCCAGGCGCAGCAGGTTCAGGTCGGGGCGGTGCAGGACGATCGAGCGGGCCAGCAGGCCCGTGCCGGCGCCCAGGTCGGCCTTGGGGCCGGGCCCGATCGCCAGGGGCCGGCAGAGATGGCCTAGGCGCCAGGCGATCGCCCGTTGGATCCGGGCGCCGCCTTCATATTGGTTGGCTGCGCCGCTGAAGCAGTCCCGCACCCGCTCGCTAAAGAGGGCCGTGGCGGGCGCTGGATCGGCGGTTCTGGTTCTGGCCCTGGGGGTTTCAACCATGGGCTGGTGCGGCTGGTCTTGCGCTCTTTTGGAGCTTGGCGCCGGGCCCAGGTCCAACCAGGCCTTGGTCGAGCCAGTCAAGGACAGGGCCGATCAGGGGTGGTCCCAGCAGGCTGTGGCCGATGCCATCCAGGGTCCAGCTTTCGGCCTGGGGTAGGGCCTGGCGCAGCAGGGCCCGGCTGGCGGCTGGCACGATTTGATCGGCGCCGGCTTCCACGATCAGCACCGGCACCGAGCGGGGGAAGGCCGGAGGCAGGCCGGCGCAGTGGCCCAGCAGGGCTAAATCTTCCAGTAGGCGAGTGACACCCGCCGCGTCGCTGCCCTCCTGGGTGATGCCCAAGGCCAGCTGGTCCAGGCGGCCCGGGGCGGCGGCCCGGGCCAGGAACTCGTCCAGCAGGGGGGCCAGCTCGCCCTGGTGGATCCGTTTGGCCATCGCCCCTAGGGCCGCCCGGGTGCTCCTGCCGCTGGGGCCTGGGGGCACAAAGCTGCCAAAGCTGGCCAGTAGCACCACGGCCCTAGCCTGGCTCCAAAGCTCGGCCGGCAGCAGGTGCAGGCCCAGGGAATGGACCAGCACGGCCCCGCCTGCGCCAGGCCAGTGGGGGGCGTGGGGCGTTTGCTGGCCGTAGCCCCGTTCGCCCGTATGCAGGCTCCAGCCGCGGTTGGCTGCGGCCTGTCGCCAGGGCTCCCAGGCCCGCTGGTCGCCGGCCCAGCCGTGCATGGCGATGAGGTCCAGGTTCATGGCGCCGTCCCCAGGGCCTCCAGCAGCCGCTTCAGGCTGCCCGCTGGCAGGTCTTGGCGCAGCACCAGTCTCAGGCGCGAGGTTCCAGGGGGCACCGTCGGTGGCCGAATCGCCACCGCCAGCAGACCGTGATCTTCGAGGCGCTGCTGCAGGGCCAGAGCCGCCTGCTCCTCGCCGACAAGCAATGACAAAATCGGCCCCTGGCCCGGCGGCCGCGGCCAACCGGCGCTAGCCAGGGCCCCGCGCCACCGTTCGGCTCGCGCCACCAGGGCCAGCCCCCAGCCGGGGTTGTCCTCAACCAGGTCCAAGGCGGCCAGGGCTGCGGCGGCCAGGGCCGGCGCCAGGGCGGTGGTGTAGCGGAAGGCGCCGGCCTGTTGCAATAGCCATTCGCCGGCGATCGCTCCGGTGGCCAGGAAGGCGCCACCACCACCGAAGGCCTTGCCGAAAGTGCCGCTCACTAGGGTCACGGCCGGTTGGCCCCAGGCCAGGCCGCGGCCGCCGGGGCCGAGTACCCCCAGGGCATGGGCCTCATCGAGCAGCAGGGCCGCGCCGTGCTCGGCGCAGAGGCGGGCTAGGGCGCCTGCATCCGGCTGGCTGCCTTCCATGCTGAAAAGGCTTTCGCTAATTACCAGCAACCTTTGGCTGGGCGCCTGGGCCCGGGCCTGGTCTAGGCGCCTCTCCAGGTCGGCCAGGTCGTTGTGGGCGAAGCGCTGCAGGCGGGCTCCGCTGGCCTGAACCCCCACCAGCAAGGAATGGTGGCAAAGGCGATCGGCGATCACCAGGCTGTGGCGATCGGCCAGGGCGCCGACGGCGGCCAGGTTGGCTTGGAAGCCACTGGGAAAGAGCAGCACCCGCTCCCGGCCTAGCCAGTCCGCCAGCCGCTCCTCCAGGGCGCTATGCACCGGCCGGCTGCCGCTCACCAGCCGCGAGCCGCCTGATCCGACCCCGTCGCGCTCTAGGGCCTGGCGGGCGGCGGCCAGCAGCCGGGGGTGGCGGCCCAGACCCAGGTAGTCGTTGCTGGCCAGATCCAGCAGGGGCCCAATCGCCGGGTCCGCTTGGGGCCACAGTTCGGCCTTGCCCCCCGGCTGGAAGTTGCGCAGTTGCCGCCGCCGTGCTGCTGGCAGGGCGGCCAGGGCCTCTGCCAGCGGGGCGAGGGGATCGGGGGGGAGGGTCACGGCTGGATCAGCCCTTGCCTGGTCAAGCTCGCCAGGCCCTACGACAGCACCGACGCTACGGCGCCAAAAGCCCTCCCCGCCCCGCTGGGAGACAGGGTCGCTGAACGGGGCAACCAGGCCAGCTGGCTCATGGCCCCTGGCCCAAGAACTGCCCCTGGGCAACGGCAGCCTGCTGATTCTGTTGGCGACCTTTCCGATGGTTTGCCTAACTCGGCTGTCGTTTTTGTAGAACTCCTGGCTGCCTGCCTATGGACTGGGCTGCTTGGCGATTGACATGGAGATGCGATTGCAGTGTTGCTATAGCAGAATAAAAATAGCGGCCTTTGGGTTGCTTTCGTGCCCATTGCTGTCTGAATTGTCTTGATTAGTCTTTATTTGTTCCCCATGGTAAGAGCTTCGATTCTGGAGCCGTATCTATCACCACTACCCTGCGAACAGATGCGGCTTTCGGCTAGCTGCTGATCGGCTGCAATGGTAGATTTTTCCTGGATGACCTGGCGTTTTAAGGGCTGATAGCTTTGCGCCGATTAATGCTGTATGCACCAGTTCCGATGGTGTGATTCAGAGGTTTGCCGCCTAGGTGATCTACGCCTTGATCCCGATTGTGGGCGAGCCCAATAGCGCCATCATGATTGGCCTGATGTTGGGGGGTTTTCGCCAGCGGTGGGGTTGACTCCCGGTTGGGCCTGGAATTGGCCCAAGGGCTTTAGGTCGTTAGCCCAGGGGTTCGCAGGCCACCAGGCAGGCCGTCACCCGGTCGCTCCAACGCACCACCACCAGGAGTTCCCGCGGGCTGCGGCCAAATCCCCTCTGCGAGAGGGCTGCAAACTCGGCGAGGTTGTCGTGGGTTACCAGCGGATTGCCGGCAAGGGCCCTGGCCCAGGCGATGGCAAAGGCTTCGCCTTGTTCCCTTAGGCATTGGGCGCGGGCTGCATCGAAATCAACCCCCGCTTGACGCAGGTGCACGAAGGCATCGAGCTCCGGGTCCAGGTGCTCCAGCCAAGTTGAGAGTTGGCCCACGGCCCCCTGACGCGCCGTGGTGCCGCTAGGGCCCTCCTCGATCACTACCATCGGCGCCTCCAGGGACCAGTGATCCAGGGCCAGCAGGATCTGGGCGGATTGGGCCAGGAGCCGGCGCTGGGTAGCGATCAGGCGGGCGTGCTGGTCCTGGCGGAACTCCATGGCAGGCAATGGGGTGCCCCATCCTGGGCTGCGGTATCCGCGGCGTAGGCGCCGCTGGCAACCAGCCCATAGGATTGGTCCATGCGCAGCGCCACCAGCGAGGTTCCCGCCAGGGACGTCCCCCCCCTCGGTGAGCTCTTTCCATTCCCCCTGGATGATTTCCAGCTGGAGGCGATCGATGCCCTCAACCAGGGCCAATCGGTGGTGGTCAGTGCCCCCACCGGTTCGGGCAAGACCCTAGTGGGCGAATACGCCATCCACCGGGCCCTGGCCCATGGCCAGAAGGTGTTTTATACGACACCGCTCAAGGCTCTTTCCAATCAGAAGCTGCGCGATTTCCGCGAGCAATTCGGCGTTGAGAATGTCGGTTTAATGACCGGCGATTTCAGCGTCAACCGCGAGGCCAGCGTCGTGGTGATGACGACGGAAATCTTCCGCAACATGCTCTACGCCGAGGTCGAGCGGGGCGATGACCCCCTCGCCGACGTGGAGGCGGTGGTGCTGGATGAGTGCCACTACATGAATGATTCCCAGCGGGGCACCGTCTGGGAAGAATCGATCATCCATTGCCCGTCCTCGGTGCAGCTGGTGGCCCTCTCGGCCACGGTGGCGAATGCCGGCCAACTCACCGACTGGATCGACAGGGTGCACGGCCCGACCCGATTGGTGCTCAGTGATTTCCGGCCCGTGCCCCTGGATTTCAGTTTCTGCAGTGCCAAGGGGCTCCATCCCCTGCTCAACGATGAACGCACCGGCCTGCACCCCAACTGCAAGGTCTGGCGGGCGCCTAAGGGCTCCAACCGCAAGGGCAAGTCGCCGCGGCCGCCCCAGCCCGAGCCGCCGCCCCTGGCCTTTGTGGTGGCCCAGATGGCCGAGCGGGACATGCTCCCCGCCATCTATTTCATCTTCAGCCGCCGCGGCTGTGACAAGGCCATGCGAGACCTGGGCAAAATTTGCCTGGTGAACCCGGCCGAGCAGGCCCGCATCAGCACCCGCCTGGAGGCCTTCGTGCGGGCAACCCCCGAGGCCGTGCGTGAGGGCGGCCACGACGAGGCCCTGCTGCGCGGCATCGCCGCCCACCATGCCGGCGTGCTTCCCGCCTGGAAAGAACTAATTGAGGAGCTGTTCCAGCAGGGGCTGATCAAGGTGGTGTTTGCCACCGAAACCCTGGCGGCCGGGATCAACATGCCCGCCCGCAGCACCGTGATCTCGGCCCTGAGCAAGCGCACCGAGCGGGGCCATCGTCCCTTGATGGGCAGTGAATTCCTGCAGATGGCCGGCCGCGCCGGTCGCCGCGGTCTCGATACCCAGGGCTATGTGGTCACGGTGCAGAGCCGTTTTGAGGGGGTCCGCGAGGCGGGCCAGCTGGCCACTAGCCCTGCCGATCCCCTGGTGAGCCAGTTCACCCCCAGCTACGGCATGGTGCTCAACCTGCTCCAGCGCAATGAGTTGCCCAAGGCGAAGGAACTGGTGGAGCGCAGTTTTGGTCGGTATCTGGCCACCCTTGATCTGGTGGAAGATGAGGCCCGCATCGCCGACCTGCTCCAGCAATTGGAGACGCTCACGGGCTCTGGCGAGGAGGTGGCCTGGGACGACTTCGAGGACTACGAGAAGCAGCGGGGTCGCCTGCGCGAAGAACGCCGAATCCAGCGCATCCTGCAGCAACAGGCCGAGGAAACCCTGGCCCATGAGCTCACGTTGGCCCTGCGTTTTTCCAGCGAAGGAACCTTGCTTAGCCTCAAATCCCCCCAGCTCAAGGGCCGGGTCACGCCAGCCGTGATCGTTGAAAAGATTGAGGGGCCGGGCCAGTTTCCCCAGCTGCTCTGCCTTAGTGATGAGAACGTTTGGATCCTGGTGCCCTGCCACGCGGTGGTGAGCCTCCATGCCGAGTTGAGCTGCCTGCAGGTCCAGGGGGTCCAGGCCCCGGCACTTCACCACATCGGCGAGATACGCCATGGCGACCAGGCCAGTGGCGGCCTGGCCCTGGCCGTGGCCCACATGGCCCGGCGCCATGACATGGCCACGCCCCAATACGACCTGGCCGGTGAGGTGCAGGCCCAGGCCCTTTTGGTGCGGGATCTGGAGTTAGCACTGGAACTGCACCCGGCCCACCTGCGCGGCGACCGCAAGAAGATCACCAAGCAACGCCAACGCATGGAGGAGCTGGAGATCGAGATCGAGGAGCGCCAGCGGATCCTGCATCACCGCGCCAATCGCCATTGGGAGACCTTCCTTTCCCTGATCGACATCCTGCGCTTTTTTGGCTGTTTGGCCGGCAGCGAGGGGCTTGAACCCACCGAAATCGGCCGCACCGTGGCGGCGATCCGCGGCGATAACGAGCTCTGGATCGGCCTGGCCCTGATGAGCGGCCACCTCGATGAACTGGAGCCCGCCGACCTGGCTGCCGTGCTCGAGGCGATTTCCACCGAGGTCAACCGCCCCGACCTTTGGAGTGGCTATCCGCCGCCGCCGGCCGCCGATGAGGCCCTACATGATCTGCGCGGTATCCGGCGGGAGTTGCTGCGCCAGCAGGAGCAGGCTGAGGTGGTGGTGCCCGTTTGGTACGAGGCCGAATTGATGGGCCTGGTGCAGGCCTGGGCCAAGGGGGTGAGTTGGAACGACCTCATCTCCAACAGCTCCCTTGATGAGGGCGATGTGGTGCGGATCATGCGACGCACCGTCGACCTGCTGGCCCAGATTCCCTACTGCGAGGCGGTGAGCGAGCAGCTGCGCACCAACGCCCGCCAGGCCCTCAAGGCGATTAACCGCTTCCCGGTCTGCGAGCCGATCGACCTGGCCCCCGGGGGGGCTGGCCCCAACCTGGCTACGGTGCGGGCGGCCTAGGCGGTCTCAGCACCAGCCAAACGATCAGCAGCAGGCCGCTGATGCTGACAACGGTGTAGATCCAGTCGGCATAGGGGGTCCAGAAGAGCCCCAGGACCAAGCTGAACGGCTGAGGGGCCATCCCATCAGAGGGGGGCATGGCCATCAGCAGCCGTTTTGGAACTCCCCTTTCCCGTCACGGTTAGATCCCTAACCGTTGCCAGATCACTTCGAGGTTCTGCTGGTGCAGGGCGGTGGAGAAGCACTCGGCCAGATCTGCCGGGCTGAGCCGGCTGGTGACATCAGCATCGGCCTCCAGGTTGGCGCGGAAATCGCCACCGGGCTGGTTCCAGGCGCTGTGGGCGTTGTGCTGCACGATCCGGTAGGCCTCTTCCCGGGCGAGGCCCGTGTCCACCAGGGCTAGCAGCACCCGCTGGCTGAACACCACGCCGCCGTAGACGTTCATGTTGCGGGCCATGTTCTCGGGGTAGACCCCGAGGCCAGCCACCACGGCGGTGGTTTCCCGCAGCATGAAGTGCAGGGTCACCGAGCAATCAGGCAGCATCATCCGCTCCACCGAGCTGTGGCTGATGTCGCGTTCGTGCCAGAGGGCGCAGTTCTCCAGGGCGGCAATCGTGTAACTGCGCAGCACCCGGGCCAGGCCGCTAATCCGTTCGCTGCGGATCGGATTGCGTTTGTGGGGCATGGCGGAGCTGCCCTTCTGGCCCTTGGCGAAGTTTTCCTCCACCTCCAGCACATCGGTGCGCTGCAGGTTGCGAATTTCGGTGCTGATGCGCTCGAGGGCGACCCCCACCAGGGCCAGGGTTTGGACGTATTCGGCGTGGCGATCGCGGCCGATCACCTGGGTGCTGGCGGTATCTGGCTCCAGGCCCAGGATCTGGCAGGTGATTGCTTCCACCTGGGGATCGGTGTTGGCGTAGGTGCCCATGGCGCCGCTGATCTGGCCCACGCTCACCACCCGCTCGAGGCGCTCGAGCCGTTCCTGGTTGCGCAGCACCTCGGCCAGCCAGCCAGCCACCTTGAAGCCAAAGGTGATCGGCTCGCCGTGGATGGCGTGGGAGCGGCCGATCATCACCGTGCCCTTGTGCTCGCGGGCCAGGAGGCGCAGGGCAGCGGCGAGCTGGTCCAATTCGAGCCGCAGCAAGGTCACCGAAGCCTTCATCTGCAGGGCCAGGCCGGTGTCGAGCACATCCGAGCTGGTCATGCCCACGTGGATATAACGGCCCGCATCCCCCACGTACTCGTTGACGTTGGTGAGGAAGGCGATCACGTCGTGGCGCACCTCGGCTTCGATCTCGAGGATGCGCTCCACCTGGAAGCTCGCCTTGGCGCGGATCTCCGCCAACGCCTCAGCGGGGACGCGGCCCAGCTGGCACTGGGCCGCGGTGGCGGCGATCTCCACATCAAGCCAGCTCTGAAACTTGGCCTGCTCGCTCCAGATGCTGCCCATCTCGGGCAGGGTGTAACGCTCAATCAAGGGGCCAGAGCCTGGCAACGGCCCGTCCAATGTATGGCTCAGGCTGCAGCGCAGGCTTGTTCAGCAGTCGCCAAGGGTCCTTGCTGTGAACCTGGCTCCATTGGCCCCGGGGTGCTCAGGCGATCTGGCTCAGGCGGCGATGGGCGACTTCCCCGGGCCGCAGGGGGCCCGTTCTGGGGTGCGGTGACCTGCTTGCGCCATCCTGGCCCGCCCGAGGTGGGAGGCCATTGCCCAGTCGATTGTTTGACCAGCTCGTGGCTGAAAGGATTTTGTTCGGTTTCGTTTGTGGTTTTATGACGCCAGCAGGCTGACAGGCCCATGGCTCGCAAACAGCGCTTGGATCTGGTGCTGGTGGAGCGGGGCCTGGCCGCCAGCCGCCAGCAGGCCCAGCAGTTGATTCGTGCTGGCCGGGTGCGCAGTTCGGATCAGGTGCTCGATAAGCCAGGCCATGACATCGCCCCTGACCTGCCCCTAGAGGTGGAGCAACCGCCCCGCTTTGTTTCCCGCGGTGGTGAGAAGTTGGTGGCCGCCCTTGAGGCCCTGCCGATCCGGGTTGCAGGGCGGGTTTGCCTTGATGGCGGCATCTCCACTGGCGGCTTTAGCGATTGCCTGCTTCAGCACGGCGCCAGCCGCATCTATGGCATTGATGTGGGCTACGGCCAAACCGCCTGGAGCCTGCGCACCGATGCGCGCCTTGTGCTGCGGGAGCGCACCAACCTGCGCCACCTCAGACCAGACGACCTCTACGGTCCGGACGACCCCTGGCCCGACCTGGCCGTGGCCGATCTGTCGTTTATTTCCCTGGGACTGGTGTTGCCGGCCCTGGGGGCCCTGCTGACCCCGGGCCGCCGCGAGGCCCTGCTGCTGGTTAAGCCCCAGTTCGAAGTGGGCCGCTCCCGGGTGGGTAAGGGCGGCGTTGTGCGCGATCCCGTCGCCCATGTGGATGCGATCGAGGGAGTGATCCGCGCAGGCGCAGCTTTGGGTTGGCAGGGTCTTGGGCTGGTGGCCTCGCCGATCACCGGCCCGGCGGGCAACCACGAGTACCTGCTTTGGCTAGGCAGTGGCCTGGCGACCGATGGGGCTTGGGGAGCTGGGGGTCTTAATGGGGCCCTCGTTCGCGCCCTCGTGGCCCAGACCCTTGCCAGCCCCTGATTGCCGGTTATGGTCCCGGCAGCCCGCGATCTAGATCGCGTCGCTGTCCCGGTCACCGGTGCGAATCCGGATCACCGAATCGATGGTGCTGATGAAGATCTTGCCATCGCCAATTTCGCCAGTGCGGGCCGCATCCTGGATGGCGGTCACTACCGTGTCGACCCGATCGTCATCGACTACTACTTCAAGTTTCAATTTCTGGAGAAACTCAACGGTGAATTCCGAGCCGCGGTAGCGCTCGACCTGGCCCTTCTGGCGACCAAAACCCCTGACTTCGCTCACGGTCATGCCGACGATGCCGGCGTTGACCAGTGCCAGCTTGACATCCTCCAGTTTGAAGGGGCGGATGATGGCCTCGATTTTTTTCATGGATCCGGGGGGCAATCGAAGAAAGTCTCCCAGCAAAATGCCAGGAGTGGAAGGGGAGGGGCGTGGGGCCCAGGAACGGCCTGGCTCCAGTCCATTAGGCGCCAGTCGCCCGACACCTGATGTAGCTATAGCTACGGGGAGCCGCCGATGCTGGTGATCCGGGGAAGGAGCCACACCTGGGGCCCCGACCTTGTCAGGGAGCATTCGCCTTCCCGGTCCCTTGGCTACGGCATCTGCTGGCTGGCAGGACCGGGCTGAGGTGGCCCAGTCCCTATCGTGGGTGCTGCAGCGATTGAAATCGTCGCTTGCCCCTGGCCCCTGGCCCCCTTGCCCTGCCGTCTTGAACCCGTCCGAGCCCCTCACCCAGACCCCCGCCTACGGCCAACGGGCCATCGCTGGGGCCCAGCTGATCTGCTTTGACAATCCCCGGCCAGGGCGGCCCTATGAGATTGCAATCACCTTTCCTGAATTCACCTGCCTGTGCCCTTTTTCGGGCTATCCGGATTTTGCCACCCTGCGCCTGATTTATCAGCCCGGCCCGCGGGTGATGGAGCTCAAGGCCCTGAAGCTCTATGTCAACAGCTGGCGTGATCGCAGCATCTCCCATGAGGAGGTGACCAATCGTATCGTTGATGACTGGGTGGCAGCCTGCGCGCCCACCTGGCTGCAGCTGGAGGCCGATTTTAATCCCCGTGGCAATGTGCATACGGTGATCAAGGTGAGTCAAGGTAAGCGCCATCCCTGTTGAGGATTGGAGCTGGCATCTCCCCCTCTAGGCAGAAAGGATTACTTGCTTAGGTTTATTGAGCAGCCTAATTTTTTTGGTGGGATCACGCTTTTCACCAAGAATATTTGACCCCCTATTTGGCTAGTGGGTCGAGCCGCAGACATCTCCCTGATTGAGGCCGACCCTGGCTCGCCTTGGCATCAGATCGTCTGGTCGGCCTGTTGCAAAGTGCTGATCAGGACGGGCAGTTCCCGCGCAAAGGCGGTGAGGTTACGGTTGCAGAGCCCGCCCAGGTGCAGCCGACCGTTGGCCGGGTCGCTGATCGCCCAGAGCTGGCGCGTCGCCACCAGGCTCAGCACCCCCCCCACCAGGGCGATGCCAAAGCCTCCGTAGACCAGGGGCACGCCCGGATCGCGCTTGAGCAGGATGCCGCTGGCGGCGAGCACGTTGTCAATCCGCATGGGCAGGCCTTCGATGTCCACCGCTTCGCCCCCGGGCACCAGGCTGGCGATCGGTTTGGCCTCGGCCGAAAAAACCGTCACCGGACCCTGTTCACTGCTGAGCGACAGCAATACGGGCTGGCTGCCATCGGGGCGAGTCGGCAGCACGATGCCCCAGATCTGATCGCCTAATTGGGGGAAGGTCTGCAACGGCAATTGCAGCACCGGGCTGCGACCCAGTTGCACGCCGATCGCAGCCAGGGTCCAGTCGGCCTGATACAACGTGATCCCCCGAAAGCGCAGGGGGTGGTTGACGCTGATTTCGGTCTGTTTGAGGGTGGCTCCATCGGGCCCCTTGAGGGTGAGGGCGGAGCGGAATTGTTCCGGCCGCCCGGCCGGATCCCGTTCGATCTCGAACTGGTCCACGGCCACCGTCATCTGGTTGTCGCCGCGGCTATTAAGCAGGTCCAGTTGCCGGCCGGGGGCAAGGAACTGTTCCTGGCGGTGGCCGGCCAGCGAGCCCCAGGCGGCTCCCACCATCAACACCACCAGGCCCGCATGCACCAGTAGGGGGCCCACCCGGCCGGCCACGCCGCGCCGGGCCGCCAGGCGATCGGCCTGGACCTGGAGCGTCCAGCCCTGGCGTTTGAGGAGCTGTTCGAGTTCGCCCAACGTGGCGGCCGGATTGGCGCTGGCAATGGTTTCGGCCAGGGTGAGCTTGCCCAGTTGGCGCGGCGATTGGTAGTCGATCCAGCGCAGGGAGGCCTGCAGGGCGGGCCACTGGCGCCGCCAGCTGCACAGGATCAATGCCAGGCCTAGCCAGGCCAGCAGGGCCAGAAACCAACCGCTCGAATAGACATGATCCAGCTGCAGGCCCAGCACCGCATCGCCCTTAAACAGGCCCAGCCAGGGCTGGTTGTCATAGAGCTGGTGATAGAGGGCGCTGGGCTCCTTCTGGGGCACCAGGGTGCCGAGACCACTGCTGATCGCGATGACCAGCAGCAGGCCGATGGCCACCCGCAAGTCGGAGATCACGCCGAGCAGGCGGCCCAATTTGCGCTTGGCGATGTCCAGGGACTTCAGGTCAAACATCAGGGTGGCTTGTTCGTTAGATCCAGTTAGCCAGCAGGGTGAGGGCGCCCGTAATCAGGAGCACCACGCCACTGATCGGGGGCACCCATTGCCCCAACGCCCTGAGGGCTAGCAGGCGGGGCAAGCTTGCTGCCGCCGTACCCGCCAGGAGCAGGGGCATGACCTGGCCGCAGGCAAAGGCGATAAGAAGCACCACGCCAGCCAGGGGCCGGCCGTTCTGGGCAATCCAGCCCAGCAATACCGCAAGGACGGGCGTGGTGCAGGGGGAGGCCGCTAGGCCAAAGGCCAGACCAGCGGCCAGGGGAGCGAGCGCTGGCGGCACCCACTGTCGCCAACGCTCCGGATCAGGGCCCGCCGGCAGGGGCAGCCGCACCAGCCCCAGCAGGTTAAGGCCCATGACCACGGCTAGCCCTGCCACCAGGCTGGGGATGAAGCCGGGAATCTGGCCGTAGAGGCGTCCGAGTAGGCCGCTGGCCAGGCCAAGCACCACGAGCGAAGTGATGATGCCGCCCACGAAACTGAGACTGCGGGGCCAGGCCTTGGTGCCCTGGTCACCGAAGCCAGCCAGGTAGGCCAGGGTCACGGGCAGCAGGGAGAGGGAGCAGGGGCCCAAGCTGGTGAGCAGGCCACCGCAAAACACCAGGCCCAAGGTGAGGGGGCCAGGTGCGGCCAGGGAGGTCTGCAGCAGCTCCTCACTGGCTCTGGCCCAGGCGGCCACGGGCAAAAGGCTCATGCCATCAGCCTATCGGTGCATCCCTGCGGCGGCGGCGACTGGAGGGCCGGGGGGCCTCCAGTCCTGCCCCTTCCAGGCTGCAGCGGATCAGTAGGCCTGCGGTTAACAGGCTCGACAGCAGGGAATTGCCGCCGTAGCTCACCATCGGCAGCGGCAGGCCCGTGGTGGGCATGGCGCCACTGGCCACGGCGATATTGAGAATCGATTGGCCCAACAGCAAGGTGGTGCAACCGATGGCGACCAGCCGTTGTTGATTGCTGCGGCAGGAGAGGGCTACTCGCAGCCCCACCAGGCCAAAAAGCAACAAAAACAACAGCATCATCATCGAGCCGATAAAGCCGAATTCCTCGGCGAATACCGCATAGATAAAGTCGGTGGACTGGATTGGCAGGTATTGCAGTTTTTGGGTGGAGAGGCCAAAGCCCGAGCCCCAGAGTCCGCCCGAGCCGATCGCCAACAGGCTTTGCACCAGCTGGTAGCCATCCCCTTGGGCGTCATTCCAGGGGTTGAGGAAGGAGGTGACGCGAATGCGCTGGTAGGTGTTGAGCAGGATGCTGCCGACACCAACGCTGCCGCCCAGGATCGCAGTGCCCAGCATTGCCGGCACGGAGATGCCCGAGGCAAGGGCCATGAGCCAGAGCAGCAAGCCCGTCAGGGCTGCCGTGCTGAGGTTGGGCTGTTTCAGGATCAGCAGGATGATGCCGCCGAATACCCCCAGCCAAAGCAGCTTTTGATCGACGGAAATCCGGTTCCAGTGGGAGAACAGGGTGGCTCCCTGCAGCACCACAAAGGGTTTAATCAACTCCGAGGGCTGGATCTGGATCGGACCGACCACCAACCAGCGGCTGGACCCATTCACAGTGCTGCCAGCCACCAGGGTGGCAGCCACCATCAGGCCCGTGATCAGTAGGGCCGGGGCAGCCAGCCGCAACCAGCGGCGCAGGTTGAGGCGAATCGCCAGCCAAAGCAGCCCCCAGCTGGCCACCATCCAGATCGCCTGGCGTTTGAGGTAGTAGGCCGCATCGCCCATTTCCCGCGAGGCCACCCACCAACTTGCCGAAGCCAGCACCAGCAGGCCCACCAGACTCCAGATGGCCACCATGCCCAGCAGCAGCCTGGCTTCGGCCGGCCACTGCCCAAAGGGCAGGGGTAACAGCTTGCGGTTTTGGTTTGGGTTGGGCCCTGGGGCCTGGGTGGCATCCACAGTTGCATCCACGGGTAAGTCCATTTAGACGCTTGGAGCTGGCCGTTGGCACAGGGCCAGGGACAAAAAAAAGCCCAGCCGGGGCCGGGCAGCTGTCACCAGCTTGAACGAGAAAGGGATCAAGGGTTTGACAAGCCAGTCTGTTGGCTAACCCTTTAATTTGGCTAACCCTTCAATTTGGCGAAACCTGTCAGTTGGCGATCGGTTAGTTGCCGACGTTGACCTGGCGGCGACCGGTGACGAGTTCCACCTTCAGGATCTTGCCGCCCTGCTTCATGATTCGCTGCTGTTCAGCAAACCAGCTTTCATAAGGCACCCACTTGGTGAAGAAGGTGTTCTGAAGCTCCCGTTGGCTCCGGGTTTTTTCAGGGCAGGGAATGCAGGCTGTGATCTTGAACAGGCGCATGGGTAAGGATCCGCAGGGTGTGCCGTTGGCAGGGATCAGTTACCCAGGCCGGAGCTGATGTAGTCGAAGTACACACCCATTTCGCGACCAGCATCAGGGCCAACCAGCGCTGCGGTGGCTTCCTTCATGGCTTGGATCGATTGCACAGTGGCACCGATGGGCACGCCCAGGGAGTTGTAGGTCTCCTTGAGGCCATTAAGCACCCGCTCATCGAGGATGGAGGTGTCGCCGGCCAGCATGGCGTAGGTGGCGTAGCGCAGGTAGTAGTCGAGGTCGCGGATGCAGGCCGCGTAACGACGGGTGGTGTACATGTTGCCGCCTGGACGGGTGATGTCCGAGTACAGCAGCGCCTTGGCTACGGCTTCCTTGATGATCGAGGAGGCGTTGGCACTGATGGTGGTGGCAGCACGAACGCGGAGCTCGCCGCTGGCGAAGTACTGCTCGAGACGCCCCATGGAGGAGGTGTCGAGGTACAGGCCTTGGACGTCTGCCTGGTTGATGACGTTGGTGATGGCGTCTTGCATGGAACCTTGAAAGGAGGCGGAGGGGTGAAGGGAAGCAGCCTCAGGAGAGGGCGCCGACGACGTAGTCGAAGTAGAAGCCGGCTTCTTCGGCATCAGCGCCGGTGAGCAGGCTCGTGGACGCAGCCTTCATCTCGCGCACGGCTTCTGCCATGGCCTCGAGGGGGGTGCCGAGGGAGCGGTACATCTCACGGGCACCGATGATGCCGACTTCTTCAATCGGGGTGACATCACCGGCGATGACCCCGTAGGTCACCAGGCGGAGGTAGTAGTCCATGTCCCGCAGACAGGTAGCGGTCATCTCCTCACCGTAGGCATTGCCGCCGGGGGAGATCAGATCGGGACGCTTTTGGAACAGCTGACCGCCGGCCTGCTTGACGATGCGCTCGCGGCTCTCGCTCAAGACTTGGGCCACCCGCAAACGGCGCTGACCGCCACTCACGAAGGACTTGATCTGGTCGAGTTCGCCAGGGCTGAGGTAGCGGGCTTCGGCGTCCGCGTTGATGATCGAGTTGGAGACGATGCTCATGCAGTTCTGCCTCGAAACAAGCGGTCGCCAGAGTGGTGACCGATATCCGGTGGGTTAAGGGTGGCACCCTCGGCTTTGGCCTTGCAAGCTTTGCTTGCTTGACCTGGGTCCGGGGGAGGCGTCAGCAATGCTGTTCGCCGAGTCATTCTGCGCTAGGGAGCCGGAGCAGGAGCCGCCTTGGTAACAGTTCTTCACGGCTGCCTGATTGCTGTAAGTCCTTGGCCCGCAATGCTTTTCGCTGAAATTGTGAATAGGGTTGCCGGATAGGGATTGTCAACAATTCTTGGTCTTGATTGACCTGTAAAGACATCTTGCAATTCAGCAAACTTCGCCCCGTTTGGCTCAATAACAAAAGACCCAGGCCAAAAGCCTGGGTCTCGAGGCTCCCCCTAGGGGACGCCATTGCCGCCAAAGCTGTTGGCAAAGTCGGCGCTGCTTAGGAGTTCCTCGATGGCCTTGGTTAGTCCTTGTCTGACTTGGGTGGCCAGGACGTGGTGACGCCACCGCCGGGTTGCCAACGGGGGGCGCTCCAGCGGCGGCTGGGTTCCGGGTCGTCCTTGATGCTGCCGGGCCCCTCGGGCACCGCCGGCTGGCTGCTGCTGAACCCCTGGGCGTCGTCGTCGACCATTTGGAGGATCCAGCCCCCGCGAATCGGAGCCGAGCGGCCGGACAGGTTGCGGGCCGTGAGCTCTCCGCTGAAGCGGAAGTTGGCGGACACGGGCACATCGGGCCGGCTGGCGGGGAGCAGGGCGACAGCGCTGGCTTCGAGCTCCCGCTTCAGGGTCGGCACCCGACGGGTGTTGAGGTCCGAGGGGGTGATGAAGCGCTCGTAGGGGACGGTGTCCTCTCCGAAGGCCGTGGCGTATTCGTTGCTGTTGAGCATCGCGTCGACGACCCCATAGAAGCCCTTACGGGCGGCCACATCGAAGTAGGAATCGATTTCCCAGCGACCAAAGGTGGGGCGGCCCAGCAGGCGGCGGTGCATCACCTCCAGAGCTTTACAGATGTAGAGACCGCTCCAGTAGCGGCTGCGGAAGGCCTTAGAACGGGCCACCTGGCGCACAAACTCCCGCAGGCTGATGTCGCCGTTCTCGAGTTTGATCTCCTCCACCTTGTTCTGTTCGCCGGCATAGCCGGCGGTGCCCAGCACCTGCACATACACAGCCCGAATCACCCCCTGGGTACTCGATTCGGTGTTGCGCACGCTCGGCTGGCCGCTGCGGCGGGGTAAGGAGTTGCCGCCGGTGGCGATTTGCTGCAGCCGCACCACCTTGGGTCCCACCTTGCGGGGGCTGGAAGCCCGGAATTGGGGGCTGTTCATCTGGCCGGGCTGGCGCATGCCATTGCCCACCAAAATCCTGCGGCTGTCGTAGCTAAACGGGGCCGCTCTGGTGGCGACTGACGCCGTGCCGGAGGGGAAGATGGCGCCGTAGGTGAGCGCTAGGGGATCGTTACCGCCGCCGTAGGGGTGCTGGTCGGCAAAGGGGTGGCGGTAGCTGGCGTAGAGGGTGACGTACTGGGGCGCTCCTTCAAAGGGGGCGCTGAAGCGGAACAGCTTGCGGTTTGACCCCCAGCCAGCGCTCTCCTGGGCCTCTTCGCCAATGTCGCGGAGGTAAGGAACGGTCTCCTCGCCAAACACCCGGCCGTATTCGATCGTGTTGATCAGCGAATCCACCAGACCCTTGAGGCCCTGGGCGCTGACGATGTCGAAGTAGCGGGTGAACTCTTCGCGGGAGCTGATGCCCCGGCCGAGGAAGTGGCGGAAGGCCAGCTCCACCGCCCGGCTGTTAGAGAAGCGGCCGTAGAACTGCTGGCGATACTCCTTGCTGCGGCCGAGGGCTCTGATGAACTCCCGCATCGAGAGCTGGCCCTGGCGCAGCTGGGTGGCTTCCACCGGACAAACCACCTGGGAGTATCCCTTGGCAATATCGCGCTCAAACACCTGGCGATAGGCGGCGCGCACCACCTCGGCCTTCTGGGCGCCGGTGAGCACCTTGCGCATGATGAAGCGCTGGGCGCCCTCGGCGGCCAAGGCGTAGGTCGCCGGCAACTGCAGGCCCTGGTTTTCGGGGCTGCCGAGGCGCTGGAGAGCAGACGGGGTGGGAACCTCCAGTTCCTTGATCAGCACGTTGAAGCTGTCGATCACCAGCTGGCGTGCTTCCGGCAGATCCTTGAGCAGGTCGGCGGCGGCGGCGCGCATCTCCTGTAGGGCCACGTTGGTGGCGGCCAGGGAACAGCCCTTTTCGAGCACATCCCGCAGGCCGCGGGTGTTCACGGCCAGGATGCTGGGATCGCCCGCAACCACGGCGTAACCCACGTAGCGCAGGAACCAGGCCAGGTCGCGGACCGATTTCTTCATCCGCTCGGTTCCGTAGATCCCGACGCTGATGGGGTTGAAGCCCGTAGGCAGCACGACGCGCACATCGGCATCGCCGCCAGCCCCTTCCAGCAGGCGCGTGATCAAGTTGCCGCGGCTGGGTGTGCCGCCGGCGAAGGTCTGAACTGAACGTTGGAAGGCGGCCTGGTCGGTGGCCAGGGGAGTGGCGTCAGCGGCAGCAGGGGTGAGGGGCGCATCCAGATAGGACAGGAGCGTGCCCCCCACAAAGATGCGGTTGCCAGCGCGGGCCACGATCTCCTCGGCGTTGGCTGAGAGCCGCTTAGCGGCGGCCACCCGCATCTGGCCGCTCTGAAAGAACGTGGTGAGGGTGTCGAGTTCCCCCCCATCGGGGAAGCGATCCTGCTGCTCCGCTTGACGGACGCTGGAGAGCGGCAGGGTGTCGTAGCGCTGGGGGGCAACCCTGCTGCTGCCGCTGCTTGCGGTCACGGTCATGAACGAGAGCGAACCGGGTTTCGGCACGTTACGGCTCGCCGATAGGGCGTAAGGGTCCCCATGAACAAATGTTTGCAGCCTGGGGGGCCCACTCTGTTCAGCCGGGTGGGGTCATGAAAAGCTCGCCAGGTCAGGCCGCTTTGCGCCCCTCAAGCTGATGACCCAGGTCCCCGCCGATGCCGCCACTCCCGTGGTGAGCGCCTTCTACGACCGTTTTCCCTATCCGGGTGACCCGCTCGAGGACGGACCGCCGCCTGGATACAACTGGCGATGGTGTGTTGATGCGGCGCTCGCCTTCTGCACGGGCTCGCTGCCGCCCCGGGGCCCCGCTGCTGAGTCCCTGAGAATCCTTGATGCGGGCTGCGGCACGGGGGTTAGCAGCGATTATCTGGCCCATCTCAACCCCGGATCAGAACTGCTGGCGGTTGATATCAGTGCCGGCGCCCTGGCCGTGGCCCGGGAGCGGCTGCGACGCTCCGGCGGCGACCAGCGTTCGGCGGTGCGGATCGAGCAGCGCAGCCTGCTGGACCTGGCCGGCGAAGACCCCTTCGATTACATCAATTCGGTGGGGGTCTTGCACCACCTGCGCCAGCCCCAGGCAGGTTTGGCCTCCCTGGCGGCCCTGCTCAAGCCAGGGGGGGTGCTCCATCTCTTCCTCTATGCCGATGGTGGCCGTTGGGAAATCCACCGAAGTCAGCGGGCCTTGGCTCTGCTGGCCGTGGGCACGGGGATGGAGGGGCTGCGGCTAGGTCGCCAACTCTTTGACATGTTGCCCGAAAGCAACCGTCTCGCCCGCCATCAACGGGAACGTTGGGCCATAGATACGGCGGCGGATGCCAACTTCGCCGACATGTATCTCCACCCCCAGGAGACCAGTTACAACCTGGCCAGTCTCTTCGCTTTTGTTGAGTCTGTTGATCTGGACTTTGTGGGCTTCTCCAATCCCCAGATTTGGGATCCCGCCCGCCTGCTGAAGGGGGAGCTGCTGGAGCGGGCCCGGGCCCTGCCCCAACGCCAGCAGTGGCAGCTGGTCGAGGAACTCGATCCCGACATCAGCCATTTCGAGTTCTTCCTGAGCCGTGGGCCCCTGGCCCAGACCAACTGGCAGGCCGACGACGCCTTGCTGGCGGCCCAAGGTCGGCGCAATCCCTGTCTTTGGGGTTGGCCGGGTACGGCGTTGCTCGACTCCGACATGGCGCCCCTGGATCTCAGCGCCGAAGGATTCACCCTGCTCCAGGCCCTCGAGGCGGCTGGGCCGGATACGGCCCTCGGCCAGCTCCCCTTGGGCTGGTCGGAGTCGCAGCTGCTGGCGGCGGCCAGAACCCTCCTGGGGCAAAGGGTCCTGCTGCTGCGGCCGCCTGGGGGTGGGGCTGGGGCTACGTGATAGATTCCGCGCGCTTATCAGAGCTTCTTTGCCCTTGCAGGCAATCTCCAGTTCTCCTTCCGAAGAGGCCCCCTCCCAGGGGCTCCAGCTCGGTCTGGAGAGCCGTGATCAGCCTCCTGGCAACAACTCCCTAGCGGCTGCGACCATTCTGGTGGCAACCACTCCGACCGCTTCGGCGGTCGGCAGCAACGGGATGGAGGATTACGCGAGGCTCAAGCAGCGCCTGATCCTGGCCACCTTGATCGTCTCCGCTGCGGCGGTGGCCCTCACGGCTGTGGTCTTTGATCTACCGACCGCCGGCAGTGTGCTGGTGGGAGCCCTCGCCGGAGTGCTCTATCTGTGGCTCCTTGCCCGCAGTGTGAACAAGCTCGGTAACGGCTCCAAGAAGGTGAGCAAGATCCAATTGCTCGTGCCTGCGGTGTTGGTGCTGGCGGGATCCCGCTTCCCCCAGTTGGAGCTGTTGCCGGCCATCCTCGGCTTCCTGCTCTACAAGCCAGCCCTGATCCTCCAGGCGCTGTTCGACTCCTGAGGGTTCGCCCCAGCCCCACCGGCTGAGCCGGCCCCAACCCCGGCTCTGCCGGTTGTCCCCGACCCGTCGCCTTAGCGACACCGCATATCTCAGCCAGATGCTTCCCTTGCCTCTCGCTCTTCCCCTTGCCGAACTGGAGGTGGGCCAACACCTCTACTGGCACCTTGGGAATCTCAAGATTCACGGCCAGGTGTTCCTGAGCTCCTGGGTGGTGATCGGTGCCCTGCTGGCCCTAGTTTTTGTTGGTACCCGCAAGCTCGAGCGGGACCCCCGCGGCCTGCAGAACTTCCTCGAGTTTCTTTGGGACTACCTCCGCGACCTGGCTCGCGAGCAGATTGGCGAGAAGGCCTATAGAGACTGGTTACCGTTTATCGGTACCCTGTTTCTATTCATTTTTGTCAGCAATTGGGGCGGCGCCCTACTGCCTTGGAAGCTGATCTCGCTTCCCCACGGCGAACTGGGAGCCCCGACTGCTGACATCAACACGACGGTGGCCCTGGCCCTACTTGTCTCGCTCGCCTACTTCTATGCTGGCTTGAGCCGCAAGGGTTTCCGGTACTTCGAGTACTACGTGGAACCCACTCCAATCATGGTTCCCTTCAAGATTGTTGAGGACTTCACCAAGCCCTTGTCCCTATCTTTTCGTCTGTTCGGTAACATTCTTGCTGACGAACTGGTGGTGGCTGTGTTGGCCTTCCTCGTACCGCTTGTCGTGCCCCTGCCGGCCATGTTGCTGGGTCTCTTCACCAGTGCCATCCAGGCCCTGATCTTCGCCACCCTCGCCGCCTACTACATCGGCGAAGCGGTGCACGAGTCCCACCACTGATCAGCTGCTGATCCCGCCAGGCCGGTCCGCCGGTCTGGCAAACTCCCATCGCGCAGGTCCGGTTTGCATCGGGCCCATCTCAGCAGTGAGATGTCCTTAGCGCAGGGTTTCGTCCCCGGTCCGTCCCGCGCAATCCCAGCGCTCCACACTCCCCGTTCCACCATGGATTCCATTACCTCCGCTGCGTCTGTCCTGGCTGCTGGCCTGGCTGTCGGCTTGGGCGCCATCGGCCCCGGCATCGGTCAGGGCACCGCTGCCGGCGGCGCTGTCGAAGGCATCGCGCGTCAGCCTGAAGCCGAAGGCAAGATCCGCGGCACCCTGCTGCTGTCCCTGGCCTTCATGGAAGCTCTCACCATCTACGGCCTTGTGGTCGCCCTGGTGCTGCTGTTCGCCAACCCCTTCGCCTGATCGCGAACGGAGGTGATTGGGGGCAGGGGCTGGCCGCGGTTGATCATCCACTGATCGATCCGGCTTTCCTCCCCCTTTTTCCCCTTGCTTCGCCCTCAGCATTTCTGCCCCGTCGCCCCCCCAGGCGACTGGCAAGCCCGGTCGCCTCCAAGGCGACGCCGCAGCCACTCCCAGTCAAGCCCAACGTTCCGGATTCGCCGGCGTTGACGATTGTCTGGAGTTTCGGCCTCAAGTCGGATCATCCGCCCGCACCCCCGCCTCATGACCAGCTGGCTTCTGCTAGGTGCCACGGAGGGAGGTCTGTTTGACCTCGATGCCACCCTGCCGCTGATGGCGGTTCAGGTGGTGCTCCTCACCTTGATTCTCAATGCTCTGTTCTTCCGCCCCGTTGGTCGGACCGTGGAGGAGCGGGAGGGCTACATCACTACCAGCCGTGCCGACGCCAAGCAGAAGCTGGCCCAGGTCCTAAGGCTCCAGGCCGACCTCAAGGAACAGCTCAAGGACGCCCGCAAGGCTGCCCAGGCTCTGATCGTTGAGGCCGAGCAGGAATCTGACCAGCTCTACCGTGGGGCCCTGGCTGAAGCAACGGCCTCTGCCAATGCGGCACGGGAAGCCTCACGCCGCGAATTGGATAGCCAGCGCGACGGGGCCCTCGGCCAGATTCAGGCCGATGCCACGAAGCTCGGCGACCTGATCGTTGACCGTTTGTTGGCTCCCAAATGATGTCCTTTAACACCTTGGTTTTTGCCTCGCACGGCAGTTTTGGTCTGAACTTCGATCCTTTTCAGACCAACATCATCAATTTGGCGATTGTAATCGCCATTTTGGTTAAGTTTTTGCCGGGCTTCCTTGGCGGCATCCTCCAGCGTCGTCGCGAGGTGATTCTCGCCGAGCTTAAGGACGCGGAAGAAAGCCTGGTCCAGGCTTCGGCAGCCCTGGCTTTGGCCCAGCAGGAACTCAGTAGTTCCCAGGCGAAAGCCGACCAAATTCGCATTGATGGCAAAGCCCGGGCCCAGGCAATTCGCCTCGAGGCTGACCACCGCACGATCCAGGAAATGGCCCTGCTCAAGCAGGGTGCTGATTCCGATGTCAACGCAGAGGTTTCTCGGGTTCGCGACCAACTGCGTCGGGAGGCCGCCCGGCTCGCCATCGAGAAGGCCCTCGTCAGTTTGACGAAAAAGCTCGATTCCAAATCCCAGGCCCGCCTGATCGACCAGTCCATTTCGAATCTGGGGAACGCCTGATGCCACTCCTCAACTCCATCACCACCCCCTACGCCGAGGCGTTCCTGCAGGTGGCCGATGGCCGCAACGAAACAGATGAGATCGTTGATCAGGCTCGCCAGATTCTGGCCCTGTGGCAAGAGTCCCCTGAGCTGAGGGAGGCCATGGCATCTCCAGTGCTGGAGGTGGGTTCCAAGAAGGCCGTCCTGCAGGCCCTCTTCGCCGATCAAGTCACCCCATCCTTTCTCAACCTGCTCAAGTTGCTGGCCGACCGCCAGCGCATTGGTTTCCTGGATGCGGTGCTGGAGCGCCTGCTGGAGCTCTACCGCGAGCAGCGCCAGATTTCCTTGGCCCAGGTGACCTCAGCCACGGCCCTCTCCGAGGAGCAACAGGCCCAGATCGCCCTGAAGATTCAAGATGTTCTCGGCACCGACAAGCTGGAGATCCAGCACCAGGTCGATCCGGCCCTAATCGGCGGCTTCATTGTTGCCGTTGGCTCCCAGGTGATCGACGCCAGCCTCTCCGGTCAGGTGCGCCGCCTCGGATTGGCCCTGGCCAAGGTGACCTAAAGCCCGGCCGCCTTCCCCTTCACCTCCGACCCATCCCATCTCCTCCCCTGCCGGGGACTTCCTCCCATGGTTTCCATCCGCCCCGACGAGATCAGCGCCATTCTCAAGCAGCAGATCGCTGACTATGACAAGTCGGTTTCGGTCAGCAATGTCGGAACCGTGCTGCAAATCGGCGATGGCATTGCCCGCGTCTATGGCCTCGAACAGGTCATGGCTGGCGAACTGGTGCAATTTGAAGATGGCACCGAAGGCATCGCCCTCAACCTCGAGGACGACAACGTCGGCATCGTGCTGATGGGCGAGGGCCGGGGTATTCAGGAAGGAAGCACGGTGAAAGCCACCGGCAAGATTGCCTCGGTGCCCGTGGGCGACGCCATGCTCGGTCGGGTGGTTAACGCCCTCGGCCAGCCGATTGACGGTAAGGGTGAAATCGCTAGCAGCGAAACCCGCCTGATCGAATCGATGGCGCCTGGCATCATCCAGCGCAAGTCGGTGCATGAGCCGATGCAGACCGGCATCACGGCGATCGACGCCATGATCCCCATCGGTCGCGGCCAGCGCGAGCTGATCATTGGTGACCGCCAGACCGGCAAAACCGCCATCGCGATCGACACGATCATCAATCAGAAGGGCGAAGACGTTGTTTGCGTCTACGTGGCCATCGGCCAAAAGGCCGCATCCGTGGCCAACATTGTTGAAGTGCTGCGCGAGCGCGGCGCCCTCGATTACACGATCATCGTGGCGGCCAGTGCCTCCGAGTCGGCGGCCCTCCAGTACCTAGCCCCCTACACGGGCGCGGCGTTGGCCGAATCCTTTATGTATAAGGGCAAGGCCACCTTGGTGGTCTATGACGACCTCACCAAGCAGGCCCAGGCTTACCGCCAGATGTCCCTGCTGCTGCGCCGTCCCCCTGGTCGTGAGGCCTATCCCGGCGACGTGTTCTATTGCCACAGCCGCCTGCTCGAGCGGGCCGCCAAGCTTTCCGATGCGATGGGCAAGGGCAGCATGACCGCCCTGCCGATCATCGAAACCCAGGCTGGTGACGTGTCGGCCTACATCCCCACCAACGTGATTTCGATCACGGATGGCCAGGTGTTCCTCAGCTCCGACCTCTTCAACTCCGGCCTGCGTCCCGCCATCAACGTCGGCATCTCCGTGAGCCGGGTTGGTGGTGCTGCCCAAACAAAAGCGATCAAAAAAATCGCCGGTACTCTCAAATTGGAGCTGGCCCAGTTCGACGAACTGGCCGCCTTCTCCCAGTTCGCCTCCGACCTCGACGCTGCCACCCAGGCCCAGCTGGGCCGGGGCAAGCGCCTGCGTGAACTGCTCAAGCAGCCCCAGTTCAGCCCCCTAATCCTGGCCGAACAGGTGGCTGTGGTCTATGCCGGTGTCAAGGGCATGATTGACGACGTGCCCGTGGAACTGGTCAGCCAGTTTGCCCGCGAGCTCCGCGAGTACCTCAAGACCAACCTGGCTGACTATGTCACCAAGGTCCAAACTGAGAAGGTGCTCAGCGATGAGTCCGAAGCCCAACTCAAGGCTGCCATTCTTGAAGTTAAATCGTCCCTGCTGGCTGCAGCCTGAGCCCTAATCCATGGCGAACCTCAAGGACATCCGCGACCGCATTAGTTCGGTCAAAAACACCCGCAAGATCACCGAGGCCATGCGCCTGGTGGCAGCCGCCAAGGTGCGACGCGCCCAGGAACAGGTGCTGCGTAGCCGCCCCTTTGCCGACCGCCTAGCCCGGGTGCTGGAAAACCTCCAGTCCCACATGGGTTCCGGTGAATCGGAATCGCCGCTTTTGCAGTTGCGTGATGTGGCCAACATCACCTTGATGGCCGTGACGGGCGATCGGGGTCTGTGTGGCGGCTACAACGCCAACATCATCAAGCGCACTGAGCAACGGGTTGCCCAGTTGAAGGCCAAGGGCTTCAATGTGGATCTGGTGTTGATCGGCCGTAAGGCGATCACCTACTTCCAGAACCGAGCCCATCTCTATTCGATTCGAGCCACTTTCACTGGCCTGGAGCAGGTCCCAAATGCCGACGAGGCCGGCAAGATCGCCAATGAAATTCTGGCGGAGTTTCTTTCCGGTAGTACCGACCGGGTTGAGATCATCTTCACCAAGTTCATCAACCTGGTGAGCTCTTCTCCTGTTGCGCAAACACTTCTGCCCCTTGATCCCCAGGGCATTGCCAGCCCGGACGATGAGATTTTCCGTCTCACTACCCGCGATGGTCGCCTTGGTGTTGAGCTTGGCAAGCGGGCCAACCCCCAGCCGGCGTTGAAGCCTGATTTTGTGTTTGAACAGAGTCCCGACCAGCTGCTCGATGTGCTGCTGCCCCTGTACCTGCAGAACCAGCTGTTGCGCTCCCTCCAGGAAGCAGCAGCCAGCGAACTGGCTAGCCGCATGACCGCCATGAATAACGCCAGCGAAAACGCCAAGGACCTGGCTAAGAAGCTCACCCTGGATTACAACAAGGCCCGACAGGCCGCCATCACCCAGGAGATCCTTGAAGTGGTGGGTGGTTCTGCCGCGATGAACTGAGTTAGGTCTTCTGTCTTAAGTCGACCTGTCTTCAAGGCGCCAAGCGGCGTTGTTGTCAATGTTTCTCTAGCCGGCTCAAGGCCGGCTTTTTGCTGCCCACATCCCATGGCCCCTCCCGTTCCCGAGCTCCAGCTGTGCCAGCTCTTCCCCTTGGCCTTGGCCCAGGTTCAGCTGCGTCCCGATCCGCTCGATTCGGCCGTGATGATGCAGGCGCTGCTGCAGCTGCGGGGCGAGCAGCAGGGCAATCCCAATCCCGGCTACGCCTGGACTGGCGACCTCCATGGCGTCGCCCAGATCCACCGCTTGCCCCCTTTTGCCTGGCTAACCGACCTGCTGCATCAGCAGGTCTGGGCCTACCTGCAGGCCCTGGGCTTTGATCCGGCCCAGCTGGCCGTCCACATCCAGCGCTCCTGGCCCGTGGTCAGTGCCCCGGGCCAGGGGGTGGGGCGCCACCACCATCCCAATGCCCATCTCAGCGCTGTTTACTACGTCAATGGCGATGGCACAGGTCGCAGCGGCTGCCTGCGCCTTTATCCCCATCGCCAGGCCAATGAGCTGGTGCCGGGTTTGGCCGTGGGCCATGGCGGTCCTATCGCTGCGGACCATCCGCTCAATTCCGCCTGGTTCGACCTCGCCCCCCAGGCGGGCCTGTTGGTGCTCTTCCCCTCCAGCACCGACCATGCCGTGACCTGCAACGACGAGGACGGGGAGCTGCGCTTGTCGGTGAGCTTCGATCTGGCGATCACGGCCCCAGCTAGAGCTTCTCGGCCCGGGGCGGGCTCCGCTTGCGAGGCCGGGGAGGCGCCGGAATATCTCTCCCCCCACCCCAGTGACTGGACGGCCCTGCCGGCTCCGGCCGGTTTCGCCATCCGGGAAGATGGGGGCAGCCAGATCGAGCGCCCCAGGGGTCCCCTTGCCAATGAGTGACAGCTTCTCCGTGACCGTCGACCTCGATGGCACCTCCCATACCTTTGCCTGCCGCGCCGACCAGACCGTGCTTGCCGCCGGTGAAGCGGCCGGGCTGGCCTTGCCCACCTCCTGTGGCTCTGGGGTGTGCACCACCTGCGCGGCCCTGATCAAAAGCGGCACGGTGCAGCAGAGCGATGCCATGGGCGTGCGCGCCGACCTGCAGGAACAGGGGTACGCCCTGCTGTGCGTCTCCTATCCCCGCAGTGATCTCACCGTCCTGGCCCGCCAGGAGGACAACCTCTACGAAGCCCAGTTCGGCAAATTCCAGAAGTGAGGCGGCTCGGGTGAGGTTGGAACCGTTGGAGATTTGGATGGAGCGGGGCCCGGGCCCCCTGCGCCCCCAGATCCTGGCTGCCCTGCGCCAGCACGGAGATCCGTTGCGCTGGGCGATCACGGCGGTTGAACCCTGCGGCTTTGCGACCGTTGCCAGCGATGGCACCGCCCTAGGGGACCCAAGCGGTGATCGCCCAGGCCGCCTCCGCCTTGAGGCGGTGATGGTGCGATGACTCCCGCCGCGCCGCTCTTGACCCTGCTGGTGATTCCCACCGGGATTGGCTGTGCAATCGGTGGCTATGCCGGCGACGGCCTGCCGGCGGCCCGGTTGCTGGCGGCCGCCAGTGGTTGCCTGGTGACCCACCCCAATGTCATGAACGGGGCCTCCCTCTATTGGAGTGATCAGCGCATCCACTACGTGGAGGGCTCGGCCCTGGATCGCTTTGCCGCTGGTGAGCTGGCCCTGCGGCCGGTGCGGCGCCAGCGGCTGGGGGTGTTGCTGGATGCCGGCATCGAAGACAGCCTGCGGCTGCGCCACCTGCAGGTGGCCGAGGGCTGCCGCGCCAGCCTGGGCCTGGAGATTGGTCCGGTCGTCACAACGGATCGGCCCCTGGAGGTGAGCCTCAACAGGGGGCCGAGCGGCATGAGCTGGGGCCGCCTGGGGCAGCCCGATGCCCTGCTCAGGGCGGGGGAGCGCCTCAAGGCCCTGGGCGCCACGGCAATCGCCGTGGTCAGCCGTTTCCCCGATGACGACGGCAGTGAGGCCCTGCAGGCCTATCGCCAGGGCAGTGGCGTGGATGGGCTGGCCGGCGCCGAGGCGGTGATCAGCCACCTGCTCAGTGGCCACCTGGGCCTGCCCTGCGCCCACGCCCCGGCCCTGGCCCCCCTAGAGCCGGATCCCCGGCTCGATCCCCGCGCCGCCGGCGAAGAGTTGGGCCACACGTTTTTGGCCTGTGTGCTGGTGGGCTTGAGTCGGGCGCCCGATTTGGTCAGCCTGGGGGCTGATTTGGAGCGCAGGGTGGCCCTGGCTGATCCAGGCCTGCTTTTGCCGGAGGCTATTGGTGCCGTGGTGGCCCCGGCCGGGGCCCTGGGGGGTGGGGCCGTGCTGGCCTGCGCTGAGCGGGGCGTTCCCCTGATTTCCGTGGCCAACCCTTGCCTGTTGCAGGTGACGGCAGGGGCCCTGGGCTTGCCGGCTTTGGCGGCTTCGAGCTACAGCGAAGCGGCTGGGCTGCTCTTGGCCCTGCGCGAGGGGATCAGCCCCGCCGCCCTGACCCGCCCCCTGGCGCCCTTGCTGCCCCTGGCCAGCTGAGTCAGGACGTTCAGCCGTTCAGCGCAGGCAGGCCATCGGATGGCGGCTGGGCACCCCCAGGACCTTGGCCACGCCCGGATGGCAGACCGCCCCATCGATCGTGTTCAGCCCCGAGGCCAGTTCCGGCCGGTTCGTGATCGCTTCGGCCAGACCCCGGCCGGCGATCGCGAGGATGGAGGGCAGGGTCACGCTCACCAGGGCTTCGGTGGGCCCGCCGTGGATGGTCACCACCGGCTCGGTGTGGGTCGTTTCGCGGCTGGTGGCAATGCAGCCGCCCTGGTCGATCGCCACATCAACAATCCCCGATCCCGGCGCATCTGCTGCACCAGTTCCGCGCTCACCAGTTGGGCTCCAGCCGCCGCGAAGCCGGCGTCGCTGCTGCCGGCTCCCGCGCCCGCCTGACTCTGGATGCGCAGCTCGAGCCCATGGCTAACCAGTTCACGCACCCCGCCTGGGGTGAGGGCGACCCGCTGCTCATCCCGTTTGATCTCAGTCGGCACGCCGATGCTGGCGATCGGGGCGTTGGTTGTGGCGTTGAATGCCCCAGAGCTGGGGCTCGCCATGTCGCCATTCCCTTCCCCCCAGGGTGGCCCCGGCGGCGGAGCCTGGCCAGGACCCCGTTAGGGACCGGCCGCAATCGGCATGCGCCAGCCGCTGCCAAAGGCCCGTGGACCCACCTTCAACACCGGTGCCGCCTGGCGCCGCTTGAATTCGGCCCGCCGCAGCAGGCCATAAACCCGCTGGGCCAGGGCCGGATCCATTCCCTCCAATTCGGGGCCCAGGTCTTCCGGGCGGCGGTGCTGCTCGATGTAGGCCTGGAGCAGGCGATCGAGCTGGGCGTAATCGGGCAGGGAATCGCTATCGCGTTGGCCTGGATGTAATTCGGCGCTGGGTGGCTTCAAGCGGATCGCCGCTCCGATTAGGTCGCCCGCCTCGGGCAGGCCCAGGTCGCGGCGGCAGGCCCGGGCTCCGTCACTATCGAGCCAGGCGCAGAGCTGAAACACGGTGGTTTTATAGAGATCGCCGATCACGGCCAGGCCGCCGTTCATGTCGCCGTAGAGGGTGCAATAGCCCACGGCCAGCTCCGATTTGTTGCCGGTGGAGAGCAGCAGCTGGCCGCCCTGGTTGGCCAGGGCCATCAGCAGGGTGCCGCGGATGCGCGATTGCAGATTTTCCGCCGTTAGTCCGGCCGGCGGGGCCCCCAGGGCCGGGGTGAGGGCGTCGGCGAAGGCGCCCATCAGGGCCGTGATCGCCACGGTTTGCTGGCCAAACCCCAGCCGGGCCGCCAGGGCTTCGGCGTCGCTGCGGGAGCCGCTGGAGCTGTAGGGCGAGGGCATTAACAGGGCTTGCAGGGCCCCGGGACCCAGGGCGGCGCAGGCGATCACGGCCACCAGGGCCGAATCGATGCCACCGCTCAGGCCCAGTAGGGCCCGCTGGAAGCCGCACTTGCGGGCATAGTCGGCCACCCCCAGCACCAGGGCCCGAAACAGCTGCTCCTCCGGGCCCGGCAGGACCGCTGGCGGGGGAAGGGGCGCCTGGGCGCCAGCAGGGGAGAGGCCCCCATCCCAGTAGGCCAGGGCCGTCTGGGAGCAGGGCAGTTGCTGGCAGATGGCGCCGCTGGCGTCCACCACAAAACTGGCGCCATCGAACACCAGCTCGTCATTGCCGCCCACCTGGTTCACGTAAACCACCGGGCAGTCCAGGCGCCGGGCGGCGGCACCGGCGAGTTGTTGGCGCAGGGCTGCCTTGCCCTGGCTGAAGGGCGAGGCAGAGAGGTTAAGGAGTAGGTCTGGCTTGAGCGGTTGCAGGGCAGCGATCGGATCGGCTCCGGCGAGCCTGGGGCCGGCGATCCGTTCCTCCACCCAGAGGTCCTCGCAGAGGGTTAGGCCCAGCCTCCAGCGGCGGCCCTGGCGCTCGAGCTCAAGCAAACAGGGTCCAGAGCCGGAGCGGAAATAGCGTCGCTCATCAAACACGTCGTAGCTGGGCAACAGCTGTTTGCGGGCCACCACCTGCCAGCGGCCGGCGTCCACCAGGGCAGCGGCGTTGCTGAGGTCGGGTTGGTTGCCGTCGCTAATCGGCTCGGCAATACCGAGCAACAGGCCCAGGCCCGCCGGCAGGGCGCTCGCGAGCTGATCGAGCACATCCCCCTGGAGCTGGCGCAGGGAGGGCCGCAGCAGCAGGTCCCGGGCCGGATAGCCCCAGAGGGCCAGCTCGGGGGCCACCACCAGGTCGGCGCCACTCGCGGCTGCCCGCTGGCAATCGGCCAGGAGCAGGGCGCCATTGCCGCGCAGGTCGCCCACGAGCGGATTGAACTGGCAAAGGGCAAGGCGCATCAGGGCCGGGGCTAAGGAAGGGGCGAGGGCTGCAGGGGTGCCCCAAGCGGCTGTTCCGTCGGCGGCTGGGTCGACGATTCAAGCGACAGCGTGCCAGGGCTGGTGTCCCATGGCTCTGGGCTGGCGTCGTCCAGGTGGCCGGCGCCATAGAGCCTGTGCTTGACCAGTTCGGGCCAGAGGGCCGGTGGCACCAGTTCGGGACTGGGGTGGTGGCGGATCTGGGAACTGGCGCTAGCCGGAACCGCCAAGGGCAGCAGCTCAACCCGGGCGCCAAGCTGGCGCAGGCGGTCCAGATCTGCCTCCTGCAGGGCCCAGCCCTGGCGGGGGACTACCGCCAGTCGGCACTCCCCCAGGAGCTGCTGGGCCTGGTACCAGCGGGGGATCTGGGCGACCAGATCGCTGCCCACCACAAACACCGGTTCGAGCCCTGGCCAGAGCTCCTGGGCCCGGGCCAGGGTTTCGATCGCCCGGGGGCTGCTGAGCTGTTGCTCCAGGCGCAGGCGCGGATTGGCCAGGTGTTCAACCAGGGCCTGCAGCAGGGCGGCCCGCAGCTCTAGGGGGGCCCCGTGCTGCTTGAAGGGATTGGAGCTCGCCCAGGTCACCACCTGGGGGTAATGGTCGAGCAGTCCCGCCAGCAGGGCCCGGTGGCCGGTACTGGGGGGATCGGCACTGGTGCCGAACAGGGCGATGGTCTGGCCGGGGCTCATGGCAGCAGGGCCTGGAGTGCCGGGGCTGAGGAGTCCCTGGTCGCTGGCTCGTCGAGCCCCTGCCATTGCACCAGCCAGGCCTTCACCTGGGGATCCTGGCGGGCCAGTCGTCGCATGAGGGAGCCGGGCCGTTGTTGGCCCCGTTCGGCACTGCGCAGCAGTTCCGCCGCCGTCAACCGGCCGGTGAGTCGGGTTGTGTGTACGGCCAGGGCGGCCTGGGCCAGGGCCACTGGAGCGGCGGGGGCCAGGCTGAGGCCGGCCGTGAGCGGCGCCGCCAGCAGCAGCAGCTGGCGCGCGCCCCCGAGCAGCAGCTGGATGGCCAGCTGGGCGCCGCCAAGCAGGGCGTTTTGGGTTGAGAGGCGGCCCAGCAGCTGGCGGGCGCCGGCGCCGCCCATGGGCAGGCCGTAGAGCTGGCAGAGCTGCATGACCAGGGCCGTGTCCAGGGCAACGCCACCGGCTAGATCCAGCAGTAAGAGGGGGTTGATCGCTACTCCTGCGGCCTTAAGGGCTGCGAAGCGACCAATCAGCCCCTGGGCGGCATCCCGTCGCTGGGCCAGGCGCCAGCGGTGCAAGGCCTGGCTGAACCGATCTGCCGCCCGCAGGCCGTTGAGCCCCAGTAGCAACGGGCCGTGCTCGCAGAGCAGGCCCAGCAGTTGGTGGCGCAGGGGTTCGACCTGGGGCGCGCTCGGCTGGCTGCGCACCCGCCCATCGGCCCGCAGGCTGGCCAGGCGGGGCGCCGAGGCCACTGCCACCAGCTCCAGTTGGCGCGCCTTGGGGGGCAGGCGGTTGCGGATGCTGGCGACCAGGGCCTGGCGCTCGCCTTCGGGCCAGCAATCGATGCGGTTTAGCACCAGCAGGATCGGTTTACCCGCCTGCAGCAGCTGCTCGAGGGCTTCGAGCTCGGGGCTGCTGAGGTCACCATCGAGCACAAATAGGAGCAGATCGGCGCCCAGGGCCACCCGGGCGGCCAGGCGCTGGCGGGCTCGGGCGGCAATTTCATCAATGCCGGGGGTATCCACCAGCTCCACTCCGCCCAGGCCAGGCACGGCCACGGGCCAGGCCACCCGTTTCTGATGGCGGGTACAGCCATGGGCCACGTCGGTGGCGAAGTGGGGGGCTCCGAGCAGGGCATTGAGCAGGCTCGATTTGCCCACGCCCACCCGGCCGAACACGGCCACCCGCAGGCGTCGATCGGCTAGGGCCCCGAGCTGGCGATCGAGGCCTACGAGCTCAGGCGCCAGCACCGACTCTTCCCGGCCACTGAGCTGCAGCTCGGTCCGCCAGCGCCGCAGCAGTAGGTCACAGCGATCGACCACGGCGGGGGGCTCCTGAACTGGCCGTGGGGCCCTCCTCATCCCCGGTCCACCACGCTGTTGGTCGCCGGGGTGGGCTCGGCCGCCTGGAACTGGGGCCGGCGCCACCAACCCGCCAACACCGCCAACACCACATCGGAGCCGATCACACCGACAAAGCCTCCAAATTCATCCACCACCACCCGGGGGGTCTGGCTGCGGCGGCGGAAGGCGGTGAGCAGGCGGTCAGCGCGAATCATCTCCGGCACGAATTCGACCGGCTCACTGAACTGGGCGACGGGGGTGGGACCCAGGCCCTGCACCAGCGCGGCCAAGAGGCGATCGCGGCTGGCCACCCCCAGCACCTCATCCACCCCTTCCCCCAGCACCACCCACCAGCTGGAGCCCGTGGCCACCAAGATGGCCTCCAGGCTCGCCAGTTCTGCTTGGCCCGGCAGGGTTGGCGCCGAAACCCGCGGCACCATCAGGTCGCGGGCCGTGAGGTCGTTGAGCTGGAACACCTTGGCGATCATGGCCGCCTCGTCGGCCTCGATCTGGCCGGTCTGGGAGCCAAGCCTGGCCAAGAGGCGGATCTCCTCTTCGTCGGTGGTTAGTTCGTTTTCGGCGGTGATGGCGGGCATCAACTGCTCCAGCAGCAGCACCATCGGCAACATCAGCTTCAACAGCAAACTCACCGAGCTGGCACTGGCCAGGGCCACGGGCAGGGCAAAGCGGCTGCCGAGGGCCTTAGGCAGGATTTCGCCGAGCAGGATCACCAGCACGGTGAGGCCGATCGAAAACAGGGCTAGGGCGATCCCCTTGACGCCCTGGTTTTGGAACACCTGGGCGGCGTAGCCACCCAGCATGAGGCTGCCGAAAATATTGAAGGCGTTGTTGGCGATCACCAGCACCGCCAGGGCACGACCCATGCGGGTTTTCAGCCGTTGCAGCGTCAGGGCGCCGCGGGGGGGCTGGGGCCGCCCGACCAGTTCATGCACCCGTAGCGGGTTGACCGTGAGTAGGGCCGCCTCCACGCCGGAAGAGAGGGCTGATCCCACCAGGATCATCAGCACCAGAGCAGCCAGGCCAAGGAACTCGTTCATGCCGAGAGATCCTCGAGCCAGGGAGTGGCCCCGTTGGTGGGAGCTGGGTTTGGCGCAGGTCCCATGGGGAAGTCGGCTGCAATGGGATTCGGTTGTGCCATCGTCGCGCTGTCCCCGCCTGTTGGAGCGGCCCCCATGGTGATTGCCCCTGAGCTGTATGCCCAGCGCCGCGAGCGTTTCCTGGCGAAGCTAGGCGGTGCGGCGGCGGTGATTCCGGCGGCCAGTTTGGTGAGCCACCACGCCGATGTGGAGTATCCCTTCCGCCAGGCCAGCGACTTTTGGTATCTCACCGGCTTCGACGAACCCGAGGCGGTGGCCCTATTCCTGCCCCACCGACCGGAGACTCCCTTCGTGCTGTTCGTGGAGCCGAAGGAGCCCTCGGCCGAGGTCTGGGCGGGCCGGCGCTGGGGCTGTGAGGGGGCCGTGGCCCAGTTCGGTGCCAGCGTTGCCCACCCCCGTGAGGAGCTGGCCAAGCGTCTGCCGGAGTACCTGAAGGGGGCGGAAGGGATCGCCTTCCGGGTGGGCCGCCATTCGGCCGTGGAGCCTTTGGTGCTCAAGGCCTGGGCCGACCAACTGGATCGGGCCCCCCGCAGCGGCCAGGCGGCCCTGGGCCTGGTGGCGCCCTGCGGCCTGCTACACGAGCTGCGCCTGCGCAAGGCGCCCGAGGAGCTGGAGCGGCTGCGGGAGGCGGCGCGCATCTCTGCCCTGGCCCATGAGGTGGCGCGCGACGTGGTGCGGCCCGGGCTCAACGAGCGCCAGGTGCAGGGCGTGATTGACCAGGTGTTTCTTGAAAACGGCGCCCGCGGACCGGCCTACGGCTCGATCGTTGCCGGCGGCGATAACGCCTGCGTGCTGCACTACACCAGCAACACGGCTCCCCTGAGGGACGGGGACCTGCTGCTGATCGATGCGGGCTGCAGCCTCAGCGATTATTACAACGGCGACATCACCCGCACGTTTCCGATCAATGGCCGCTTCAGCGGCGAACAGCGGGCCCTCTACGAGCTGGTGTTGGCGGCCCAGGAGGCGGCCGTGGCCGCAGTGCGGCCCGGGGCCACGGCCGAGGCCATCCATAACATCGCCGTACGCACCCTGGTGGCGGGCCTGCTGGACCTGGGCCTGCTTTGCGGCTCGATCGATGCGGTGATCGAGCAGGGGGCGTACCGCCACCTCTACATGCACCGCACCGGCCATTGGCTGGGGCTCGATGTCCACGATGTGGGCGCCTACCGGCTGGGCGAACACCCGGTGGTGCTGGAGCCGGGCATGGTGCTGACCGTGGAGCCGGGCCTCTATGTGAGTGATCGGTTGCCCGTGCCCGAGGGCCAGCCCGCCATCGAGGAGCGCTGGAAGGGGATCGGCATCCGCATCGAGGATGACGTGGCTGTCACAGAACACGGCCACGAGGTGCTCAGTGCTGCGGCCCAGAAGGCGCCGGAGGCGATGGAGCGTTAGGCCAGGCGTTGATGCTCTAGGGGGAGCGAAGGGCCTTCCTCGAGCCAATCCAGCAGCAGCGCCGGCGTCAGGCTGGCCGTGTGGCTGAGCAGTCGGTCGGCTCCGGCGGCCAGCAGGCCCTGCTCGTAGGTCTGGCGACCCTCCAGGTGCTCCGCACCATGCAGGTGGGGGGGTGCCACGGCCAGACTGTGCCAGCGCTGCTGCGGCTGGGCCTGACGGGCCCGCTGCACCGTCATCACGTCGGCCACCGTGTCGCCCAAGTAGGCGATCGGCGGGGCCTCCTGCCCTAGGGACCGGCCTGCCAGGGCCTCTGCCAGCAGCAGGAGCCCCGTGGGATCGGGTTTGTCGGGGGCATCGCCCATGGCGATCAGGGGTGGAGCGATCAGGCCGAGGCGCTGATTCAACACGTAGCGGGCCGAAGGCGGTTCGGCGCCGCTGACGAAGCCCCAGGCAATCCCCTGGTCGGTGAAGGCCTCAAAAAAGCCCGGGCTCACTAGCAGGGGTTCGCTGCCGATGAAACCCCGCCAGCTGGCTGGATCCCCTTCGGGGTCGCCGCCGAAATAAAAGGCGCTGAACACCGTCACCAGGGCATCGAAGGCGGGCAGGGGGCTGTGGCCGCCACGGCGCAACAACTCCAGGGAGGCCTCCCAGTCGTTGTTCCAGCGCCCTTCGCCCTTGAGGGCATCGATGCTGGCCGGCTCCGGGCGCCAACCTCCGTAGTGGTGCACCGTTTCGCTAAGGGCGCGCCGGTAGCTGCCCGACACATCCCGCACCACCCCATCAATGTCGAACAGCAGAATGGCGCGCGGTGTCAGGTCAGAGCTCCTGGGGCTGGTAGGTTAGTTGTTTGTCCCTAAGCCTTGAGCGCTGAACCCATGAGCGGCACCCCCGGCGCCCTTGAAACCGAAGCCCCCGGTGCGGTTGCGGCGGTGTTAACGGCAGAAATCGAGATCTCCGCGGAGGAGCCCACCCAGGGCCGTCCGGTGCTGCGCGGCGCCAGCGCCGCCCTGGCCACCGCCACCATTGATGAGAACGGGGTACCTTCCGGCCGTACCCCCAAGGCCGATGAAGGCCGTTTCCTGCTGAAGATTCTCTGGCTGCCCGACAACGTCGCCCTCGCCGTCGACCAGATCGTTGGCGGTGGCCCCAGCCCCCTAACGGCCTACTTCTTCTGGCCCCGGGAAGATGCTTGGGAAACCCTGAAATCCGAGATCGAAGCCAAGAGCTGGATCACGGAAAACGAACGGGTTGAGATCCTCAACAAGGCCACCGAGGTGATCAACTACTGGCAGGAGGAAGGCAAGGGTAAGAGTCTCGAAGAGGCCAAGCTCAAGTTCCCCGATGTCACCTTCTGCGGAACCGCCTGAGTCTGGGGTTGCGCTGGCTAGCCCTTGCTGATCCGAAGGCTTTAGTCATTAAGAGCCACCACTGGTACTCACCTATGGCGCCCCTTAAAGGGCGCTTTTTTATGGCCCATAGGCTGATGATGGTGTTGGCTCTATCAATGTCCGCAACGAGCCATAAAAAAAGCTGGCAACCATTGGGGTTGCCAGCTTGAGGAAGATTTGGATGGCCTAATACTGGTGAGATCCGGCCCAGTCACGGCATGGGACGCCGGGCCTGGAGCGTACACGGCGAGGCTGAGAAAAGGGCCGGAGCCCCAATTAAAATGCTCCTGAACCGCCACTGGCCTGTTTGCGGGCCCGGGCCCTGGCCAGCTCCTGTTTGGCTTTCACCTGTTCGGTGCTGTTGGGCTGGCCCTGGAAGCTGGCGGCCGCCAGCTCGGCGGCGGCCAGGTCCTGGGCGGCCTGGGAGGCATCGATGCGGCTGCCCAGCTCGGCGCTGTTGACCAGCACGGTTACTTCATCGGCTTCTACTTCGGCAAACCCCCCTAGCAGGGCAATCGCCTTCCAGTCCTTACCCTCCCGCACCCGCAGGACCCCAGTGTCGAGGGCCGCCAGGATCGAGACGTGGCCGGGAAGAATTCCCATCTGGCCAGTGGTGCTGGGCAAAATCACTTCGTCGGCGGTGCCGTCGAAGACGCTCTGATCAGGGGAGAGAACGCGCAGTGTGAGAGGCATGGGCAGCAGGGATCAGGACGCAGAAGGTGGAGCTGGGCGTTGGGTTGCGCCGAAATCAGCCCTTTTTGGCATCAGCGGTGATCTTGGCAGCCTTGGCTCTCACTTCATCGACGTTGCCGACGAGGTAGAAGGCGGCTTCAGGCAGATCATCAAGCTCGCCAGCGAGGATCTGGTTAAAGCCCTTGATCGTGTCTTCGAGTTTCACATACTTACCAGGCATGCCGGTGAAGATTTCAGCCACGAAGAAGGGCTGGGAGAGGAACTTCTCGATCTTGCGGGCCCGATCCACTGTGCGGCGATCGTCTTCGGAAAGTTCGTCAAGGCCCAGGATGGCGATGATGTCCTGGAGCTCCTTGTAGCGCTGCAGGGTCGACTGCACTGACCGGGCGGTGCGGTAGTGCTCATCACCAACCACGGCCGGCTGCAACATGGTGCTGGTGGAATCGAGGGGATCCACGGCCGGATAGATGCCCTTAGAGGCCAGGCCGCGGCTCAGCACCGTGGTGGCATCGAGGTGGGCAAAGGTGGTTGCTGGAGCTGGGTCGGTCAGGTCGTCAGCAGGCACGTAGACGGCCTGGATCGAAGTGATTGAACCTTCCAGGGTGGAGGTGATGCGCTCCTGAAGGCTGCCCACGTCGGTGCCCAGGGTGGGCTGATAGCCCACGGCCGAAGGCATGCGGCCCAGCAGGGCGGACACTTCGGAGCCGGCTTGCACGAAGCGGAAGATGTTGTCGACAAACAGCAGCACGTCCTGCTTGTTCACATCGCGGAAATGCTCAGCCATGGTGAGGGCCGAGAGACCTACGCGCATGCGGGCGCCGGGGGGCTCGTTCATCTGGCCGTAGCAGAGGGCCACCTTCGACTTGCTCAGATCTTCGGAGTTGATCACTCCCGATTCTTTGAACTCTTCGTAGAGGTCATTGCCTTCGCGGGTGCGCTCGCCCACGCCGGCAAACACGGACACGCCGCCGTGCTCCTTGGCAATGTTGTTGATCAGCTCCTGGATAAGCACGGTCTTGCCAACGCCGGCACCACCGAACAGGCCAACCTTGCCGCCTTGGCGGTAGGGGGCCAGAAGGTCGATCACCTTGATGCCGGTTTCGAACACCAGCGGCTTGGTTTGCAGGTCGGTGAGTTTGGGGGCTTCGCGGTGGATCGGCGCGGTGAGGGTGGTCTGCACAGGACCGCGCTCATCAACGGGCTCGCCGAGCACGTTGAAGATCCGTCCCAAGGTGGCTTCACCCACGGGCACGGAAATCGGGGAGCCGGTATCGAGGGCTTCCATGCCCCGCACCAGACCGTCGGTGGAGCTCATGGCCACAGCGCGCACCCGGTGGTCGCCCAGGAGCTGTTGCACTTCAGCGGTGAGGGCCACCGTCTGGCCAGCAGAGTTCTTCCCCTCGATGCGAAGGGCGTTGAAGATCTTGGGCAGCTTGCCGGCAGGGAATTCCACGTCCAGAACGGGACCAATCACCTGACGGACGATTCCCTTGATGCCGGAGGCGGCGGGTGCAGCAGCAGCCATAAGTAAGGAGGAGCGCAGAGGTCGCAGCGGGAGTTTGGGAAGCCCGCCCGAAGCGGGGCAACCTTACCACTGTGCAGGCTTGCTTCCAGGGATCTCCAGCCCGGGCCGGGCTGGGCCAGAACTGGCTTGGCTGCCGGCTGGCTGGAGTGGGACTAGCCGGGTTCGGTCACCCGCACAGGCGGCCGGTTGTGGGCCCGGCAAGGGCGGACCTAAGTTGGCACTCAAGACGGGAGAGTGCTAACTCGACCGTTGATTGGCGTCATTGGCGCCATGCCGTTGCTATCGCAATCCCTCCATGGCTGCTGTTTCTCTCAGCGTCTCCACGGTCAAACCGCTCGGAGATCGCATTTTCATCAAGGTCTCTGAATCCGAGGAGAAAACCGCCGGCGGCATCCTGCTGCCTGACACCGCCAAGGAAAAGCCCCAAGTGGGCGAGGTGGTGCAGGTAGGCCCCGGTAAGCGCAACGACGACGGCACCCGCCAGACCCCGGAAGTGGGCATTGGCGACAAGGTGCTTTACAGCAAGTACGCCGGCACCGACATCAAGCTCGGCACCGATGAGTACGTGCTGCTCTCCGAGAAGGACATCTTGGCGGTCGTGAACTGAGGCCCAGGCGCCTCCTTCACCCAGCTTTCGTTCCCCCCCATCCTCCTTTCCCAGGCCCTCCATGGCTAAGCGAATCATTTATAACGAGCAAGCCCGTCGGGCCCTCGAACGCGGTATCGACATCCTGGCTGAAGCCGTTGCCGTCACCCTCGGTCCTAAGGGCCGCAACGTGGTGCTCGAGAAGAAGTTCGGTGCTCCCCAGATCATCAACGACGGCGTCACGATTGCTAAGGAGATCGAACTCGAAGATCACATCGAGAACACCGGTGTTGCCCTGATCCGTCAGGCCGCCTCCAAAACCAACGATGCGGCCGGTGACGGCACAACCACCGCCACGGTCCTGGCCCACGCCATGGTCAAGGCGGGCCTGCGCAACGTCGCAGCTGGCGCCAACGCCATCACCCTCAAGAAAGGCATCGACAAGGCTTCTGAGTTTCTTGTTGGCAAGATCAAGGAGCACGCCAAGCCGATCAGCGACAGCAATGCCATCGCCCAGGTGGGCACCATCTCCGCCGGTAACGACGAAGAAGTCGGCCGGATGATCGCCGATGCGATGGACAAGGTCGGCAAGGAAGGCGTGATTTCGCTCGAAGAGGGCAAATCGATGACCACCGAGCTGGAGGTCACCGAAGGCATGCGCTTCGACAAGGGCTACATCTCGCCCTACTTCGCCACCGACACCGAGCGCATGGAAGCGGTGCTCGAAGAGCCCTACATCCTGCTTACCGACAAGAAAATCGGCCTGGTCCAGGATCTGGTGCCCGTGCTTGAGCAGATCGCCCGCACCGGTCGTCCCCTGCTGATCATCGCCGAGGACATCGAGAAGGAAGCCCTCGCCACCTTGGTGGTGAACCGCCTGCGCGGCGTGCTGAATGTGGCGGCCGTTAAGGCCCCTGGCTTCGGTGATCGCCGCAAGGCCATGCTCGAGGACATCGCCGTTCTCACCAACGGCCAGCTGATCACCGAGGATGCCGGCCTCAAGCTGGAAAACACCAAGCTGGAGATGCTCGGCACCGCCCGCCGGGTGACGATCAATAAGGACACGACCACGATCGTGGCCGAAGGCAACGAGGTGGCCGTCAAGGCCCGCTGCGAGCAACTGCGCAAGCAGATGGACGAAACCGACTCCTCCTATGACAAGGAGAAGCTGCAGGAGCGTCTGGCCAAGCTCAGCGGTGGCGTGGCTGTGGTGAAGGTGGGCGCCGCCACCGAAACCGAAATGAAGGACAAGAAGCTGCGTCTTGAAGATGCCATCAACGCCACCAAGGCGGCCGTTGAGGAAGGCATCGTCCCCGGCGGTGGCACGACCCTGGCCCACTTGGCTCCGGCCCTGGAAGAGTGGGCTGCGGCCAACCTCACTGGCGAAGAGCTGATCGGCGCCACCATCGTGGCCTCTGCCCTCACCGCTCCCCTCAAGCGCATCGCTGAGAACGCTGGTGTCAACGGCGCCGTCGTTGCTGAGCATGTGAAGAACATGCCCTTCAACGAGGGTTACAACGCTGCCACCGGCGAATACGTCGACATGCTGGCAGCTGGCATCGTTGATCCCGCCAAGGTGACCCGCTCTGGTCTTCAGAACGCGGCCTCGATCGCTGGCATGGTGCTCACCACCGAGTGCATCGTGGCCGACATGCCCGAGAAGAAGGAAGCAGCTCCCGGTGGCGGCGGCGGCATGGGCGGCGACTTCGACTATTGAGTCCAGGCCCTACGGGCCGTATCCAATAGCTCATTGGGTTGGGGGGGTTGCCCCCCGGCCCTTTTTTATTTGCTTGCTTGCTCCGCTGCCATCAGCCTGGCAATCGCCTTCGAGGCGCAGGCCTGCCGCGGGCCATCCCCCGAGGCCGGTGAGGGGGTCAGGTCAGGGCCGTCCCTAGGAGCCTGAACGATCAACGTATTGCTGAAGGTAAAGGCGGCCTTGCGTTTGGCTCGAATGGCGCTTTACCGCTAAACTGGGTCATTCGCAAGCCAGCCGTGAAGGTTACCCACCTGGAGCGGGAACACCTGCTTTGCCTTTCCTCCGAGGAGGTGGCCCTGTTGGTCGACCTCTGCCATGCGGCCACGTTCTCGGACATGTTGCCCACCGAAAAGGAGACCCAGCGCCGCCTGAAGCGATTCATGGGGGAGGTGCAGACGTCCCTCCATGACACGGCCCAACTGCTGTGGAAGGAAAAGCAGCGTCGCTCCAAGCTGCGCCAGGCCTGAAGGCTTTTTCCTGCCCAGCCTCCTGATGCTGAACCGGGGGGATGGCTTTTGAAACTTGCCTTAATTATGCCTAGTCGAAATACTTGAAAGGAAATAGAAAAACATGGGCTTCGCATTGGCCATGTTGAGTTTGTTTTGCTGGTATTGATCGATTCAAAGGGTTGGCCACGATTGCAAAGACCTGGTTGGGCTTGGCTGGCGAGTTCTACTCTTTAAAAGAGGCCCTGAAAAACTTTTAAGGGCTATTTGGATGAATTAATTGGAATGCAGAGGTGCAATCGCAACAAGATATCCCTGTTTTAATGCCCATACTTGCTGGGCTATAGGGGGTAACATCGCCTGCCTTTTAATGCTTGAAGCTCAACGCTACGCCGGCTGAAAAGCCGATTACTTGGGAGCCTGCCTGGTGGAGTTGGGGATGGGCCAGAAAGATCAGCTGGTGCTGGTTGCTCAGTTCTTGGACCCTTCAGCGGCGGTGTTTGAGCTTGTTTGGTGGCCGCGCAGGTGCTTTTCGCAGGCTTGGGCCCCGAGGCCGAAGAAAACAACCGTCGCCATCAAGGTTGCCGCGAAAAAGCTTTGCATGGATGAAAATCTTTCAAAACTATCTTAGGTGCCCTGGCGAGTCCCGCGGCCCTGGTCTTGGTGAGTTCAGTCTTGATTTCGTCACTAGCGCCTCACGTTGCTGTCGCCTGCTTGCAGCCAATTGGCCCGCCAGGGTTTGGCTTGCTCAGTTGCCCTTGGCTAGAAATACGAGGGCCACACCATTGTTGCAATAGCGCTTGCCGGTGGGCTTGGGCCCGTCATCAAAGACATGGCCCTGGTGCCCGCCACAGCGGCTGCAATGGTATTCAGTGCGGGGAATGATCAGCTTGAAGTCCACCTTGGTGGCGATGCCGTTGGCTAGGGCCTCGTAAAAACTCGGCCAGCCCGTGCCGCTGTCGTATTTCGACTTGGAGCTGAACAGGGGCAGCTGGCAGCCGGCGCAGGCATAGGTGCCCTGGCGTTTTTCCTTGTTGAGGGTGCTGCTGAAGGGCCGTTCCGTGCCGGCCTGGCGCAGCACCGAGAAAGCCTCTGCACTAAGCCGGGAACGCCATTGGCTTGGGCTCAGTTTCCATTGGGGATCGGAAGGCGTTGATGCTGCCAGGGCTGACTTGGCCCCGAGCCAGGGAACCAGGGCCGTTCCCAGTAGTCCAAACAGGCCGCGACGCTTCATGGCCAACCTATTTGAGCCAGCCAGCACTCAGCACCACGGCTAACCCCAGGAAAAGGGATAACAGGGTCCAGGTGATGCGGTTGAGGGTGTCTTCGGCGCTGCGGGCGCTGCTGAACATGGAGCCGCCACTGCTAGCCAGGCCACCCATGCCGTCGCCCTTGGGGCTATGCAGCAACACCGTGACCACCAGTAGGAGGCCGCTGGAGATCCAGACCCAGGAAAGAATGTTCTGAAGCATGGGACAAGCCTAGGCCTTCGGGGCCGGGGGGGGCTGGCACTGGGCCTGATCAGAGGCTCAGGCTTAGGGGCTGGCGGCTTTCGCTGACGCTCAGGCTGGCTGGAATTACTAGGGATTGGCCAGTCATGTGGGCGGGCTGGGGCAGGCCCAGGATCGCCAGGAGAGTGGGGGCGATATCGGCTAAGCCACCGCCTTCACGCAGGAGCACGTTGGTGCCATGGCCGGGCAGTTTGCGTTGTTCCCCTTCCACCAGGATCACGGGCACTGGATTGGTGGTGTGGGCTGTCCAGGGCCTGCCATCGGGACCCTCCATCAGCTCGGCATTGCCGTGATCGGCCGTGATTAACAGGGTGCCGCCCATGCGGTTGGTGGCTTCCATCAGGCGGCCGACGCAGTGGTCCACGGTGGCGATCGCCTGGGTGGTGGCCTCCATCTGGCCGGTGTGGCCAACCATGTCCGGGTTGGCGTAATTGATGATCACCAGGGAGTAGATGCCCTTACGGATCGCCGCCATGCAGCTTTCGGTGAGCTGATCTGCGGACATGGCCGGCGATTGGTCGTAGGTGGCGACCCGGGGGGAGGGCACTAGATGGCGGTCTTCGCCGGGGAAGGGTTTTTCGATGCCCCCATTGAGGAAGTAGGTGACGTGGGGATATTTCTCGGTTTCGGCGGTGCGGAACTGGCGCAGGCCATGGTTGGACACCAC
>Ga0310326_10003_pt1 | contig 40145 bp, 39 predicted proteins | sample LakSupSRFTotalD5_FD_195540 | JGI IMG/M metagenome (GOLD analysis project Ga0310326, IMG submission 195540) | Enriched freshwater cyanobacterial communities from Lake Superior, Ontario, Canada - SU02.SRF.Total.D5 (v2) (version 2) | ecosystem: Environmental > Aquatic > Freshwater > Lake | place...
CCGCTGCTCAACCGCCCGAGGAGAGTCCCTGGCTGTTCTGGCGGGGGGTGCTGATCACCCTGGTGATAGCCCTCGGCATCCGTCAGTTCCTACTGGAGGCCCGATACATCCCCTCAGGTTCGATGTTGCCGGGCCTGCAGATCCAGGACCGCCTGCTGGTGGAAAAACTCAGCTACCGCAACCGGGGTCCCCGGCGCGGCGAGATTGTGGTGTTCCACGCACCCCACCACTTTGATCCGGTCCTGCAGGCCAACCACCGCTCCTCGGCCCTGGGCTGCTTGCTCGTGAACTTGCCCCTGGTGGGCTCAATCCCGGGCCTGCAAAATCCCGCCTGCGACGCCTACATCAAGCGGGTGGTGGCTGTTGAGGGGGATCACGTTGTGGTGGATCCCCGCGGCCAGGTCAGCCTCAACGGTCGCCGCCAGCCGGAGCCCTACGTCAAGACCTGGTGTCAAGTCGATAGCCAGGGCATGGGACCCTGCCGCACCCTGAACGCCGTGGTTCCTGCTGACCACGTGCTCACCCTGGGGGACAACCGCGCCAACAGCTGGGATGGCCGCTTCTGGCCCGGCGGTGCCTTCCTGCCCCGCAGCGAAATCATCGGCCGCGCCTTTTGGCGCTTTTATCCATTCGATGCCATCGGGCCCCTCGGTCCGGCCGAATCAGGGAGTGGCGTGGCCCCTAAGAACGGCCCTTAATCCCACTCGCCAGCACCCGGCCCGTGAGCTCCTGCCTGCGTAAGGGTTGGTTGGCCGCCAGGGAGGCGTCGGGTTCCTGCCAGGGCTGCCACTGCTGCTGCGGATCGAACAGGATCCAGTCGCGGCTGCCGGTGCAGAGCAAGGCTGGGGCCAGGCCTAGCACCTGGGCCGGGCCCCAGCAGAGCACCCGCCAGAGATCGGCAGCCTGCCAGCCCCGGCGCACCACTAGCTCCTGCCAGAGCGCCGGCAGCACGTAGCGGTGACCGGCCACGCCGGGTTTGCGTTGATCCAGGGGCAGCAGCTGCTCTTCGCCATCGAGGGGCTGGTGTTGCACGGCAACAGCCGTGAGCACCCCGCTGGCCAGGCCAGCGATGAGGGCCTCACGATCGGCGCGGCAGCCAAGGGAGGGCTGCACTCGCCAGCCTTCCGCCCCCGGATCGAGGCCCCCGGAGTCGGCCAGCAAATGCCACCAGCTGACCGTGGCCAGGGGCCTTTGCTGGCAGGGCCGCTCCGCCAGTAGGGCCACCCCGGCGGCGGTGGAGAGGTTCATCAGGCGCAGGTTGGCCTGGGGCAGGCCCTGGGCCAGGGCCAGCAGGCTGCCGAGGGGCATGGTTTCGCTCAGCACCGGATCGAGGGGCCAACCCAGCCGCAGGGCCTCAACCCCCTCGCGCACGAACCCCGCCTGGCTGAACTCCCCGCTGTGGGGGGCGATCAACACGGGCCGATCCCCCATTTCGGCTAGGCGCAAACCCCGTTCGAGCAGGGCTAGGGGCGGCATGGTGGCGGCTTCGGCCAGGCCAATGGCGCCGCAATCCAGCTGCTCGCGATGGGGGGCCAGCTCCAGGCCGGCGCCGCCGCTGCTGAAGCTGCCCCAGGGCAGGATTCGCGCTTCAGCCTGATCGCTGGCCAGGCGGGGCAGCTGCATCGCCCCGGCCCGGTCCCGCCAGGGATGGGCCTGGGGCAAGACGGCCACGGTGCCGTAGCCCGCGGCGGCGGCCGAACGGGCCAGGCTCTGCAAGGTTTCGGCCCGTCCGCCCAGGGGCTGCTCCAGCACCGAATGGGGGTCCACTAAGGCGGGGCCAAGCCACCAGTCCTTGGCATCGAGGGCTGGCAAACCCAGCAGCTCTGCCCGCTTACGGGCTTCATGCCCGGTAGCGGCTAGGGCGCCCGATTCAATCAGGGCATCACAGCGACGCGGCGGTTGGCCTGGCGCTTCGAGCAGGTGAACCTGCTCCAGAAAGTGGCTCGAGCCGCTTAACACCATGACAGCCAGTGCCCAGGCACTCGATTTCGGTGGCTAAGCCCCCCCATCTAGAGGGCTCCCGCTGCGGTGCGATCAAGCACCCCGCCCAGGTGGGCGGTCTGGTTAAGGCAGGCCACCAGGGGCGGCCCCTCCGGTCCGTGGGGGTAGTCGATCACAGTGACTCCGCCATTGCCCTGTTTCACGGTCCAGATGTCGGCGGGGGCCAGGCCCAGCAGGGCGCAGAGGATCGTTTTATTGACCGCATCGTGGGCTACCACCAGGGCCGTTTCCTGCGGGTCCAGGCTGGCGGCAATGCTTTGCCAGCCCCTAAGGGACCGGTCCCAGACGTCCTGAATCGTTTCGCCGCTCGGCATCTGCACCGTGTCGGGCGCCAGCTTCCAGGTGGCTAGCAGCTCGGGCCAACCCTCGGCGATCTCCTGCTCCAGCCGTCCCTCCCATTCGCCATGGCCGATTTCCACCAGGGCACTAACGCTGGTGAGCGGCACCCCGGGATGGGAGCGCAGGATTGCTTCCGCCGTCTGGCGCGGGCGGGCCATGGAACTGGTGTAGGCCCGCTGCAGGCTCACATTGGCGAGGAAGCGACCGGCGGCCTCGGCCTGGCTATGGCCGTTCTCATTCAAGGGAATGTCAATCTGGCCCTGGAAGCGGCCCTGGCGATTCCAGTCCGTTTCGCCGTGGCGCACCAGCAAAAGTCTGGCTCCTGCACCCTTGGGTGGTAGGGACGAGGCGAGGGGGTCGTCCTGGAGATGGCTGGTGCCATTAAGGGATTCGATCTGCACAGCCAGCCCGCCATCGGTGCTGGAGCTCAGGTTCAGCACCGATAGGGAGGCGTTATCGATGCGCAAGCGCCTAAAGCCGGTGCCATCGAGCCCCAGCAGGCTCAGGATCAGGCAGCGCAGGATGGCGTTGTGGGCAACCACCAGCACGGTTTGGGAGTCCGCGGCCCCGGGCGGGTGCTTGAGCAGGAGACTGTCTTTGAACCGACTGGCCTGCTCCATTAACTCGCCGATCGGGGCATAACTGCTGCCGTCCGGGCGTTGCAAGAGCAGGCTTTCTGGCCGGGTGGCCCAGAGCTGGTATTCGGCGGGGAACTGGTCTTTTAAGTCCGGTATTCGCAGGCCACACCAGGGGGCCAGGTCCACTTCCAACAGGTCCCCATCGAGTTGGGGGGTTAGGCCAGCGCCATGGGCGGCGAGCAGCTGCAAGGCCGTGTCCTTGGCCCGGCGTAGCGGCGAGGCATAGACCTGGTCAATCGGCAGCCCCCGCAGGGCTTCTCCCGCGGCGCGGGCCTGGCGGTGGCCCTCCTCGCTCAGGTCGGAAAGGTCGTCGCGGCCCTGGATGCGCTGCTCCAGATTGAAGCTGCTCAGGCCATGGCGGACGAGCAGAAGCCTCAGGGTCACAGGGGATTAGCCATATCAGTACTCCATCGTATGGGAAGGCCACGGGTGAGAATCGGGCCATCATTGGGGCAAGCGGGTGAACACGGGGGAGCGGCCTGGCCCGGCGCGCTGGAAGGTGCTGCTGGCCCTGATCTGTGTGGCGATCAGCCTGTTGCTTTGGTCAAACGGCCTGCTCGAAAGCCTCAAGCGGCCCTCGGTGGCCAATGACCTGGAACGGCGCCAGCTGGAATTGGCCGTGCTGGCAAGTCCCCACTTGCCTCCAGCCCTGGGTCAGGCCTTCGCCGGCCAGGACCCCCTCGGCCGGTTGCAGCAGCACCTCGAGGGTCTGGGCATGGGACAGGCCGAGGCTGGCCAGCCCGCCTCCACCGACCTGCTGTTGGAGCAGGCCCTTGTGGCGGTTTACCAGGGCCAACGGCAGCGGGCCCTGCCCCTGCTTGAGCAGGCCCGTGCCCGCGACTCCGCCGTGGCAACTGCCCTGCTCTTGAACCAGCCCCTGGCGCCGGCCGAGGCCCAAGCACTCAGCGCCAGCTTGGCGCCGGTGCCCCTGCTGCGCCAATGGAGTTGCGAAGCCCTGTCGGGCGATCCCCAGGCCTGTGGCCAACCCCAAGTTGGCCAGCGCGCAGCCATGAGGCTTCTGTTGGTCAATCTTCTGCCAGGCCTGAGCCTGCTGGCGGGCCTGGGCCTGCTGGTCCGCGAGCTCTGGCTGCGCTGGCGCGGCCGGTCCCTGCCCCTGCCGCCCCTGGTGGGCCCGGCTTTGAGCGAAATCGATACGGTCCTGTTGGTGGGCGGCGGCTTTGTGGTGGTGGGGCAGGTGCTGACCCCCATCCTGCTGGGACCCTTGGTGGAGAGCCTGCTCTCCCTGGTCGAGCTGCCGGCGGCCCTCCATAGCGCCCTTTCGGTGTTGCTGCTCTACCTGGGGCTGATGGCTGGCCCCCTAGGGATTCTCTGGTGGATGCTGCGCGGCCTGGGGCCGGCGCCCCAGGGGGGCTGGTTGCAGCTGGGCTGGCTGCCCCCCTGGTTGCCCGCGGGTCGGGCCTTGAAGGGATTTCTGATCGTGCTGCCCCTGGTGAGCCTGGTGAGCTGGCTGCAGCAGCAGATCTGGAGTGATCCAGGCGGCAGTAACCCCTTGCTGGAGCTGGTGTTGCAGGGCGGGGCCCTAGCCCCCCTCAGTTGCTATGGGATCACGGCAATCGTGCTGGCGCCCCTGTTTGAGGAGACGATTTTTCGGGGGGTGCTGCTGCCGGTGGTGGCGCGCCAGCGGGGCCCCTGGCTGGGGGTGCTGGTGAGTGGCCTGGTCTTCGCGATCGCCCACCTCAGCCTGGGGGAATTGCCGGCCCTACTGATGCTGGGCCTGGGCCTGGGCTGGCTGCGCCTCAGCAGCGGCCGGCTGGGGGCCTCGGTGTTGATGCACAGCCTCTGGAATGCCATGACCTTCGCCAACCTGGTGTTGCTTGGCAGCTAATTCCAGCCGGTTGGGCGCCTCAAGTGGCTTTTTCCATTGCGGCCTAAGGCCTGATTGGTAGGACTGACATCCGTCTAGGAACCTGGGCCTATTCAATCCATGGCGGCCCTGGTTTGAGCCGATTTTTGAACTGTGCGGATTGCCAGACGGTCTGCCTTGCTGGCGCCTTCTAGCCGTGGTTCACTTGAAAAGTTGCTGTTTGGCTCCGTGGTTGCCGCCCCTGCCCCATCCACCTCCCGCAGCGCCAGGGGCCAGCGCCAACGCTCCCTAGCCCTGATCCAGGGATCCCTCTCAGCACGGCGGGTTGAGCGCGCAGCCCCTTGGCTGGCCAGTCTCCATCGGATCGCTGACGGCAGTCTGCTGGGCCTGGGTCTGGCGGTGGTTGGATTGAGTGCCCTCACCCTGCATTGGCAGAGCCAGTGGACCCGGAGCTACCAGAGTCTGGAGGCCTCCCAACTGCTGGAGCAACGCCTACAGAAATCCACCGCGGTTCTCGAACAGCACCACCTTCGCGTGGCCCACAATCCTGGCCAGCTGGTGCCCACCAGCAGCGAAAAGCTGATTTACGTGCCTGCCCCCAGCGCCCAGCGTCCCGCCTCGATCATCACCTTGCTTGCCGGCGTCAGCCCTCGCCAGATCCTTGCTGGCTATTGAGCGTTGCCCCTGGCTTCCGGCAGCTCCGGTCCCTGGCTGGCAGGGATGGGGCCCCAGATCCTTAGCGTTGAGCCCGCCGATGGCGCTGGTGCCATGGTTCGGCACACTGGCCCCAATGGCGGGGGGCTGAGATGGTGACAACGAGGCCCCGGCAACGGCCACCCCTGCCCCCGAAGGGATCTCGAGGCAGCAGGGTTCTCGACTTTCGCCCCGTTCCGTCCGTCAGGCTTTTGGCCGTCTATCTGATCCTTGCCGCCGGCCTGGTGGGTTTGGCGGCTCGCCTGGCCTGGGTGCAGGTGGTTCAGGGGCCCCAACTGCTCAACCGGGCCCGGTCCGTGCAGACCCAAACGATTGCGCCGATCGGTAAGCGGCGCACGATCGTCGATCGCAACGGCCGCATGGTGGCCCTCGATGAGGAGCGCTTCATTGTTTGGGCCCATCCGCGCTATTTCAACTTCCCGGGCGATGCTCCCCTTAGCAAGCGTCCGTCCCTGGATGTGGCCCAGAAGCTGGCCCCGATCTTGGGTCTGCCCGTGGAGGCCCTAATGGCCACGATCGGCTCCCGCCAATCCGGTGTGAAGTTGGCTACCGAATTGGATCCCGAAACGGCCGATCGCATTCGCAAGCTGGGCATCAGTGGCCTGGATCTGGAGTCCTACCCCCAGCGGATTTACCCCCTCGGCCCCCTGTTCGCCAATGTGGTGGGATTTCTCAACCTGGAGCGGGTGCCCCAGGCGGGCCTAGAGCAGAGCCGCGACCAGGACCTGCGCCGCCATGAAACGCCGCGCCAGCTGCGCCGCGGCGCCGATGGCACCCCCCTACCCGATGGCCTGCGGGCGGGGGTGCTCTACGGCGACGACCTGCGCCTGCAGCTGACGCTGGATTCCCGCCTGCAGCAGGTGGCCCAGTCGGCGCTGGCCAAGCAGGTGAAGCAATGGAGCGCCAAGCGGGGCGTCGCCCTAGTGATGGACGTACGCAATGGCGAGATCCTCGCCCTCGCGTCCACGCCTTCGTATGACCCCAATAAGTTCTGGAAGTATCCGCCTGGTCTCTTCCGCGAATGGTCCGTGCAGGACCTCTACGAACCCGGCTCCACCTTCAAGCCGATCAACCTGGCCCTCGCCCTCCAAGAGAATGCGATCAACCCCCGCACCACGGTGAATGACACCGGCTCGGTGACGATTGGCGGTTGGCCGATCTTCAACCACGACCGCCGGGCCAATGGGGTGATGGACCTTGCCACCGTGTTGCAGGTCTCCAGCAACGTTGGCATGGTGGATGCCATGCACAACCTCAAGCCGTCGTTGTATTGGCGCTGGCTCAATAACATCGGCATCGACACCATCCCCGACACGGACCTGCCTGGGGCCGTGGCTGGAGAACTCAAGAGCCGCAACGATTTCCTGAGCCAGCCGATCGAACCGGCCACGGCCGCCTTTGGCCAGGGATTTTCGCTGACGCCCCTGAAGTTGCTGCAGCTGCACGCCATGATCGCCAACGGCGGCCGGCTGGTCAGTCCCCACATCACCCGGGGCCTTCGCTCCGGCGACGATCTGGCCGCTCCACCCCGGTCTTCGGGAGTGCAGCTGCTGCGGCCGGAGGTGGCTCGGCAAGTGCTCGAGTGGATGGAAACCGTGGTGCAAAAGGGCAGTGGCAAGGGGGCCCGTATCCCCGGCTATCGCATCGGTGGCAAGACCGGTACGGCCCAGAAGGCCCTCAATGGCGTCTATATCCCCGGGGCTCGCATTTGTAGTTTCATCGCCAACCTCACCACCGACAACCCGCGCTATGTGGTGTTGGTGGTGGTGGATGAACCCCAAGGGGGCAACGCCTATGGCTCCACCGTGGCCCTGCCCGTGGCCAAGCAGATCATCGAAGCCCTGCTGGTGCTTGAAAAGTTGCCGCCCCAAGCTGCGGCTAGGCAGCTGGGTCTTCAAGCCCTCGCGGGCAACCAGCCCCGTACAGCCTTGAAGCCGGTGCTTGCTGGTAAGCCTCGCTCAGGCCCCACCCCGGCTACCGCCGCCGCCCCTGCCCGGATGGCCCGGGATTGAGCCGGCCCGTCCGGGCAGGGCGGCGGCAGCTTTTTGGCAGGTCAGGTCCAGACCCCATGGGGATTCCCTCAAACAGGGTCAGCCATCAGGGTTTCGTCTCCGGTCTTGCTGGCTAGCTTGATGGCATCGTCTAGCCGTCGCCGGCGTTCGCCCAAGCCCACCCCATGGCCAACCTGCTCGACCAACTCGCCGCCATGACGGTGGTTGTCGCCGACACCGGCGAACTTGAAGCTATCAAGCAATTCACCCCGCGGGATGCCACCACAAACCCTTCGTTGATCTTGGCTGCGGCCCAGATTCCCACCTACCAGAACCTGATCGACACGGCCCTGCGCGAGTCCCGGTCCGTGATCGGTGCCGATGCGCCGGCGGAAGACGTGGTGCTCGAGGCCCTCGATGAAATCTGCGTGATCTTCGGCCGCGAAATCCTCAAGCTCGTGCCCGGTCGGGTTTCCACCGAAGTGGATGCCCGCCTCAGCTTCGATACCGAGGCGACGATTACCAAGGCCCGCAAGTTGATTGGCCTTTATCAGGCCGCAGGCATTGGCACCGATCGGGTGCTGATCAAGGTGGCCTCCACTTGGGAAGGGATCAAGGCAGCCGAAGCCCTGGAAAAGGAAGGCATCCACTGCAACCTCACCCTCCTGTTCAGTTTTGCCCAGGCCGTGGCCTGCGCCGAGGCCGGCGTGACCCTGATTTCTCCTTTTGTGGGCCGCATCCTTGATTGGTATAAGGCCAGCACCGGCCGCGACCACTATCCCGGCGCGGAGGATCCGGGCGTGATCTCGGTGACCGAGATCTTCAACTATTACAAGACCTACGGCTACGCCACCGAGGTGATGGGGGCCAGCTTCCGCAACATCGAGGAAATCATCGAATTGGCGGGCTGCGATCTGCTGACGATTTCGCCGAAACTGCTGGATCAGTTGCGCAGCAGCGAAGCCGACCTGCCCCGCAAGCTTGATGGGGCGGCCCCGGCCCCAACCCGGGCCCAGATCAACCTGGATCGTCCCGGCTTCGACACGATGATGGCCGCCGATGCCATGGCCACCGACAAGCTCGATGAGGGGATCCGCGGTTTCGTCAAGGCGATTGAAACCCTTGAATTCCAGTTGGCCCATCGCCTGGGTGAGCTGGAGGGGGCCGCGGCCTTCAGCCACGCCGCCCAGGAGATCTTCCTGCTGAATGATCTCGATGGTGATGGCTGCATCACCCGGGAGGAATGGCTCGGCAGCGATGCGGTCTTCGATGCCCTCGACACCGACCATGACGGCCGCCTAATGCCAGCGGATGTGCGCGGTGGCCTGGGGGCCCCCCTGGCCATTACCGCCCCTTAACCCCCTAAACCAAACTCCTTCCTCTGCCCTGGCCCTGCCCTTGAACGCCCTCGACACCATGCGCGCCCTGGCCATCCAGGGCGAGGTCCACATCTTTGAGGCGGGGGACCTGATCTTTCGCGCTGGTGAGACGGGCGAGTGCATGTACGGCTTGCTCGAGGGCACGGTGGAGTTGACCTGGAATGGCAACGCTGGCCAGGAACTAATCCAGGCCGGCGATGTCTTTGGCGCCGGGGCCCTGGTCACCCAGGAGCACTGCCGTTATGGCGATGCCACGGCGATCACCACCTGCCGAGTCCTGGAGATGAATCGGGAAAAGTTCCTGTTTGCCGTACAAGAATCGCCGATGTTTGCGATCGATCTACTCGCCTCGATCGACCAGCGACTTCGCCAGCTGAAGGACTGCATCAAGTCGTCCTAACTGGCACCGTTTTCAGGCCATGGCAATGGGGCTGGGCTGCACAAAGTGGCCCGCTCAATCTTTCTTTGGCTGTGTCCCTGGGATCACTGGCCCTGAAATAGCAGTCGGCGAATCACCCGTTGGGCGATATCGCCATAGCCCAGTTCGCCGGAGAGGATCTGGGCGATCCGTTGGGGGGCCGTTGGACGCTTAATGCCCAGCTGGTAGCCCACCTTTGGCACCCGGTAGAACACCTGGGCGATGCGCCGTCCCCAGGCCATCGAATCGCCCCATTGGCGGCGCATGGTGGCGCTGTAGCCCGCCAGGGCCGATCTGTCACCGCCTAGCCAGTGGTCTAGGGCCTCAGCGGCTCGCACGCCGCTGAGCAGGGCCGGCCGCAGGCCTTCCGCCAGGAAGGGATCACAGAGGGAAGCTGCATCGCCCACCACCACGGCGCCAGGGCAGTGCAGGGGATGGTGACCATTCCACACCCGCAGGGGTGAGCTGAACCGCTCGCCCGCATCGGCCGCCAGGCCCAGGCTGGGCAGCAGCTGGGCCAGCACGGCGTCACTGTTGGCCGGGTTGCGGCCAATAAAGGTGCCCACGCCGATGCTGTAGCCGCCCTGGCGGGGAAAGGCCCAGCAAAAGCCGTGCTGCACCAGGCCAAATTCGAAGCGGGCCGTGGCCGGCTCCCGCACCTCGGCCTCCACCTCTACGGCCACGGCGGAGGCATAGCGGGGCCTGGCTGGTCCCAGGCCCAGGGGCTGGGCAAAGCGGGAGCCGGATCCATCGGCCACTACCAGGCCCCGACTGGCCAGGCTTTGGCCGCCGGCCAGCACCACCCGCCAGTGGTCGCCATCGCGCTCGATCCGCTCCACAGCCTCACCGGTTAGGACCCGGGCGCCGGCAGCGCTGGCCTGCTCGGCCAGGTAGGCATCGAGTTTGGAGCGACGCACGATCCAGAAGGGGGAATCGCCCGGCAGCACGGCCGTGACCGGATCATGGAGGTCCCAGGTGAAGCGCACCTGCTCGATCACCTGGTCCACCACCGGGCTGAGATCGAAGGGAAACCAGCGCTGCACTGAGGCGGCCATGCCGCCGCCACAGGGTTTAGGCCGCGGCAGGTTCTGGCGCTCCAGCAGGGTGACGCTGCGGCCACGGGCGGCCAGGTGGAAGGCGGCCGAAGCCCCGGCGGCACCACTGCCCACCACGATCACATCGGCAAGGTCACGCATGGCAGGGCAGCACGGACCACTGGCGGTGGCGGAAAGGACTCAGATGGACAGCGACCAGCGGCTGGGTCTTTCGCTGGGACCACCTAAAGGGCAGATTGATAATACTCAGGCCTTGACTGAAGACAATGACGCTCACACTTTAAGAATGTCGGCCTCTTTGTCTGCGAGATGCTTTTCGACTTCGGTGATGTAGCGATCGGTGAGTTTTTGAATCTTGTCCTGTTCGTCGCGGCTCTGGTCTTCCGAGAATTCACCATCCTTCTCAAGTTTTTTCACCTTGTCGATGGCATCGCGCCGCAGATTTCGCAGGCCAACTTTGCCTTCTTCGGCATATTTGGAGGCCAGCTTGACGAAATCTTTGCGGCGATCGGCCGTTAGTGGCGGGATATTGATGCGAATCACCTTGCCATCGTTGTTGGGGGTTAGGCCCAGGTCACTCATGGCGATTGCCTTTTCAATCAGGGCCATCGAACCCCGGTCGAAGGGCTGGATCTGGATCGTCTGGGAATCCGGCGTGGAAAGGGTTGCGAGTGCTTTGAGGGGAGTGTCGGCGCCGTAATAATCAATGCTTAGTTTGTCGAGCAGGGAAGGGTTGGCCCTGCCGGTGCGAATCGTGTTGAAGGTGCGCTGGGTGGCTTCCACCGATTTGCGCATGCTGGCTTCGAGGTCCATGGCGAAAAAGTCAGGCAGGGGAAGGGGGTCGCTAATCAGGTCGCTCGACAGTTGCAAGCTCTGGCGAGGTAGCCAAAGGGGCTCAGATCGAGGGGGTGATGCGGGTGCCGATCGCCTCGCCGGCAACGGCCCGGCCGATATTGCCCGCTCCGAAGAGATCAAACACCACGATCGGAATGGCGTTGTCCTTACAGAGGGCGATGGCGGTGCTGTCCATCACGCCCAGTTCACCGCTGAGCACGTCCTGAAAGGTCAGGGTCTCGTAGCGGCGGGCATCGCTGTGCAGGGTGGGGTCCTTGTCGTAGACGCCATCCACCTTGGTGGCCTTCATCACCACATCGGCGCCGATCTCGGCGGCCCGCAGGGCGGCGGTGGTGTCGGTGGTGAAGAAGGGGTTGCCGCAGCCGGCACCAAAGATCACCACCCGCCCTTTCTCCAGGTGGCGGATCGCCTTGCGGCGGATGTAGGGCTCGGCCACCTCCTGCATGCTGATGGCGCTTTGGACCCGGGTGGGCACCCCGGCCCGCTCCAGGCCGTCCTGGAGGGTGATCGCGTTCATCACCGTGGCGAGCATGCCGACGTAGTCGGCCGTGGCCCGGTCCATGCCGGCGGCCGAGCCCTTGAGACCGCGAAAGATGTTGCCGCCGCCCACCACAATTGCTAGCTCGGTGCCGGTAGCCACCACGGCTGCCACATCGGTGGCGATCGATTGCACGATCGCCGGATCAATGCCATACCCCTGATTTCCCATCAGCGCTTCGCCGCTAAGTTTGAGCAGGACACGCCGGTAGCCCATCGGGTTCCTGGGGAAACAGTCGGCCGAACAGTAGCAAGCGTGCGGGGACTTGGCCGATCTGGACTGGGGCGGGTTGGGTTTGGTGCGAGCGCAGGCCTAGGCCAGGTCAGGGGCAACCTCGGTAGGCCAGCCAATCAGTACTCGATCCCGGCCTGGGCCTTGACCCCCTGTTCGCGGAACGGGTGCCGCACCATTTTCATCTCCGTGACTAGGTCGGCCCGCTCGATCAAGCCGGGGGGAGCGCCGCGACCGGTTAGGGCCACATGGGTCAGGGGTGGGCGCAGGGCTAGGCCCTCCAGTACCTGATCGAGGCCCAAGTAGCCGAGTTTGAGGGCCACATTCACTTCATCGAGCACCACCAACTTGCGGCTGCCATCGGCCAGGTAATCGCAGGAGCGTTGCCAGGCCTGCTGGACCAGCTGCCGGTCCCGTTCCCGGTCCTGGGTTTCCCAAGTGAAGCCTTCCCCCAGGGCATGCCAGGCCAGGGCCTCGCCAAAGACTTGCAGGGCCCGGGCTTCGCCCGGTTGCCAGCCCCCCTTGATGAATTGCACCACCGCCACGTGGTCGCCATGGCCCAGGCTGCGCAGCACCAGGCCTAGGGCAGCGGTGGTTTTGCCCTTGCCATCGCCGGTGAACACCAACACCAATCCCTTTTCCAGGTTGCGCTCACCCACCCGTTGTTGCTGGACCTCCCGGCGCCGGGCCATGCGCCGGCGGTAGCCCTCGGCATCGGCCTCCGGGGCCAGGTCGCCACCGGGACCGAGCTCGGCGGCAGCCTGGTCCAGGCTTTGCTCGCGGGATGGCTGCTCGGGGCCGGGCTGGCCCGTTAAATCGGCGCTAGGGCTCTTGCTCAAGTGGGCTCCGCCTCAGATCCCCACTCTGGCGCCCCCGGGCCTACGGCTGTTGCCCCCGGGCCTACGGCTGCTGCCTTCAATAGGGGGCTGTCGCTTCGGGCGGGCATTTGTCGCCGAGCCAGGGCCGCATCGACGGCCTGTTGTTGGTCCCGGCGGGTGATCCAGTGGTGGTACGTGCGGGTGTGGATCGCCACCGAGTGGCCCATCATCCGGGCCGCCACGGTGTCGGGTAGGCCCAGGTGGATCGTGCGCACGGCCCAGGCGTGGCGCAGGTCGTAGGGGGTCAGGGGGAGGCCATAGCGGCGGAATTGCTCGGCCACCCGCCGGCCCACCTGCTGCAGGGTGGTTTGGCGTAGGTCCGTGCTCACCGGCGGCAGCTGACCCTTGAGCTCGGCAAGTCGCGGCAGCTCGAAGGCCTCCACCCACTCCGGCTGGAAGGGCCAGATCTGATGTTCGCCGGTCTTGCTGGTGGGCAGCACCCGGATCACCCGATCACCGCGACTAGCCAGGGCCGAGAGATCACTGAAAAAGATCTCGTGGTTGCGCAAGCCGTAGGTGGCCATCAGCCCGTAGGCCAGACGCCAGCCGGGGTTGGGGATGCGCTCGCTCCAACGCAGAATCTCCTGGTCGTTAGGCAATTGGCGAAATTGGGCCACATGCAGGCCATAGCCACCGGCCCGCTCGCTCCAGTCCCCAGGCAGGGTGATCCCCTGCTGGCCGGCTAGGGCCGCCAGGGTGGTGCCGCATTGTTGGCGGCCGCGGCTGGCGCTGGGATAGCTCTCCAGCACCTGCTCCAGCAGCCAAAGCGGCGGCGCATGGGTGAGGGGCAGACCCAGCTCGCCGGCGGCTTGCTGCAGCCGGCGCAGGTAGGGCAGGTAGGCGCTCGTCCAGGTGGTGCGGCTGCCGGCCGGAGTGCGACGGCGGCGGGGATCGGCAAAAAACTGGTGCTCGAACGTTGCCAGAATCGGGGCGAGCTCACCCTGGGCCCAAGGGAAGAGGCCCGGGGGCCCGGATTGGGGACCAGGGGGGCCGGCTGCCTGGGCCGGCCGCAGTTGGCCTGGGCGCCGGGCCTGGCTTGGAACGCTGGGCTGGCGCCGCCGGGGCTTGGATCTGGGATTGCCCAGGTTTTGGCGATGGGAGGCCGGGCCGGTTGGCGGCTGCGCCGAAATCGAGACCAAGTCCGTTTGTTTGGCCTGGATCTGGCTCCAGTCCTCCCAACGGAAGCGCTGCTGCTGCAGCTGTTGCAGCAGCCGGCGCAGTTGTAGCCGCGCCTGCTCCAGGCCGCGGGCGTCGGCGCTTAGCCCCAGGCTGAGGCGCTGCACTGGATGGGCGCCGGAACCGCGGCGACAGGGCAAGGGACCCCGCAGGCCCAGGCGGTTGCCGCGCCGCTCCAAACGCAGGGCAACGCCAGTAGCGGCCAGGAGGCCGTTCTGGCGCTGGATCTCGGCATCCAGGCCAGCGTCCGGGGCGGCCTCAGCGGGGATGGCTGCTTCGCGATCGTTGGCGGAATTGCCTGGAGGTTGCGGATTGGCCGCCACGGGGGCCTGGGGATCGGCCGCCTTGGGTTGGGGAATCGGCACGTTCGCTTCCGGTCCAAACGGCGATCTGACCCTATCGATGCCAAGGCGGTCGCGCCAGGCTCGGCTCAGGCGCTGCAGGGTTACGCTCTGGGGATCTTTCATCCACAAACCTGGGTCATGACCAAGGTCGGCGTACTTCTGCTGAACCTCGGTGGCCCGGAGCGCATCGAGGATGTGGGGCCTTTTCTCTACAACCTCTTTGCCGACCCGGAAATTATCCGGCTGCCGACTCCGGCTCTTCAAAAGCCCCTGGCCTGGTTGATCAGCACCCTGCGCAGCGGTAAGTCGAAGGCGGCCTACCGCTCGATCGGGGGGGGCTCACCGCTGCGCCGCATCACCGAGCACCAGGCGCGCGAGCTGCAGAGCGAGCTACGCCATCGCCAGATTGAAGCCACCACCTATGTGGCGATGCGCTATTGGCATCCCTTTACCGAATCGGCGGTGGCCGATATCAAGGCCGATGGCATTGAGGAAGTGGTGGTGCTGCCCCTCTATCCCCATTTCTCGATCAGCACTAGCGGCTCCAGCTTCCGAGAACTGCAGCGCCTGCGCCAGCGGGATCCAGCCTTTGAGCGCCTGCCGATCCGCTGCATTCGCAGCTACTACGACGACCCGGGCTATATCGGGGCCATGGCCGAGTTGATCGCCAAGGAAATCCAGAGCTGCGAGGTGCCGAGCACGGCCCATGTCTTTTTCAGCGCCCATGGGGTGCCGAAGAGCTACGTGGAGGAGGCGGGCGATCCCTACCAAGCCGAGATTCAGGCCTGCGCTGACTTAATCATCGAGCGCCTCCAGGCCCAGCTGGGCCACTCCAACCCCTTCACCCTGGCCTACCAGAGCCGGGTCGGTCCGGTCGAATGGCTGCGGCCCTACACCGACGATGCCCTGCACCAGCTGGGCGCCGATGGGGTCAAGGATTTGGTGGTGGTGCCGATCAGTTTCGTGAGCGAGCACATCGAAACTCTCGAAGAAATCGACATCGAGTACCGGGAAATTGCCACCGAGGCTGGCGTGACCAACTTCCGCCGGGTGCCCGCCCTCGATATCACCCCCAGCTTCATCATGGGGCTCGCCGACCTAGTGCAGCGCGCCCTAGCGGGCCCGGAGGTGAACCTGGATCAGGCTGCGGAACTATCCCGCACGGTCAAGCTTTATCCCCAGGACAAGTGGGCCTGGGGCTGGAACAACAGTTCCGAAGTTTGGAATGGGCGCCTGGCCATGCTGGGCTTTTCGGCTTTCCTGTTGGAATTGATTAGTGGCCAGGGGCCCTTGCATGCCTTGGGGTTGCTTTAGGGCCGCCGGCCCTGGGGCCAGTTCGCCCCCCGCGTTAATTCCAAGGTTGCAGTCCAACTGGTCTGGCCGGCTAGTGGCCTGGAATCGGTTGCTTCCTTGGGGCTTGCTCCTGGCCGGGGCCTTGCTTCCAGCGATGGCGGCGCCAGCCCAGGACGAGCCCCGCTGGCGCCGCGGTGTCTTCCCGGTGGTGAGCTTTTTTGGATACACCAGCCATTTCGGGTTGCGGGCCGGCCCCGGCGGCGGCTCGCAGCCCCACTACGGCCTCGATATTGCCGCCCCGCTTGGCTCTCCGATTCGCAACTGGTGGGGGGGCGTTGTCAGCGATGTGCTGGCCGGGGGGGCCTGTGGCAATGGCCTGGTGATCAGCTCCGGACCCTATGAGCACCTCTATTGCCACCTGGCTGGCGAGGTCACTGGTGGCGTTTACCGCAGTGGCGAGGTCCTGGTGGCCAGCGGCCAACGGCTCCAGGCCGGCGAACTGATCGGCCATGTCGGCATCACCGGCCGCACCACCGGCCCCCACCTGCACTGGGGCATCCGTTATCGGGGCCAGTGGCTCGATCCGGCCGTGATCCTGCGGGCCATGGCGATGGCCCGCAGGGGGGCTAAGCCAGGGCCGCAATAGCGATCGGCCGCGGTGCCCGGCCCCCTGGATGGGCTGCCGCGTTTGGGCGCCATACAACAGCTGGTCGCTCCAGCCCCCATCGCGGAGGCAAGCCCTTAGGGTTGGTTATCGCTGTTGTCGGTGCTGGCTGTCGTCGTGACCCTGACCTCCGTATCTGCCGCGGCTGAGACCGCCATCGCTTCCTACCCGGTTCGGGTGAACGGCGGCTACGCCCTGATGGATGCCTTGCATCGCCATGGTGTTGACCATATTTTCGGCTACCCAGGCGGGGCCATCCTGCCGATCTACGACGAATTGCACAAGGCCGAGTCCCGGGGCTGGCTGAAGCACATCCTGGTGCGCCATGAGCAGGGCGGTAGCCATGCGGCCGATGCCTACGCCCGCGCCTCCGGCAAGGTGGGAGTTTGTTTTGGCACCTCCGGCCCGGGTGCCACCAACCTGGTCACCGGCATCGCTACGGCCCAGATGGATTCGGTGCCAATGGTGGTGATCACCGGTCAGGTGCCGCGGGCCTCGATCGGCACTGATGCCTTCCAAGAAACCGATATCTTCGGCATCACGCTGCCGATCGTGAAGCATTCCTGGGTGGTGCGCGATCCCGCCGACATTGGCCGGATCGTGGCGGAAGCTTTCCTGATCGCCTCCACAGGCCGGCCTGGTCCGGTGCTGATCGATGTGCCCAAGGATGTGGGCCTAGAAGAGTTTGAGTACACGCCGGTAGAGCCCGGTTCGGCCATGCCCGCCGGCTACCGCCTGCCGGCGCCGGCCCATCCCGAATCGATCACCCAGGCCCTAGAGCTGATTCGCCAGGCCCATCGCCCCCTTCTCTACGTGGGCGGCGGTGCGATCAGTTCCGGCGCCCATGGGGTGATCCACCAGTTGGCCGAACGGTTCCGCCTGCCTGTCACCACCACGCTGATGGGCAAGGGAGCCTTCGATGAAACCCATCCCCTGGCTGTGGGCATGCTCGGCATGCATGGCACCGCCTACGCCAATTTTGCGGTTACCGAGTGTGATCTGTTGATTGCAGCTGGGGCCCGTTTCGATGATCGGGTTACGGGCCGGCTCGACAGTTTTGCCCCCCGGGCCCGGGTGATCCACATTGATATCGATGCGGCCGAAGTGGGCAAGAACCGGGTGCCTGAGGTGCCGATCGTGGCCGATGTGCACCAGGCGATCGCGGCCATGCTTGCCGCCTCCACGGGTGAGGCCCCTTCGGGTCGCACCGAGGTCTGGCTGGAGCGCATCGCCCGTTGGAAACACCATTACCCCCTGGTGGTTCCGATCCCAGAAGGGGAAATCGCCCCCCAGGAGGTGGTGATCGCCCTACAGGAACTGGCACCCAAGGCCTATGTCACCACCGACGTGGGCCAGCACCAGATGTGGGCAGCCCAATTCCTCCATACGGGCCCGCGTCGTTGGATCAGCAGCGCTGGCCTGGGCACCATGGGCTTTGGCATGCCCGCCGCCCTGGGCGTGCAGACCGCTTTCCCCGAGGAGCAGGTGATCTGTGTGGCTGGCGATGCAAGCATTTTGATGAACATTCAGGAGCTGGGAACCCTCTCCCAGTACCAGCTGCCGGTGAAGGTGGTGATCATTAACAACGGCTGGCAGGGCATGGTGCGCCAATGGCAGGAAAGTTTCTATGGAGAGCGCTATTCCGCCTCGGAAATGACCGGCGGCATGCCCAATTTCGAGGCCCTAGCCGAGGCCTTCGGGGTTAAGGGGATCACTATCACCGAGCGAGAGGACCTGCACCCTGGCCTGCGCCGGGCCCTGGACCATCCAGGTCCGGCCTTCGTCAATGTGGTGGTGCGGCGGGGTGAGAATTGTTATCCGATGGTCCCTCCCGGCGCTAGCAATGCCCAGATGGTGGGCTTGCCTAGCCATCCGGAATTGGCCATTGACACGAGTCGCCAGTGCAACGCCTGTGGCAGCACTACCGAGAGCGCCCACCACTTTTGCCCCAGCTGTGGGGCAAAGCTCTGACCGTCCCGTTCCGGTTCCAATCTGGCTGCTCCGTTCCCCCTGATGGCAGGAGATCGTCCTCCCCTTGGTCGGCGTCCCTGGCCCGGCTAGGGCTGGTAATGCTCCTAGGCGCCATGCTGCTATTCGGCTCCCCCCTTGCTCTCCAGGCCGCGGAGGTGCTGCAGGTTCGCAGTGGCACGCTCCTCCAGATCGGCGATGGCAACCGCAATTACACCGTGCGGCTGGCCTGCCTGGCCGTGACCCCGGAGGCCAATGCCGAGGCCGTGGCCTGGTTGCGACAGCAGCTGCCGCGCCGCAGCCGGGTCAACCTGCGGCCTGTGGGCAGCGAGGATGGCATCCTGGTTGCCAGGGTTAACCGGCTGGAGGGCGGAGTTGGCTCTCCAGCAAGTTCCGCTAGAGCTACGGGCAATTCACCAGGTCCTGACCTGGCCCAGGGCCTGGTAGACGCCGCCTTGGCCAGCTGGCTGCCAAACTGCAGCTCTTAACGCCTATCGGCCAGTTTTGGCCAGTCCATGGGGATCAATCGCACTGCCAAGGGCATCGTGCTCGTGCCGACCTTGTTGCTCGGAGCCGCTTTCCTCTCTGCCGCCGCCTGGCTTGATGGCGAGGCGGCCGCCAACAGGCCCCTAGCCCTGGGCCTCGGCGTGATCTTGATCGGCGCCGGGCTGCTCGCCCAGCTCCTGCCCGAGCCGCCAAAGGAAGGGGCCGACTGAGGCGCCAGCCTGGCCCCGGGAGGGTTCAGGTGGGGCTTCTGAAAACCACCTCATCGAGAGTTCATTGGGGTGAGTAGGGCGCCTGAGCGCCCTCGCCGGCCGCGGCTTACTTGGCCGGTAGGGCGGCCGCTGGTCCAGGGGGTTGACTGACAGGAGTTTGGCTAGGCGAGAGCCGTTGGGGTTGGCCCTTGGGGTCTGGACGTTGCTGCTTGAATTGTGGCTGCTTCTGAACCAATTGGAAGTAATCAGCTGTCGGGAAGATTACATAGCGATCCTGGGGTGATTGGATGATCTGGCGTAGAACGGCGGAGAGGTCAGCCACCTGAGGTTCGAGGCTGGCCCGTTTGGCAGGGGGGACTTTGGCGATTGCCGCTTGGAGGGAGGCGTAGCTCATGAAGAACATCAGCTTGGGGATGGCTGGCGCCGTGGCTTTGCCAGCCGGTTCGGTCCCAGCCAGGCTTAAGAAGGGTTTGGTGAAAAATACCGGCACGGCAAGGCCCTCCTGAATTTTTTTGTCGCTAAAGCCCTGCTGTTTCAGCATCAAGCCGGCCTGTTGGCGGTCGGCCGGGCTGCTGATCACCGGTGCCACCAGGGTGCGGCCCTTGTCCTTGAGTTGCAACTGCAATTGCTTGACCTTGGTAGTCATGTCATTGAGGGGAATGGCAACCAGCTTGGCCAGCAGGCTGGGATTGGCCTTCTGCAGAATTGCCAGTTCGGCTTCGGCTTTGGCCCTTTCCAAGTAGAGGGGGAGGACCAGGGTCTTGTCCTTGGCTATGGGCAGGGGCACCCCCTTGCTGTCGGTGAGAACGAAGACCGGAACGACGGCCAGTTTCTTGAGCGCGTCTGCCTCGGTGATCGCCTGGACTGGGACTACTGCCAACTGGAGGCTGGCGGCAACTAGAAGGAGTTTTGCGACCTGATTGAGCCGGTATTTTATTGATACTATGCGTAAAGATTGATGTAATTGCCGCATTGATGCGGCAGGTGTGATCACCGGCTTGGTCACGGGAATACCCCAAATCTGAAAGCGGTATGCGGTGGCGGTCATGGCAGGAACCGGCTCCGTTCGACCTTGCCATCTTGGGCCCCCGAAGGGGTGCGGGCGCCGGGGGGCTTTGCCACCACGGCCTCTGCCTAGGGGGCTTTTCCTGGACGCCAACCGGCGCAGGGAGCCCTTGGGGCGCCTTCTCGATGGCCCAGAGGGCAGTGATCTTGCCGCCCGCCGGAGGACCCGGCTAGCCCAGCCTCCGCGCCTATCGGAGGCTGGGCTAAGCCAGCGCTGAAGACTCGCCCGAGGCCAGGTTTGCCGGCCAAGAGGAAACCTTTGGAACGTCGCTGGTGGGGCGGAATCAATGGCGGTTTGCCGGCGGCTGCGACGGCGGCCTGTTCACCGATCGGGCGATTTCCTATCGGCACTTGCATGGATTCGATCACTTGGAGGTTGCCCTCTCGATGATTGCCAGTTTCCAGAAGGGCAACCTGCAAGTGAGCGATCGCACCGATCCCGATTGGGAGCCAATCCTCAAGTTGGCCAGCGGCGTGATCCGCAACGAGGGTGGGCTGACCTGGCTGCCCAGGGCTGGGCCCACCAGCCCCTTCCTCCAGAGGCGAAACCCGGTCTCGTTTTAGGAGCCGCTCAGGCCACTTGGAGCACCAGCTTGCCGGCAGGGCGCCGTCCCCACAGTTGCCAGAGCACCAGCAGGTGGGCCGAGCTGCGCAGTACACACAACACGGCCAGGGCCAAGCAGAGCGGGCAATGGGTGATTGACACGGCGCAGCGGCCCCGAAGGCCCAAAGTCTGGCAGCGCTGCTGGCGTCCCGTCCGCCAGCGCCATGCTTTGACATCGCTACGGCCGCGGCGCTTTGGTGGGTCGGCCAGCCAGGATTATTGGTAAAGGAACTCCCCGGAGCGGGCCCGTGTTGCGGCTGACCGAATTGAAGCTGCCGCTCGATCACAACGAGGCGGATCTGGTGGCTGCGGCCTGCAAACGGCTGCGGCTACCGGCCGATGCCCTCAAGGTCCATCACCTGGTTAAACGCAGCATCGATGCGCGCAAATCGGGCCAGATCCAACTCACCTACAGCCTGGATCTGGAGCTGGCGCCAGCCCTGGAGACCAAGCTGCTGCAACGGTTTCGCGGCGATTCCCACCTGGGTCCCAGCCCGGATACCCGCTACGAAGCGCCCTGGCAGGTGCCGCCCCAACTCAGGGAGAGTCTTGGCCAGAACCTGCCCCGTCCAGTAATCATTGGCGCCGGGCCCTGTGGTTATTTTGCCGCCTTGCTGCTGGCCCAGATGGGTCTTAAACCCCTGCTGCTCGAGCGGGGCCAGGCGATCAAGCAGCGCAGCGCCGACACGTTTGGCTTCTGGAAGCGGCGCAGCCCTTTCAATCCAGAATCGAACGCCCAATTTGGCGAAGGCGGTGCAGGCACCTTCTCCGACGGCAAGCTCTACAGCCAGGTGCGCGATCCCGGCCACCGGGGCCGCAAGGTGTTGGAGGAGCTGGTGGCCGCTGGCGCCAACCCGGAAATCCTGGTGCTGCACCGGCCCCATATCGGCACCTACAAGCTCGCCACGGTGGTGCGGGGCCTGAGGGCCCAAATCGAGGCCCTGGGTGGAGAGATCCGATTTGGCAGCCGGGTGGAGCGCCTGGAGGTGGAAGCGATCGATCGGACTGGGGATGGGACTGACGCTCCCCAGCAGCGGGTCACGGGGGTCACCCTGGCCGATCACAGCTTTATCGCGGCTGACCAAGTGGTGCTCGCCGTGGGCCACAGCGCCCGGGACACCTTCGCGATGCTGCACCAGCAGGCGGTGGCGATGGAGCTCAAGCCCTTCTCCGTGGGCCTGCGCATCGAGCATCCCCAGGCCCTGATCGATCAGGCCCGCTGGGGTGCCTGCGCCGGCCATCCGCGCTTGGGTTCGGCCGAATACAAACTGGTGCACCATGCCAGTAATGGTCGCTGCGTCTATTCCTTCTGCATGTGCCCTGGAGGTCTGGTGGTGGGGGCCACTTCGGAGGTGGGTCGGGTCGTGACCAATGGCATGAGCCAGCATTCGCGTAACGAGCGCAATGCCAATAGCGCCATCGTCGTCTCGATCGAACCGGCCGATGTGGAGCCCTATGGCGATGGCCCAGGCGACCCCTTAGCGGGGATGGCCTTCCAGCGCCATTGGGAAGAGAAGGCCTTTGCCCTTGGTGGGGCCAGCTATGCGGCGCCCGGTCAACAGCTAGGGGATTTTCTTGAAAACCGCAGCTCAGCAACCCTGGGGCTCGTGAGGCCTTCCTACGAGCCAGGGGTGCGGCTGACCAATCTGGATTCGGCCTTGCCGTCCTTTGTGATTGACGCCCTGCGCGAGGCGCTACCAGCCTTTAATCGCACCATCCCCGGCTATGCCATGGCTGATGCCATGCTCACAGGGGTGGAAACGAGAACCTCTTCGCCCTTGCGGCTGCCGCGCAATGGCGACTTAGAAAGCATTAACACTAGGGGTCTATTCCCGGCCGGAGAGGGGGCCGGCTATGCCGGCGGCATCCTCTCAGCAGCCATTGATGGGATCCGGGTGGCCGAAGCCGTGGCCCTCACTCTTCGTCTTCAGCACCCAGGGGAGCCAGACGAATCTGCTTGCGACCCAGCTTGATCTCAAATTCGTCGCCGGGCTGGAGATCGAGCATGGCCGTATAGGCCTTACCCACCATCAGGTTGCCGTTGAACTGGACCTTGGTGGTAAAGCTGAGCTTGCGGCCGCCTTTGCCCACCTTGGAATTACTGCCGAAGTCCACGCCCTTGGCATTGAGCAGGGCTTCGTAGAAGGCCGTGAAGTTGAGGCGCTCGGTGCCATCCTTTTTCGTGGTCACATAACCACAGGCCCGGACGACATCGGACTTGCTGGCATCACCCAACTCCTTAACCTTGGCAAGCAAATCAGGGCCAGACAGCAGTTTCATCGGATTGTTTTGTGCAGCAACTGCATTCTTACATGGGCGCGAGGCCATATGCAACCCCCTGTACATCTACGGCAATTGATTCGCAACTCCTGGCGGGTTGTAGTCAGGCCTGGGACACAATACCGCTCCATTGCACGGCGCGCACCTGGTCGCGGCGCCAGGAATGGAAGAGCAGTTCTTCGCTTGCCGTGCAGAGTGGGCAAGTACTGATCTGCCGCTCGGACAAGCCGCATAACTCAAGCTGGCGAAAGCTCGCAGCGCGCAGGTCGAGCCGATCATGGCCGGGCTTGTCATCGTCTAGCAGGGCGCCACAGTGGATCAATTCCTGCCGAAGTTTCATCAGCTCGGATGACTCCAGCGTGGTGCTAGCCCCAGGGTCATCGTCATGGCGATTGGTCAGGCCCAGGGCGACCTGGGCCGTGACGTTGTGCTGCACCTGGTAACGCTGCCCAGAAATCGCCGGTCCAAGGGCAACGACGAGGTCGTCCCGGCAGCTGCCGGCAGCTTCGAGATGGGCGATGGCCTTGGGCAGGATGCGGCCTGCCACGCCGCGCCAGCCGCCATGGCAGGCCGCCACCCGACCGCTGCGGCGGTCTGCCAGCAGCACCGGGGTGCAATCGGCGCCGCACACCCAGAGGCTCTGGCCGCCCGCATCGCTCCTCAGTCCGTCGCCCTCGGGCCAGGGTTCAGCGCTGCAGGCCGACGCTGGCAGCACCGCGGCGCCATGGACCTGGCTCAGGCGATGGACGCTAGTGCCAGCACTGACATAGCCGGCTAACTGCTGGGGGAGCCGGCCCTGCCATTGGCGCGTGAAAAAGCCATGCTCAAACTCCGCCAGCAGGTCGGATTGCAGGTAGTAGCCGCCGTAGCTGCCCACCCAGGTCCAGCCCACCAGGTTGTTGAAGCCCGCATCGGGCCGATCGAAGGGGGCATCAACGGCTTCAGCCATGGGGGGGAGGAGGCCCTTAGGCGTCCGGGAGGTCCCGCAGGAGCCAGAAGCCCGTGAAGCCAGGCTGTTCTTCACTGGCTTGGACCGCTAGAAACTGCACACCGCCGGCGGCCAGGCGGGCCTGTTGCAAGGCCTCGGAAGCGGCAGCAGCTTCCTCTGCCGCCAGGTTGCCCAGAAGCCAACGGTCCTCTAATCCTGCCTCCAGCACCAGCTGCTGGCCCGCCACGCTCAGCCGCACCGGTTCCAATCCAGCCAGCCAGCCGGCAATGGCCAGGGAGCGGTTACTGCTGAACAGGCGCAGGCCGGTGACCATTAAGTCGTCATCAAGCTCGGCCGGCAGGGGCACTAGCGCTGGGAAATCAATCGGCCATTGGTCCGCTTCGCGCAGGGATGAAAGGGGTAGGGAGGCCCAGCTCCAACGCTCGCCCCGGGCAGCCTCAGGCAGCGGGATTGCCAGGGGCTGGATCGGTGACGGGGGCGGGGCTAGGGGGCCGGCCAGGTAGCCCTCTTCAGCCGGGTACACATCCCGCTGCCGCTCGATCAGCCATTCGATCAGGCCATAGCAGCGGCGACTGGCCACCACCTCAAGGGCCAGGGATTCGGCCGCCCGTTGCACCATGGTGCGCATGGAGGGACGCCAGCAGCGAATGCGCCTGGGCGGGGCAAAGCCTTGGTCGGTGGCGGCCGCTAGGGCCTCGCTAAGGGCGTCGCGTAGCCATAAGGAATTGACGCTGGCCGCTGGGCAACGCAGCACCCAGCGGAACAGGCCCTGGCTCGGGTCCAGCCCCTGACTAGAGCAAATCAGCAGTTCCCAACGCTTCTTGCCGTCGGGTTCGAGCACGGGGCGGGAGTAATAGTCCAGCTCCCAGTCAGCTTCGATCGGGGCTGCGGCAACCAGGCTCATCCTGCGGCCTGCTCCTGGTGGCGCAGGAGGTTGCGTGCCCGGTTGGCCCGGTCGGCGGCTTCGGCCATCACCGTGTCCTTGGCGATCAGCAATTCGCCCGGTTGGCCCTCGAGCATGGCGGTGTTAAGGGCGATTCGACCCCGGCCTGGATCGAGTTCGGTGATCAGGGCCTTGAGCCGGTCGCCCTGGTCAAAGATCTCGCGCAGGTCGCGCATGGTGCCGCCGGTGATCGCCGAATGGTGCAGCAGGCCACTCACCCCACCGAGATCGACAAACAGGCCGTAGGGCTTGACCGCCACCACCTGACCTTCGACCAGTTGGCCGACTTCCAGGTTGGTAAACAGGGCGGCGGTGGCCGCTTTCTTCTCCGAGAGCACCAGTTTGAGGGTTTCCGGATTCACCTCCAGGAAGGCCACGCCCAGGGTCTTGCCCACTAGGGCTTCGTGGTTTTCGCCGTCCTGGAGCTGGGAGCGGGGGATGAAGCCGCGTAGCCCCTCCAGGTCTGCCGTCACACCGCCGCGGTTGAAGCCGCTCACCTTGACCTGCACGACCTTGCCGTCCTTCTCCAGTTGGCGCACCTTCTCCCAGCTCTGGCGCAGGGCCAGGGCCCGGGCGCTGATCGTCACCATGCCATCGGCGTTCTGCTCGCGGGTGACCAACACCTGCACCGCGGTGCCCTTGGGGAAGCGCTCCTTGAGGTTGGTGATCACCCCCAGCCCGGCTTCGGCCTTGGGCATGAAGCCGGGGGCCTTGCCGCCCACATCCACATAAACCCCATCGCTTTCGACGCTGAGGACGACGCCACTGACCACCTCGCCTGTGGTGCCGATTGGCGCGTTCTCATCGAGGGCGGCGAGGAAGGCTTCCTCATCGAAATCGAAATCGTCGACGGTGCGGGCTGGTGTCGTCGGCCGCTCCTGGCCCCGATCAGTGCTGGCGACTGCGGTGCCAACCATGCGGGCCGAACCGCTGCTGCCGCCACTGGCTCGACGCTGGCGGCTGGAATCGGGTCCGAGCAGGTCGGCCATGGTGAGCCCCTCCATGCTGCCCATGTCAAAGCGCTCAGCGTCGCTAACGGGGGCTGGGGATTTGGTTGCGCTGGCTGGCGAGGTTGGCCGCTGGGGAGGTAGGGGGGCTTCGCCGCGGCCGGCCCGGGCGGCGGCTTCCAGGTCGCTAGCCCGTTGCAGGGCCGCTTCGGCGGCCTGTCGGGCCTCATTGGCCTCTTGCTCAAGCCGCTGTTGTTCGTCTTTTTTGCTGATGTGCAAGACCTGGGGGGGCTTGCGCACCGGAGCTGGGGCCGGATTGCGGTTCGGGCTCTGGGGCCTAGCGGCCAGCGACTGGGCGGGCCTGGCCGGTGGCTGGGGGGGCTGGGGGGTGCCGGATCCGGCCATGACCGAGGGGATGCTCTAAGCCCCACACTGTAGGGACGCCTGATCGAGCCAAGCCATGCCCGCGCCACGGTGTCTGGATCGGCTGGCCTGGCCCCAGCTGGCGGAGGCCGCCCGCCAGGGCGGCAGCACCGTGCTCTGGCCCTTTGGCGCGATCGAGCAACACGGGCCCCAACTGCCCATGGCCACGGACGCAATCTTTGCCGAACGGGTGGCCGATGCGGTGTTGTCCCAACTCGACCCCGAGCTGCCGATTTGGCGCCTGCCCTGCCAGAGCCTGGGTTTCTCCCCCGAACATCTGGGCTTTGCCGGCACCCTCAGCCTGCCGTCTGAGCTGCTGATCTCCCTGGTGGTGAGCGTGGGCAGTCAGCTTGCGGAGGCTGGCTTCCAGCGCCTGGTGTTGTTCAACGCCCACGGCGGCCAGATTGCCCTTTTGCAGGTGGCGGCCAGGGAACTGCGCACTCGCCATCCCTCGCTGGCGGTGCTGCCCTGTTTCCTCTGGAGCGGCCCGCCGGGCCTATCAGCCCTGTTGCCCCAGCCAGAGCGGCGCCAGGGTTTGCATGCCGGCCAGGCCGAAACCAGCTTGATGCTGCACCTGGCACCAGAGCTAGTGGGACCGGAGCGGCCCCGCGATGGCTTGGCAGGAGAGGATCCTCCCCAGGGTTGGAGCCTGGAGGGGGCCGTGCCCTTGGCCTGGCGCACCGCCGACTTTTCTAAATCGGGGGTAATTGGCGATGCCAGCGGAGCCGATGGCGCCCTGGGCGAGGCCCTATTTGGCCGTCTGGTAGCGGGCTGGGGCGAGCTGCTCACCAATCTGCTGCGCAGTGACTGGCCGCCCACGGGGCCCTAGTCGCTCCCTGTCGCTTGCCTGGTCGTTGATGGGCTGGTCGTTGATTGCCGGGCCCCCGGCCAGCCCGTTTCCACTTGGCATGGTTACAGTAAATTCCACTCCCTTCCTGAATTTGGTAGCCATGGCAACCCTTGAAACCGCAGTGGCAAGCCCCAGCGGCGCCGAAGCGGTTGGCTCCCAATCGCTTGGCTTGCCTGATTTCAGCAGCGCTAGCTACAAGGATGCCTACAGCCGCATCAATGCCATTGTGATCGAGGGTGAGCAGGAAGCTCACGACAATTACATTTCGATCGGCACCTTGATTCCTGAGCAGGCTGAAGAGCTCTCCCGGTTGGCCCGGATGGAGCTAAAGCACATGCGTGGTTTCACCGCCTGTGCCAACAACCTGGGGGTGACGGCTGACATGCCTTTCGCTAAGCAGTTTTTCCTGCCCCTGCATCAGAATTTTCAGACGGCCCTTGCCGAAGGCAAAGTGGTGACCTGCCTGCTGATCCAAGCCATCTTGATCGAGGCCTTTGCGATTTCCGCCTACCACATTTATATCCCCGTGGCCGACCCCTTCGCCCGCAAGATTACCGAAGGGGTTGTCAAGGACGAATACACCCATCTCAATTACGGCCAGGAATGGCTCAAGGCCAACCTGGACACGGCCCGCGAAGAGCTTGAGCAGGCCAACCGCCAGAACCTCCCCCTAGTCCGCAAGATGCTTGAGCAGGTTTCTGCCGATGCCTCCGTGCTGCAGATGGAGCAGGAAGATCTGATGGCTGATTTTCTATCCTCTTACCAAGAAGCCCTGGTGGAAGTGGGCTTCACCAACCGGGAAATCGCCAAGATGGCCGCCGCCGCCCTGGTGGGCTAAAGCTCCAGCCGCCAGCCCACCAGCGGGTCTCCCCCGGCCGATAGCAGTGGCAAGATGGCCGGACCTGCAGGGATGGTCCCTGATCCCCAGCCATTACGCCCCTTTCCTATTGGCTTCATGTTCGGTCTGATCGGTCATTCCACCAGCTTCGAAGAGGCCCGCAATAAGGCCCGAAGCTTGGGCTTCGAGGAGTACGCCGACGGCGACCTGGACATGTGGTGCAGTGCTCCGCCCCAACTGGTGGAGCGGGTGTCGGTCAGCAGCCCTACGGGTAAGACGATCCAGGGGGCTTACATCGATTCGGTCTTTGTGCCGGAGATGTTGCGGCGCTTCAAGACGGCCAAGCGCAAGGTGATCAAGGCCATGGAATTGGCCCAGAAGAGCGGCATCAACATCACGGCCCTGGGCGGTTTTACCTCGATCATTTTTGAGGATTTCAACCTGCTCAAGGAGGAGCGCGTTAGCGCCACCGCCCTCGACTGGCAGCGGTTTACCACCGGCAACACCCACACCGCCTGGGTGATCTGCCGCCAGGTCGAGGAGAATGCACCCAAATTGGGTATTAATTTGGCCAGCGCCAAGGTGGCCGTGGTCGGCGCCAGCGGCGACATTGGCAGTGCCTGCTGCCGCTGGCTGCAGCGCTCCGGAGTTGCTGAACTGCTGCTAGTGGCCCGGCGCCCCCAGCCCCTGGTCGACCTGCAGGCCTCCCTGGGCAGTGGTCGGATTCTGGCCCTTGAAGAAGCCCTGGCCGAGGCCGATGTGGTTGTTTGGGTGGCGAGCCTGCCCCAGGGCTTAAGTATCGAAGCCAGCAGCCTGCGCAAGCCCTGCCTAATGGTGGATGGTGGCTATCCCAAAAATCTCGATAGCAAAGTCGTCAGTGATGACGTGCATGTGCTTAAGGGCGGCATTGTGGAGTTTTGGCAGGACATCGGCTGGCAGATGATGGAGGTGGCAGAAATGGCCAAACCCCAGCGCCAGATGTTTGCCTGTTTTGCCGAGGCGATGATTCTCGATTTCGAAGCGCGCCACACCAATTTCAGCTGGGGCCGCAACAACATCAGCCTGGAGTCCATGGATTGGGTTGGTGAAGCCTCCCTGCGCCATGGTTTCAGGGCTCTGGGCTTGGAGCAGGCAGCCCACCCCAGCCCTGGGGCGGTACGCGCCGCCGTCTAGGCACCCCATCCGCGAACCAGCGCCGCCTGGCGTTTACCCTCCCACTGGTTTTCCCCCCACTCCCTTCCCGTTTATGGCCCGCCGTCCACTGTTGGAGTTCGAAAAACCCCTGGTGGAACTGGAGGAGCAGATCGAGCAGATCCGCCAGCTGGCTAAGGACTCCGAGGTGGATGTCAGCCAACAGCTGCACCAGTTGGAAACCCTGGCGGCCCGGCGACGGGTCGAAATCTTCAGCAGCCTCAGCCCGGCCCAGAAAATCCAGGTGGCCCGCCACCCCCAGCGCCCCAGCACCCTCGATTACATCCAGGTGCTGACCGATGAGTGGTACGAGCTCCATGGTGATCGCCGTGGCTCCGATGACCAGGCCCTCGTTGGTGGCATTGGCCGCATCGGCGACCAGTCGGTAGTGCTCCTCGGCCAGCAGAAGGGCCGCGACACGAAGGAAAACGTCGCCCGCAACTTCGGCATGGCCTCGCCCGGTGGCTACCGCAAGGCGATGCGGCTGATGGACCATGCCGACCGTTTTCGGTTGCCGATCATCAGCTTTATCGATACCCCCGGTGCCTATGCCGGCGTGCCGGCGGAAGAACTAGGCCAGGGCGAGGCGATTGCCGTCAACCTGCGCGAGATGTTCCGGCTGCGGGTACCGATTATTGCGACCGTGATCGGTGAAGGCGGCTCCGGCGGCGCCCTTGGCATTGGTGTGGCCGATCGTTTGCTGATGTTTGAGCACAGCGTGTACACCGTGGCCAGTCCCGAAGCCTGCGCTTCGATCCTCTGGCGCGATGCCAGCAAGGCGCCTGTGGCCGCCGAGGCCCTCAAGATCACCGCCGCCGACCTGCTGCGCCTTGGCCTGATCGATTCGGTGTTACCCGAACCGTCCGGCGGCAACCACTGGGCCCCACTTCAGGCTGCAGAGACCCTGCGCGTCGCCCTGCTGGGGCAATTGGCCGACCTGCAGCAGCGCAGTGAGGGGGAGTTAATGGACCAGCGCTATGCCAAGTTCCGGCGCATGGGGCAGTTTCTCGACCAAGGTGTGCTCACGGGAGCCAGTTGCCCGCCTGGTTTGCTCCCCCGACCCCCAATCTCGGACCTGGGCTCTTAAGATTGTCTTCCAATCCTTGGCGACCGCGCTAGCGGCGTCGTAACCGGTCTTGCCCGTTGCCCTGATCACCGGAGCGTCGAAAGGCATCGGCGCCGCCAGTGCCCGCCTGTTTGCCCAGGCTGGTTATGACCTTTTACTGGTGGCGCGCAACACCGCCGCCCTAGGCGCGTTGGCTGCCGAACTGACTCCCCACGGGGTCCGGGTCGAAACCGCCGGGATTGATCTCGGTTCTGCTGATTCGATCGCTCCGGCCCTGGCCGAGCTGCTCGATCGGGGCTTGTTGCCCAATGTCGTGATCAACAATGCTGGGGTTGCTGCTACGGCTTCCCTCTCACAAATGCCCCTGGCTGAATGGCAATGGCTGGTTCAACTGAACCTCACCAGTGTCTTTCAGGTCTGCCAGGCCGTTCTACCTGCCCTGCGCCACGGCCCAGGGGGCTTGATCATCAATGTCAGCAGCCATGCGGCCCGCCAGGCCTTCCCAGATTGGGGGGCTTACTGCGTCAGCAAGGCCGCCCTGGCGTCCTTCAGTCGCTGCCTGGCGGAAGAGGAACGCTGCCACGGGATCAGGGTTACCACCCTCACCCTGGGTGCGGTGAATACCCCCCTTTGGGACAGTGAGACCGTTCACAGTTCCTTTGATCGCCGTGCCATGCTTTGCGTAGACACTGCCGCTGAAGCCCTCCTTTATCTGGCGCAGCAGCCCCCCTCCCAAGTTGTGGAGGATCTCACCCTTATGCCGTCCGCCGGCGCCCTTTGAGTCCCATCCATGACCGCCACCCTGCCCACCAGCATCACGACACGCGCCAGCAGCACCCCTGAGATGGCACCCCTGCCGATCAGCCTGCGCATTAGCCAGCGCCTCGATGCGGCAGGGGCGCCCTATCTGGCTAACGACAACATCTCTGAGCACCTAAAAGATGGTGAGCTAGACCAGTTGGAGGTTGAGGTTGCCAGCAAGGTGCGGGAGCTGCTACGCAGCCTTGTGATTGATATCGATAACGACCACAACACTGAGGAGACTGCCGAGCGCGTCGCTCGCATGTATCTCCATGAGGTCTTTAAAGGTCGTTATCATCGGCAACCTAAAATCGCTAGTTTCCCCAACGTTAAAAAGCTAGACGAGATCTACACGGTTGGACCGATTACCGTGCGTTCCGCCTGCTCCCATCACCTAGTGCCTATTCTTGGCAACTGCTGGATTGGTATCAAGCCCGGAGATAGAGTCATCGGTCTGTCCAAGTTTTCACGTGTGGCTGATTGGGTCTTCTCACGCCCCCACATCCAGGAAGAAGCGGTGATGATCTTAGCCGATGAGATTGAGCGCCTCTGTGAACCGGAGGGCCTGGCGATTCTGGTCAAGGCGCAGCACTACTGCATGAAATGGCGTGGGGTTAAAGAACCTCAAACCAGCATGGTGAATTCTGTTATGAGGGGTGATTTCCGCCATGATTCCAGCCTCAAGGCGGAATTCTTTGAGTTGGTCAAGCAACAAGAGTCGAGCCTCTATTGAGCTCGAGATCAACTGAGCTTCTCGCAACCTCCCAGGCCCCCTTTAACTGCTGTTAAGGGGGATGAATTACTTTTGGTGCCAAAATAGCTTAAATGATTACATATAATGGTTTTATGGATTGCCTTGAGTGATTTGTCGGCTCTAGGCGTTTTTGGTCTTTTTACTGGGCAGCGGCACGAATCGGGCCGATCGGTGCCGCTGATACCTGCGTCACTTTGCCGTTCTGATTGACCACGGCTACCACCATCACCTGTTGGCCGATATCAATGGCGGCGGGAACATAAGTTGTGCCCTGGGCCCTTTCAATCAACACCCAGCTGCGTTGGCCAGGGGCCAGCCGGTACCAGTGGTAGTTGGCCTGGGGCACGGCAATGGCGGCATCGAACTGGGCTGTGGCCACCAGCAATTGGCCTACCGCCGCCTTGCCATTAAGCACCAGCTGCTCCAGGCCGTTGATCTGTTGTTGCACCGCCCCCTCTAACTGAATGTCGTTTGAGATCTCCTGGCGCATGATCTCGATCTGTTGCTGGGGATCGGCGGTGACCCCAGGCACGCATTGGAGGCTGGCCCCCACCAGTTGGCAACCGACCATGTCCTGGTTCCAGCCTGCCGTAGCGGAATCGAGCAGGCCCGCTCCCAGCAGAAGCGCCCAGAGGGCATTAAGAACGCAAGGGGGCCATGGCAAGGGCAACGCAACTGGCGGAATCCTGGCAGCCGGCTGCCAGGAACGAGTACGGAGTTTTTCAGAGGGTCTTGCGCTCTTCGCCCTCCTCCCCAATCGCTTCCCCTGAAGTATTCGCTGAAGTTTTCCCCTGATCGATCGGCGCGGCTAGTTCTGACGCCAGGCCTCCACTGCTGCCACCAGCTCGGCAACGCGGCCCAGGATCTTGTCGCCGGGAGCGCGCTCTAAGGCACTGGAGGCATCAAGACCATCCGGCCGGATTTGCTTCAAAATCGGCGTCACCCTTTCTGCTGAGATGCCGCCGGCAAGCCACCAGGGCAAGGAGGGCCTAAAACCAGCCAACAGCTCGATCGGGATCGCCTGGCCCGTGCCGCCGAGCTGGTCTGACACCCAGGCATCGAGCAGCAGGCCATCCACGACCCCTTCGTAGGCAAGGGCCAGCTCCAGATCGGCGCCTGAGCGAATGCGCAGGGCCTTCCAGAGGGGTAAGCCCAGGCGCCGCTTGAGCTCGGCGCAGCGCTGGGGCGATTCTTGGCCGTGGAGTTGCAGCACCTGATGGCCCTGGCCTGTTTCCAGCCCGTCAAGCTCGCTATCTGGGGGGTCTGCCACCACCAAAACCCCCAGGCAGGCTGGATTGGCGGCGGCCATGGCGGCAAACAGGTCCGGCCGCTGGGCCGGAGCCAGCCAGCGCGGCGAGCTGGCCACCCCGATCACGCCGAGGGCCTGGACCCCCATGGCTGCCACGGCGGCGGCCTGGTCGTTCTGGCGTAGGCCGCAGATCTTCAGCCAGGGAGCCCGCGCCTGGGGTGGATGGGGCGGGCTGGGCACCAGGTTTGGCGCGGGGCGGTCGGGCTGGTCAGCGGTCGGACGGGCTTCGGTCACGGGGGTGGCTCCACCAGGGCGGGCGGGCTGGTTCGCAGGGAAGTCTTTCTAGGATTAGGGCAACGGGGTAACGGGTGTGGGTGAAGGCTTTCAGCTCTTGCGGATCCGGGGCATTCCCCTGCGCATCCATCCCAGCTGGTTTGTGATCCTGGCCCTGGCCACCCTGGGCTTCCAGCAGCAGTACGGCCAGCAGGCCCTCCTGGGGCCAGGCGTCCCTGGATCCGAACCCTTGAGCTGGCTGCTTGCTCTGGCTACGGCCCTTTTGTTGTTTGTGTCTGTCCTGCTCCACGAGCTGGGCCATTCTTTTGCCGCGATTGCCCAGGGGGTCAAGGTGCGCAGCATCACCCTGTTCCTCCTGGGGGGGGTCGCCAGCATCGAGCGGGAATCGACCACCGCCCGGGGGGCCTTGATTGTGGCGGCGGCCGGACCCCTGGTGAGTTTGCTGCTGGCGGCTGGCTTGATCGGGGCCAGCCATGGCGCCACCCACCTCTCGCCTCCCTTGGGCGCCATGGTCAGCCAGCTGGGAGAACTCAATCTCGTCTTGGGCCTGTTCAACCTCTTGCCTGGCTTGCCCCTGGATGGGGGCCTGATTCTCAAGGCCCTGGTTTGGCAGTGGACCGGCAGCCAACGTCGAGGCGTTCAGGTTGCAACGGCCTCAGGCCTGCTGCTCTCCCTGGTGGCCATCGGTCTGGGCACCGTGGTGCTTCTGCGCAGCGGCAGCGTCGGCGGCCTTTGGTTGATCCTGCTCGGCTGGTTCGGCTTTGGTGCCGCCCGCAACCAGACCCAGTCCCAGGCCCTCCAGGCGGTACTGCGGGATCTCAAAGTGCGCGATGGCGCCCGCCGCCGCTACCGGGTGCTGGACCCAAGCACCAGCCTGCGCCAATTGAGTCGCCTTCGGCTCGCCGATCCCGAGGGGTTGGCCGATTGGTTGCTGGTGTGTGAGGGCGGCCGCTGGCGCGGCCAGATCGATGACGCTCCCCTGCAGACCCTGCCGGTGCAGCGCTGGGACGACGAGCGCATCGGCGACCACCTTCGGCCCCTGGCCGATCTCCCTTCCATCCGCGACGACGCGCCCCTTTGGCAGGCCGTCTTGCAGCTCGAGGCAGCCAGCCCGCCCCGCTTGCTGGTGCTTAGTGCGGCTGGCCTGCCCTGCGGCACGATCGAACGGCCGGAACTGGCCGAGGCCGTGCTGGCCAGGCTGGGGGTGCGCCTGCCCCTTCCCTTGCTGGATGCTGCCCGCCGCCAGGGCACCTATCCGATGGGCTTGCCCCTGGCTGCCGTGGCCGAGGGCATGGCGGCGAGTGCCAGTCACGTTGACTCGGACGCGAAGCCAATGGGCAATGGCCTAGTCCCTAGGCATGGTCAGGGGCTGGATTAAGCCCCCGATGGGGCCTGGCCTTGGGCTCACTTCCGCCGGCCTGGCTAGGTCCCTTCATGGAAAATCTTGGCTTGGTTGGCGATTCGCCTATGCAGTTCTGCCCATTCCTGACGATCCAGCGGGCGCTCTTGCAGCGGGCCGCCACCCAGATCGACTTCCGCCGCCTGGCGCAGCAACGCCCCGAGCTCCGCGCCTGCCACGGGTAGGGCCGGCAGCTCTGGCGGGGGCTCCTGGAACAGCTGCCACCAGAGCTCCCGGGGGGGATCGATCAGCAGGCTGCCGTGCTGTAGCAGCACCCCACGGCGCCAAAGCTGGGCGCTGCCAATCCGTTTGGCGCCGTTGCTGTGGACCAGATCGGCGGCGCTGGATCTGGCAAAACAACTGCCGCTGTCAGCCGCTGCCCGGGCGGTGCCGAAGCTCAGGGGCAGGCCCATCTCGGCAAAGGCCCGTTGCAGCCAGCGGCAATGATCTCGGTAGGCCTGGCGTCGATCCCTGGCTGGATTGGGTTCGATCAGGGCGTAGGTGAGGCTGCCGCCATGGAGCACGGCCCGTCCGCCGCTCGGACGCCGCACGAGGCCGAGCTGGCCCTGCCCGGCCAGGGCCAGCCAGGCGGCGGGCAGATGGCGTTGGTGATAGCCCAGTGAAAGCCAGGGCCCGGACCAGCTGTACAGCCTGAGGCAGGCCTGGGGGACCCTCGCGGCCACGGCCTGGTCGAGCAGCAGTTCGTCCAGGGCCATCTGGAAGGGCCCGCTGCCCGCCAAGGGCGGAATCCAGCGCCAGGGGGTGCTCACGGCTGGGGAGAAAGGGGCCGCTTCGGCATGGGGGATGCTGGGGTGCTGTGTCAGCTGCTGGGAATGGCCGCGGTGCCCTGGGAGCTGCTCCCGCTGATCCCCATGGGCATCATCGCCGGGCTGCTGGCCGGCCTGCTGGGCATCGGTGGCGGGCTGGTGTTTTCACCCCTGCTACTGGGCTTGGGTCTGGCCCCACACCAGGCCCTCGCTACAAGCACCCTGGCGATCCTGCCGACCACCTTTGCCGGCAGCTGGACCCATTGGCGCAATGGCACCTTGCCGCTCCGTGGTGCGGCCGCGATCGGTTTCGGTGCCTTGGGGGGCGGCCTGCTGTTCAGCCACCTGGGTAGTGGTTTACAGGGGTGGTTGCTATTGGGTTTGCAGGCCCTGATGTATCTGGCTTTAAGCCTGGTGATCGAGCCCCGCAACCCCCTGCCCGGCCAGGACGGCACGGCAGCTCCCCTGCGGCTGGCTCCCCTGGCCCTGGTGGGCCTGGTGGCCGGCTGCGCCAGCGGCATGCTCGGCGTCGGCGGTGGCCTCGTGATGGTGCCGCTGATGGTGCGCGGGTTGGCGGTGCGGGTTTACACGGCGATCCGGCTCAGCACCTTGGCCGTGTTCGCCTCTGCGGCAATCTCTTCGGCCACGTTCCTGGCCGATGGCCGCGGCAACCTGGCCATGGCCCTGGTGTTGGGGCTCAGCGCCGGCCTGGGGGCCCGCTGGTCAGCGCAACGTCTGCAAAGGGTCAGCGAGGCCCGGCTGGTCTGGCTGCTACGCCTGTTCTGCCTGCTGTTGGCAATCGATTCTGGGCGCCGGGCCCTTGGCTTGCTGCTGGCAAGCCCTTAGGCATGGGGGTCTGAAGCCAGCCTCCCGCTCCGGGCTTAGACGGCGTTGCGTTGGGGTCCCTGGGCAGGGGCGGGCCCTAGTCGAGGGCCGTCCAGAAGTGGGGATCGAGCTCGTAGCCCAAAACAGTGGCCATGGCGGTGAGCTGGCCGCGGCAGGTGAGCCCCTGGCTGCGGCCCCAGGCCTCCAGGACGAACAGGCGATGGGTGATCCACAGCTCCAGGCTGGCGGGGGCAAAACGGATCCCCTCGCTGCGGCTGAAGCTGTGGGGTATCTGCATGGCCACATGGCGGCAAAGCTGGCCGCTGCTCCGCTCCAGCAGCAGGGTCATCCAGGGATAGTGGGCGTCGGCCCGCAGGCTCCAGAGCCGCAGTTCGGCAATCTCCGACGGCTCCCGCGGATCTTCCGCGGCCTGGGGCCAGCTAAAGCTGAGGCTCAGCTGACCACTGCGCTCTAGCAGCTCGGCCGGGGCTAGCTCCAGCCAGGGCTTCAAGACGGAAAGATCAAGCTGGCGCACCTGCTCAGCGCTCACCACAACCGTCTCGGCCTTGCCTAAATCAGGGGGCAGGGGACCTGGTGGCACGGCAAGAGAGGACACGGGACCTGGGGATACGGGGTCTGGGAACAAGGCGAGCAGGCCAAGGGCGTGGGTCCAGCGTTGCCTGGCGGGTCCCTGGGGGTCAAGAGCTGTGACAGCCAGGGCCAGGGCGGTGGCCGGATTGGCGCCGGGGGCAAACAATGGGTGCGAAGACATTGCAAGCTGCCCCCCATGGCCCAAACCCTCACCCTGGCCGAAGTGGCGATTGCCCTGGTGGTGGCTGCCCATGCCGGTGTTCTGGCCGTGCGTCTGGCGGTGACCTTGCATGAGTCCTGAAGCCCTTGGCAGGATCCGATCGGCCTGCTAAAAGCAGGAGAACTTGGTTCGATTGAGCTTTGAGCACCAGCAGGCCCGCCCGATCAGCCCAGGGGAGATCCACTCCCGATAGCCGTGCGCAGGGCCGTTCCCAGGCTGGTGCCCAGGATTCGAGCTCCAGGCGCTCTTCGGCTCGGCCCCATGACGGCAGCCTGAAGAGAATTGAAGCGCCGCTGGGTAGTTCCAAGTCAGTGAGGTCTTTCACCAAGCTGTTTGCTTTGCCCAGCTTTGGCGGGGGCCAGCCTCCTCTGGTGCCATCCGGTTATGGGCAAGCCGATGCTGCCCATGGGGTCTTGCCGTTGGTCCATCCCTCCAGCGACCAGCAGGAAAAGATTTGCAGTGCCATCGGTTTGAGCATCAAGGTGGGCTTGTCCTTGGTGGCGGCCGTCAGTTTGGTGCGCCTGGCTGGGGCTTATCAGGAACGGCTCGATCGCAATGGCGAAATTACGGCCATCTTGGCGATTGAGCAGGCCAAGCTCAACAAGGCCGAAGATCGTTTTGACCGTCTTTTTGCCACCGGTGGTGAACAGCGCTTGATCCGCGAGCAGGATCAATGGATTGCCCCCGATCGGCTGAGGATTGTCTGGGAACACTCCAGTGGATTGCCAACTGTTGAGCCCCCAGCTGTTAAAGCCATCAAAGCCTTAGTCCATCCCTAGGTTGGTTTCCGTTCAGTCCCAGGCTCCATCGTGTCCGCCCAGCAATCGTCCGCCACGGAACCAGCCGCCATGCCGCTAGCGGATCCAGCCAGCGGCAAGCCCGGAACTGTCTTGATTACGGGCACCACTTCGGGCGTCGGTCTTAACGCCTTGAAGTCCCTCCATGATCGCGGCTGGACCGTGGTGACGGCAAATCGGGACCCGGTGCGGGCCGCAGCTGCAGCCAACTCCCTAGGCATTGATCCGGCCAAGGTTCACCATCTGCGCATGGACCTAGGCGATCTGGAGAGCGTGCGCCTGGGGGTGGGAACCCTGGTGGCTTCCCTGGGCCTGCCGCTCGATGCCCTGGTCATCAATGCCGCCGTATATAAGCCCCGGTTAAAGCAACCCGAGTGGTCGCCGCAGGGTTATGAAATCTCCATGGCCACCAACCATCTGGGCCATTTCCTGTTGATCCAGTTGCTGCTCGAGGATCTCAAACGCTCGACCCACCCCTCGCGCCGGGTGGTGATCATGGGCACCGTGACAGCCAATTCCAAGGAGTTGGGCGGCAAGATTCCAATCCCGGCCCCAGCCGACCTGGGCGATATGGCCGGTTTCAAGGCCGGTTTCAAGGCGCCAATCGCCATGGCCAGTGGCAAGGGCTTTAAGCCCGGCAAGGCCTATAAGGACAGCAAGCTCTGCAACATGATCACCACCCAGGAGCTGCACCGGCGCCTGCATGGCTCCACCGGCATTGTTTTTAGTTCCCTCTATCCGGGCTGCGTGGCCGATACCCCCCTGTTTCGCAATACGCCGCGGGCCTTTCAGACAATTTTTCCCTGGTTCCAAAAGAACATTACCGGCGGTTACGTGAGTCAAGCCCTGGCCGGTGAGCGCCTGGCCCAGGTGGTGGCCGACCCGGACTTTGCGGTTTCGGGGGTCCATTGGAGTTGGGGCAACCGCCAGAAAAAGGACGGCAAACAGTTTGGTCAGGAACTCTCCGATCAGGCCAGCAACCCGGCAACCGCAGAAACGATGTGGACCACATCGATGCAATTGGTGGGCCTCGCCTGAGACCTGGGTTGCGGCGTCCCAATCCTCTTGCCGGTTGCCAAGCTTGAACCAGCTGAACGTTGCTGGAGAAGGCCCTAGGGCAGCTGGATTGCCCATGGTCCAGTGGTGTCAATCACCAGTGGTTTGGCACCCCATGAGGGGGATTCGCCTGGGAATCCTTCGGTTTCGTTGATCGAGCAACAGGCTGAAATGGGTCACGATTCCGGCGTGGTTTCAAACCAGCTCCTCCCTACGGCATTGGCAAGGGCCATGGCCGGTGTAAGGGTTTCATGGAATTGGGAATTGGTAGGGCTAGCTTCTAGCGAGGGCAGTTAACTTTTGAGGGAGCTGCAGCCCCAGGATTCGAATCGATTAGAATTGAAGCTTAAGTCTCCCGAATCAATTAATTATCAATGGAGCAGGAAGCCTATAATTATATGATTGTGTTTGGCGGCTTGCTGTTGCTTTCGCTGTTGCTTGAGGGCATTGCCGAAAAGCTAAAGCTGCCTGGCATGTTGCTGGTCTTGATTCTGGGCTTGTTGTTTCCAGATTTTTTGGGTGATAGCCAACCCTTGATTAGCCTCGATCAGGCCCAGAAAATTTCTAGCGTTGGCCTTGTTGTATTTTTTTGATGGTGAGATTACAAGTCGCTGGGTTGTAATGCGCAAGGTGATCTGGTCCGGGCTGCGCATGGCTACCCTGGGCTGTTTGATCACTGCTGGCACGGTGACTGCCCTGATCTATGGGCTATCCCATCTAAACCTCAATAGCCATCTCCAGCCAGTTTTTACTGACCTTACGGGCTCGCGCATTGTGGCTGATTTGCCCCTTTCGCTGTTTATTGGGGCGATGCTCTGCAGTACGGATGCAACGGCAGTCCTGGCGTTGTTGCGTCCAATTGCCAATAAAATTCCAGGACGAGTGCTTAACTTAATAGAATGTGAATCTGGCTTTAATGATCCAGTTGCAGTTATACTTGCCAGCCTGGCCCTGGCCCTGGCCAAGGGTCAGTTAGAAGATCCATTAATGGTGTTGCGCGATGTTGGGCTTGAATTCCTGGTCGGTGCCGTTGTTGGCTGGGGCGGGGCCTTGCTTGGGGCCAGGATTCTTTGCCGCGAAAATTATTCCAAGCAAGGGGCTGGCGGCGAGGCTGTCAGCATTGCCCTGTTGATGCTCACCTCAGCTACGGCGTTCCATCTCGGCGGTAGTCCCCTGTTGTGTGCCTATGTGATGGGATGCGTATTGGGTAATT
>Ga0310326_10005_pt1 | contig 33610 bp, 40 predicted proteins | sample LakSupSRFTotalD5_FD_195540 | JGI IMG/M metagenome (GOLD analysis project Ga0310326, IMG submission 195540) | Enriched freshwater cyanobacterial communities from Lake Superior, Ontario, Canada - SU02.SRF.Total.D5 (v2) (version 2) | ecosystem: Environmental > Aquatic > Freshwater > Lake | place...
GTGCATCGCGTTAGCGGTCACACCCTTCCCCCTAACCCCTCCCTGACCTCGAACGTCAGGACCATGGAGCCCCTCAATGTTCGACGCCTTCACCAAGGTCGTTGCTCAGGCTGATGCCCGCGGCGAATTCCTCAACGCTGGACAGATCGACGCCCTCGCAGCTGTTGTTGCTGAAAGCAACAAGCGCATGGATTCGGTCAACCGCATCACCTCCAACGCCTCCAAAATCGTCACCAACGCTGCCCGCGGTCTCTTCGACCAGCAGCCTGCCTTGATCGCCCCCGGCGGCAATGCCTACACCCAACGTCGCATGGCTGCTTGCCTGCGTGACATGGAGATCATCCTCCGCTATGTCACCTATGCAACCTTCAACGGCGATGCTTCCGTGCTGGAAGATCGTTGCCTGAATGGCCTGCGCGAAACCTATCTCGCCCTCGGCGTGCCCGGCGCTTCGGTAGCTGAAGGCGTTCGCAAAATGAAGGACGCTGCCCTCGCCATTGTTAACGATCGCGGCGGCATCACCCAGGGTGATTGCACCGCTCTCGTCTCCGAGATCGGCACCTACTTCGATCGCGCCGCTGCTGCTGTCGGCTGATATCTGAGCCTGCCTTGATGGCAGCTCAGTTTGGTTTCGCTTCCCCTTCCTTCCCCTTCTTCCTTCCATGAAGACACCCCTCACCGAGGCCGTTGCAGCTGCCGATTCCCAAGGCCGCTTCCTTAGCCAAACCGAGCTGAACGCAGCCTTCGGTCGTTTCGAGCGCGCCAAAAACGCCCTCGCAGCCGCTAAGTCACTCACCGCCAATGCCGATTCCCTCGTGAACGGTGCTGCCCAGGCTGTGTATAGCAAGTTCCCCTACACCACCCAGATGCAAGGGAGCAACTACGCTTCCGACGCCCGTGGCAAGGCCAAGTGTGCCCGTGACATCGGTTACTACCTCCGTCAAGTCACCTACTGCCTGGTGGCTGGTGGCACCGGCCCCATCGATGAATACCTCGTCGCTGGTCTCGATGAAATCAACCGCGCTTTCGAACTGTCCCCCTCCTGGTACGTCGAAGCCCTGAACTACATCAAGGCCAACCACGGCATTTCCGGCGACCCCGGTAATATCGCCAACAACTACATCGACTACGCAATCGGCGCCCTCGTCTGAATCCAGACCAAGCGTTGCTATCCGCGTCGATCTTCTTTTAGGCCCCTAACGGGGCCTTTTTATTGGCCAAGTGCTTGGCCTAAATGGGCAGAGGATTCCCTTAAGTGAGGTGGGTCCAGACCCTGGGTAAGACCAGGGAAGCGAAAACAGCGTCTAGCGAATCTGCGGGCACCAAAGGCCTACCCAGCTGCTTGCTTCTGGCCGCAGCCAGACGCCAACGCCTGCGAGTCGCAGCACCAAGCAAGGGAGTTGCCAACTGGCCAGATCAACAGAAGTAACGCTAGATGTAGATTCATTCTGACGGGTCTGATGCAGCTTGCAAGCGTTGGATAATCAAACAAAATACATGCTCCGATGGCCCTTCCGCTTCTTGCTACCCAGCTGCTGACCATGAACGCGCGGGTGAATAGCTTTCAGCTACCCGGCGGACAGGACAGCCGTGAGTTCAAGTCCGGAACTGGTCAGCTCAGTGGCAACGGAAACTTCGAGAGCCAGATTGCTCAGGCCTACAAACAGATCTTCTTTCACGCCTTCAAAGTCGACCGGGAGCCAGCGCTTGAGTCGCAGCTGCAGAACGGCCAGATCACGATGCGAGATTTCGTGCGGGGTCTACTACTGTCTCGAAAGTTCCGAGATGATTTCTATCGCTGCAACAGCAACTACCGCATGGTTGAGCAGGTAGTGAACCGGGTCCTGGGACGTCCTGTACACGGCAATCAAGAGCGGCTCGCCTACTCCATCATGATCGCCCAGCAAGGTCTCGGAGCATTTATTGATTCACTCCTAGATTCGGAAGAATACATGGATACATTTGGATATAATACCGTTCCCTTTCAAAGGTCACGGATTTTAGCCGGCCAAGCCCTGGGCACCATGCCCTTCAACCAGCAGGCGCCCCGCTACGACAGCATCTGGAGGGACAAAATGGCCAAGCGAGCTCCAGCCAAAGTGCTCTGGCAAGACGCCATCAGCCAACGACCTGCCTGGCTCGCCGACGCCCCCGCACCATGGGCTCGAAAGCTCTGGCAAAACACTGTGACAGCCGGTGGTTTTGTGATCACAGGACTGGTGCTCTGGATTGCAGCTGCCATGCTGAGCACTGGAGCACAATAAAATGGGATTCGCATTAATAAACTGCCTACAACAATTGAGCAATGGATTCATCGTCAATCACGGCTATGAGGGGCTCAACTGATGGCCAAAGCGATTGCGCCTACTCCCATCCTTGGCAAAGCGAGCTGGATGAAAATCTTCTTCCCGCAACGAGAATTGCAATGAACGATCCCCTTAGCCAGCTCAATGCTCTTATCAACTCCCATCAAGGCCAAGACGAGGTTACCCCTGACGCCAGTCAGCCCGAATTTCGGATATCCCTAAACCCTCATAATCTTGAGCTATGGCGATTAGAACATAGGCAAATCGCTGGGAAGGGAGCAAATCTCCTATTGGCTTGTTTGAGTTCCACTGGCCCCCTTGAAGACACCTCGCTAGGCTGGGTTGTAGGAGCAGCGATTCGTCCTGCCTCTGTAAACAGTCAAGAGGATTGCAAGGTGCTCTTGCATGCTCTTGGCCTAAGCTCAGACCTGATAAATTCTGTTTTAGTAAACTGCCCAGGTATTGCCGGAAAAGTAGCCTGGGCGCTCTACTTAGAACGTCACGGCCACCTGGTTGCCACGCCCGTGCTCGATCAGGATCCAGACTCTAACGACATCAAACTTCAAGTCACCGCACGCTCCGATGACATGAAGCAGCTTAACCGAGAATGATCCCATGGACGAAACACTAAGAGAGCTGACAGCCAAGGCGCGCATATTCGGCTTGATGCACGATCAATCTCTACCGCCATCGATTCGTGCAATACTTCAGCAAGCAGACGGGGAGGCTCGTGCCTTAAGGGATGATGAATTGGGCACCATCTGTAGTGTCTCTACTGTCAATGCTGAACACCTACAACGGCTTCAGTCGAGGACTCCGCTGATTGTTACCTCTGCCAAAAGTCAACTACTTCGCGAAGATCCAGGCCTAGTTCTGCCCGGTGGTGCGCTTTACCCTGGGGCAAGGGCAGAAGCGTGTTGGCGCGACTGTTGGCATTTTCTTAGGGTAACAATCTATGCAGTTGCGGCGGGACGCCCAATTTTTACCCATCCTCCCGGAGTAGAAGGCCTGCGTGATTTGTATCGGGAATTAGGGGTGCCAGTCAACAGCATGGCTCAAGCGATAGGCTTTCTAAAAACTGACGCACTTTCACACTATTCTACCTATGCGAGCCCAAATGATGCATCCCTTCTAGGAGAAGCCCTGCTGCACCTTGAGCAGATGATGCAACAATTAAACCAAAGATCCAGCCCAGCCACTGAGGTTAACGTATGAACTCATTGGCTGCGCCATTTCTAGCTCGACCATCAACAAGTCCGCCTAGGGCAATCAATGCAAAGCAGATACCATTATCCAGGTACAAATCAACCCTCCAGATATCATGACGTCAGCTTCCCCCATTACTTCACTCGCCTTTGAGCGCCCAACACCCGAACAGCAGAAACCCCCTGTCAACAGTCATGAAGGCCCATTCGATGCCAGGGGAGCCGATTGGCGCAACCTACAACTTGGCGAGCTTGATCTCTCCAAGGCACGATTGTGCCGAGTAGATCTCAGGGGTGCTGACCTTCAAAGCTGCCAACTTGAAGGCACGGATCTACGATTGGCTCGCTATGACAGTCACACAATTTGGCCCCACGGTTTCGATTTCCGAAGCAGTGGGGCAATCGGCCCGCAGGCGAGACTTAATGGGGCCTTTCTCAACAGTGCTGATCTTTCCGGCATGGATCTGGAAGAAGCATCGTTAATGGGCGCCTATCTTAGTGGAGCCAATCTCTCTGGTGCTTGCCTACGGGGCGCGCGACTGGCTGGCGCAGATCTACGCCATGCCCTATTGAGAGGTGCATTATGTGAAGGAACTCGATTCCTGAACTGTCAACTTGACTACGTAGATTTCCGATATGCAGAGCTCAACAACGCTGATATAAGCAGCGCCGGCTCCATTCGCGGGGCTGATTTTTCAGGTGCCATCAACCTCGACGCCCTGCGCGCCTCCCTGCTTGGCCGTCCATTCAAGGAGCTCGACTGCTGGAACCCACTGACACGCCGAACCACGCGCGAGAGCCTGAATGGCTGAAGCCAGTTGTGAGTACCCGATTTGTATGGAACCATCTACCACCAAACGAAAGCCCCGAGTTGGCGTTCTCCTGCTAAACCTTGGCGGGCCAGAACGGATCGAGGACGTCGGGCCCTTTCTGTACAATCTATTCTCAGATCCGGAAATTATTCGCCTTCCGGTATCAGCGATGCAGAAGCCATTCGCTTGGCTGATCAGCAGCTTACGCAGCGCCAAGTCGCGGCAAGCCTACCGCTCAATCGGTGGAGGTTCACCGTTGCGACGCATCACCAAGCAGCAGGCCCGGGAACTACAAACCAGCCTGCGACAAAAGGGCGTGGATGCCACCAGCTATGTAGCCATGCGCTACTGGCATCCCTTTACCGAATCGGCTATAGCCGACCTCAAGGCCGACGGAGTCGATGAAGTGGTTGTGCTGCCGCTCTACCCTCACTTCTCGATTAGCACCAGTGGCTCGAGCTTCCGGGAGCTGCAGCGCCTGCGCAATACCGATCAGGCCTTCAGCCGCCTGCCAATCCGCTGCATTCGTAGCTGGTACGACCATCCGGGCTACATCGAAGCACTGGCCAGTTTGATCGCACGCGAAATAAAAGCTTGCGAAGATCCTTCTAGTGCACATATCTTCTTCAGCGCCCACGGTGTGCCCAAGAGCTATGTGGAGGACGCCGGGGATCCCTATCAACTGGAGATCGTGGCCTGCAGCAGGCTGATCCTTCAGCAACTGCAGCAGCAGCTCGGCCATCCCAACCCCTTCACCCTCGCTTACCAGAGCCGTGTTGGACCGGTTGAATGGCTTAAGCCCTACACCGAAGCTGCCCTGCAGGAATTGGGAGCGCAAGGAGTGAAAGATCTTGTTGTAGTGCCAATCAGCTTTGTCAGTGAACATATCGAAACCCTAGAAGAAATCGATATGGAATACCGAGAGCTCGCTATCGCCGCCGGAGTAAAAAACTTCCGTCGCGTCCCTGCGCTAGACACGGATCCAGCGTTCATTGCCGCCCTGAGCGACCTAGTGGAGCAGGCGATGGCCGAAACGGCAACAAATCTCGATCAAGCCGCCGAGCTCCCCCCCAAGCTGAATCCAACCCCCCAGGACAAGTGGACCTGGGGCTGGAGCAACGACTCCGAGCTCTGGAACGGCCGGCTGGCGATGCTCGGGACTGCCGCCTTCCTGATGGAGGTGATCAGTCGGCACGGGCCACTGCATGGGCTAGGGCTGCTTTGAAAACTGCAGGACGTCAAATCTGGTCAGCTGTTGCCCGTTGCCGCCTGGGAAAGGGATTAGCGAGTCGCCATGGTCTCGCAGCAATGGGCTGGGTAGGGCGCCAGTACCTCCGGCCGGCCAACCAAGCAAGGACCGGATTACCATTTGTAAAACTGGTCTCCAAATAGCCCCCTTTCAGCCGATGATCAACCCGTTATCCTAGGAATCCACAATCATGTCCTTTGGCCCCGCCTCGATCCTAGGCGTTGAGCGATTCGACAGCGACCTCCCCCTCGAGCTGCTTCCTGGTGATAGCGAAGCAAACAAAGAGCAACTGATTCAGGCTGCCTACCGCCAAGTGCTGGGCAACGCCTATGTGATGGAGAGCGAGCGTCAGCTAGTTCCAGAGTCCCAGCTGAAGCTAGGTGAGCTCAGCGTACGTGAGTTCATTCGCACCATCGCCAAGAGCGATCTCTATCGGGCTCGATTCTTCGAGGCCTGCCCCCGCTACCGCTATATCGAACTGGCCTTCAGGCACCTGCTGGGCCGGGCACCTGCGGATTTTGAAGAAATGCGTGCCCACGCAGAACGCCTCGATAGCCACGGCTATGACGCAGATATCGACAGCTTCATCGATTCAGACGAGTATCAGAGCACATTCGGTGAGTGGACTGTTCCCTACCAGAGGGGATGGAAGACGGAAAGCTGCCTCACCATGCAGGAGTTCACGTGGACCTTCCAGTTGCTCAGGGGAGCCAGCAGCAGCAGCCTCAAGGGCAGTCTTACCGGTAAGGCTTCACGGCTCGGCGCGAATGCCTATCTCAACCGAGCGGTTGCGGTAATTCCGCCCTCCTCCGCAGACAGCCAGGGCTGGAGTTTCAGGCCTTCGTCTAACCTCCAGGATGCCCAGACCCGTTTGGGAGTTGGCGCTGGAGCAGAAGGTCGCATTTATCGAGTGGAAGTAACGGCGTATCGCGCCAACAACGTGAGACCGATATCACGTTACAAGAAAGCGAACCGCACCTACTTCGTACCCTTCGATCAGCTCTCAACAAAATACAAGCAGATTCACCGCGAGGGAGGAGTGATCGCCAGCATCACCCCCGTATAAGCATTCATTGATTGCTACTTGATTCAGAAAACGTCATAACCTGCCTGGTGAGTATAGTCATTCACCAACGCAGCACTTCCCGATCTCTCCCCCTCCCCCCTCCCAGTCGTGTAATGTCCAACCAATCCTTCGCACTCAGCTTTGGCGCCACTCCCCTTCTAGACAATCCGGTTAGCTACAAGGTAGGTAATGATGAGTCCAGCCTAAACCTGGTGATCAGCGCCTGCTACCGGCATGTTTTCGGTAACACCATGCCGATGGAAAGTGAGCGCCTCGAATCGGCGGAATCGCAACTGAAGCATGGCAGCCTAACGGTCAAAGAATTCGTTCGCTCCCTCGCGAAGTCGTCTTTCTACCGCTCACGCTTCTATGAAGCCGTGGCGCCCCATCGTTGCGTTGAATTGTCCATCAAGCATCTACTGGGCCGCCCGCCAGTGGATGAGGCAGAAGTGAGCGCCGAAGTGGCAAGGATTGCTAGCGCCGGCTTTGACGCGAGCATCGATGCCCTGATTGATTCCGAAGAGTACGGACGTTCATTCGGAGACGACACGGCCCCCTACATCCGCACTTGGAACAGCCCTGCCGGCTCACCCCAATCGGCCTTCAATCGCATCGCCGCCCTCGAGCAGAACTTTGCTGGCAGCGATTCCGCGATTGGCTCCAAGAGTAAGCTCCTCGTCAGTCTGGCCAGGAATCAGCCCATCTCGATTAGTGTCCCCACCCAGGTGTATCGGGCCCAGAGTTTTGGCGGTTTCGGAGGAACTGACACGGGTCGCACAACCTTTACGCCTGTGCGTCGCAGCAGCAGCGATGGAGGAGATTCCGTGCCGCTGCGTGGCGATCTGTATGTGGGATTCGGGCTCGGCCAGCGCAGCCAGGAAATCTTCCAACGGGTCCCGGGAGACACCGCCGATCAGATTCAGGGGTTGCTCCGGGCAACCTACCGCCAAGTGATGGGCAACCCCCATCTCATGGAAAGCGAAAGGGTAATCAGTGCCGAAAGCAAGTTCGCCGAAGGCTATCTCAGCACCCGAGAGTTGGTGCGGGCTATTGCCTGTTCGCCTGAATATCGTCGTCGCTTCTTCGAAAGCAATGCTCCCTATCGCTTCGTAGAACTCAACTTCAAGCACCTGCTCGGACGCGCGCCTGCTAGCCAGGCCGAGCTGAGCGAGCACATCCAACGGCTAGCCGTTGAAGGCTACGAAGCGGAAATCAGCAGCTACCTAGATGGCTCAGAATACCAACAGTGGTTTGGCGAACACACTGTTCCATTCGCCCGCATCCAAACGGAGAATGGCCGCAACCAGATTGGCTTTAATCGTCACTTGGCACTGGTGCAAGGCTTCTCCAGCAGCGACAGCGTGCAAAGTTCCTCCAGCTTGGTCACTTCGTTGGGTGCCAAGGCTCTGCCAGGCGGCTGGAGCACCACCACCGTACGTCTGAACCGCCGCTCCGCCTTCAGCGGCTCGGTTGACCCCACCACAAAACGGTATCGGATTGCCGTTCAGGCGCAACCCGCAGGTGGCCGCCAACGCACACCTAACGCCAGCTACCTCGTTTCTGGCAAGGACATGACCACCCAATTGGCCTACATCCACCGCCGTGGCGGACGCATCATTTCAATCACTGAAGTTGCCTAAGTAAGCACAGCTATTCTGCCTGCTCCTATTGCAACACTCGTTTCTCCCTTTGCTGTTTTCTCCCTGGCAATGACATTCACGCTCACCACCTCATCAGTGCAAGACCAAGCCCACGCCCAGGACGTACTGCGGGCTGCCTACCGACAAGTGTTTGGCAATGCGCACTTGATGGAAGAGCAGCTGGTTGCGACCGCTGAAAGCCAATTTCTCCAAGGTGATCTCACCGTTCAGGGACTAATTTCCGCCCTTGCTTGTTCAGACACTTATCGCAGCCTGTTTCTCGAGAAAAATGGTCCCTATCGGTTCGTTGAACTCAACTTCAAACATCTGCTGGGCCGAGCACCACGCAACCAAGCAGAACTGAGCGAGCATGTTCAGCGACTGGCCGCTGAAGGGTATCAAGCCGAAATCGACAGCTACGTGTATTCCACTGAGTACGGCGATGCCTTCGGTTTCGACAGCGTTCCTCACTGGCGTACCACAGCTACCACCACTGGGGAAAGCAATCTTACCTATGTGAGGTCCCTGAGTCTAAGAGGTGATTCCGCTGGCTTTGATGGGGGTAAACGGCCGATCCTAAAAGCAAGCCTTGCAACGGGTTCAGCGCCGGCTTCTGCTACTCGTGGCAACCGGGGAGCAAGTTCAAGCCGCAATCAACGTCGCTATCGCATCTGCTGGAGCACGTTGTCGCCAACCGGAGTGAACCGCCGAGCTGTGCAAGTGTCCGTTGTCCCCTATGGCAGCCTCACCTCAACACTACAGAGTGTGCAACGGCGCGGCGGTTCAATTCTGTCCGTAACAAATGACTGAACGGCACCTTTTAAACTCCTAGCTTGGTTCATGGTGGGACAGTCAATGGCGTTTGACCGAAAGGCAGACAACTTGGCGCTTCCCACCATATCCCTATCTCCTTTATCCGACATGCAATCCCAGTCTCAGTTCGCACCGGTCGTCCCATCCAGAATGAGCAAGGCCAGCTCCGCTGAGGCAAGGGACCTGATGATCAACAGCCTGGTCCACATGGTGCAGGCCGCCCGCCCGGAAACGGAGAGGCTCGCCCAACTCCCCCAATTAATGTATGAGCATTGAGCAGTTCGTTGCCCGTTCGGAGGGGCAATGGCGGTCGATGCGTTCAGCGCACGCTCTGGCCTTTAAACAGTTTGAGGATGTCATAAGCACTATCAAGATCGAACGCCTAGCCATTAATAATCAAGACGTAGTGGATTACCTGGCATTGCAGTCTATTGCTCCTGACAGCATTTCCAGCCCTTTTCAGATGACTTGGCAGGCAGAGTCAGATTGGGAACCCGATGATGCCACGGCAGTTTCTCAAGGCACCTGCATCCTGATTCCGCTTCCAGAAACCGAACGAACGGGCCAACTGCTGCGCAGCACAGGCTATGCAGAAGCAGAGTCTGCAGTCTCGTCCTATAATTTTCTAGACGACGGCACATTTATCCTCAAGACTGTCTATAGCCAGTCAATTGCAGAGGAACGCATCTGGTTTCTTTCTGAGCACGTGCGTTGCCGATCATCGGTTCTGCGTACATCAGAGGGATCGGGCATATTGCAGACTTCCTTTAGTTCAGAAATCAGAAGAATAGAGGCTTGAGTTATGAACTCTGCATCGATATTGCACTTCGCTCAAACCATTTCAGGCTGCTTCAGCAACCATCAGCAGGCCCAGGCAGAACCATCCAAGTTCTCCCATATCAACATTTTTTTTCGCCCCTTTCCATGGGAGGCTTTTCATGGCCCTTGGTTTTACTCTGAGCAGAGTTATGATTATGATCCTTGGCGGCCATACCGCCAGGGTATGCATCATTTGATCGTTGCAGATGACCATCTTCTGATGCTCAACTTTGGCCTTCGCAACGGAATTCGCGCAGCCGGAGCAGGATCTCGGCCCGAATTACTGTCTGGCATCGTTGCAGAGGATCTGCTACCCCGTCCAGGCTGTGCGATGGTCTTTCGCCAGAAGCAAGATGGTTCTTTCTGCGGTGAAGTAGAGCCGGGTTGCAAGTGCCTGATTCCCCGCGATGGTCAGCTAACCTATCTGGTTAGCGAAGTAGAGTTTGGTGAGGATCACTGGGTGAGCCGAGATCGCGGCTTTGACCCCAGTACCCACGCCTATCTCTGGGGAGCTGAGAATGGACCCCTACGCTTTAGTCGATCGCATCGCTATGGCGACCATCTCGATGAAGGCTGGCTCCAGAATGATCATGCAACCAGCTGATTAAGATGGCTACAAAGAGCCCACAGCATCAGCTGGAAAGCTGGATTCGATCGCAGCATCTTATCTGCCGCGGGACTGACTTTATCTTTGAGACAGTTGATCAATCTTTGATCGAGCGCTTCGAAGTCTGTCTGCTTTCTTTAGGGGGTGAGGTCATCTCAATACGGGAAGTAGGTGCCTGGCCGATGGGACCAAAGCGAACTTTTAAAATTCTACGAGCTATGGCAAAGGTTCCACGACCTGCCGGTCACGCAATCGTGAGCTATTGGGCAAGTAATGGAAGCACAAAGACACGTTTTTCAGAAATCAGCGAGTAATCCAGCAACCTGTCGTTTCTTGCTCTCAACAAAAGCGTTTGGATCATTAGTCTTGATATGTAAATGCACAAGTTGAGTGCCGATGGACAGTCCCATTGTGATCATCTGGGCAACCGCCATCCATGACGCATAGCGGCATTCCCAGTTCGACTCCACCGCAGGATCGAGCAGTTGAGCAAGAGGAGCATTTAATCGTTCGGGCTGAAGATGTAACAAGGCGAGAATGGCCGCTGGGCGTGACTTGCTAAACTGCGGTCTACGGTTGAAAATGGTAGCTTCACAATAGCTTTCTACCTTAGCCTTTTCGGCCCCCCAGTTTGCCACCATGGCAAATAGGCGAATAAAGAAATAGTGAGCTCCGTAGTCATTGTGGGCCTCTTCCAGCCAACGCTGCTCGAGCAGGGGCCATAGGTGCTCGCCTGATTCGCAGGCAAGTGTTTGCAAGGCGAGATAGCAGCGACTAAAATCCGTACCAAAAAACTCATTAATTAAAAACAAATTCTCTTGCTTTTCGCCATAGCTATGGACAAGCTGAAGGCTCTCAGGGCTGTCCAATAGCAGCGAATCAAGTGTATCCAAGAGCGCTAGGCCGTTGCTCAGAGGCTGCGCCTCGGGCCAGAGCAAACGCACCGCCCGCATCCGAAATACTGGCGAAACAGGGGCGCACAAAACCTCCTCAAGCAGCTCTTGTGCGCCAGCATCAATCACATCTTGAATAGCCGACTGCCGGTCCATCTGATTCGGCAGAAAAAGCTGTTCACCAAGGCTCGAGATCCGATCTCTTGATCCGCCCAGAGAGGCCACAGCGGCGATAGCTGCCCCACGAACTCCTGGCCTGTCATCATCCTGGAGAGCGCTGATCTCAGGCAGTGCTTGCACGACCCTTAGGCCGGCCAAACTCTGAATGAGCACACGACGATTCTGACGGCAGTCTGCCAATAAGGCCACCATCTGATTGATGATCCCTTGATCCTGGCAGCCCAACTGCTGTAAGGCCCAAGCTGCATTCTCCACCAAGTAATGATCGTCACTGATCAGGCACTTGCCAATGCTCTTAATCGCATCTTTACAACCAAGCCGTGCCAGCACCTCCACGGCTTTGCGTTTGGCGAGCTGGGTTGCTTGCGTATCGTCTTCCTCTGCGAGCAGCACAAGCAAGGCCTGTTCCGATTGCCTGCCGGGAAAGTTGAGCAATTGGGCCGCCGCCATGTAGCGATCACTGCTTGACTCCAATTCTGCCACTGGTAAAGACAGAATCCGCAAGGACTCTGCCTGATCAAGGCCCGGATGGATGTTATTAAAGCGGCTCGAACTCACGAACTCGTTCATCCTTGATTACACCGCTCATTATCCCATGCGCTACCGATCAAAGCAGCGCGTGGCAGATGTCAGAATGTGTAGCGATTGGCGAGCCCAATCGGCTTGAGAGACAATCCAAGTAAGATCCCTGCGTAAGCATGGGCATCCTGGTGAATCAGATATTTTATGTGAGCGTTGTCGGATCCTTGAAAGGTGGCCACGTCGCTTGCAGAACCATTCGAGTGCCACTGCAAAAGCTGAGTGTCGTGATGCATGGGCTTCATCACCAGGGAATGAGGGTTGCCGATGTCACTGGCCTGATACACGCCCAGGCTGATCTCGGTGCTGCCCCCCAGCCAGCTTCAGCGCCGCAGAATGTCGAAGCCCTGCCCTCCCCTGACGCTGATCGGGCGGAACCTGGTCAACCCAAGGAGACGAAGCGCGTAAGCCAGCGCACGACCAAGCCCGCCTCCCGAAGCAAGCGGACCTAAAGCCGTTCCACTAGAGCGGCTTGTAGAGCACCTCAAAAACGCCATCGGCTGGACGGCCAGCCTTCAGCTGTTCCCATTGAATGCCCTCAAGAAAAGCATCTGGGTCAGGAGTTTCGACGACGTCGACCCCCCAGGAGCCCAAACCGAGTGGTGAAGAGCTGGCTGCCGGTGTGTCCTTGCGCCCTCCTAGCGCAAGAATCCCATGGTCGACCCGATGGCCATGGTCGCTACGCAGGGAGGCCCATCCTGCCACCAGTTCCTCCGCAAAACGGGGGGCGTCCAGCGGGCTCTCAAGCCGCAGTCGCCAGTGCGGGTGGGAGAGCGCTTCGGCAGAGGTGACCGATGGACAGAATCGCTGCAACCCTGTCGCCAATTGCAACCCATCCCAGGGGGGGCAAAATTCACTCACCACCTGCAGGTTGTGGGAGACCAAGAAGGTGGTCATTACTTTTTTTCGTTGGAGCTTATGTTACGAGCAGCCACGCCAGCCGGGTGGCGACTGGCTCTGCGTCAAGAATGGGCCCTGGACTGCCACAGCGCCTTGATCCACCAGACTCCGCCATTAACGCCAGTATCTGCGGCCATTTCCCTCAGTGAAGAGGAAGCTGCCCTTTTGGCTGCGGAGCTGAAGCAGCAGTTGCGCTGCGGAGATCGCCCCCCCGGGGACCAGGAGTTGATCCAGAAGATGGTGGCGGGGCTCGGCGATCCACGCGGCCTGATGCGGCTCACCTTTGCCGAGAGTCTCGGTGCCGTTGGTCCCGCAGCCGTTCCGGCTCTGTGCCAGGCCCTGCGAACCCACGCCAACGTGACCGTGCGCCGTGCCGCCGCCAAAACCCTCACCCTGATCGGGGATCCAGTTGCCCTCCCTGATCTCCTCGCTGCCCTTCTCAATGATCCCGATCCAGTGGTGCAGGGATCTGCCGTGGGTGCCATGGCCGCCACGGGTGAGTGCGCCGTGGAGGCTCTGATCGCTGTTCTCTCCAATGCCGAAAGCACCAGCATGCACCTGGGTTTGGCCAGCTGGGGTCTGGCTTTCGTCGGCGCCAGGGCGCCAGAAGCCCTGCGCCGAGCAGCCCGTTCTGCCGACACTGAAGTGCGTACGGCCGCGATTGCGGCCCTTGGTGAGCAGATCCAGAGCCTGGACGACGAGCAGGCCCGGGTGCTGGTAATCGAGGCCCTCGCCGATCCGGCTGACCAGGTGCGCGCCGAGGCCGCCACCCTTTTGGGGAAGCTGCATGATCCGATCTGGGCCTCACCGCTCCTGCAGCCCCTGCTGAGAGACAGTGCTGAGCAAGTGCGCAAGAATGCGGCCCTTTCGTTGATGAAGCTGCGAGCCCTCGATGCCATCACCGAGCTGGAGGTTGCCCTGGCAGCAGAAGCCAGCGACCAAGTCAAGCCTGTGCTGCAGGTCTCACTTCAGCAGCTGCGCAACCATCAACAAGCCGTTGACGACCGTTGACGACTGGCTGAACGCCCGTGTGATCGTTGAATTTGAGATCTACGCTTGCCGCATCCGTAGATCCGCCACCCTGGCCAACGACGAAATCACCGTTTCGAGCACGTAGGGATCGGTCGTTTCAGCGGTGGACAACTCAAGGAAGCATGCGGTCACATCCGGGTGATCGCTGCCAGCCAGGGCCGTTACCGCTGCCACGGCCTGGGCCTCGTTCTTGCCTCGGCACACCTGGAGCAACAGCGGCAAGGCCTGCCTGCCAACCTGGCCGAGGGCCATCACAGCGGAGATCGCCACCACGGGGGAGTCGTCATGCAACGCGGCCTCAAGGGCTGCCATGGCTTCAGGCGGAACGTCGATGCCGGGCCGATTGGAAGCAATCTGGGCGTAGGCCTTCACGCAACTGGCGCGAACGGTGGCGTCGGAGCTGGCGTGGAACTTAGCGGCAAGGGGCAGCATCGCCCGATCGGCGAAAACACCCAAAGCGCGCACCGCTGCCCGTCGCCTCACCACATCCTGATGATCGAGCATCAACAGCAAGCGAGGCAAGGATGCATCGGCATGGTGCCGAACCATCTCCAGAAACGCCTCGGTCTGCACGTAGGGATTGGGATGCCCAAGATCGTCGAACAGCTGATCGAGGGAGCCAGTGCTGGTGCCAGGAGCCATCGGGAGGTCGCCGCTGCGAGGGGAAGGGGCCCAGACGGGGCCGTCAACAAAAAAAAGGGGAGGCCTAAGCCTCCCCCCAAACAATCAAACGGACCTCAGGAGAGGGAATTGATTGCGTAATCGATGTAGCTCTTGAGCTCGTTCAGAGCCTGGGGGCTCATGTCGCGAGGGGAGCAGGCGCGGTCACGGGTGTAGGTGAGCGCTTCGACGTAGGCGCCGGTGGGGAGATTCAGGGTGCGGTAAACCTCACGGGCGCCGGCAATACCCCACTCATCGAGGGGGCCAGTGCCGCCCACCACCAAGCAGTAGTTGATCAGGCGCATGTAGTGGCCGAGATCGCGGTAGCACTTGTCAACCTTGATCTGGTTACTGGCAGCTTCGCCCTGTTGCTTCAGGTAGGGGTACTTCTTAAAGCAGGCATCGCCGGCTTCACGCACAACCTTGTCCATACCAACAGCCAGCTTTTCAGCGGCTTCGAGGCGGGCGGTGGCGCGTTGAATATTGCCCTGAACGGCCTCAAGGTCGTTCTGGCTGGGGAAGCGACCGGCTGCGTCAGCGGCGGTCACGACAGTGGTAACAACAGATTTCATTGAAAGGTTCCGGGAATGGAAGTGAAAAGGATGAAAAGACTATTGCTTGAAGCCGATCAAGCCAGAGCGCTGGCAACGCGGTCGAAGTAGGAGGCAGCTTCGGCAACCAGTGCGGAGCAATCGCCCTGGGTCGTTTCCATCTTGCGGAAACGGGTTTCGTCCGGATTGGTGCCGGAGGTGTTTGTCTCGTTGATGTGGGCAGTGGAAGCCGCCTTCATGATTCCCACGGCACGGGCGGCCGACTGCAGGGGCACTCCCAGGGCGATGTAGGTCTCCTTCAGGCCGTTGAGGCAGCGGTCGTCAAGAACGGAGGAATCGCCGGCCAGCAGGGCATAGCTGATGTAACGCAGCACGATCTCACCATCGCGCAGGCAAGCTGCCATGCGGCGGTTGGGGTAGCAGTTGCCACCAGCCTGGATCAGTCCAGTGTTCTCGCAGATCATGCCGGTCACTGCATCAGACACAATGCAGGATGCATTGGAGGAGATGGCATTGACGGCGTCGAGGCGCTTGTTGCCGGCAGCAACATAAGCACGAAGACCGGCCAGTTCACCGCTGCCGATAGCAGCATTTTTCGAATCAGCGCTTAAAACTGCGCGGGAGAAAGCGTCGAGCATTTTAGTGAGAACCCTGGGGTAGGGAGGGGGAGCTTCTTAATACAGGCTCTGAACCTTTCAAAATTACTGAAACAGCAATTGAAAAGTGGCTTTTGAGCTTGTCCTAAGGATCGAAGCTCCACGAAGTTAGCCTGGGGCTCTAGCCCAGACTGCAAAGCGGATGGGTGACGCAAGATTTCGTGATCAAAGCTCGCCCGGCCGCGTCCCAGGCCCTGGCCCGCCGGCCCAAATGGTTTGTCGCGCCGTCGAACTCGCGGCTTGGGCCCGGACGACTACCTACCCTGGCCAAAGACGCCTTCTCCACTCCATGGCCGATCCCAGCCGTCAGGACTGTCTCGAGTCAATCGAAGTGCTCAGCGGTTACCGCGATCGCCTGGTCACCGATGTCAAGGCCATGGGCCAGCGTCTCAAGCTCCCCCAGAAGCAGATTGAGGCCACCCTCGCCTCCCACGCCGAACTGCAGCGCATCGAGGCGGTCCTGCTCCAGCTAGCCAGCCAGCTCGAGGCCACCGCTCCGTCCTAATCCGATTCAGTCCTGCCGTTCGGCAAGCCTGCACTTTCATTGAGGGCTGCAACTGAGGGACCGGATCCCGGGCGATCCTCCCTTAGGTTCGAGCCAGAACTATTCCTGCCTTGCCGCCATGGCTGTCAACCTTGCTCTCCAGCTGCGAGAGGGGACGAAGAAGGCCCACACCATGGCCGAGAACACGGGCTTTGTGAGCTGCTTCCTTAAGGGGGTGGTTGACAAGGCCAGCTACCGCACCCTGGTGGGGGATCTCTGGTTTGTGTATAGCGCCATGGAAGAGGAGATCGGCAAGCTCGCCGATCACCCCGTGGTGGGGCCAATCAGTTTTCCGCAGCTCAATCGGCGCTTGACACTGGAGCAGGACCTGGCCTTCTACTTCGGTTCGGACTGGCGCAGCCAGGTGAAAGCCACCCCAGGCGCCCAGGAATACGTGGCCCGCATCCATCAGGTGGCCCAGACGGCCCCCGAGTTGCTGGTGGGGCACCACTACACCCGCTACATCGGCGACCTTTCCGGCGGCCAGATCCTCAAGGCCATCGCCCAGAAGGCCATGAACCTGGGAGAGCACGATGGCTTGCGCTTCTACGAGTTTGATGCCATCGACGACGAAAAGGCCTTCAAGTCTGGCTACCGCGCCATCCTCGACGGCCTGCCGATTGATCAGACCGTGGCGGACCGCATCGTGGCGGAGGCCAACCAAGCGTTCCACTGCAACATGAAGATGTTCCAGGAACTGGAGGGAAATCTGGTCGCCGCCATCGGCAAGGTTCTGTTCGGCTTCCTCACCAGGCGGCTCCGGACCGGCAGCACCGAGGCCGTGGTCGCCTGAAGGTGATGGCACAGCTTCCACCGTTGACCATGGCGGCGTTCTTGGCCGCCAGTGCCGGCACTTGGCTAACCCGCCGCGCCGTGCACCATCTTGATCACCAGGACGACGAAGCCGGCGACTCCAATCTCACTATCGAGCCTTTTGATAGCTCGGATGGAGCCGTGCAGAGTATCTGCGAAAGCCTTGGAGTTGCCTCCAGCCAGGTGAGCGGAGGTGCGCGCTTCTGGTGGGAGAGCAACCTCAAGGAGAACAGCCGCGGTGACGAGAATGCCGCCGTTCTGCTCGATGTTGCGGACCTTGCGAACCCACGCCGTGGCTTTCTACTGCGGGATAAGGGCTACATCGAGAAACAACCGGTGATCAGCAACTACTGCTTTGCCGAGGACGGCCTGCTCACCATCACCACTCGCTACGACACGAATGTGGGGGTTGAGCGCTGCTGGTTCGTTAGCGAGGGCGTACGCATTCGGGTCAGCAGTATCCAATTCCTTGATGGCATCAGCATGACGACCTACTGCACCGAGCTGCGCTGTCCCAATGGGGCCGAACTGGAAGCCATCGGCGCAACGGCTCGACAGCGTTTCCCACTCGCGTCGCAGCCGCTTGCTGCGGATAGCTAACAGCACACCATGTTCGATCCCTTCCTCGACGAGCTACACGCACAGATCCGGGCCAGGGGGGGCGAATCCCTGGAGATTCCCCATGACCTGGCCGAGTGCCGCTCTGCCAAGGGCAACAGTGAGATCCGCAGTTGGCTCTGGCAGTTGCCAGGCATCCGCCGCTGGCGGGTAACCCGGCTCGATGCCGGGGAGAGCCTCCAGGTGCTCAATTCAGTGGCCTATCCCGACTACAACCGCGATCAACCCCTGCTGGGGATCGACCTGCTGTGGTTTGGCGCCCGCCAAAAACTGGTGGCCGTTCTCGATTTCCAACCCCTGCTCCAAAAGCCGGAGTATCTGGCCCACCACCTGGAAGAACTTCGGCAGCTGCATGGGCGCTTCCCCGACCTCAACGGCGAGGAAACCATGCGCTCCTACGACCCGCACCAGTACTTCTCGCCATGGCTGCTGTTCTGCAGGGGGAACGCCGAACAAGCCGAGGGATCGTTGCCTACCGCATTCACGGCGTTCCTCGCCAGTTACTGGGCTCTCCACGATCGCCCCCAAACGTCCCCTGGGCTGGATCCAGGCGAGGTCCACCGCCTGCAAGACGCCTACGACGTCTACAGCGCCGAACGAGATCCCGCCCATGGACTGTTCACCAGCCACTTCGGCAAGGCCTGGTCGGACCGGTTCCTGGAGGAATTTCTATTCCCCGCCAGTAGCCAGATGCCGGTTCTTCCCACCGAGATTTCCCCATGACGTCCTCCGCGCTGCCCCAGCCCTGCAGCCTCGATCCGGTCAGCCTGGCTGGCTGGCGCTGGGCTCCTTTCCTGGACCATGCGGTGGCGGCGCTTCAGCCGTTTGAGCCGGTTGCCTATCCGATCGAAGCCCAATTTCTGCGGCGTGAAGGCCTCGCCGGGTCCAAGGCCCAGCCCGTTGCCGTCTGCACAGCCACCTGGGGCTGCAGCACGGAGAAACTGCGGCAGGTGCGGGCCGCATGCGTGCAAGCGGGACCTGCCGCCTCGGTGCTGAATTTCGTAGCCAACCCTTCCAGCAACTTCGATCTGCCCTTTTTCGGTGCTGATCTGGTCACCTTGCCAGCGGGTCACCTGATTGCCCTTGACCTTCAACCAGCCCTCAAGGCCGACCAACAGCACACCGTTCCAGTCTGGGAGCGCCTCCTGCCGATTTGGGAGCATTGGCAGAAGCTTCTGCCCTCGGGTGGTCCGATTCCAGCCGAGGCCGAGCCGTACTTCTCTCCCGGCTTCCTCTGGACAAGGCTTCCCCTGGGCAACGACGGCGACGCGCTGATCGAAAACGCGGTCTTCCCGGCCTTCGTGGCCTACCTCGACCTTTACCTGCAGCTGGTGGCCGAGGCCCAACCCGTGAGTGACGAACGCCGCCTGGAGCTGCTGGCCGGGCAGCGAAACTATGTGGCCTACCGCGCCGAGAAGGATCCGGCCCGGGGCATGCTGGGCCGCTTCCATGGCAAGGAGTGGACCGAGGCTTACATCCACGGGGTCCTTTTCGACCTCTGAGCGTGGGCCGCTCTCGGGAGCGCAATACGCAGGGCCCAGCAGCTCGGCCTGCAACTCCAGCAGCCTGGCCCGTGCTGTCAATCGCACCATCAGTCGTCGATTCGACAGACGCTGACCACCCTGATGACGGCACTGTCGTCTTCCCTGACTTCAGCCGCTGCGAGCTTCAAGGTCACCTGAAACCACCATTGACGACCGTCCTCGCTGCGCCGAAGCGTCTGATAGCTCTCAATGTCCCAGTGCCCCAGGGCCAGAACGAGGGCGTCGCCGCTGCAACCTGGGCAGTTCACCCGTAAGTCCGCCAGCCCCTCCGCCGTGATCTGGTAAATGGGCATTGGGATAGGGCGCTCAAAGCCAACCCTCTCACGCGAGGCGGAGCTGGGACAACTCTCAGCGAGGGGAGGATCGTCCCATCCCTCGCCTCACGGGCCGCCAACGGGCCGGCTAACGTTTAAGAAATGTAACTGTTGCATGACGACCTCGCCAGATCTGGCCTCTCTTTACCAATTGCTGGCCAAGGAGCAGCGCCCCATCCTGCCCTCAGGTGAACGGCGGGCGATTCTCGGTTGTGGCTATGTGGGTGAAGCGGTCGCCAAGGCTTGGAGGCAGGAGGGCCATGAACTTTGGGGAACGACGACCCGCCACGAACGCCTAGCGGACCTAGCCGAAATTGTTGATACTCCGGTAGTTTTTGATTCTACAGATCCCCGCAGCAGCCTTAAATTTGCCGGAAGTCTTGACGGAATCCTTGCCTCATTTGCACCCTCCAAAGCTTCCCAAGTTGATGTCAATCAATATCGGGAGACCTTTCTAGGAGGCCTGCAGATGCTGGCTGAGGCACTCCAGCAACGTCCTAGGGAAACCCCCCTACAACTGGTTCACTTGAGCAGCTGCGGTGTTTACGGCAATCGACATGGTGCCTTAACAGACGAGACCGTCCGACTGGATTCGCTTCACCCGGTTAATGAGGTTCTGGCGATGGCGGAGGATATGGTCCAGTCTCTCCGCTCAGAATCGGTCAACGTCTGCATTTTGCGACTGGGTGGCATCTACGGGCCTGGCCGTGATATTCCCGCCATGCTGCTTTCAGCTGCCGGCGGCGTTGTTCAACGCAATGGCCAAAACGTGCCTTGCTGGATCCATCGTGATGACATTGTGCGTGGGGTCTCATTTGCTTTTGAGCACAACCTCAATGACACTTACAATCTGGTAAATGATACCCAATTCACCGGCCAAGAGCTCACTGATCGCCTGTGCGAACAAGCTGGTCTGCCCCTGGCAAAATGGTTGACGACTGACACGACCGATCGGGTGCTCAACGCCAGAGTGAGCAATGCAAAGCTCAAGCAACTTGGCTTCACGCTGACTCAGCCATCGATGGTGGGTTGATAACGACGCTCCACCCAGCTGACCAGTTGATGCTTATCATCGTAGCGAATGATTAGATGCACAAAACTTTTTGCACTTAACAGGCAGCCAAAATTCAGGTCAAATGCACCCTGGGGCAGGCATTCTGGCAAGTTACATACTAAATTGTCCGAAAAATAACCATCAATATCATATTTTTCAAAGCTTTTTGCATCGAATTCAGGGATAGAATGACCTGAAGGAGAGTTTTCAGGCCATTGCCCGGGTCGCAACTCCTGCTCAAGCCCAGGCCATCCTGTGATGGATTGAAAGATATCGTGCATCGAATCTGGTCTATCGCGAACAGGATCGATCAGCGCCCGCTTGCAGCGAAAGGGTGTGGCGGCGATGGATTGCAGGACCATGGAGTGATCATCCTGTCGCTGATAAAGAGCAATCAGCATCGAGCGGGAGCGGCAGGTGAAGAAGTTCACTTCATGGCCTGCCCGAAAAGCACTTCCATCCATTTCCAGACTTGACTGGCCTGCCGTATCGGGGAAATGCCAACAATTATTGCTTAGATTATAGCTATGCCGAAACAAAGGAAACTTGCGTTCCCCCCCTGAAGCGAATCGCAAGCCCGTTCCATGCCAAAGCCCCGTGCTTGCATCGGAGAAACGGATTGCATAGATCGATCCAGCTGGATCAGAGTCTCCCCGGGTCAGATTCATTCCAGTGCTGTCTCGCCCATACCAGCTGGTCACCCCCTGCCAGTCGCCATCGAAGCTGGCGCGCATCAGATCCCACTGACGATCTGCTCCTGTATTACTCCGGTTGGTCGTCGATGCCATGGTGATCAGTCCAGGATCTGGCTTGTCATAACCTGATTCTCCCAGGCCATGACGAGCTAGATATCACTCCTCAATCATTGTGACGGGGCAGTAACTACCATTTTCTAGGGCTGGTTGGCACCCCACTGGTGTCAAGACTCGGCGCCGGGATCCTCTCTAAGCCCGCCCCTAGGCAGCATGGGGTGGCATCCGGGTGGGAGGACTGGACGCAATGGCAACATCGAACTCTCTCTCCGGCACCGTGCAGGCCATGGCTGGAACCATCGATCCAGATGCCGGGATCAGCGCAGCAGGCGAACCGATCACGGAGGCCGAAGCGCTGCAGCGCCTTCGACAGAGCGAGGATCACTCGCAGCAGTACTACGCCGCCTGGTGGCTGGGCCGCCATCGCAGCCGCCACCCGGAGGCCCTGCCCCTGCTGCTGGCCACCTTGCGCCAACGGCGCCCCCGCGATCCCGGCGCCGGTGTCGAGGAGAACGCCATCGCCCGCAATGCCGCCCGTGCCCTGGGCAAGCTGGGCGATGCCAGCGCGATTCCCGAGCTGTTGGCCGCCCTCGACGATGGGGATGACGGCCTGCGGGAGGCGGCTGCCCGCTCGCTCGGCGAGTTGCAAGCCACCGAGGCGGTGGCGGTGCTGCTGCGGCGCCTGGCCAGCGGCCCAGCCGGTGCTGGAGCCCCCCGTCTTGATAGCCCGCGCCTGCAGGAACCCTGCGAGGCGATGCTGGAGGCCCTGGGGGCGATTGGCATCGCCGAGCCCGGCGTGATCACCTTGATCGAAGCCTTCACGGCCCATGACCGTCCCCTGATCCGCAGCGCCGCCTGCCGGGCCTTGCTGCAGCTCAGTGGCGAGGCCCGCTGGGCCGACCCCTTAGTGCAGCTGCTGGACCATCCCCAACTGCAGGTGCGGCGCGCCGCCCTGATGGATCTGGGGGCTGTGGGCTGGCGGCCGGCGCTCGAACCGATCTGCCGGACCCTGGTCGAGAACAGTCTCAAGTTGTTTGCCCTGCGGGGCCTGGTGGAACAGGGAGAACACCACGACGCCGAGATCGCGATCGAGTCGGTATTGAACGCCATGGACTCCCTGCTGTGAGGAGCGAAGAGATGGACAGGATCGACGCACGAATCCGGGCGGTGCGTCAGGCAGACAGCGCCCAGACCCTGCTGGCCGCCACCGCTGTCCTGGCGACCAGCGACCACGGGGACAGCATCAGCGGCGAGGCGATCGCCTGCCTGGTAGAGGTGCTGGGCTTCAACAATCCCGGCGCTGCAGCGGCCGCCGTGAATGGGCTGATCCGGCTGGGCCCGATGGCGGTGGAGCCAATCCTGGAAAGCCTTGATCCCCGCAATTACGGCGCCCGGGCCTGGGCTGTGCGAGCCCTGGCCGGCATCGGCGATGGGCGCGGCCTCGATCTGCTGGAAGAGGCCCTCGGCAGCGACATCGGCCCGAGCGTGCGCCTGGCCGCCGCCCGGGGCCTGGGCCAGTTGCGGCTTGACACCTTGGGGGAGCCGCTCCGCCTTGCAGTCCAGACGCGCTGCCTGCAGGCCCTGGTGGCCGGCTGCAGCGATGGCGAGTGGGTGGTGCGCTATGCGGTGGCCGTGGGTCTGGAGGGGATTGGCCTGGCTGATTTCAACAGCGAACACTTGCGTCCCGCCAGCCGCCAGGCCCTGCTGGGCCTCAGCCAGCCCGATGGCGAAGCGGTGCCGGTGGTGCGGCTCCGGGCCGCCCTGGCGCTGCGGCGCTTGGACGGGCAGCCCAGCGCCTGAGCCAGGTCACTCGTTTCTCCCCTGCCCCATCCAGCCCTACGGCCCTACCCCAGCCATGTCGCCCCAACGCCTGCTGTTTGTTTGCCTCGGCAACATCTGCCGCTCCCCCGCCGCCGAGGGGGTGTTTTTGCATCTGCTGGCCCGCGAGGGCCTGGATGACCAGTTCGTGGTGGATTCGGCCGGCACGGGCAGCTGGCATGTGGGCAAGCCGGCGGACCGGCGCATGCTGGCCGCCGCCGAACGCCGGGGCATCGCCCTGCCCAGCCGGGCCCGCCAGATCGAACCTGCCGACCTAGGCCGCTTCGATCGCATCCTCACCATGGACAACGACAACCTGACGGCCGTGGCGGCCATGGCCCGCAGCAGCCCGGCGGCAGCGGCCCAGGAGCTGGCCCTGATCGAACCGATCACCCGCCATTGCCGCCAATTCAGCCTCCAGGAGGTGCCCGACCCTTACTACGGCGGCGAGGATGGCTTTGAGCAGGTGCTCGACCTGCTGGAGGACGCCTGCAGCGGCCTGCTCGACCAGCTCAAGCCCCGCTGAAGCCCAGCCCTGCTCCCGTGCCCCAGCCCTAGGCCCGGGCTGGCCCTGGCCAGGCCTCCGCCGGCACCCGCTCGCGGAAGAGCTGCTCCAGCTGGTCGATCACGGCCGCAATCGACAGGCCATCGGTAACCAGTTCCACCGCATCGGCGGCCTGGATTAGGGGGGCCACGGCGCGGCTGGAATCGAGGTGGTCGCGCTCGGCGATCTGGGCTTCGAGCTCGCCCAGCTCAGGCACGGCAAAGCCCCGCTGGGCCAGGTCCTGGGCCCGGCGGCGGGCCCGCTCAGCCACCGTGGCCGTGAGGAACACCTTGAGCTCCGCATCGGGGAACACGGCGGTGCCGATGTCGCGGCCTTCGGCCACCAGGCCACCCCGGGCCCCCATGGCCTGCTGCTGGCGGGTGAGGGCCGCGCGCACGCAGCCATGGGCCGCCACCACCGACACCTGGCCAGTGACCTCCGGGCTACGGATCGCCTCGGTCACGTCCTGGCCGTTGATCGATACCCGCTGGGCCCCCTCGGCGCTGGTGCTGAGCTGGAGATCAAGCTCCAGCAGCAGGCCAGCCACGGCGTTGGCATCGGCTGGATCAACGCCGGCCGAGGCCACCAACCAGGTGACGGCCCGGTACATGGCGCCGGTGTCGAGGTAAATCAGGCCGAGGCGGGCGGCAAAGGCCTTGGTCACGGTGCTTTTGCCGGCCCCGGCGGGGCCATCGATGGCAACGATCGGCGGGCGGCGCATCAGAAACACATGGTCAATTAGGCGGGTGGTGCCGCAGAAGGCCGCCGCCGCCAGGAGCAGGGGGCTGGTCTGCAGCGTGTCAGCTGGCCGCAGGCTACGGGGCTCCACCGCCTCCACATAGTCCACCACCAGCCCGGCCTGGAGCAGGCCGCTGCGCACCGCCTCGGTGAGGGAGCCCACCGAGGGACCGCCTTCGAGGTCGCTGGACCCGGCCTGGGCCTGCTGGGCCGCCGCCGCCAGGCTGCGGGGCAGGGCCAGGGCCTGCTGCTGCTGGCCTGGGCTCAAATAGCTGTTACGGGAGCTCAGGGCCAGGCCATCGGCCTGGCGCAGGGTGGGGCCGCTGCGCACCACCAGGGGCAAGCCCAGGTCGGCCACCAGGCGCCGCAGGATCACCAGCTGCTGCCAGTCCTTTTCCCCCAGCCAAAGCACATCGGGCCGCACCAGGGCCAGGAGCCGGGCCACCACCGTGGCCACCCCGGCGAAATGGCCCGGCCGGCTGCGGCCACACAGCCCCGCCACCAGGGAGTCGGGCGGCTGGAGCCGGGTGAGCTCCGCCGGGCCGCCCGGATAGATCTCGGCCGCGCTGGGGGCGAACAGGGCATCGGCGCCCGCGGCCGCAGCCAGCTGGGCGTCGGCCTCCAGGTCGCGGGGATAGCGATCCCAGTCCTCGGCTGGGCCGAACTGGAGCGGGTTGACGAAGACACTGAGCAGCACCTGACCGCCGCTAGCGGCGCGGGCCTGGTCCGCTAGGGCCAACAGGGACTGGTGGCCCTGATGCAGCCCTCCCATGGTCGGCACGAACTGAAGCTGGCCAGTCGGACGCTCCCAGCCCTGGCGCCATTGGCGCAGCTCGGCGCAGGTTTGAAGCAGACGCAAGGCAACCCCCGGAACTCCCCCATTGAAAAGCCCACCCGTCAAAGACGGATGGGCAAGGGGGTTAGCCAGGGGATCGGAGCGACCCGGGCTCAGCGCAGAACTTCGAGGCGCACTGAAGCGACTCCACTGGCGACCAGACCGAGATGGCTGGCGGCCCCGGGGCCGATATCAATCACGCGGTGGCCCACGAAGGGACCCCGATCGTTGATCCGCACCACGGTGCTGCGGCCGTTCCAGAGGTTGGTGACCCGCACCTTGGTGCCGAAGGGCAGGCTGCGGTGGGCTGCGGTGAAGTCACCGCGACGAAGCACGTCCCCGTTGGCGGTGCGACCGCCGTAGAAACCGGGGCCGTACCAGCTGGCTTGACCCGTGGTGACACTGCGGACCCGGGGGTTGGAAGGGGAGGCGATCGGCTGGCTGGGAACCAGGGGATTGCCAGGTTGCTGGTCCTGGACCTGGATGGGCTGCACCTCGCGGATAGCGAGATCACTGGATTCCGGCTCGTAGGCCCTGGAGGCCTCGGCAGGATCAGCCAGCAAAGAAGGCTGCTGGCTGGAGAGGGCATCGGCGGTCTGAACTGCCCGGCTGGAACCAGCCAGGGCAGGTGAGACGACGCTGCTACCGGAAATCAGGAGGGCAATGCCACTCAGGAAGATGGATCGGCGCATAACAGGCGAAACTCACCGCTCAAAAGAGATAGCCACCAATGGAGTTGTGACCGATCTGAGTTGTGTTCAGGACAGCTTTTGGATAAAGAAGCTGTGATGAACTGACGGCGAAGTTCCTATCGGGAATTGACGACCCGGCAAAGTTAACCCGAATTGCCTGGAGGTTTTGGTCACATTTGCGGCATAAAGATTGATCAGCATTCACTATCTAAAGCCGGATCCAAGGCCCTAGCTGCGATCTGGTCACCGCGTCAACAGGCAAAGGATCAGCAAGTCCGATCACGCCCATAAGCCAAGCTGATCGTAAAGGGGGCCAATCGGCCAACCGTCCACCACCTGGGCGCCCATGGGGCCGATCCGGACCCCCAAGGGTGCGGCACGCCGTTGCAGGATCGTGCCAACAGCAGCTCTGAAATGGACTACCGCACAGCCGGCGTGGACGTGGTGGCGGGACGGGCCTTTGTCGAACGCATCCGCTCCAGCGTTGAGTCCACCCGCCGGCCAGAGGTTCTCGGCGGCCTGGGCGGCTTCGGCGGCCTCTGCCGGCTACCGGCGGGCCTGAGCAAGCCCCTGCTGGTGGCGGGCACCGATGGGGTGGGCACCAAGCTCGAACTGGCCCAGGCCCATGGCGGCCACCACGGCGTCGGCATCGACCTGGTGGCCATGTGCGTCAACGACGTGATCACCAGCGGGGCCCAGCCCCTCTTTTTTCTCGACTACCTGGCCACCGGCAAGCTCAGCCCGGAGGCGATGGCGGCCGTGGTGGAGGGAATCGCCGATGGCTGCCGCCAGAGTGGCTGCGCCCTGCTGGGCGGCGAAACCGCCGAAATGCCCGGCTTCTATGGCCCCGGTCGCTACGACCTGGCCGGCTTCTGTGTGGCGGTGGTGGAGGAAGACGCCCTGATTGATGGCCGCGCTGTGGTGGCAGGAGATCAGATCGTTGCCGTAGCCAGCAGCGGCGTACACAGCAATGGCTTCAGCCTGGTGCGCAAAATCCTGGAGGCCCACCAAATCGACGGGGCCAGCAAGCTCAGCCCCGGGGGGCCGGCGGCGATCGAGAGCCTGCTCACCCCCACCCGCCTCTATGGCTCCCTGGTGCAGGCCCTGCTGGGCGCTGCCATCCCCCTGCATGGCATGGCCCACATCACCGGAGGGGGGCTGCCCGAAAACCTGCCCCGCTGCCTGCCAGCCGGACTCCAGGCCCGCATCGATCCGGCCAGCTGGGAGCGGCCGCAGCTGTTCCGCTGGTTACAAGAGAAAGGAGAGGTGCCCGAAGCCGACCTCTGGCACACCTTCAACCTGGGCGTCGGCTACTGCCTGGTGCTGCCCGAGGCGGCCGTGGCGCAGGCACTCCAGGTCTGCGCCGATCAGGGGCACCAGGCCTGGCGGCTCGGCGAAGTGGAGCCCGGAGCGGCGGACGGAGCCGCAGGCTTGTTAGGCCTGCCGATTTAGGGGCAGCTAGCAACCCTCAAAAACCGCCCAGGGCAGCCCCCCGGCAGCCCCCTCCTATGGCAGGGGGGTTTTGGCAATGGATTGGTTAAGGTTCTCGGTTAATGCGGCAGATCCCAACCGGATTTGCAGTCAGTTGTCCGCAAGACAATCCCCATAGAGGTTCGAAATGCTTAATAGACCGATCACTAGGCCCCTGGCCCCCGGCCCATCCGAAGGGGTCAATCGCTTAACCCGGCGCCGTAGCTCCGCTGGTCCGATCCCGCCCAACCGCCCCTTGAGCCCCCGCGATCCCCAACAACCCATGCGCGGCGGTGCGCGGGCCACCTTCCTAGCCCTGCGGGACCACGGCAAGGTCTTTGTGGCCGACCTGCCCCGCCTCTCCGATGGCCAGCTCTGCAACGTGGTGCGCGAAGCCCGTGAGGTGCTGGAAAGCCTGAACCGCCGCATCGAAGAACTTCAACAACAGATCAACCTCTCCCAGCTCGAGCAGGAAACGATCATCCGCGCCTCGACCAAACGGGATGTGACCGAGCGCTTTATCCGGGCGGTGGACGACGAGCAGGAGCAGCGCCGCTCCAATCCGGCGCTCAAGGCCGCCGCTGGCGAATCCCTGAGCCGCACCTTCCTGGAGCTGGCCCGTCACCGCTTATCGGGGGCCACCTTTGATTCCCTGCTGCAGGAAGCGGTGTGCATCTTGGAACTGGAGACTGGCCTCAAGCTGGACCCCGACGCCGCCACCGCCCCCGCTAGCTCAGCAGCCCTTGATGGCGACCCGGATCCGGCTCGCGCCGATTTGGCTGGTTCAGGGCAGGCCCTGGGGGAACGGTTAAACGGAGAGGGTCAATCCCAACTAGGCCTGGACGCCGGGCCGACCCTGGCCGCAAGGCCACTGGCACCCCGCAATCTCAATGTGGTGCGCCATGCCCCCAGTGCGGAGAACGAGCGCCAACCCCTGCCCGTGGTGTTGAGCCCGGATCCCTCCACGGCCCTGGCCAGACCCAGTCAGCCGTAAGCCTGGGCCGCCCAGGCGGACTAACCCGAGCAAGCAGCCGGGTCGTGGTCGCTGCAACAGCCCATTTCAACGGCTCTGGAAGGGGTTCATCGGCATGCGGGGGCCGGTCAGCACGAGCTGATCAAGCCGCTGGCGTTCCGCCAGGCTCAGCTGCCAACGGCACGCCGCCGCCACCGCGTCCACCTGGTCGGGCCGGCGCAAACCGGGAATCGGCATGGCCCCATGGGCCCGGCACCAATTCAGGGCCACCGCCGCCAGGTCGCTGCCATGGCCAGCGGCAATACCAGCCATGGTGTCGAGCAGGGGCCCCAGACCCGGTTTGAGCCGCCGAAACAGGCTGCCCCGAGGGCCCTTAGGCGCGGCAGCGTCCTGGCCGGGCGCCCGGGCCAGCAGACCCAGGGCCAGGGGGCTATAGGCAATCAATGGAATGCCCAGCTCCTGGCAAACCTGGGCTACACCGCCGGGAGCCACGGCCTCAGGAGCCAGCAACGACAGCTGCACCTGCAGGCTGGCCACGGCCACCCCCTGGTCTGCCAGTTGGGCCACCACCTGGCGCAGACGGATCGGCCCGAAGTTGGAGAGGCCCAGGCTGGCCACCTGGCCGCTACGCACCAGATCGGCCAGGCCCCGCAGCAGGGGTGGCTCCTGCCAGGGGGCATAGCGGGCGGTGCTCCAATGCAACTGCACCCGATCGAGCTTGCCCTGGAGGCGCTGCCTAGACGCCCTGAAGGCGCGATCAAAGCCGCGCCGGCCGAGGCGCCAGGGGAACGGTGCCAGCTTGGTGGCGATGCAACAGCGGGACCGTTGGGCCGGCGGCAAGGCAGCGACGAACTGGCCCAGCAACTGCTCGCTACGGCCGTTCCAGCGGCCGGTGCCGTAGGAATCGGCGGTGTCGAAAAAACAGAGATCCAGGTCGAGGCAGCGCTGGAACGTGGCCGCCAACTGGTGATCGAAGGCGGGGTCATAGCCCCAAAGGAACTGGTTACCCCAGGCCCAGGTGCCGACGCCGATGGACGGCAGGGAAGCCGGCTCACTTGCCATGATTAGTCCTTCCATGGCCCCAGTTTCGGTGCATTCTCAGCTGCCTGGTCCAGGCCAGCCCCCAGGCCCAGGTCCGGGAGGGGCAACCGCTCCGGCGCAGACCTCGCTACCAGGCCCCCGGGATCGCGTGCTCTGCCAACACTGCGGCCGCACGGCCAGCAATGGAGTCAGCTGCGAGGGGATCTGCGTAGCAGATTCGGGCTATTGAGCCCCACGGGAGCGGACGCCACCCTCTGGGCCCGGCTGGGTCTCGGTATCGCCAGCCTGGCCCTGCTCACCAGCCCCCCCCAGGCCCTTGCCCGGCCCTCCGCCAGCACGGCCAACGGCCAGGGGCAGGCGGCCACTAACCAGGTGCCTGCGGGCCGGGAAGGGGGCTTCGGCTCCTGGCAGAGCGGCACCCGCAGCTGCAGCCGCAACCTGGCCGGATCACCCCCAAGCCATTGCCAGCAGGTGCAACTGGAGCAACAGCTCGAGGGCCTGCTCACGGTGCGCTTCATCGCCCCTGGCGCCCAGAAAGACAGCCTCAACCAGCTGATCCTGGTGGGGCTGCTTCAGCCCAATAGCCCGCCCCTGGTTTGCCAGCAGGGTCAGTGCCAGCTGGCCGGCCCGCTCAGCACGGTGGTGAGCACGGTGAGCGAGCGCAGCTTCGATGGCCGGGGCCTGGCCCAGGGCCTGCCCAAGGCCTGGCTCGCCAGCGGCAGCTGCCGGGTCGAAGGCCGGAGCGTGCGCTGCGAGGCAGCCGCTGCCGACGGCCAACGGTGGCAGGCGACTGCCAGCTTTTAACTTTGCCCCACTTGGCCCTCTAGGGCCCCCGGTTTCAGGAAAGAGGTTGCCTTTGCGTTGTACAACCGGGGGCTTGAGACCATGGCAATGCGTCGCTGCGGCAATCCAGCGGCGGGCCTGGGATGGCGCCGCACACGAGGACCATGGCATTGCAGCCGATGGTGAATAGGGCTTGTCTCAGCGAGCGGATCAGCAAGCGCCGCAGGCAGCCGTTGGCTTTCCCCGTCGTCAACGAAGGTCGTCTACGAACGAGCCCGTTTATGCCATTCACGACGCTAGTCATGATCGATACGTTGCTGACATCAAGCGGCGGCTATCTGGATCAATCGGCCGGATGATGCCCCAGTTGAACCGCGGAAGCCACCGTTGATTAAGACTGCCAGATGGGCAGCCAAGAAATGGCAACTTGCTGAAAGTCAGCGGCGCTGGGTGACGCTTAAATCGCCTGCCTGACTCCACCTAGGCTGGTTATTTCACTTAGCACAGTCCAAGCCAACCAAAGCCACTTAGATCCTAACGCGACTTGACTTGCTTGCCGAATGCACTTAGGATCGAAGTGTATGCATTTTTAACTGTGATCAATCAAAAGCATAATCCTCCCCATCATTTAAGATTCCTGGCCGAACATATTCATTTATCGGCAGTTTTCGGAGGAGACTGGTTCGCGAAGGGAGCAGAGCGTTTTGCCAGATTTTTTGGGACACCATTCTTCCTGATTACACAGACAATCATCGTCATCGTCTGGATTCAATACAATGCAAGCAATCCTTCTGGATTTGATAAATATCCGTTTATTTTGTTAAATCTCACATTTAGCCTGCAGGCTGCATACGCCGCTCCACTAATATTGCTCGCCCAGACCAGGCAGGCAGACAGAGACAAAGCACATTCGGAAGCAGATGCCTTGCACAGGGAGGAAATTGCCTATCAAATGCAAAAAGAGCAGAGCCTTGCATTGGATCAGTCAAAGCAATTACTTCGACTCTTAGAGGACAACAATAAATTGACGGCAACCATACGGCAATTAAGCGAAAGGATTGAATTGCTTACCGTAGAAATTCACGGCAAAATCACATCCGCATAGCTTAAATCTGCAAGCCATTTATGCCCAAAGATATTGTAAATCCCATTACACTTCTGCAGTTGCTGAGCATATCATGACATTCTTAACCGCAAAATAAATACGCTTGCTTAGCGCAAATATCACGCCTTGCATTTAGCAGACTCGCAGAATCTTGCCAATGCTTTAAAAGTTAATGGCAAAACATAATCCCAGTCACCATCAATATTTTACCTGCCAAGATCTGTTGATTTTGTTGCGTACAGGGTGGGTATTCCACGCCACCATCCATTAGATTAATCTTGAATCAGTTAAAGATCGAAGGCCATACTTGACTGAATTGCCTTAGTGGAACTTTTTTGAATTATATTAAGCCTATTTGCAAAAATGCGCGATATGATGATGGCGCTAAATACAAAGAATATGGTCTCTCCGGCTCGGAGTTTCCCCTGCCCTGGTAGCATCTCAAGCGTCTTGCCGCTGGTCAGTGGATTACTGCCCTACTCCACTACTCGATGCCCTGGATCACTTCCTGCATCAGGTTGATGGGGATCTTGAGTTTGAGCAGGGGTTTTATAACGCTGCTACACCAGGGGAGATGGTTGATCTGGCAGTGAATAGGGGAATCCTAATTGAAGCGGATGATTTCCGTGCCTTGCTAAGAAGCGGTAGCACCGAATTTTGGTTGGTTAGGGGTGGCGCAAATAACAATCCAATCGCCCATCTACAAAAGGTATTCTCTATCGAATGCAAATGTGACCAATTAGTCAAGCAGAAGGATCAATAGTCGTCGCCATATTTAACGGAGGAATCAGCATTCATTAACTCAACAGTGGTCTGGTAACCCTGCGAAACTGTTAGATCGTGCTGAGCACCAATATCCCTTAAGGCAGCCACGTCAAATTCAGGAGCCGTGATCCAACTGAACCCCTTGCCGAAAGTGTTGTCGGGATTCACCACGTACCAGTGACAAGCGGTGTCAGGAACAGAAACAGAGCATTTGGTCCAGTCGTTGTCCCATTGGGGCACCTGAACGAAGGAGAGCACGGCAAGCAGGACAGTAAGAAAACCCTTGATCACTGGATCGTTGCGATTTCTAACAGCATAGCTGATTTTGGCGTTTCTTGCGCCATTTCCCTTGAAATGGATGCTCCAGGAGCCGGCCGATGGAGGTCCGATCCCCAATTCGGCGATCGGGTGCTCCCTTGGCTCGGGCCGAGCTAAGGCTTCAATACTTGTTGAATTGCCGAAGCCATCCCCATGATCTCATCACTCAATCTGATGCCAAATGGCTTAGGTGCATCAGGATGCTCGAGTGCCATTTCTGCTGGGACTGCTGGTTAGCTGAGTTTTACAGGGAATCCCGCTGAGGCGCAGGAGAAGGCAACCTCGGCAACAGAAAACCACATCGCTATCGCCTAAGCAAATTTACCTGAGATCAACCAAATTCATGATTTCATTAAAGATATCGCGTGACCTGCCAATCAACACTATCTTTGTCTTGCGATAAATGAATGATACTTTCTAGATCTTGATCGTCCCGCCATTTCATTTCAGCATTAACGCCCATATTCCCAGATGCAATATTGTTGCTTTGTCTTAAGTGGATTGCGGCAAATTCCAATATTTTAAATGCCTGTGGCAACCCAGCGGCCCATCGGTGGTGTTTACTTTCATAGCTTATCTCTACTCCAAGGATCTCGGCAGCAGCTTCCAATGCGGATGGATCATTGATTAATTCTTCCTTGCCTAAACCGTCGTCGCCGCGAATAGCTGCATAGAAGTATATACTTCCGCTGATCAAGGGCGCTTTCACTATACTTTTACTGTCTATCTTGGCAAGTAGCTTGTTGTTGTCTGCAGTTGCTTTTTCACTGAAGTGGATGCCAAATTGCTGAGGGTCCGCAGGATAAGTGCCTGTCATTTTTGCTGAGTGGGGTTTGGATGAAGTGTGGCAGGGGGATTCCGCCGACAGCCGCAGGCGTGATGGCTCGCATTGGGGAACCACAAAATTCACACTCAAAGGCT
>Ga0310326_10007_pt1 | contig 29763 bp, 23 predicted proteins | sample LakSupSRFTotalD5_FD_195540 | JGI IMG/M metagenome (GOLD analysis project Ga0310326, IMG submission 195540) | Enriched freshwater cyanobacterial communities from Lake Superior, Ontario, Canada - SU02.SRF.Total.D5 (v2) (version 2) | ecosystem: Environmental > Aquatic > Freshwater > Lake | place...
CCTCCCCCCTGCCCCATCCGTCGCACCTGCGTATCAAGCCCCTGGGGCGCAGGCGTTTTGCCCTGGTTTCCCTGCTGCTGGCCTGGCCCCTGCTGGCGCCCGGTTGCCGCGCCGCCGACGGGCTCGCCTGGCCCGTGCCGCCGCCGCCTGCGGTCCGCAGCGACCAACCCTTGCTCTGGGTCGGGCTGGCGGCCCACCTGGGCAGCAAGCCCTCGGCGGCCCCGCTCCTGCTGGAGAGCGTCAAGGGGCCCTTGGAATTGGTGGATGCCAAGGGCCAGCGGCTGCTGGAACCCAGCCTGAAACTGGTCTGGCGCAGCGAGCCCCTAGCCAGTCCCCTGCGGATCAGCCGCACGGTGCTGGGTCCCTTTCCCAGCTATGAGGCCGCCAGTTTGGCGGCCGACCGTTGGCGCCAGCAGGGGGTGGCGGTGGTGATCGCCCATCCCGCCGATTGGGAGGTGTGGGCGCCGCCGCGTACGGCGGCCCCGGCGGGCCTGAAGGCCAGCCAGCTGAGCTTGCGCCTAGTGCGGCGCACCGCCCTGGCGGTCCAGGGGCCGAAGGGAACCGTGGCCCTGCAGGGGCCGATCAGCCTGAGGGCACCGGCGGGATTGCGTTGGGACGGGGGTGTGTTTAAGGGCCCCTTCCGGCTCCAGGGCGATGCCTACGGCAGCTGGACGTTGGTTGAAGTGGTGCCCCTGGAGCGCTACTTGTTGGGGGTTGTGCCGCATGAAATTGGCGCCGGTGCCCCTGGGGCGGCCCTCTCGGCCCAAGCGATCCTGGCCCGCACCTGGGCCCTGCGCAATCGCCAGCGCTTCATCGCCGATGGTTACCACCTCTGCGCCGATACCCAGTGCCAGGTCTATGGCGATCCGGGCCAGGCCAGCTCCGAGCTGCGCCGGGCCGTGGCCGCCACCAACCGCCAGCTGCTCACGTGGCGCGATCAGCCGATCCATGCGGTGTATCACGCCAGCAATGGCGGCGTATCGGCAGGATTTGAGGAGGCCTGGGGAGGGGTGCCCTTGCCCTACCTCCAGGCCTTTGCCGACGGTCCCGCCCCCTTTCGCCAGGCCTTTGCCCTGCCCTTGACCAAGCAGAAGCTGCAGGCCTTGCTGCGCCAGGGCGAGGCGGGCTATGGCGCTGACCACCCGCGCTACCGCTGGCAGCGCCAGCTCAGCGCCGCCCAGGTCGGGCAGGCTTTGGGGTCCGCCGGCACGGCCCTGGGGGCCGTGCGGCGCCTGGTGGTGCTGGAGCGGGGTGCCAGCGGCCGGGTCCTGGCCTTGAGCATCCAGGGCACCAAGGGATCATTGGTGTTGCGCCGGGATGCCATTCGCCGGGCCCTGCGCCAGCTGCCCAGCACCCTGTTTGTGGTGCAGCCGGCCGGTGCAGGCCTCTGGACTGTGCTGGGCGGAGGCTTCGGCCATGGCGCCGGCCTCTCCCAAGCCGGTGCCATCGACCTGGCCCGGCGCGGCTGGAGCGTGGCCCGGATTCTTGAGCACTATTACCCCGGCACAGCCTTGGTGCCGATCGAAGCGCTCAAGCAGGGCCTTTAGGATGCCGCAACGGTTGGTGGACCTATGGACGCGGGCGGCATAGCCACAGGACGCCGCCGCGTGAAGGCCGCCCTGTTCATTTTCAGTTGCGGACTCGGCGGCAGCTTGCCCCATGGTTTGGGGGTTTGGTCGCCGCTTCCTGCCGTGGTGGTGGCCATCGCCCTGGGAGCTTATGGGTTTAAGGCGGTCTTCCTGACCCCGTCCAGGGTTTTGCTCGACGGGGCCAAGCCTGGCGAGGGGGCCCCCTTGCCAACCGATCTGCCGGCGGTCGACCTGGTGGTGGCGGCCCGGGATGAGGAGGCGGTCATCGGCCGCTTGGTTGAGCGGCTGAGCCAGCTCGATTACCCCCAGGAATTGCTGCGCTTTTGGGTGGTGGACGACGGCAGCGAGGACGGCACCGCAGCCGTGCTTGCCGAGCAGCAGCGCCTCCATCCCCAGCTCCAGGTGGTGCGCCGGCCCCGCAACGCCGGTGGTGGTAAGTCGGGCGCCCTCAATACGGTGTTGCCCCAGCTAAACGGCCGCTGGCTGATGGTTCTTGATGCCGATGCGGACCTGCAGAGCGATGTGCTCAGGCGGCTGTTGCCCGTTGCCGAGGCCGGCGGCTGGGCGGCGGTGCAGTTGCGCAAGGCGGTGGTCAATGCCGGGCACAACCTGGTGACCCGCTGTCAGGCCATGGAGATGGCCCTCGATGCGGTAATCCAGGAGGGACGGCTGCAGAGCGGCGGAGTGGTCGAGTTGCGCGGCAACGGCCAGCTGTTGCGCCGCGAGGTGGTGCTCGCCTGCGATGGGTTCAATGAGGCCACGGTCACCGATGACCTGGATCTCAGTTTTCGCCTGCTGCTCGAAGGCCAGCCCGTGGGCCTGCTCTGGAATCCACCGGTTCAGGAGGAGGCGGTGACGACGCTTGCGGCCCTATGGCGCCAGCGGCAGCGTTGGGCAGAAGGGGGTCTGCAGCGCTTCTTTGACTACTGGCCCCGGCTTTGGTCTGGGGCCCTGCCCGTCGAAAAACGGCTCGATTTGGCGGTGTTTTTCCTCCTGCAATATGGGCTGCCGGTGATGGCCTCCGCCGACTTGCTGGCTTCGTTGTTGAGCCGCACGGCCCCAGCCTTGTGGCCCCTGTCCGTGCTGGCCTTGGGTCTCTCCGGCGGAGCGATTCTCAAAGGGTGCCGCCGCTCCAGCGAAGGCCCGGCCCTGCCGACCATGGACCTGGCCAACCTGGCCCTGGGCATTTTCTATCTCTGCCATTGGTTCGTGGTGATCCCCTACACCACCCTGCGCATGGCCCTGTTGCCCAAGACCCTGGTCTGGGCCAAGACCTCGCATGGGGGTGGGGCTGCCAGCGTCGAACCGGCCCTGGTGGATCCGACGCCGTAGGTCCGACGCGGGGCTTGGACAACCCGGCCATGGCCAGGCCAGGGCGGATGGTGGCCGTAGCGGTGCTCCAAACGGGCCCCGTTCAGGCCATGTCGTCGCTGAAGTCTGAGATCACTTCGCCGTTGAAGAAATCGGCCAGGCGCTTGGCCTTTTCATCGATGCTGCCGGGCAGGGCCCGCTGGGCTGAGAGCTCCACGGGAGTCGGCGCCGCTGAGGGTGGCGCGGCAGTGGCGATGACTGCAGGCGTCGGCGCAGGGGCTGGTGTCACCACCGCCACCGCTGCCGTCAAGGCCACCGCGATCGGAGTCGCTATCTGGCCTGGGGAATGGGGTTCGCTCTGGGGTCTGGGGGCTGGCGGCGGCACGGCCTTGGCTGGGGTTGCCGTGCTCTGGTGGCCTTCGGCGCCTTCGAGGATCACTTGGCGCGGGCCGCCGAGGGCTGCCTGCATGGCCCGCTCCAGCAGGGGCAGGCGCCCTTGCACCATCGCCATCCAGTTGCCGGCCACCCGCACCACGGCCCGTTGGCCGTCCAGCCGCACCAAGGTGGCCTGCTGGGAGAGCAACATCCGGGTGGAGGGCAGCTCCAGGCCGGTGAGGATTTGTTGCCAGAGCTCCGGCAGGTTGGCGCCCGCCGTTGGTCCGCCTTGGGCGGCTGGAGCCGGTTCCGGGCTCGTCGTCGGGGCTGGATCAGGGGCTTTTGCTTGGCCGCGGGCCTGGGGGCTGACAGGAGCGCTCCCCATCGGCGCAGCTTGGACTGCAGCCGTGCTTTGGCCTGGGGGCGCGCTGACCCCGGTCGGTTGGGCCAACAGGCCCAGCACCAGCACCTCCAGCCAGAGGCGCGGCTGGACGCTATGGCGCAACTGCTGTTCGCTGCCCTTGAGCTGGCTCTGCCATTGCAGCAACTTGGCCGTGCCCAACTGCTGGGCGAGCTCGGGCAGTTGGGGGCGGAATTGGGGCGAAAAGCTGGTCAGTTCCAGCCGGTCTGGGGCAACCGCCGCCAGCACCAAGTCCCGCAGCAGGCTGGTCAGGCCCTGCAACACCGCCGAGGGTTCGCGGCCCCGGTCGAGCAGCTCCCGGCAAGCCTCCACCACCCCCAGGGGTTCAAAGCGGGCTAGGGCCGTGGCCAGGGCCAGGAGCTCCTGTTCTGGCACCGCCCCCACCAGCTCCCACACGGCCATCGGCTCGATCGGTGCCGGCAGCAGGCTCAGTTGGTCGAGCAGGCTCTCGGCATCGCGCAGGCCGCCCTGGGCCCGTTGGGCCACCACATGCAGGGCTTCGGCAGTAATGCCGATTTGCTCTTCCGTAGCGATGTAGCGCAGGTGGCCTTCGAGGGCCTCCAAGGGGATGCGGCGGAAATCGAACCGCTGGCAGCGGCTCAGGATCGTTGGCAGCACCCGCTGGGGATCGGTGGTGGCGAGCACGAACACCACCCGCGGGGGCGGCTCCTCCAGGGTTTTGAGCAGGGCGTTGAAGGCGGCCGTCGAGAGCATGTGGCACTCGTCGATCACATACACCTTCCAGCGGGCCTGCACCGGCGCAAAGCGGGAGCGCTCGATCAGTTCGCGGATGTTGTCCACCCCGGTGTTCGAGGCGGCATCGATCTCGATCACGTCGAGGGCGTTGCCGGCGGCGATGCTGGTGCAGAGGGCGCAAATGCCGCAGGGATCTGGGGTGGGGCCGTCGCCACTGATGCAGTTGAGCGAGCGGGCCAGGATGCGGGCGCTGGAGGTTTTGCCCGTGCCCCGGGGCCCACTGAACAGGTAGGCCGGCGCGATCCGGTTCTGGCGCAGGGCGTTGCCCAGGGTGGCGGCGATCGCCTCCTGGCCCACCAGCTGGTCGAAGGTTTGGGGCCGGTACTTGTGGTGCAGCGGCTGGTAGGCCTGGCTCATGGGTCGCTGCGTCCGCACTCCGTCCCCGCGAACGGTCGGACCCTGAGGCTAAACCTCATGGCCCTTGACCAGCTGGTCAAGCCGCTGTTGCAACTCCTCCACCTCGCTGAGTTTGTCCTCCAGGCGCTGGGCCGCCAGCCGCAGTCCTTCGAAGCCCTGGGCGCCGGTCCCGGACCTGGTGGGGCTGCCCTGGCCCCAACGGGATTCCGCCTTGGTGAGTTCCTGCTCCAGGGCCTGTTGCAGCCTGAGGCGCAGGCCTTCGAGCTGCTCCAGGCTGCGCAGCGCCAGCTCCCGGCCCTGCCCAATCGGCAGGCCATCGAGCCGCAGGTCCTGGCGTAGCAGCAGCCGAACCCCGGCCAGCAGGGCGGCCGGCACCATTTGGCCCAGGGCTAGGGCGCCGAGACTGCCGGTCTGTAGCCAGCCCTCCACCTGGGCGCTGCGGTGACGGCCGGTTTTGCACCAATGGGCGAAGTGCTCGCAGTTGTTGAAGATCAGGTTGTAGCGCTGCTCGCCCAGGCGGCCCAGGGCCCGGTGCACGCTCACCCCGGGCGGCGAGCAGCTGCCGGGGGGGTAAGGGACCGTGGACACTGGCTGACCGAGGCTGAAGTCCTGCAGGGGGCTGCGCAGGATTTGTCGACCCTCCAGGTAGTGGGCGACCGTGCCATCGCCTAGGTCGATGCCGTGGTGCACGAAGAGGCCGTGCTGGCGGGGCACCTTGAGATGGTCGGCGCTGGCCAAGGCAGGAGGACCGATCAGGGAACCGGAAAGGGACGGGGAATCCGGTGGAAGCTTCAGGCTGACTCGCGCTTGTTCCGGTCGGCCTTGCTGCTGGGGATCTCCAGCACCTTGGCCTTGCTGCGCTGCTCCACCATCTCTTGGGTGATTGTGAAACTCTTGACCTCCGTGCTGGAGGGCAGGTCGTACATCACATCGAGCATCAGCTCTTCGATGATGCCGCGCAGGGCGCGGGCACCGGTCTTGCGGCGGTGGGCCTCGGCGGCGATCGCCTGCACGGCCCCCGGTTCGAATTCGAGGCGCACGTTATCCATGCTCAGCAGGGTCTGGAACTGCTTGACCAGGGCGTCGCGGGGGGTGGTGAGAATCGATTCGAGGGCTTGGCTGTCCAGGGGTTCGAGCATGGCGCTCACCGGCAGGCGGCCAATGAATTCCGGAATCAGGCCGTAGCGCACGAGGTCGTCGGACTCCAAGTGGCGCAACACCTGGCTGGTCTGGAGGTCCTTGTGTTGGCGGCTACGGCCATCGGCCGGCAGGAAACCGATCGAATTGCGTCCTAGGCGCCGCTGCACCAGATCGTCCAGCCCCACAAAGGCGCCACCGCAGATGAACAGAATCTGGCTGGTATCGATTTGGATGCAGTCCTGGTAGGGATGCTTGCGGCCCCCCTGGGGCGGCACGTTGGCCAGGGTGCCTTCCAGCAGCTTCAGCAGGGCCTGTTGCACCCCTTCTCCGGAGACATCGCGGGTGATCGAAGGATTTTCACTTTTGCGGGCGATCTTATCGATCTCATCGATATAGATAATGCCGCGCTGGGCCTGCTCCACATCCATGTCGGACTTCTGCAGTAGCCGCAGCAGGATATTTTCCACGTCTTCGCCGACGTAGCCCGCCTCGGTCAAGGTGGTGGCATCGGCCACGGCAAAGGGCACATCAAGCATCTCGGCCAGGGTCTGGGCGAGCAGGGTCTTGCCGCAGCCTGTGGGACCGATCAGCAGAATGTTCGACTTTTGGAGGCGGGTGGCGGTTTGATCCGTTTCTCCCTGGCCATCGCCTTGCCAGGCCAGCCGTTTGTAGTGGTTGTACACCGCCACCGCTAGCACTTTTTTGGCCTGCTCCTGGCCCACCACCTGCTGGTCGAGGAAGGCCTTGATTTGGTGGGGCTTGGGCACTTCGGCCAGGACCGGGGCCGGTTTGGACGTCTTTTTGCTGGGGGCTTTGCTCTTGGTTTCGGGGGCGCTGCGGGCGGCCACCTGGCTTTCGGTCAGCTCCTCATCGAGAATCTCGTTGCAGAGATCGATGCATTCGTCGCAGATGTATACGCCAGGGCCGGCAATCAACTTGCGCACCTGCTCCTGGGACTTGCCGCAGAACGAGCACTTCAGGTGGGCGTCGAACTTGGCCATCGAGGGAAGGGTCTAAGGGGTAGGTCCAGGGCAAGGGGGGTGGAGCTCTGATGCGGAGGCAGGAGCTGGCTGATTAGGCGGGATTCACCTCGGTCACGACCCGGTCGATCAGGCCGTAGGTCACGGCTTCGGCAGGCGAGAGGAAGTAATCCCGGTCCGTATCTTCGGCGATTTTCTCGAGGGGTTGGCCCGTGTGTTCGGCCATTAGGCCATTAAGAGTGTCCTTGAGGAAGAGGATTTCCTTGGCCTGGATCTCGATGTCCACGGCCTGGCCCTGGGCGCCGCCGAGGGGTTGGTGAATCATGATCCGGGCGTTGGGCAGGGCCAGGCGTTTGCCCTTGGTGCCACCAGTTAGCAAAAAGGCGCCCATGCTGGCGGCCAGGCCATAGCAGATGGTGACGATGTCCGGGGTCACCTGCTGCATCGTGTCGTAGATGGCCAGGCCCGCGGTCACCGAGCCGCCGGGGGAATTCACATAGATCTGAATGTCCTTTTCGGGGTCTTCGGCCTCGAGGAACAGCAGCTGGGCCACCACGGCATCAGCCACGGCGTCATCGATGCCCGTGCCCAGGAAAATGATCCGCTCGCGTAGCAGGCGCGAATAGATGTCAAAGGCCCGGTCGCCCCGGCCAGACTGCTCCACCACTGTGGGCAGGATCCCAGGGGCGGCCTGGGGTCTGGGTGCGATCGCCTCGGGGCGATCGCCCTGCCATTGGTTCAAGACCGGATGGTGGCGCAGGGCGTGGAGTTGGGCGTCGATCACGCGGCCGTCGGGCTTAGGGCAGTGGGGTCAATCTATGGCGCTCAAGCGGGCTCGGCGGCGTCGGTCCCGCCAGCGATGGCCCCATCCTCCCCAGCCAGGTCCTCGGCGGTCTTGGCGGTGATGGTGCTGTGGCTTTCCAGCCAGTCGAGCAGCTTCTGGCGCATTAGGTCTTCCTGCACGGCCTGGCGCAGGCGGGCTGGATCGATGGTGCCGCTCTCGCTGAGGTTGCGGGAGAGCTCCTTGAGCTTGGTGTCGAGCTCCTCCTCGGCCAGTTCGATCGCTTCGGCCAGGGCCAGGGCCTTGAGGGCCAGGCTGCGGCGCAGGCGCTTTTCGGCTTCGGGCCGGGAGGTGTCCCGCAGGCTGCGCACCAGCTCAGGGGTAAAAAGTTTGCGCACATCCATGCCTTGCTGGGCCAGCTGGCCGGCGGTCTGCTCCAGCAGGGCACGGATCTCTTCCTGCACCAGGGTTTCGGGCAGTTCCACCTCGAGCTGCTCCACGAGGGCGTCGAGCAGGGCGTCATGGCGGTTGGCCTTGTCGCGCCGTTCGGCGTCTTCCTGGAGGCGGGCTTCCAGGTCGGTGCGCAGCTCGGCGAGGGTTTCCTTGTCGCTGGCCTGCTGGGCGAAGGCGTCGTCGAGCTCGGGCAGCTCCTTGGTTTTGAGGTCGGTGAGGGTGAGCACGAAGCTGGCGGCCCGGCCGCGGCAGTCCTCCTGGGGGTACTCCTCGGGGAACTGGCAGGCCACGGTCTTGGTGTCGCCTACCGCCATGCCGATCACCCCTTCGACGAAGCCGGGGATCATGCGGCCCTCTTCCAGTTCCACTTCCATGCCTTCGCCACTGCCGCCGCTGATTGGGCTGCCGTCATCGCTGAAGGTGCCGCTGAAGTCGACCACGGTCACATCACCGGCCTGGGCGGGCCGGTCCTCGACCGGCACCAGGCTGGCCAGCTTCTGGCGGGACTGTTCGATCCATTCCTCGACCCGGGCGGGGTCGTAGCTGACGGCTTCGCTGGCGACCACCAGCCCCTTGGTGACTTTCAGGCTGGGGGTGGGTTCCACATCCAGCTCTAAGACCAAGGTGAGCTCCTCGCCGGGGGCGAACCGCTCCAGCAGGGCCTCGAAGCCGCCGGCCAGTTCCGGTTGGCCGATCGCCGGGATCGCCTCCTGGGCCAGGGCGTCGCGGAACACGGAATCGACCAGTTCCTCCAGGGCGGTGGCGCGCACCCGCAGGGGGCCGATTTGTTGCATCAGCACCGGCCGGGGCACCTTGCCCTTGCGGAAGCCGGGCAACTTGATGCTGCGGCTGAGTTTCTCCAGGGCGGCGTCGTAGCTGGACTGGCTGCGGCCCGCCGGAACGGCAACTTCCAGGGCCAGGCGGCTGCCCGGGCGAGGGCTGGTGGTGACCTTCAGGCTGGCGGGGACGGCGGCGCTGGCGGCAGAACTCATGGCGGGCTGGTGGGGAGGAACGCCGGACCGGATCGGCGGGGCAGCCAACGATCCTAGGAACTGACCTCACCAGCTCCCTGGGTCGCTTCGCCAAGGACCGAATGGCCGCGTATTGTTAGGTCCATCCCCTGAGTTGGGGGTTGGGCCGGCCACTGCCCCAACCCTTCACCTCCCATACGTTCCCTTACCCACCCGTTTCCACCGACCCAGCTCCAGGTCCCTTGACCAGCCCCAGGCCTGAATCCAGTCCAGATCCAGCCCCAGGCCCTACCTGCCAGGCCAAGGCCCACGACGATTCAGTCGCCCCGATCCTGAGCTGCTGCTCCAGGGTCCTTTCGATCTAGAGCAAAGCTCCACCGTCAGGTTTCCTTACTGGAAACCCGGGTCCCCCCGAAGCCCCAAGCTTCCGCTAGCACCGATTTCCACTACCAGGATCCTGCTCCCTGGTCCCAGTCTTCCCCGGCCAGGGGTTTGTTGAGTCCAAGGGTTTGTAGGGCCGAACCAGCCAGCCAGGGTTTCGGACCAGCTTCTTCAGGACCCAGTAGCCGTCATCGGCTCCTCGATTGTCCCGAATTCCAAGCCTTTCCGATCTAGGTCCAGCCTCCTACCAAGCCCTGCTCCAGCCCCAACCATTCCTCTTCTCCCCTGCCGCCCTTGTCCCTCCCTGACGCCAGTTCCCTCCCCAACCGGCCCCTGAAGGTGGCCGTGCTCGGTGCCACCGGGGCCGTGGGCCAGGAATTGCTCACCCTGCTGGCCGAGCGCCAGTTCCCGGTGGCGGAGCTGGTGCTGTTGGCGTCACCCCGCTCGGCCGGTCAGTCGTTGACCTGGAATGGCCGCTCCTGGCCCATCCAGCCGGTGAGTGCCGAGGCCTTCATCGGGGTTGATCTGGTGTTGGCCTCGGCCGGCGGATCGGTGTCCAAGCAATGGGCCCCCATAGCGGCGGCGGCCGGCGCCCTGGTGATCGACAACTCCAGCGCCTTTCGCCTCGATCCCCAGGTGCCTTTGGTGGTGCCCGAGGTGAACCCCCAAGCGGCCTTTGGCCACCAGGGGATCATTGCCAACCCCAACTGCACCACGATCTTGATGACCCTGGCCCTGGCGCCCCTGGCGGCCCGGCGCCCCCTTCGTCGGGTGGTGGTGAGCACCTACCAATCGGCCAGCGGCGCCGGCGCCCGCGCCATGGAAGAGCTGCGCAACCTGAGCCAGACCGTGCTTGATGGTGGCAACCCCGAAAGTGCGGTGCTGCCCTACTCCCTCGCCTTCAACCTGTTCCTGCACAACTCGCCCCTGCAGGACAACGGCTACTGCGAAGAGGAGCTGAAAATGCTGCATGAAACCCGCAAGATCATGGGCCTGCCCGAACTGCGGGTCACGGCCACCTGTGTGCGGGTGCCGGTGCTGCGGGCCCACTCCGAGGCCCTCAACATCGAATTCCACGAACCTTTCCCGGTGGAGGAGGCCCGCGCCCTGTTGGCCCAGGCGCCGGGCGTTGAGTTGATCGAGGATTTCAGCTCAAACCGCTTCCCGATGCCCACCGATGTCACGGGCCGGGACCCGGTGGCCGTGGGTCGCATCCGCCAGGACCTCAGCGAGCCCAATGCCCTGGAGCTCTGGCTCTGCGGCGACCAGATCCGCAAGGGCGCGGCCCTCAACGCCATCCAGATCGCCGAGTTGCTGCTCGATCCCGCCGCTGCGGATTTGGCCGGCGCCCCAGCTGGCGAAGCGGTTGCGGGAGTGGGCCGATGACCGGTTCGCCGCCAAGCCCGCTCACCCCTGGGGCCGCTTCCCCCGCCCCCTTCGGCCGGGTGGTGACGGCCATGGTTACCCCCTTTGGCGCCGATGGCGCCGTGGATCTCGACCTGGCCGGCCGGCTGGCCAGCCACCTGGTGGACGAGGGCTGCGACGGCCTGGTGCTTTGCGGCACCACCGGCGAATCACCCACCCTCAGCTGGGAGGAGCAACACCAGCTCTTCTCCGCCGTCAAGGCTGCCGTGGGCAACCGCGCTTCCCTATTAGCGGGCACCGGTAGCAATTGCACCGCCGAGGCGATCGAGGCGATTGGCCAGGCGTCCGTCCTCGGCGCCGATGGGGCGCTGGTGGTGGTGCCCTACTACAACAAGCCGCCCCAGGAGGGGCTGGAAGCCCATTTCCGGGCCGTGGCCCTGGCGGCGCCCGAGCTGCCCCTAATGCTTTACAACATTCCCGGTCGCACCGGCACCAGCCTCAGCCCCGAGACCACGGCCCGCCTGCTTGACCTGCCCAATGTGGTGAGTTTTAAGGCCGCCAGCGGCACCACCGAGGAGGTCAGTCAATTGCGGGCCGTTTGCGGCGAGCGGCTGGCGATCTACAGCGGCGATGACGCCCTCACCCTGCCGATGTTGGCCGTGGGTGCCGTGGGCGTCGTGAGTGTGGCCGGCCATCTGGTGGCCCGCGAGATCAGCCAGATGGTCACCGCTTTCCTGGCCGGCGACCATGCCACCGCCCTGGCCTTACACGAACGGCTACTGCCCCTTTGCAAGGCCCTGTTTTTGACCACCAATCCGATTCCCGTCAAAGCCGCCTTGGAGTTGAGCGGCTGGCCCGTGGGTGCCCCCCGTCTTCCCCTGGTCTCCGCCTCCAGTGATGTACGTGAACGATTAACCACAGCCCTGGCAGCCCTGCGTCCTACCTGACGCCAAGGCCCATCCCAGTCCTCCGCCCTCCAGCAGGCCAACCTGCAAACAACGGTCCGGAGGCATGGCATTCAGTCCGGCATCCCTTTCCCTTCTCCTTCTCTTCCTCTGATGAGCCCATCTAATCCGATCATCCGTAATGCCAGCGCCGGCCGTTCCGACACCGCTGATAACCAGCCCACCTTGCGGGTGATTCCCCTCGGCGGTTTGCATGAGATCGGTAAAAACACCTGCGTTTTTGAATACGGCGATGACCTGATGCTGGTGGATGGCGGCCTCGCCTTCCCCAGCGATGGCATGCATGGCGTCAACGTGGTGTTGCCCGACACCAGCTATCTGCGCGAAAACCAGAAGCGAATTCGCGGCATGATCGTCACCCACGGCCATGAAGATCACATCGGTGGCATTCCCCACCACCTCAAGAACTTCACGATTCCGGTGATCTATGGGCCCCGCCTAGCCCTCTCCATGCTCACCGGCAAGATGGAGGAAGCGGGCGTGATGGATCGCACGATCCTCCAGACGGTCTCCCCGCGCGATGTGGTGCAGGTGGGTCAGCACTTCAAGGTGGAGTTCATCCGCAACACCCACTCGCTCGCCGATAGCTTCTCCCTGGCGATCACCACCCCCGCCGGGGTGGTGATTTTCACCGGAGACTTCAAATTCGACCACACCCCGGTTGATGGCGAGTATTTCGACATCCAGCGCATGGCCCATTACGGCGAGCAGGGGGTGCTGTGCCTGTTCAGTGATTCCACCAACGCCGAACTGCCCGGTTTCACGCCGCCAGAGCGGGCCGTGTTCCCCAACCTTGATCGCCACATTGGTAATGCCCAAGGCCGGGTGATTCTCACCACCTTCGCCAGCTCCACCCACCGGGTCTCGATGATCCTCGAGCTGGCCATGAAGCATGGCCGCAAGGTGGGCCTGCTGGGTCGCTCCATGCTCAACGTGATCGCCAAGGCCCGGGAACTCGGCTATATGCGCTGCCCCGATGACCTGTTTGTGCCGATCAAGCAGATCCGCGACCTGCCCGACCGCGAAACCCTGCTGCTGATGACCGGCAGCCAGGGCGAGCCCCTCGCCGCCCTGAGCCGGATCTCCCGCTGCGACCATCCCCAGGTTCAGGTGAAGTCAAGCGACACAATCATCTTCTCGGCCAGCCCGATTCCGGGCAACACCATCTCGGTGGTGAACACGATCGACCGGCTGATGATGCTTGGCGCCAAGGTGGTTTATGGCAAGGGTGAAGGCATCCACGTCTCCGGCCATGGCTCCCAGGAAGACGACAAGTTGATGCTGGCCCTGACCCGGCCCAAGTTCTTCGTGCCCGTGCATGGCGAACACCGCATGTTGGTGGCCCACGCCAAAACGGCCCAGTCCATGGGCATCCCCGCCGAGAACTGCCTAATCATCGAAAACGGCGATGTGGTGGAACTCAAGCCCGAGTCGATTCACAAGGGCGATCCCGTGAAAGCTGGTATCGAACTGCTGGATGCCTCCCGCAACGGCATCGTTGATGCCCGCGTACTCAAGGAGCGCCAGCAGCTGGCCGAAGACGGCGTGATCACCCTGCTGGCCGTGATCAGCACCGATGGCGTGATGGCGGCGCCGCCCCGGGTCAACCTGCGCGGCGTGGTTACCACGGCCGATGCCCGCAAGATGTCCCTCTGGGCCGAGCGCGAGATCGGCTGGGTCCTGGAGAACCGCTGGAGCCAGTTGTCGCGCAACAGTGGCGGCGCCGCCCCCGATGTCGATTGGATGGGCGTGCAGCGCGAAATCGAAGTGGGCCTGCAGCGGCGCCTGCGCCGCGAGCTCCAGGTGGAACCGCTGATCATTTGTCTGGTCCAGCCAGCACCTGGCGGCACCCCTGCCTACAAGGGTCGCGCCGATGCCGAGCCCGATAGCCGTCCGGCTCCCCGGGGTGGTCGCCGCGATGGCGGCCGTGAGCTGAGCCGGGAGGTAAACCGCGACGTCAACCGTGAGATCAACCGGGATGTGATCCGCGATCGCCCGGCCGTAGCTGCCCCGGCCCTTGCCCAGCCTGCAGCCCCGGCACCAGCCGAGGCCGAACCCCAGCGCCAGCTCGTGGCGGTGGCGGCTGCCGAAGCCCCGATTGAAGATCCGGAACTGGCCGCCACCCGCACCCGCCGCCGCCGTTCCGGCGCCGCCAGCTGAGGGCACAGCCCGGTGCCTTGCCCAGGCTGGTTCAACCCCGGCCTGGGCCTTAGCGCAGTACCACCTTGAGCAGGCCCTTGGCCAGTTCGGCCGCCTCGGCGGGGCTGAAGGCCTGGGGACTCTCGAGGCCGCCCGTGGGCTCTAGGGAGGCGCTAGGCCCTGCCATTCCCTCGACCAGCTCCGCTTCGATCGCTTCGATCTTCTCGACCAGCTCGGCTTTCACCGACTCCCCAGCCTTGAGTTGCCAGGGTTGGGCTGCCGCCTTTCCCACCGCCAATCCCACCGCCAATCCAGGCTTGCCCTGGGTGCCGTCCTGTCCAGCCTGGCCGGGGATGTCCAGGGTATTCAGGTCCTCCAGCCAGGGCACTGCCACTCCTGAACTGGAGCTCGATGGCGCTTCGTCGGCGCTGGCAGCCGGGCTGGGACTGGCGCTTTGGGAGCCACCTGCCAGCAGGCTGACGCCGGCTTGCTGACAAAGGGCCACGCCCTGTTCGGCCAGTTCCCGGTAGGTGGGGTCGTAGCTCAGTTTCAACACCTGTTGATAACAGGGCAGGGCCTTCTGGGGTAGGCCAAGGCCATAGAGATAGGTGTGGCCGATCAGCAATTGCAGCCGCAGATCCAGCTGGTCCTCCGAGCCGCTGGGAATGCGGGGCACGAGGTCCTGGGCTAGCCGCAGGGCCTCAGGAAACTGCTGCATGCTGTAGGCATGCTCGACGGCGATATAGGCGTCCTGAAGGTTGATGCTCACAAACGGTTCAGGCGATGGTGACGCAATGGCGTTGCGGGAGTCTGACCGGGACTGGGGCTGAACGTTTGGCCTGGATCCTGCTGGCCCCGGGGCTGGGTTAGGCCGGCCCTGGGCCAGACCCCTTGTTTGGGGGCAGTAACACCAGCAGGCGCCGGGTCCAGCCCAGCCGCCAGCCTTGGCCCAAGGGTCGCTCGCCTGGGCCCTGGTTGGGTTGGAGCTGTTCCAGCAGGGACTCCAGGCTGGCGGCCTCCAGGCTGAGGCCGCTGTGGCGTTTGAGCCAGTGGTGCAGCAGCCGCCCCTGGTTGGGGAGTCCCAGGCGGGTGAGGCCGGCCCGCTCTAGGCCCGGGGCCGTTTCCCCTTCCTGGTGAGGGGTGAGGGGTTTGAGGGCGAGTTCGAGCAATTCCTCCAGGCCGGCCTCTTCCTGTTCGAGCCGTTCGGCAAGGGCACTGATGCGGCTGGCGCAGCCGGGATGGAGCTCCTCGAGCACCGGCATCACCTCCTGGCGGATGCGGTTGCGGCTGAAGCGGAGACTGGTGTTGCTGGGGTCGAGCCAGATCGGCAGGGTCCAGTCGGCGCAGAATTGGCCGGTGTCGGTCCGGCCTAGGCCCAACAGGGGGCGCACCAGGCTGATCGGCGACTCTGGGCTGATGGGCCGTCGCCGCCGCAGGCTGGCCAAGCCCTGGCGATGGCTGCCGCGGGCCAGGTGCAGCAGCAGGGTTTCGGCCCGGTCGCTGGCGGTGTGGCCGGTCACCACATGGGCGCAGGCCCGTTCGCGGGCCAGGGCCTCGAGACGTCCGTAGCGCCAGGCCCGGGCCGCCGCTTCGCTGGCGGGGGGTTCGCTAGCCCGCTCCACCGTGATCGCCAGGCCCCAACCTTCCGCCCAGGCCTGGAGTTCTTCAGCCTGGCGAGCCGATTCGGGGCGCCAGCCGTGGTCGCCGTGCCAGAGCTGCAGGCGCCAGCCGTGCAGCCGGCCCAGGTCCATGAGCAGCCGCGTCAGGGCCATGGAGTCCTGGCCGCCGGACACCGCCAGCAGCAGGGGGGCCCCTGCCGGCAACAGCTCCGGGTCGCGGCGCAGGCGTTTGTGCAGGGCGGCATGGATCGGACTCCACGGGGGGCGGGCCTGGCCGCCAACGCCGGAGGCCCCCTGGGGCGGGCCTGGCTCGAGCGAGGCTTCGGATGGGAGAATTGGATCCATTCGCTGTCCGGCCGCCCATGTCCCGTCTGTCCAGCCTGCCGCTTCAACTGCAGCAAGCCCTGGCCTCGCGGCGCCTGCTCAAGGTGATCGCCGGCCTCACCAATTTTGATGCCGCCTCGGTGGAGCGCATCAGCCGCGCCGCCGGCCTGGGTGGCGCCGACCTGATTGATCTGGCCTGTGATCCGGACCTCGTGCGCCGCGCCGCCGCCGTGTCCGGCCTGCCGATCTGCGTCTCGGCGGTAGATCCCGAGCTGTTCCCTGCTGCCGTGGCCGCCGGCGCCGCCCTGGTGGAGATCGGCAACTACGACGCCTTCTATCCCCTCGGGCGTCTGTTTGATGCCGCCGAGGTCCTGGAGCTCACCCGCCGCACCCGGGCCCTGCTGGGCGAGGTGGTGCTGTCGGTCACCGTGCCCCACGTGCTCCCCCTCGACCAGCAGGAGCAGCTCGCCATTGATCTGGTGGAAGCCGGAGCCGACCTGATCCAGACCGAGGGCGGCACCAGCGCCCGGCCCTTCAGTGCCGGCAGCCTCGGCCTGATTGAGAAGGCCGCCCCCACCCTGGCCGCCGCCCACGCGATTAGCCGCGCCGTCTCCGTGCCCGTGCTCTGCGCCTCCGGCCTCTCGGCCGTGACCCTGCCCCTGGCGATCGCTGCCGGCGCCAGCGGCGTTGGCGTCGGTTCGGCCGTCAATCGCCTCGGCGATGAGCTGGCCATGGTGGCGGTGGTGCGTAGCCTGCGCGAGGCCCTGGGCAGCGGCGTCGCCGTTTCGGCCCAGTCCTGAGCGCGGAGATCGCTCTCGATCTGCCTGCCCTAGGCGCCCGTTCTGTCTGCCCTAAGCAAATGGGTCAGGCCCGTCCGGGGTCCTTTTGGGAGCTCTTGGCGGGTTTGACGTCTGTTCTGGGTCGGTGGACCACCCCTGGCCTGGCCCTGATGGGCTGAGAATGGTGCGATGGCCCACTTCGAGCTCCACGCCCCCTACGAACCCAAAGGCGACCAGCCCACGGCCATTGAGGCCATGGTCCGGGGTGTCGATGGCGGCGAGCGCTACCAGACCCTGCTGGGCGCCACCGGCACCGGTAAAACCTTTTCGATCGCCAATGTGATCGCCCGCACGGGCCGTCCCACCCTGGTGCTGGCCCACAACAAGACCCTGGCGGCCCAGCTTTGCAATGAGTTGCGGGAATTTTTCCCCAACAATGCCGTTGAATATTTCATCTCCTACTACGACTATTACCAGCCAGAGGCCTATGTGGCGGTCTCGGATACCTACATCGCCAAGACCGCCTCGATCAACGAAGAGATCGACATGCTGCGCCACTCGGCCACGCGCTCTTTGTTTGAGCGCTCCGATGTGATCGTTGTGGCCTCGATCAGCTGCATCTACGGCCTGGGCATTCCCTCGGAATACCTTAAGGCGGCGGTGAAGTTCCAGGTGGGTGAAACCCTGGACCTGCGGGGCTCCCTGCGGGAACTTGTTAATAACCAATATTCCCGCAACGATCTGGAAATCTCGCGGGGCCGTTTCCGGGTGCGTGGCGATGTGCTTGAAATCGGACCGGCCTATGAGGATCGCCTGGTGCGGATTGAATTGTTTGGCGATGAGATCGAAGCGATTCGCTATGTCGAACCCACCACCGGCGAGATCCTGCAAAGCCTCGACACGATCAACATCTACCCCGCCAAGCACTTTGTGACCCCGAAGGAGCGTCTGGAGGGGGCGATTGCCGAAATTCGCGGTGAGTTGCATGACCGCCTTGACCTGCTCAACCGGGAAGGGCGCCTGTTGGAGGCCCAGAGGCTGGAGCAGCGCACCACCTACGACCTGGAGATGCTCGAGCAGGTGGGCTATTGCAACGGCGTCGAAAACTACGCCCGCCACCTGGCTGGCCGGCCCGCGGGCACCCCGCCCGAATGCCTAATTGATTACTTCCCTAAGGATTGGCTGCTGGTGGTCGACGAAAGCCATGTCACCTGTTCCCAGCTGCAGGCGATGTACAACGGCGACCAATCGCGCAAGCGGGTGCTCATTGAGCACGGCTTCCGCCTGCCCTCGGCCGCCGATAACCGGCCGCTCAAGGGCGATGAGTTCTGGGAAAAGGCCCAGCAGACGATCTTTGTCAGCGCTACCCCGGGCACCTGGGAAATGGCCCAGAGCAAGGGCCAGATCGTGGAGCAGGTGATCCGCCCAACCGGAGTGCTCGATCCGATCGTGGAGGTGCGTCCAACCGAGGGCCAGGTGGATGACCTGCTCGGCGAAATTCGAGAGCGGGCCGATAAAAATGAACGGGTGCTGATCACCACCTTGACCAAGCGTATGGCCGAGGACCTCTCCGATTACCTGGCTGAAAATGGCGTGAAGGTGCGCTATCTCCACTCCGAAATCCATTCGATTGAGCGGATCGAGATCATCCAGGATCTGCGCAATGGCGAATACGACGTGCTCGTGGGTGTGAACCTGCTGCGGGAAGGATTGGACCTGCCCGAGGTGTCGCTGGTGGCGATTCTCGATGCCGATAAGGAGGGCTTCCTGCGGGCGGAGCGCTCCCTGATCCAGACGATTGGCCGGGCGGCCCGCCACATCGAAGGCAAGGCCCTGCTTTACGCCGATAATCTCACCGATTCGATGGCCAAGGCGATCTCGGAAACGGAGCGCCGCCGCGCCATTCAGCACGCCCACAACGTCGAACACGGCATCACGCCCACGCCGGCCGGCAAGCGGGCCGGAAATTCGATTCTTGCCTTTCTGGAGGTGTCGCGCCGGCTCAATGATGAGCAGCTGGAGGAGGCCACCGACCAGGCGGTACACAATGAAGTGCCGCTTGACTCCCTGCCGGAGCTGATCACCCAGCTCGAAGAGCGTATGAAGGAAGCCGCTAAAAATCTCGAATACGAACGGGCCGCCAGCCTGCGCGACCGCATTAAGACCCTGCGCCAGAAACTGGTGGGCAAGGCCTGAGCCGGGGTCGCTAAGACCCCTTCCGTTTGCGCTTCAAGCCTCGGTGCCTTCGGCCTTGTGCACGACCGCGCCGCCCAGGCCGAAGGCGCCATGCACGGCTTGAAGGGCTGCCACGCCATCGGCTTCGGCGACGACGCAGCTGGTGCGGATTTCGCTGGTGGCGATCATTTCGATATTGATTCCGGCCTCGGCCAGGCAGCGGAACATGCGCGCGGCCGTGCCGGGGGTCGAGGGCATGCCCGCCCCCACGGCGCTGACCCGGGCGATGGCCATGCCCTGCTCAAAGCGCGCTTCGGGCCACTGGCCTAGCAGGGGCTGTAGGGCTGCCTGGGCCCGGGCCAGGTCGTCGCGCCGCAGGGTGAAGCCCATGTCGCGGCTGAGCTGGTCGCCGCTGCCGTGGGTGCGCTCCGACTGGACAATCGCATCAAGGCAGAGGCCCGCATCGGCCAGGGCCCTGCAGACGGCTGCGGCGCTGCCGGGCCGGTCGGGAATGCGATGGACCGCCACCTGGGCCTGGTCCCGGTCGAGGGCGACGCCACGCACCTCCGGTTCGCCCAGGCCGGCCGGGCTGGGGTTGAGCCGCAGTTGCTGCTCGGCCAATTCGAAGGCCTGGGCCGCCGCCTGTAGGGCCTTGTGGCCCTGGTGTCCCGCCATCAGGCAGCTCACCTTCACCTCGCTGGTGGCGATCAGGCGCAGGTTGATGCTGGCCTTGGCCAGGGTGTCGAACAGGCGGGCGGCTACCCCGGGACGGCCGAGGATGCCAGCGCCCGAAATGCTGAGTTTGGCCATGCCGGCCTCGGCCGTGAGCGTGGCTTGGTCGGCCCCCAGGGCTGCCAGGAGCTCCTGGCAAACGCTGCGGGCCCGCTCCAGTTGCGTTTCGGCCAGGGTGAAGGCGATGTCGTTGCTGGCCCCCTCATGGGTGGCCTGCACGATCAGATCCACATTGAGACCGGCGGCGGAGAGGGCCTCAAACAGGCGAGCCGCCACGCCCGGTTGGTCGGGCACATGGGACAGGGCCAGCACGGCCTGGTGCTCCTCCAGTTCGGCCCCATCTACCGGCCGGCTTAGCTCCAGGCCCGTGTGGCCAGGGCGGCGGCGGCCGCCATCGCTGGTGAGCAGGGTGCCGGGGGCGTCGCTCCAGCTGGAGCGCACCACCAGGGGCACGCCGTAGTTGCGGGCGATTTCGACCGCCCGGGGGTGCAGCACGGCGGCCCCGAGGCTGGCCAGTTCCAGCATCTCGTTGCAGCTGATCGTGGTCATCAGCTGGGCATCGGCCACCTTGCGGGGGTCGGTGGTGAGCACCCCCGGCACATCGGTGTAGATCTCGCAGGCCTCGGCCCCCAGGGCCGCGGCCAGGGCCACGGCCGAGGTGTCGGAGCCGCCCCGGCCCAGGGTGGTGATCTCTGGGGTGCCGGCGTGGCCGCTGCTGGTGCCTTGGAAGCCCGCCACCACCACCACCAGGCCGTTGTCGAGGTGGCGCTGCAGCCGTTCGGTGCGCACCTCAAGGATGCGGGCTCGGCCGTGGGTCGATTCGGTGACGATGCCCACCTGGGGCCCGGTCATCGAGACCGCCGCCACCCCCAGGGCATGTAGGGCCATGGCTAGCAACGCGATCGACACCTGTTCGCCGGTGGCCAGCAGCATGTCCATTTCCCGCCGGGGCGGGTCGCTGCTGATGGCGCGGGCCAGGCTGGTGAGGTCGTCGGTGGTGTGGCCCATGGCCGAGACCACGATCACCAGGTCATGGCCGGCCTCGCGGCTGGCGGCGATGCGTTCGGCCACCGCCTGGATCCGTTCCACATCCGCGAGCGAGGTGCCGCCGAACTTCTGAACCAGCAGGCCCATTCCCGATGTTGCTATGCGTGATGGATCGATTATCGACCCCTAGCCTGGGATCCCTGGATCGAGCCTGGCGATGGAGCTGCTGGTGCCCGTCTCAGCGGGAGAATTGCTCGACAAGCTCACGATCCTGCAGATCAAGGCCCGGAGGATCGGCGATCCCGCCAAGCGGGCCAACGTGGCCGTCGAGCTGGCTGCCCTAGAGGCGGTGGCAGCCGGGGCCGGGCTGGTCGATCGGGCGCTTCCTGGGGAGGTTGAAACCGTTAGTGCTGATGGTCTTGTGGGTGTCGAGCCAGCCGCCGGCCTGGCGGGCCTGGCGGCAGCTATGGCCGAGCTCGTGGCTGTCAACGGCGAGCTTTGGCACATTGAAGATCGCATCCGCGATTGTGAGCGGGCTGGCGATTTCGGTCCTGGCTTTGTGGAGCTGGCTCGGGCGGTGTATCGCACCAACGACCGGCGGGCCGCCCTCAAGGCCCTGATCAACCAGATCTGCGGCTCCCAGCTGGTGGAAGAAAAGAGTTACGCCGCCTATTAAGGGTGGTTTGGGCCCTCCGGGCCTTGGGGTTCGTGGGCCCAGGACGCCGATCAGGGTCCAGCCAGCAAAAAGCCATCGCGGAAGGCATCGCCCGGGTCAATGCCCCGTTTCAGGGCCGCCTCCACCTCCAGCAGCTGGCCCAGCAGGCGTAGGAACCGGCCCGGTGGGCGGCCGCGGATCTGTTTGCGCATCACATAAATGCGTTTGGGGTTGCCGATCCCGGCCGCCTTGGCAATCACGGCCACGTCCTGTTCCCCCTGGGCATCGAGCAGGCTCACCCAGAGCCAGCCCCGGATTTGGCTGCTGAGGGCCGCCACGATCCGCAGGGCCGGCTCGTTGACCTCCAGCAGCTGATCCACCAGGGCGATCGCTTCGGCACTCTGGCCAGCCAGCAGGGCATCGCCCACCTGCAGGCTGGAGGTGGCGTGGCTGCCGATTAGGGCGGCCACGGCTGCGGCCGTGATCGGGGCGCCAGGGCCGCCGGCTTTGCCGGTGCCGGCATAGAGCGAGAGCTTCTCCAGTTCGCTGGCCAGGCGGGCACTGTCGCTGCCGATCGCCTCGGCCAGGGCCTCGGCTGCCGCTGGCTCCACGGCCAGCCCCATCTCCCGGGCCGTGCGACTCACCAGCTCCACCTGGCCGGCCCCGTCCCAGACCGCCGGCAGGTTGAAGCTGCGTTCCTCGGCCACGCCCTTGAGCGCCTTGGTGGTGCGTAGGCGCGCATCTGGCTTGGCGCCATTGACCAGCACCAGGTGGCAGTGGTCGGGGATCTGGCCTAGGGCCGCCTCCAGCTGGCTGGCCAGGTCGGCCGGGCACTGGTTGCAGAAGGGGCTGCGCTGCAGCAACACGACCCGGTCGCCTGCCCCCAGGGGCGGCGTGCGCGCCTCGGCCAGGGCCTGGGCCGCCTGGCCCTGGTCGTTGCCATCAAGGCGGGTGAGGTTGATGGTCTGCCAGCTCGGGTCGCAGACCTGCTGGATCAGGGCGTCCACGGCCCGGTTGCGGGCCGCTTCGTCATCCCCCCAGAAGAGATGGATCGGCATCGGCGCGCTCCTGGCTGCGGGAGCCCATTCGTAAACTCAATTGTGGGCTGTCTCAGGGTGTGGAGTGGGCGTCGGCGAGACCATTAGCGAGATCCCGGCTGCGGCGCCCTTTGACCATCCGATCTTCAGCGAAAGCGTGCGGCGTATCCGCGGCTGGCTGGGGCCCACCGACTTCGATCCCGCCGAGCAGGACCTGGTTGAACGGGTGATCCACAGCGGCGGCGACCTCAGCCTCGCCGCCGATCTGCACTGGTCCGCTGGCGCTTGCGCCCAGGGCATGGCCGCCCTAGCTGTAGGCGCCGTGATCCTCACCGACACGGCCATGGCGGCGGCGGCGGTGCAGCCGATGGCCCGGCGCACCTTCGCCAATCCGGTGCGCAGCGTGCTCGATTGGGCGCCCCAGCGGGCCCCGGTGGGTGGCACCCGCACGGCCCTGGGCATGGCGGCCGCCCTGGAGCTCCACCCCGGCGCCGTGGTGCTGATTGGCAGCGCCCCCACGGCCCTAGAGCAGTTGCTGGAGCTGGCCCAGCAGGGGCCGCCGCCGGCCCTGGTGATTGGCATGCCCGTGGGCTTCGTCGGCGTGGCCGAGAGCAAGCGCCACTTGGCCGCCAGTGGCCTGGCCCAGATCCGGCTCGATGGCAGTCGGGGCGGGGCGGCCCTGGTGGCCGCGGCGGCCAACGCCCTGCTGCGGCGGGCCTGGCTCGATCAGCCGCGGTGAGGCAGGCATCCGGCTCCAGCAACTGGCTCCCGCCCGCCTGCGGCTTGGGCCCGAGCGCCTAGGGCTGCAACCCCACCGCCACATGGCTGTTGGCCTCGATCCGTCCCAGCACCTGGCGGGCCCGCAGCACTACAGCCGCCGGCACTCCAGCTAGGCGGGCGGCCTCGATGCCGTAGCTGCGGCTGGCGCCCCCCGCCACAACCCGGTGCAGGAACAACAGGTCGTCGCCCGTTTCCTCAACTAGCACCTGCACATTGGCCACGTTGGCGTGCAGCTCGGCGAGTTCATTGAGCTCGTGGTAGTGGGTGGCAAAGACGCTGCGGGCCTGGATCTCAACGGCCAGGTGTTCGGCCACGGCCCAGGCGATCGAAAGGCCATCGAAGGTGGCCGTGCCCCGGCCGATCTCATCGAGCAACACCAATGAGCGGCTGCTGGCGTGGTGCAGGATGTTGGCCGTTTCGGCCATCTCCACCATGAAGGTGGACTGGCCACTGGCCAGGTCGTCGCCGGCACCGACGCGGGTGAAGATGCGATCGGCGAGGCCGAGCTGGGCGGAGCGGGCCGGAATCCAGCTGCCCATCTGGGCCATGAGTTGCAGCAGCCCCGTCTGGCGCAGGTAGCAGCTCTTGCCACTGGCATTGGGGCCCGTGAGCACGAGCAGGTCGGGGGGGCTGCCGTCCTGGTCGCTGCGGCCGATCGGCGCCGGGCCGCCGCCCAGGGCAATGCCATTGGGGGTGAACGGTCTTTCGACAAGCAGCTGCTCCACCACCGGATGGCGGCCGGCCTCAATCAGCAGCTCCCGCCCGGCCGTGATCTCGGGCCGGCAATAGCCGCCGGTGGCCGCCACTTCGGCCAGGGAGGCGAGGGCATCGAGGTCGGCCACCAGCCGGGCCGCGGCCCGGATCGGCGTGGCCTGGACGCCCACCTGGCTGCGCAGTTCGGCAAACAGCTCGAATTCCCGTTGGGCGGCGCGGGCCTTGAGCTGCAGGATGCGGCCCTCGCGGCCCTTGAGCTCGGGGGTGACGAAGCGTTCCTCGTTGGCCAGGGTCTGGCGGCGGATCCAGTGCTCCGGCACGGCGGCTGCCTTGGCGCGGCTCACCGAAAGGAAGTAGCCGAAGGTGCGGTGGTACTGCAGGCGCAGGTTGGCAATGCCGCTGGCGCGACGCTCGCTGGCTTCCTGCTCGGCCAGCCAGGCGTCCTGGTCATCGAGCTGGTTGCGCAGGCCATCGAGGCGGCTGTCGACGCCGTCGTGGATCAGGCCTCCCTCGGTGAGGGCCAGCGGCGGCGTAGTCACCAGGTGGTGGCGGACCAGGGCGGCCAGTTCGGCCAGCTCAGGCCAGGGCCTCGCAAGGGCTGCCAGGGGCGGGCTGCTGGCCTGCCCTAGCAGGGAGGCCAGCTGGGGCAGCCGTTCGAGCCCATCGGCCAGGGCCACTAAGTCCCGGGCGGAGGCACTGCCGGCCCCGGCCCGGCCTGCTAGCCGTTCCAGGTCGCCCATGGGCCGCAGCAGCCGGCGCAGGGCCTGGCGCAGGGGCCGTTGGTTCACCAGTTCGCTCACCCCGTCCTGGCGGGCGCCGATGGCGGCCCGATCGACCAGGGGCGCCTCGATCCAGCGGCGCAGGCAGCGGCCGCCCATGGCCGTGACGGTGCGATCCAGGGCCCAGAGCAGGGACCCCTGCCCGCCGCCGCCCAGCTGGGTGCGGGTCAGTTCCAGGTTGCGGCGGGTCTGGGCGTCGAGCACCAGCTGGTCGCCCGCATGCCAGGTGGTGGGCAGGTCCAGGGGGATGGCGGCGCCCGGCTGGGTGTCGTCGAGATAGCGCAACAGACCGCCGGCGGCCCGCTGGCCCAGGGGCAGGTCGGCCAGGCCCAGGCCCGCCAGGCTGGCCAGCTTGAAGCGCTTAAGCAGGCTGGAGCGAGCTTCGGGAGCGGCGAAGGGGGTGAGGGCCGAGGGCGTTAGCCGCAGGCCCTCGGGACACCAGCCGGGGCGGTCGCCATCGCCGGGCCAGACCACTTCGGCGGCGTCCAGTTGCAGCAGCTCCTGGTGCAGCAGGTCGCTGCCCTGGCGCTCGGTGACCCGGAATTCGCCGGTGCTGACATCCGCCACCGCCAGGCCCCAACGGCTGCCCTCAACCACCACAGCGCAGAGCCAGTTGTTGCGCCGGGCCGAGAGCATCCCCTCCTCGATCACCGTGCCGGGGGTGAGCACCCGGGTGATGTCGCGCTTGAGCAGGGCCCCCTTGGCGGCGGTGGCCTCCAGCTGGTCGCAGAGGGCGACGCAGAGGCCGCGGCGGACTAGGTCGCCGCAGTAACGCTCGGCCGCGTGGTGGGGAATGCCCGCCATCGGCACCCGCCCGTGGGCCTTGCCCGCCTCCTTGCCCGTGAGGGTGAGCTCCAGCAGCTGGGAGAGCGTGATCGCGTCTTCAAAGAAGCATTCAAAAAAATCGCCGAGGCGGTAAAGCAGCAGCCGCTCGGGATGGGCGGCCTTGAGTTCCACGTAGTGGCGCAGCATCGGCGGCAGCTGCTGGGGATCCACCAGGGAGTGGTGGTGCCAAGGGGGCAGGTCGCTGTCGGGGGGTGCAGCCGTTGGGGGCTTGCTTTCGCTGGCTGGGTCTGGCAACTCAGCGGGGGCTCCATCCGGGGGGCCTGGATCGTTGGCGCCTGGATCGGGACCAGCCGCCCCGGCCTTCGCCTGGCGCCGCCGCCGGGGCCGGCTGCTGGCATCGGCCTCCAGGGCGGCATCGTCAAGTTCGCCGGGATCGGCCAGGGCCCCGGGCCGGGCCAGTCGGGCCGCCGGCTTGGGTTCTTCGGGGGCCCCAAACAGGTTGCCCTGCAGGGCTGTTTCGGATAAACCGGGGCCTGGCACGGGCGAAAGCTGCTGGGGGGCTTCCGCAGCCACGGATCCTTGGGGCAGGGGGCCTGATCGTAGGAGGGCTTGCTGGGCGTCTTGGTGGGCGCTGCGCCCCACTCCCGACAACTTGTGAAGGAACCAGCCAGCGCCTGCCCCTTTGGCCAGAACGGCGTGGGAGAATCCGCCCACTGACCGACGCGGCCCCCCGGCCAGCGGGCCGGCCAACCCGACACTGATCCATGCAGATCCTCAACACCCTCACCGTTCTGGCCCTGGTGGTGCTGTCGTTTGCGCTGATCGTGGCTGTGCCCGTGCTCTACGCCAGCAACGAAGACAGCGGCCGCTCTAACCGTTTGATTCTGTTGGGCGGTCTCGCCTGGGTTGGGCTGGTGCTGCTCAACTGGGGCGTCAGCTTCTTCGTAGTCTGAGCTCACTCGCGATTCCTGGCGCTTGACGGTCTTCGAAGGGTTCTTCACCGCTGCCAGCAGCCTGCGGGTCGCCATCGTGGTGGCCCGATTCAATGATTTGGTCACGGGCAAGCTGCTTAGCGGCTGCCTCGATTCGCTCACCCGCCACGGCATTGATGTCAGCCCCACCAGCAGCCAGCTGGATGTGGCCTGGGTGCCCGGTTGCTTTGAAATTCCCCTGGTGGCCCAGCGGCTCGCGGCCAGCGGCCGCTACCAGGTGGTGATCACCCTGGGGGCCGTGATCCGCGGCGACACCCCCCATTTCGATGTGGTGGTCAATGAGGTGAGCAAGGGCGTGGCCGCCGTTGCCCGCGACACGGGCGTGCCGGTGATTTTCGGCGTGCTCACCACCGACACCCTGCAGCAGGCCCTGGAACGGGCCGGCATCAAGGCCAACCTGGGCTGGAGCTACGGCCTGCAGGCCATTGAAATGGGATCCCTGATGGCGGCGATGCCCGCCTGAACCGATGGGCTGCAAGGGCATCATCCTGGCCGGAGGCAGTGGCACCCGCCTGCATCCGATCACCCAGGCGGTGAGTAAGCAGCTGCTGCCGGTTTTTGATAAACCGATGGTCTATTACCCGCTCACCACCTTGATGTTGGCGGGGATTCGGGAGGTGCTGATCATCACCACCCCCCAGGACCAGGCAGCCTTTGAACGGCTCCTCGGCGATGGCAGCCGCTGGGGCATGGCGATTACCTATGCGGTGCAACCCAGCCCCGATGGCCTGGCCCAGGCCTTCCTGATTGGCGAAGGGTTCCTGGCCGGCTCGCCGGCGGCCCTGGTGTTGGGCGACAACCTTTTCCATGGCCACGACCTGGTGCCCCAGCTGCAGGCCAGCAATGGCGGGGTGGCTGGCACCAATCCCGGTGCGATTACCGGAGCCACGGTGTTCGCCTATCCGGTGCGCGATCCGGAGCGTTACGGCGTGGTGGAATTCGCCGCCGATGGCCAGGTGCTCAGCCTGGAGGAGAAGCCGGCCAAACCCCGCAGCCGCTACGCCGTTACGGGCCTTTATTTCTATGACGACACGGTGGTGGAGCGGGCCCGCCAGGTGCGCCCCTCCCCCCGGGGTGAACTGGAGATCACCGACCTCAACGCCATGTATCTGGCCGAGGGCCTGCTCAAGGTGGAGTTGATGGGTCGGGGCATGGCCTGGCTCGATACGGGCACCTGCGATTCCCTGCACGAAGCCGGCAGCTACATCCGCACCCTTGAACATCGCCAGGGTCTCAAGGTGGGCTGCCCCGAGGAGGTGGCCTGGCGCCAGGGCTGGATTAGCGCCAACCAGCTGGAGCAGCTGGCCGCCCCCCTGCGCAAGAGCGGCTACGGCGACTACCTGATCAAGTTGCTTGAGGAAAGCAGCAGCGACCACAGCCTGCTGCAGGCCAGCCTGGGCGGACGCCATGCAGGCTGATCAGCTGATTGGCAGCGGTGGCCTGGCCCTAGGGGGCCCCTTGCTGCTTACGCCCCGGCTGTTTGGCGATGGGCGCGGCTTTTTCTTCGAAAGCTGGAACCAGCGCTCCTTTGAAGCCTTAGCCGGCCCCGTGGCCTTTGTGCAGGACAACCATTCGCGTTCGGCCCAGGGGGTGCTGCGCGGCTTGCATTACCAGCTGCCGCCCCAGCCCCAGGGCAAGTTGGTGCGCTGCGTAGTGGGGGAGATCTTTGATGTGGCGGTGGATCTGCGCCGCAGCTCGCCCACCTTCCGCCACTGGGCTGGCACCCGCTTAAACGCTGCAACCCACCAGCAGCTCTGGGTGCCGGCTGGCTTTGCCCATGGCTTCCTCACCCTCAGCGACCAAGCCGAGGTGCTCTACAAAACCAGCGACTACTGGAGCAAGCCGTGCGAGCGGGCGATCCGTTGGGATGACCCGGAGTTGGCGATTGCTTGGCCCCTGGCTGCCCTGGGTGGCACCAGCCCCCAGCTTTCCGAAAAGGATGGCGATGCGCCCCTGGTGGCGGAGCTGGCCCCTGGCGAGCTGTTTCCATGACGGTTCGGGTCCATGACGGTGCAGCTCCGATGAAGGTGCTGCTCACCGGTGCTGGTGGCCAGCTGGGCCAGGCCCTGCTCGCTTCCAGGCCCGAGGGCGTGGAGCTGCTGCCCCTGCGGCGCAGCGACCTCGATCTGGCCGACGCCAACGCCTGCCAAGAACTGGTGCGGCAGCACCAACCCGACTGGCTGCTCAATGCCGGTGCCTACACCGCCGTCGATCGGGCCGAGGGCGAACCCGAGCTGGCAATGGCGGTGAATGGGGGCGCACCCCAGGCCTTTGCTGAGGCCCTGGCCGAGACCGGCGGCCGGCTGCTGCAGGTGAGCACCGATTTTGTCTTCAATGGCCAGCAGGGCAGCCCCTATCGCCCCGAGCAAGCGCCCGAGCCCCTGGGGGTCTATGGCGCCAGTAAGGCGGCGGGTGAGCGGGCCGTGCTGGCGGCCCTGGGCCCGGGCCGGTCCCGAATCCTGCGCACCAGCTGGGTCTATGGCCCCGTGGGCGCCAATTTCTGCCTCACCATGCTGCGGCTCCATGCCCTCAAGGCGGCGGCCGGCGAACCCCTGGCCGTGGTGGCTGATCAGGTCGGCTGCCCCACCGCCAGCTCCGGCCTGGCGGCCGCCTGCTGGCGGGCGATCGGGATCGGGGCCGACCCTGGCGCCCCAACGATCCTGCACTGGAGCGACGCCGGTGCCGCCAGCTGGTACGACTTCGCCGTGGCGATCGGTGAGTTGGGCGTGGCCGCCGGCGTGCTCGAGCACGCCGCCCGGGTGCGGCCGATCCCTACCTCCGCCTACCCCACCCCGGCGGCCCGTCCCGCCTATTCGCTGCTGGATTGCGGCGCCAGCCGAGCGGCCCTGGGGCTGGAGCCGACCCACTGGCGGACTGCCTTGGCCCAGGTGTTGGGCCAGCTGGCGGCTTTGCGTACCCCTGATCGGAGCCCCTTACCCTGCGCCAAACCACTGACGGAGGCTTGATGGACCAGCTGCTCCCCCCCGGCACGGACCGGGTCCTGGTTACCGGCGGTGCCGGCTTCATCGGCGGGGCGGTGGTGCGGCGCCTGCTGCGTGATAGCGGCGCCACGGTGTTCAACCTGGATAAATGCGGCTACGCCAGCGACCTGGCCGGCATCGAGCAGCAGCTGGCCGCCCTGGGGCCGGCGGCCCAGGGGCCCGGGGGCCTGCGCCACCAGCTGCTGCGGCTGGATCTGGTGGATGGGGCCGCCACGGCCGAGGCGGTGCGGCGGGCCGATCCTGACCTGGTGCTCCACCTGGCCGCCGAGAGCCATGTGGATCGCTCGATTGATGGCCCAGCGGCATTCATCGAGAGCAATGTCACCGGCACCTTCGAGCTGCTCCAGGCGGTGCGCGCCCACTGGGAGCAGTTGCCCCCTGGGCGCGCCGCCCGCTTCCGCTTCCACCACATCAGCAC
>Ga0310326_10011_pt1 | contig 24939 bp, 23 predicted proteins | sample LakSupSRFTotalD5_FD_195540 | JGI IMG/M metagenome (GOLD analysis project Ga0310326, IMG submission 195540) | Enriched freshwater cyanobacterial communities from Lake Superior, Ontario, Canada - SU02.SRF.Total.D5 (v2) (version 2) | ecosystem: Environmental > Aquatic > Freshwater > Lake | place...
GGGGGGCAAGCGGCCCCTGGCGCCAGGCGGGGGTGAAGACAGGCGCCTCGATGTCGCCTTCGCCCAGGGCCTGCAGGCCATAGGGGGCCAGGCCAGTGAGGTCCATGCGCCAGCGGTCCCGGGCCGTGCCCACCAGCTTCAAGCTGCTGGGGTCGAGCTGGGTGCCGGGCTGGAACTCCACCACCAGCCGGGTGGAATCGGGGGTGGGCTGGCCGACCCGGATCTGGCGCACTAGGCCGCTGCCGGGGATCGTGCGGGTCCGCAACGGCGCCCCAGGCAGGTCAAACCAGACCCGTGGTCCGATGCCACCGCGTCCGGCCTCGTAGAAGGCCCTCACGGGTAGGTCTGGGGCGGTACGCAGCTCCAATTGACCCTCGCGGTTGATGCGCCAGGCCGACAGGGAGCTCGCCGCCAGGGCCGGCAGGGGCGCCAGGGCCAGCGCCAAGGGCACTAGGGCATGAACCAGCGCAAGAACAGTGCGCCCCCCGCTCGGACGGCGGCGCGACACCAGGCCAGCCATCGGCGCGTTCAGAAGAGGGCGGGACGACGGTGCTGCAGGCTCGGCATCTGGGCCCGCACCCGGGAGCCATGGCCGGGATCTACCGGTGCCACGGCCAGGCCCGGCGCCACACCCGCATCGGCCAGAACCGTGCCCCAAGGATCGATCACCATGGCGTGGCCATAGCTCTGGCGGCGGCCGTAGTGGAGGCCCGTTTGGGCCGGCGCCAGCACGTAGGCGGTGTTTTCGATCGCCCGGGCCTGCAGTAACACCTGCCAGTGATCCTTGCCGGTGAAGGCGGTGAAGGCGGCGGGAATCATCAATAGATCGGCCCCGCTGGCGGCCAAGTGTCGATAAAGCTCAGGAAAGCGCACGTCGTAGCAGATGGACAGACCCACCTTGCAAAGGCCGGGGATCTCCACTACTGGCGGCAAGCTGTCGCCAGGCTGCACCGTGGCCGACTCCCGGTAGGTGTTGCCGTCGGGCAGGTCGACATCGAAGAGGTGAATCTTGTCGTAGCGGGCCAGCAGCTGGCCGTCCTTGCTGACCAGGTCGGCCCGGTTAAAGGTCTGGCCCTCGCCTGCTGGGGCGGGGTAGCCGCCGCCGAGCAGGGCCACCTGGTATCGACGGGCCATCGTGACCAGAAACTTCTGGCTGCGTTCGGCCAGCATCGGCGCCAGGTCCAGCCTCAGGGCGTCGGGACCCATGAAAGCGAAGTTTTCCGGCAATCCCACCAGCTCGGCGCCGCGGCGCACGGCCAGCTCGATTTGCTCCTCAGCTGCGGCCCAGTTGGCCTCGGGATCGGAGGTGCTGGTGAGCTGGATTGCTGCCGCCAGAAAGCTTGTCACCGCTGCAAAATCCCTGGTCTATCAACTTTAGGGGTGTGGCGATCCGCCCTTGGCCGGGCCTGGTTAGGACCAGCTCAGCGGGCTTCGAGCACGCCCGGGCTCGTCTGCGTCGGCACGATCGTCAGGCTGTCGACGGCGGCGCAGCAGCGGAAATCGGCGTCGTGGTCGCCCAGGCTGATAAGGCGCTGGCCATGGCTGGCGACCCGCAGGCAACCCTCTGGGTCCTGGCGCCATTGCTGCCAAAGGGCCAGGGCCGCAACCATCTCGTCGTTGCCGCTTGTGACGGCCGTACCTGCACCAAGATCCATGGCCGCAGCCGCCACAGCCCCGGCCGCCAGGCTGTCTTCCAGGGAATAGTCACCCTCCCAGCCGCTACCCACGATCCACACCGTCTGGGCGCCGGACTCCAGCAAGCGCTGGGCCACGGCGCTGCGGTTTGGCAGACAGGCCGTCACCAGCAACTCCACGGGCCGCACCCGGTCGAGGGAGCGGGTGCCGTTCGTCGTGCTCATAAACAGGCGTTTGCCCGCCACCACCTCCGGGATCACGGCTAGGGGTGAATTGCCCAGGTCGAAGCCCTCCAGGCGCTTGCCGCCCCGTTCGCCGGCGCGGAGGCGCTTGTCCGCCGGCCAGGCGCTGGCGGCCGCCTCCAGCTCAGCCAGGTCGGCGAAGGCCTCGATCGCCTCGGCCCCGTTGGCCAGGGACCAGGCAATCGTGGTGGTAGCCCGCAGGACATCAATCACCACGGCCGCGATGCAGGGCAAGGTGCGTCACAGTAGGCACCGCAACGGATCGGCGATGGGCTCGGCTCTGGCGACAGGCGGCAAGGGCCAGACAAGGCGCTCCAAGCGGGATCTGCGCGGCTTTCTTGAGCTGCTAGAGCAGCGGGGCCAGCTGCGCCGGATCACGGCCCCGGTGGACCCGGACTTGGAAGTGGCGGCGATCGCCGACCGGGTCTTGGCCATGGGGGGGCCGGCCCTGCTGTTCGAGAATGTGATCGGCTCGTCCATGCCCGTGGCGGTGAACCTGCTCGGCACGGTGGAGCGGGTGGTCTGGAGCATGGGCATGGAGGCGCCCGAGGAGCTGGAGGCCTTAGGCGAGCGCCTGGCCCTGTTGCAACAGCCGCGGCCGCCCAAGGGTCTGAAGGAAGCGACCCGCTTCGGCGGCCTGCTACTTGACCTGCTCAAGGCCCGCCCTGACCTGGACCTCGCGCCCCCCTGCCAGCAGCAGATCTTCAAGGGGGCGGAGGTGAACCTCGACAACCTGCCCCTGCTGCGCCCCTGGCCCGGAGATGCCGGACCCGTGATCACCCTGGGCCTGGTGATCACCAAAGACCCGGAAACGGGCGTGCCCAACGTGGGCGTTTATCGCCTGCAGAAGCAATCGATCAATACGGCCACGGTGCATTGGCTGAGCGTGCGCGGCGGCGCCCGCCACCTGCGCAAGGCCGCGGCCCTGGGCAAGCCCCTGGAGGTGGCCGTGGCGATCGGTGTCCATCCCCTGCTGGTGATGGCAGCGGCCACGCCGATTCCCGTGCAGCTCAGCGAATGGTTATTTGCCGGTATCTACGCCGGTGAGGGCGTGCGCTTGGCCCGCTGCAAGACCGTGAACCTGGAGGTGCCCAGCCACAGCGAAGTGGTGCTCGAAGGCACGATCACCCCGGGCGAACTGGGCCCCGATGGCCCCTGCGGCGACCACATGGGCTTTTACGGCGGCGAAGAGGCCTCGCCCCTGGTGCGCTTCCACTGCGTCACCCAACGCCGCAAACCGGTGTTCCTCACCACCTTCAGCGGCCGGCCCCCCAAGGAGGAGGCCATGCTCGCCATTGCCCTCAACCGCCTCTACACGCCGATCCTGCGCCAGCAGATCCCCGAGATCGTTGATTTCTTCCTGCCGATGGAGGGACTCAGCTACAAGCTGGCCGTGCTGGCGATCGACAAGGCCTACCCGGGCCAGGCCAAGCGGGCGGCGATGGCCTTCTGGAGCGCCCTACCCCAGTTCACGTACACCAAGTTCGTGGTGGTGGTGGACAAGAGCATCAACATTCGCGATCCGCGCCAGGTGATTTGGGCGATCAGCGCCCAGGTGGATCCCCAGCGGGACCTGTTCGTGCTCGAAAACACCCCCTTTGATTCCCTCGACTTCGCCAGCGAGCGGCTCGGCCTGGGCGGCCGCCTGGCCATCGATGCCACCACCAAGGTGGGACCAGAAAAACGCCACGACTGGGGCGAAGCCCTGGGCCGCCCCGCCGAGCTGGAGGCCCGCATCGATGCCCGCTGGGCGGAACTAGGCCTGGCCGACCTGGGCCAGGGGGAACCGGACCCCGCCCTGTTCGGTTACACGCTCGAACACGTCCTGGAGCGGCTGGCCCTGGGGGCCCTGGGAGCGAAACCCTGAGCGAGCTGCTGCGCAAAAGCGGCCTCCAGGCCCTGCGGGCCCTGCTGCAGCTGGCGGCCGAGCCCAAGAGCTGGCAATCGATCACGGCCATCGCCACGGCCCAGGGCCTGCCCCAGCCCATGCTCGAGCAACTGCTGCTGCAACTGCGGCGCTCAGGTCTTGTGGAGGCCCGCCGCGGCCGTTATGGCGGCTATCGCCTGGTTCGACCTGCCCGGGAGATCCCCGTGGCCGCCGTGCTCGAGGCGGTGGCGGGAGGGGCCGGCATAACGGCGCCGCCCCAGGCAAGCCTGGACCCGTCGCAGCCAGGGTCCCAGGCGGAATTCTTAGGCAAGCCAGCCGCTGAACCGGAGCCCAACGGGGTAGCCGTGGCGGAGGAAAGGGTGCTTGCGGCCCTGGAGCGGCGCCTGAAGCGAGCTCTGGAACGGGAACTGCGCGACCTGAGCCTGGAGGAACTCCACTACGACCTGCGCAGCTGGAAAGAAAGCCTGAGCAACGACGGCGGCCTGCTGTTGGGGTAAGGGCTCCAGGGGCCTGACCTGGGGCAACTGGCCTGCGGGCGGCCCCTGCCTACGCTCACGCACCAGATGCCTTATCCCCATGCCCCTCGCCCTGGGAACCCAGCCGGCCCGCAGCCTCCAGGGGGTAGTTCAGGTGCCGGGCGACAAGTCGATTTCGCACCGAGCCCTGCTGTTTGGCGCGATTGCTGAAGGCACCACGCGGATCAGCGGCCTGCTGCCCGCCGAGGATCCGCTCAGCACCGCCGCCTGCCTACGGGCCATGGGCGTGACGATCTCCGCCATTGAGGCTGGCCAGCTGGTGAGCGTGGAAGGCGTGGGCCTCGATGGCCTGCGCGAACCCGAGGACGTGCTCGATTGCGGCAACTCGGGCACCACCATGCGCTTGATGCTCGGCCTGCTGGCCGGCCGCTCCGGCCGCCATTTCGTGCTTACGGGCGATAGTTCCCTGCGGCGCCGGCCGATGCAACGGGTGGGCGGCCCCCTGGCCCAGATGGGAGCCCAGATCTCCGGGCGCAGCGCCGGCAACCTGGCCCCCCTAGCGATCCGGGGCCAGCAACTCCTAGGCGCCACAATCCGCACTCCGGTGGCCTCGGCCCAGGTGAAGAGCGCCCTGGTGCTGGCCGCCCTCACGGCGACAGGCGACACCACCGTGATCGAGCCGGTGCAGAGCCGGGACCACAGCGAGCGGATGTTGCGGGCCTTCGGAGCCCAGCTCAGCGTCGGCGGACCCGGCCTAACCGAAGTGACCGTGACCCCGGGGGCCAACCTGCGGGGCCAGGACGTGATCGTGCCTGGCGACATCAGTTCGGCCGCCTTCTGGTTAGTGGCCGGCGCCATTACCCCCGGCGCCGACCTCACCGTGCAGAACGTGGGACTCAACCCCAGCCGCACCGGCGTGCTCGATGTGCTCGAGCAGATGGGCGCCCGCATCGAGCTGCTCAACACCCGCGAAGTGGCCGGCGAACCGGTGGGAGACCTGCGCGTGACCCACGGCCCCCTCCAGGCCTTCACGATTGGCGCCGAGCTGATCCCGCGGCTTGTGGATGAAATCCCGGTACTGGCTGTGGCGGCCTGCTATGCCGAGGGGATCAGCCGGGTCACCGGCGCCGAGGAGCTACGGGTCAAGGAAACGGACCGGCTGGCGGTGATGGCCCGCCAATTGGGGGCCATGGGCGCCCGCATCGAGGAATTCGCCGATGGGCTCACGATCGAAGGCGGCATTCCCCTGCACGGGGCCGAAGTCGACAGCGAAACCGACCATCGCGTCGCCATGAGCCTGGCGGTGGCGGCCCAGGTGGCCCATGGCCCCACCCAGCTGCATCGGCCTGGGGCCGCCGCCGTCTCCTATCCCGGGTTCTGGGACGACCTGGAGCGGCTCCAGGCCTAATCCAGCTGGGAGCGAACCGGCGTTCGGGTTCGTGCCATCCCCTGCTGGGGCTGTCAACACCAGCTAGCTCTGGCGACGGCCGGTAGATTCCCGCCCAGTGATCCCGCCCCTGCCGATGCTCGCCGTTGCCGTCTTGGCTGCCGGGAAGGGCACCCGCATGAAAAGCGACCTGCCCAAGGTGCTCCAGCCCCTGGCCGGTGCCACCCTGGTGGAACGGGTGCTGGCTAGTTGCCAGCGCCTCAATCCCTCCCGTCAGCTGCTGGTGGTGGGCCACCAGGCCGAGCGGGTGCAGACCTCCCTGGCCGCCCGGCCCGAACTGGAGTACGTGCTGCAACAACCCCAGAACGGCACCGGCCACGCCGTGCAGCAACTGCTGGAGCCCCTTGCCGGCTTTGAAGGCGAACTGCTCGTGCTCAACGGCGATGTGCCCCTGCTGCGGGAGCAGACCCTCGAGCACCTGCTGGAGCGCCACCGCTCCAGCGGCGCCGCCGTCACCCTGCTGAGCGCGCGCCTGGCCGATCCCACGGGCTACGGCCGGGTGATTGCCGATGAAGCCGGACAGGTGAGCGCGATCGTTGAGCATCGCGACTGCACGGCCGACCAGAAGGCGATCAACCTGATCAATGCCGGCATCTACTGCTTCGATTGGGCCCGATTGGCCCAGGTGTTGCCCCAGCTCAGCAGCGACAACGACCAGGGCGAGCTCTATCTCACCGACACCGTGGCCCTGCTGGGCTCAGCGATCCACCTGGAGGTGGCCGATGCCGATGAGATCAATGGCATCAACGACCGGCTGCAGCTCTGCCAGTGCGAGGCCGTGTTGCAACAGCGGCTGCGGGAGCACTGGATGCGGGAGGGGGTGACCTTCGTGGATCCGGCCAGCTGCAGCCTCAGCGACGGCACCCGCTTCGGCCGCGACGTGATCGTTGAACCGCAATGCCATTTCCGCGGCAACAACCTGATCAGCGATGGCTGCCGCATCGGTCCGGGCAGCTTGCTGGAGGAAGTCCAGTTAGGCAAAGGCGTTGAAGTGCTGTTCTCGGTGGTGCGCGGCGCCCAGGTGGCCGATGGCTGTGCCATCGGCCCCTATAGCCAGCTGCGGCCGGGCACCAGGCTGGAGGCGGACTGCCGCGTCGGCAATTTCGTGGAAATCAAAAACAGCCACCTTGATCACGGCTGCAAGGTCAACCACCTCAGCTATATCGGCGACGCTGACCTCGGCCAGGGCGTGAACGTGGGTGCCGGCACGATCACCGCCAACTACGACGGCTTGCGCAAGCACCGCACCTTGATCGGCAGTGGCAGCAAGACCGGCGCCAACAGCACCCTGGTGGCGCCCCTGAACCTCGGAGCCGGCGTCACGGTGGCGGCCGGCAGCGTGATCACCCGCGATGTGGCGGCCGGGGCCCTGGCCCTGGGCCGGGCCCGCCAGGTGGTGAAGGAGAACTGGCCCGGGCCCGTCTGAGGGTTGTTCCGGAGCCTGGGGCTCCAAATGCAAGCTCAGGCTTAGGCAGGTTGGCCCAAGCCCAGGGCCCGCTCCAGCAGGGGAATCGCCCGCTCCAGGGCCACCCCCCGACTGGCCTTGAGCAACACCTGGTCGCCGGGCTCAAGCCAGGCGACCAGCGCCTGGGCCGCTGCCTCCGGACTGGTGACCAGGGCCAGCCGGGGCAGCCCCTGGGCCGCCGCCGCCATCACCTGGCCCTCGGGGCCGCCATCGACAATCACCAGGCCATCGAGCCCCAGGACCAGGGCCCGCTCGGCGACCTGGCGATGCAGCTCCAGGCTTTGCTCGCCGAGCTCGAGCATGGTGCCGAGCACGGCAAACCGCCGACCCAGCGGGGGCTGGTCCCCAGCAGCCCCCGGGCCAGGCGTCGCAGAACTGGGGGAACCTGGAGCTGAACCGGCCAACAGGGCCAGGGCGGCCAGGGTCGCCTCCGGGGAGGCGTTGTAGGTCTCATCAAGCAGCTCGATGGTGCCGAGGCGAAGCCGGCGACTGCGGCCGCCGGGCAAGGCCAGCTCTAGGGGCCGCTGGGGATCCAGGGGCATGTCCAGGCTGGCGGCTGCAGCCAGGGCCAGCAGCAAATTTCTGGCATTGTGGGCGCCCGGCAAGGGCAGGGGGACCACGGCCTCGCCGACGGTCAGGGTCTGGCGAGCCCCATCGAGCTGGCCGACCCAGTCGGCTTGGGCCTCGAAGCCTTCGCCCGCCAGGGCAACCCGCAGCACCCGGCCGCCCCAGACGGCTGCCAGGCTGCGGTCGAGCAGGGGGTCACCGGCTGGAATCACCACCAGGCCCTCGGGGTTGAGGGCAGAAGTGATCTCGCACTTGGCCTGGGCGATGGCCTCGCGGCTGCCCAGTCGGCCGATGTGGGCCGTACCCACATTGGTAATCACGGCCAGATCGGGTTCGCAGCAGCGGCTGAGCCGCTCGATTTCGCCCAGGCCCCGCATGCCCATCTCCACCACCACCGCCCGGTGCTCGCCCGTCGCCTGGAGCAGGGTCAGGGGCACGCCGATGTCGTTGTTCTCGTTGCCCTGGCTGGCCCACACGGGCCCGGCGGTGGCGAGCACGGAGCGGAGCAGTTCCCGGGTGGTGGTTTTGCCGGCCGAACCGGTCACCGCCAGCACTGGGGCGGCCAGCTGGCGGCGCCAGAGCAGGCCCAGCTCCTGGTAAGCAGCCAGGGTGTCGTCCACCAGCCAACAGGCCAGACCTGCAGGGACTAGCCCCGCTCGACCCCGCTGCACCAGGGCCGCCTGGGCCCCGAGGCGAGCGGCTTCGGCCAGGAACGTGTGGCCGTCAAAGTGCTCCCCCACCAGGGGCACAAACAGGCTGCCGGGGCGCAGCAAGCGGCTGTCGGTGCAGACGGGGCCAAGCTCCTGGCCTGGATCCAAGGCGGGACCGCCCTGGGGAGCCCCCCAGCGCTCGATCAACCGGCTCAGCTGCATGGAAGGGCTCCGCTCAGGGGGAGAACCCCAGAATCATGCCGCCGCCCACCCGGGCTTCCCGGCCAAGCAGGGCACCGCGTTGGTCCCGCAGCTCCAGCTGGTCGTAGCCCCAATCCTGGGCCCAGGCCAGCCAGAGGTCGGCCCGCTGCTGCTGCTGGCTTGCCTGCAACTGGCCAAAGGCGTCACTAAGTACCAACTGGATCCGGGAGCTGCCTGGTTCACCCCCGACCTGCAGCAACAGGCCGGCCGCCTCTGGCCGTTGGCGCCAGCTCTCCAGGGGATTGGGATCGGGGGGACGCTCCAGATCCTGGGAATCCGGGGCCGGGGACGCTCCAGCAGCGTTGTTTTGGCCCCCAGGGATTCCGGGAGCGGGCGGTTGGCCCAGGCCCTCCAGGGGGAGCATGGGTTGGGATTGGGGATCAGCGCCGGGAGGCGCCAAGGCTGGGAATCCATCGGATCGGTCCCCGCTGGACATCAACTCTGGTGGAACGGACGCCGGCAAGGCCCCAGGCCGAGCCCACAGCCAAAGGCCCGCGCCCAGCAAACCCAAGGCTCCCACCAGCACCAAGGGCCAGAAGCTCGCCGCCAGGAACGCCGGCCAGGCCTTGGGGTGGGGCAACTCGCCACTGCGGTTGCGCCGCCAGAGCTCCCGGCAGCGCAAGCGCAGGTCGGCTGCCACGGCCAACAAATCGCCCCCCAGGACCAACCAGGGACTGCGGTAGGGAGCCGGCAGGTTGGTTCCCGGCTGCTCGGGACCGATCGGCGCCATGGCGAAGGGGGAGCTCAGCGAAACCGGTGCTCAGCCGTTGCCACGCCAGCGCAACAGTGAGAGGGGATTGAGCCGGGAGAGGGTTGCTTCGACCTCGGCCTTGGTCTGGCCCTGGGTTTGGATTGGCCCCTGATCAGAACCCAGCGCTCCGGCGCGGCTGGGGTCCGCATCCTGTCCGCGGGAGAACTGCTCAACGGCATAGGCATCGGGGGTGGGTTCCTTGACACCCCGCACCTCCCGGTACATCTGGTCATAGTCCAAGGCAGAACGGCTCCAGCTGTGGTCGGCGCCCATGGCCCGGTGCTGTAGTTCGCGCCAGCTGTCCTTATGGCGGTAGGCCTCCCAGGAGCGCACGATCGAGGTATAAAAATCGAGCGGGTCGTAGCGGTCGAAGCAGAAGCCCGTGCCGCTGTGGTGGGCTGGGTCATGGGGAGGCACCGTGTCCACCAGGCCGCCGACCCGGCGCACGACCGGAATCGAGCCGTAGCGCATGGCCAGCAGCTGGCTGATGCCACAGGGCTCAAAGCGACTCGGCATCAAGAAGGCATCGCTGCCGGCATAGATCAGGCGCGATAGGGCGTCGTCATAGGTGAGGAACACGGAGAAACGGCCGGGATGGCGGGCAGCCATCTGCCACAAACCCGATTCGATGTTGCGGTCGCCGGTGCCAAGCACCACAAACTGGCTATCGGAATAGGCCAGCACCCGGTCGGCCACCTGAAGCAGCAAGTCCACCCCCTTCTGGTCCACAAGCCGACTCACCACTCCCATCAGGTAGGACTCGGGGTTAACGGCGAGGCCCATCCGTTCCTGCAGGGCCTGCTTGCAGACCGCCTTGCCGGCTAGGTCGTCGGCGGAGAAATTGGCCGGCAGGCTGGGATCACTCAGCGGATTCCAATCGTCCTGATCGATGCCATTGAGGATGCCGCGCAACTTACCGCTAACAAAATTGAGCAAACCGTCCAACTTCTCGCCATATTCCGGCGTACGAATTTCCTCTGCGTAGGTTGGCGAAACAGCATTAATACGATCTGCGTAGAGCAGGGCTGCCGCCATGGTGTTATCCCCTTGCATATACCAGGGGATCCAGGCCATGCGATCAAGCTTCCAGCGCCAGGGGCCCACATACTTGAGATTGTGGATCGTAAAAACGGTGCTGATTTCCGGATCTTGATGCATCCAGACTGGGATCATGCCAGTGTGCCAATCATGGCAATGCAGCACTTCTGGCTTCCAAACATGCCAGGCAAATTCCGCGGTGGCACTGGCGAAGAAGGTAAAACGCCAATCCTCATCTTCACCGCCGTAAATACGCTCGGGATCGAAAACTGGATGGCCGATTAGATAAAGGGGCAGGCCATTAGTAGGGTGCTGCGTTTCATACACAGCGAAATCGGTGCCCATGGTGTGGGCCCGCCAGATTGGTTCCGCCGGAATCTCAAGCTTGCTCCAGAGCCGGCCATAGCCCGGCATGATCAATCGCACGTCATGGCCCAAGCCGGCCAGGGCGGGCGGCAAGGAGCCCACCACGTCCCCCATGCCTCCAACCTTGACCATCGGGGCGCATTCGGCTGCGGCGAACAGCACGCGCATGGCGGGACAGGCGGAAGGGGTCCAACTCTACGGGGGGCCTTCCTGCCCCCCCGTAGGCGAACTTGCCATTCTCGTTTCAGGGCAACACGGTCACCGGAATTCCGACCTCCACCTGCTCAAACAGGTGACGCACGTCCTCGTCAAAGCGGCGCACCCAGCCATCGGATACGGCCCGGTCGATGCTGCCCCGCTCAGGGCAGCCAGGGCGAAGCCGAAAAGTCCGGCGGCCGTTTTTCCAGAAAGGCATTGCGTCCCTCCTGACCTTCCTCGGTTCGATAAAAGAGGTGGGTGGCCTGGCCAGCCAGCTCCTGAAGACCGGCCATGCCATCAGTCTCGGCATTAAATGCCGCTTTGAGGCAACGGATCGCCGTGGGGCTGTGGCCCAACACCTCCCGGGCCCAGCGCACCCCCTCGGCCTCGAGTTGCTCCAGGGGAACCACCTGGTTGACCAGGCCCATGGCCAGCGCCTCCTGAGCTCCGTACTGGCGACAAAGGAACCAGATTTCGCGCGCCTTGCGCTGGCCCACCACCCGGGCCAGGTAGCTGGCGCCAAAGCCGCCATCGAAGCTGCCGACCCGGGGGCCGGTCTGGCCAAACACGGCGTTGTCGGCCGCCAGGCTGAGGTCGCAGAGCAGGTGCAGCACCTGGCCGCCACCGATGGCATAGCCGGCCACGAGGGCGATCACCACCTTGGGCAGGCTGCGGATCAGGCGCTGCAGATCGAGCACATTCAGCCGGGGCAGGCCCTCGTCATCCAGGTAGCCGCCGTCGCCGCGCACGCTCTGGTCCCCGCCGGAGCAGAAGGCGTAGGCCCCATCGGCTGCCGGACCGGCGCCCGTGAACAACACCACCCCAATCGCCGGGTTGTCCCGCACCCTCGAGAAGGCGTCATAGAGCTCGCTCACGGTGCGGGGCCGAAAGGCGTTGCGCTTCTCGGGCCGATTGATCGCAATGCGGGCGATGCCCTCCTCACTGAGATCAAACAGGATGTCTGAATAGGTCCCCTGGGGGATCCACGGCACCAAGGAAGCCATCAGCCCAGGATTGGCGGCCCAGCCATTCTGCGCCGCAGCTCCCAAGCGCCATGGCCTGGCCCCCTGGGCAAGCGCCGGGCCAGGAAGCCCCTGCTCGGGCCGCAGGCATGGCAGGGATCAGGACCCTCCCGTTCGCCAACCCTGGCGCAGGGCATGGCGCAGGACGGCATCGGCCTGGCGGTCCGTGCGCAGCTCCACTAAGGCCAGGCGCTCGCCGGCCGCCCAGGCCAGCCCTTCGGCCAGCTCCTCCAGGCCCGCCAGGCTGCGCCAGGGCACGCCAAACGCCGCCGCCAGGGGACCATGGCGGATCGGTTGGGGCATCGCAAACAAACGCTCGAAATCAAGACGGCCCGGCCCTTGACCATCGCCAGGGGGCCCGCTTTGGCGAGCTTGCGGGCCGGCTCCGCCTCCAATCCCTGGGCGAATCGGCAATTGCTCAAAAATGCCGCCGCCGCCATTGTCCACCAACAGAACGGTCAACTGGCCGCCCAGCTGCTGCTTCCAGAGCCAGCCATGGCTGTCGTGCAGCAGGGCTAGATCGCCGGTGAGCAAGAGCAGCCGCCCCTCCAGCTCGGCCAGGCCACAGGCGATCGAGAGGGTGCCATCGATGCCGGAGGCCCCGCGAAAGCCATAAACGCGCCGCTGGGGCCCGCGGGGATCGCCAAAGCTTTCCCAGTCCCGCACGGGGCTGCTGCTGGCCAGCATCAGGGGCACCCCAGGGGGCAGCAGGGATCCCAGCACCCGGCTCAGGGCCGGTTCGTTCGCCGGGCCGCGGCCTGGCAGCTGGCGGTCCAACCAGGCCTGGGCGTCCGCTTCGGCGGCGAGCCAGTGGGCCCCTTGGGCCAGGGCTCCCGCCGCAGGCAACCCTTGCCAAAACTGCTGGGGCAGGTGATCCAGCCAGGCCAGCAACCCTTGGCACCAGCGCAGGGGATCGCCGACCGCCGCATCCAAGTTGCGGGGATCGGCCTCGCTGATCAGCAGCTGGGGGCCGCTGGCCGCCGCCAACCACTGCTGAAGGCGCCGGCTAGCGGGCATGGGGCCAAGCCGCAGCAGCTGGCCCGGGGCCAGGTCGGCCGCCGGGACATCCAGCAGCAGGTCGTAGGCCGAGATCGTGGCCAAACCCGGCCAGCCCCGCAGGCCCGAGAGCCCATCGGCCAGCACCGGCCAGCCGCTGCGGCGCTGCCAGCGGATCAGGCCCGCGGCAAAGCACTCCAGCTGCCCTGCCGTGCCACGCCAGGGGCCGGCCACCACCACCCCAGGTCGATCCGGATCCAACTGGGGAATCGGAGCTTCAGCCAGCCCAAGGGAAGACGGCCCCAGGACGTTTGTCTTAATCGGTGCTTTGAACGGGGTCTGGGCCGGTTCCTGGGCCAAGAAGGCGAAGGCAAATTCACCTGCCAATTCGGCCGCCAATTCAGCTGCCAGGCAGGACAGGGCCTCGGCGCCGATATGGAGCGGCTCCTCGATCGGCAGGTTGAGGTGCACGGGCCCGAGGGGACTGCCGAGGCAGGCCTGCCAGGCCCGCCTGGCCAGGGAGTCCAGGCTGGCGCCATCGTTTTGGGCTAAACCGTTAGGACTGGCCTGCAGCATCAGGCGGCAACAGGGGGCCAGGAACTGCTCCTGGTTGACGGTCTGGTTAGCCCCGCGCTGCTTCAACCGCGCCGGTCGATCGGCGCTCAGCAGCAGCAGGGGGATGGCGCCCCAATCCGCCTCGACCACGGCCGGCAGCAGGTTGGCCACGGCGCTGCCCGAGGTGGTAACGACCGCAGCCGGCAGGCCAGCGGCCCTGCCCAGGCCAAGGGCGAAGAAGGCAGCTGAGCGTTCATCCACGGCGGTGAACAGCTGCAGGCCATGGCGCTCCAGTAGCCCCGCCGCCACCGCTAGGGGAGCCGAGCGGCTGCCGGGACAGAGCACTAGTCGCTGCATGCCCTGGCGTCTTAGGGCCTGCAGCAGGCCCAGGGCGGCCCGCAGGTTGGCCTCAGCCGTTGGGGGAGTGGGGTCAGCCAGCACCACAGCGGAGGGGGTGAGGATCAGCCGATCATGCTGAAGCGCCGGAAGGCTCCCGGTCCTTTTGCCCCCACCTCGCGATCGCCGATGGCCGCAGCCCCTCCCGACCCCGCCGACCAGGCGGCAGCAGCAACCGCATCGGCTCCCCCAATCCCGACGGCGCCGAAGCCCTGGTGGGCCTCCTTCCTGCTCTGGCTGGCCCTGGCCCTGCTGCTGCGCTGGGCCGTGGTCGAGCCCCGCTGGATCCCCTCGGGCTCGATGCTGCCCACCCTGGAGCTCCAGGACCGGGTTCTTGTTGAAAAAGTGCGGCCCAAACTGGGCCAACCCCTACCCCTGGGCACGATCGTCGTCTTCCATCCCCCCGAGGCCCTGCTGGCCGCTGGCTACGACCCCAAGGCGGCCCTGATCAAGCGGGTGGTGGGCCGCTCCGGAGATGTCGTTGAGGTGAAGGGCGGCCAGCTGTATCGCAATGGAGAAGCGGTGGTCGAACCCTGGCTAGCCGAACCGATGCTCTACCGCTTTGGCCCGGTCACCGTGCCGACCGGCAACCTGCTGGTGCTGGGTGACAACCGCAATGCCAGCCTCGATTCCCACCTTTGGGGGCCCCTGCCCAACCAGGAGGTGATCGGCACGGCCCTGGTCCGCTACTGGCCCTGGAACCGCATCGGCCTGCTTCGGTTTTCCGCAAAGGATCCCCCAGCCCAGGCCTGACAACTGGGGTAGGGTGATTCATGTGACACGGAGCAGCCCGGAGATGTTCAACCCGGAGTTCCTGACGACGGACAGCGAATCAGCCCATAACAACTCCCTGATTCAGTACCTCCAGGAGCAATCTCCGGATGTGCTTCAACGGGTGGCCCGCTCAGCCAGTACCGAGATCCAGGACATCATTCGCCATAACGTCCATGGCCTGCTGGGCATGCTGCCTAGCGAACAATTTGAAGTCAAAATCCAGGCCAGCCGCGATAATCTCGCCGGCCTGCTGGCTTCAGCAATGATGACGGGTTACTTCCTGCGCCAAATGGAGCAGCGCATGGAGCTAGAAGCCAGCCTGTTTGGCGAAGACAGCCTGGACGCCGATCCGGGCGAACTGGAACTCTGAAGACCTGCAAGGTTGGGTCCCAGGGCCCGGCCCATACCTGGAACCCCTACCCATTCGATAACGACCAGCCCGATGGGCAAACCCGTTGCTGGTCCCAAGCCGCAACGGGTTTTTGCCCTTTATTCCGACGGCGCCCCAGGCACCAGCCCCCACGCCAGTAGCCGGTCATCGATGGCGGCCAGGGTGGCCCAATCGCCGCTGCTGGGGGCCCAGGGCCTGCTTTCCAGTTCCGCTGCAAGCCTGGCGAAATCAGTGCCAGTGCAGGCCATCGGGGCCAGGTAATGGGCACCAACCATCTGGCTGATGCCCTGCAGCCGCGACAGGCGCCGCAGCCACTCGAGCAGGAGGCCCCGGTGGCGGGGGAACACCAGCCGCTCAAGCACCGGGGCTAGTTGCAGCCGGGGCTGGCCATTGGTCAGCAGGGCCGAGAAGGCCTCCTGCCAGCCGTTCTGCCAGCGGAAGGGATAGAAACCGAAATAGCTCCTGGGGTTCCTTAACCCGGGCCGAAACGCCTGGGACCAGATTTGGCCCAGGGGCAGCACCTCCAGGGGCGCCGGCTGGAAATAGGAGGCAAACAGCACCAGTCGTTGCCAGCCCTTGCGGCGCTGCTCGGCGCTATCAACAAGGGGCTCATCGCCCCGGTCGCGGGCATGGAACAACAAGGGGGTGGGATCGGCCTCCAACAGCTCGGGCGGCTCGGCGCTGATCGCCACCAGGGCATCGGTGACCAGCAGGCTGCCGCTGGCTTTATGGAAACAACTGACTTCCATGAAGCGACCCAGACCCAGATCCACCGGTCCCAGCGAGTCCCACACCAACTGGTCCCCATGGGGCAGGCCGTCCTCCAGGAGGGTGTGGGTGCGGCCCGCTGGAAAACCTAGCCACCGCAAGGGCAGGCGCACAGGGAAGCTCCACTGGCCAGGACTCACCCACACCTGGGCCCTGGGGAAGGCCCGGGCCAGGGACGGCAGGGGCAGCTTGTGCTCGAGCCCCGAGCTGGTCGCCAGCACAATCGTGGTCACGGGCCCATAGGTCGCCTCCAGCTGGTGCAGCTGGCCCAGCAGCTCCTGGGTTGGGGCCACCGGCCCATAGAGCAGCAGACCTTCGCGTATCCGCAGCACGGTCATGCGGATCGGCACCGCCACGTAGAAGATCCCCTGGAGCTGCTCAAAACTCCAAACCTGACCGGGAACCAGTTCCCGCACCAGGGTGGGGCGCCGGCCGTAGGGATAGAGCGGCAACAGGGGCCACCAGGGCCAGTGCTGGCGCAGGCGTGGGGGCGTTGGCACGGCGTGGGTGACGCTCACTGGCGCAGCTGCGCCACCAGCCCATGGCGGGGCGCGAACAGGAAGCTGATCAGGAACAGGAGGGTCTGGACCACCACGATGCAGCCGCCGGTGGAAGCATCCATCCAGTAGCTCCAGTAGATACCGATCACACTGGAGAGCATGGCGGAACCAACGGCGATCCAGGTCATCCGGTCGAAGCGATCGGTGAGCAGGTGGGCCGTGGCCCCCGGGGTGACCAGCATCGCCACCACCAGAATGATGCCCACCGTCTGCAGGCCGGCCACCGCCGCCAGCGACAGCACCGCCAGCAGCAGGTAATGCAGCACGCCGGTGTGGATGCCCATCGAGCGGGCGTGGGTGGGATCGAAGCAGAACAGGATCAGATCACGTCGCAACAGCAGCAGCACCGCCAGCACCAGGGCACAGATCCAGAGAGTTTGCTGGATGTCAGCGGGGCTGATGCCGAGCACATTGCCGAACAGAATGTGGGTGAGATCGATGCTGCTGCGCACCTTCGACACCAGGATCAGGCCGAAAGCGAAGAAGCCGGTGAACACCAACCCGATCACGGTGTCTTCCTTGATGCGGGTCATCTGCTTGATGTAACCGATCACCGCCACCGATCCGACACCGAACACAAAGGCACCGAGGGCGAAGGGCAGGTTGAGGGCGTAGGCGATCACCACGCCTGGCATCACCGCATGGGATACCGCATCGCCCATCAGCGCCCAGCCCTTGAGGGTCATGTAGCAGGAGAGCAGGCCACAGACGGAGGCCACGAGCATGCTCACCAGCAGGGCACGCTGCATGAAGGCGTGCTGCAGCGGTTCGGTGAGCCAGGGAAGCGCATCCATCACAGGTCGCCCTCACCGGGGAGATCCGGCGGGGTGAAGGAGAGCGAATCAAGCGAGCCGCCGCCGAAGGTGCGGGCCACGTTCTCCTGGGTGAACACCTCGGAGGTTTCGCCATAGGCGAGCACGGTCTTGTTGATCAGCACCACGTCGTCGCAGAAGCCGGTGACATGGCCCAGATCGTGGGTGGAGATCAGCAGCGTGCGGCCTTCCTGGCGGAACTGCTGGAACAGCTGGATCAGCAGCTTCTCGGTGCGGATGTCCACGCCGGCGAAGGGTTCATCGAGCAGCATCACCGAGGCCTCCTGGGCCAAGGCGCGGGCCACGAAGGCCCGCTTGCGCTGCCCACCGGAGAGCTGGCCGATCTGGCGCTGGCGCAACGGCCAGAGATCCACCCGCTCCAGGCTCTCGCGCACGGCCTGGTGGTCGCGGCGGCGGGGAATGCGCAGCAGGTTCATGGTGCCGTAGCGGCCCATCATCACCACGTTGGCCACGCTCACCGGGAAGTTCCAGTCGACGCTTTCGGTCTGCGGCACGTAAGCCACGGCCTGCTGGCGCAAGGCCTCCCGCAGGGGCACGCCATTGATGGCGATTGTGCCGCGCGAAGGGCGCACAAACCCCATCAGCGCCTTGAACAGGGTGGATTTGCCGGCACCGTTCATGCCCACGAGGGCGCAGATGCTGCCGGCGTAGGCCCGCAACGACACGTCATGCAGGGCCACCACGCCGTTGTAGGCGAAGCAGAGGTTGTCGACGACGATGCGCTCCTGCGCCGGGCGGTGCTGAGTCGGGCGGGGCGGGCGGTGTTGCATCGGATCAGCGCCCCTTCAGTCCGTTCACCAGTGTGGTCACATTGTGCCGCTGCAGCTCCAGCAAGGAGGAGGCCGGGCCAGCTTCAGGCGAGAGCGAATCCACGAAAAAGACCCCGGCAAAGCGGCTGCCGCTCTCCGCCGCCACCTGCTTCTGCGCCTCGGCCGAGACGGTGCTTTCGCAGAACACCGCCGGCACCTGGCGCTCACGGACCGTGGCGATCAGCCGGGCCATGCGCTGTGGGGTGACCTGGGATTCGGCGTTGACGGGCCAGAGGTAGGCCTCGGTGAGGCCGTAATCGCGGGCCAGGTAGGAGAAGGCACCTTCACAGGTGGCCAGCAGGCGGTGCTGGGGCGGCAAGGTGGCCAGATCGCGGCGCAGCTCCTTGTCGAGGGCGCGCAGCTCAGCGCGGTAGGCCTCGGCATTGCCTTTGAACGCGGCGGCGTGGGCGGGATCAAGCGCGCTGAAGGCCTTGCGGATGTTCTCCACATACACCTCCGCCAGGCGAGGGGACATCCAGGCGTGCGGATTAGGTTTGGCGGCAGCAACATCGCCGGCGATCGGCAGGGGCTTGATGCCCTCGGTAAGGACCACCCGCTGCACATCCGGCAGACCGGAGAGGAACCGATCAGCCCAGCGCTCAAGCCCGAAGCCGTTGATCAGCACCAGCTGGGCTCCCTCGGCCCGCCGCAGATCACTGGGGGAGGGTTCGTAGCCGTGTATTTCAGCGCCGAGCCGGGTGATCGACTCCACCTGCAGGTGCCCACCGGCCACCCGATTGGCCATGTCGGCCAGGATCGTGAAGGTGGTGAGCACCCGCGGCTTGGCCTGTGCCTGCTCGACCGGGACCGGCGTGGGGGTGCATCCCAGCAGGGCGCCACTGGTAAGCATCAGCGCGCCGGAAAGGACCAGACCAGGGCACCAAAGAATCGAGCGGGCCGTCATCCAGGCCACACCATCAAACGCAGAAATGGTCTAGGGGAACACAACAGGCGCTGACGTGATCGGTGCAGCTATTATACGTGCACCTGTGATGGATGCAGCTGTGACGGGTGCCCGGACGGCACTTGTCTGCTCTGCGGTAGCCGATGACCTGCTGGGATCACCAGGAAAGGCCCCCGCCGCAGCGGTGGCCTTCAGGGGTGCAAGGCCAGGGGAATCCCTGGCGGCAGAGGCAGCGGGCGTCAGCCGATCGCCGGAGCCTGCAGTGCCACCGGCACCGACTCCAGCAACGCCAGGTCAAGCGGGAAGTTGTGGGCGTTGCGCTCGTGCATCACTTCCATGCCCAAGCCAGCGCGGTTGAGGATGTCGGCCCAGGTGCTCACCACCCGGCCCTGGGAATCGAGGATCGACTGGTTGAAGTTGAAGCCGTTGAGATTGAAGGCCATGGTGCTGACCCCCAGGCTGGTGAACCAGATGCCCACCACCGGCCAACCGGCCAGGAAGAAGTGGAGACTGCGGCTGTTGTTAAAGGAGGCGTATTGGAAGATCAGACGACCAAAGTAACCGTGGGCAGCCACGATGTTGTAGGTCTCTTCCTCCTGGCCAAACTTGTAGCCATAGTTCTGGGACTCAGTTTCTGTGGTTTCGCGCACCAATGATGAGGTCACCAACGAACCATGCATGGCGGAGAATAGGCTGCCACCGAATACACCAGCCACACCCAGCATGTGGAAGGGATGCATCAGGATGTTGTGCTCAGCCTGGAACACCAACATGAAGTTGAAGGTGCCGGAGATGCCGAGGGGCATGCCATCGGAGAAGGAGCCCTGCCCGAAGGGATAGATCAGGAAAACGGCAAAGGCAGCCGAGAGCGGTGCGCTGTAGGCAACGCAGATCCAGGGACGCATGCCCAGCCGGTAGGAGAGCTCCCATTGGCGACCCATGTAGGCCGAGATGCCGATCAGGAAGTGGAAAACAATCAGCTGGTAGGGGCCACCGTTGTAAAGCCACTCATCCAAGCTGGCCGCTTCCCAGACCGGGTAGAGGTGCAGACCGATGGCGTTGCTGGAGGGGATCACAGCGCCGGAGATGATGTTGTTGCCGTATAGGAACGAACCGGCAACGGGCTCGCGGATCCCATCGATGTCGACGGGGGGAGCGGCAATGAAGGCAATGATGAAGCAGAGGGTCGCCGTAAGAAGACAGGGGATCATCAGCACACCGAACCAGCCCACATAAATGCGGTTGTCGGTGGAGGTCACCCACTGGCAGAAACTTTCCCAGCTACTGCGGCGGCCGCTACGAATCGCAGTGGTCATGGAAGGTCAAGAGAACGGATTGTCCGCCAGAAGCGGTCTTTCAACGCTAAGAACATCCGGCCAAACCACAACAGGGCGAAACCAAACGTCAAAGCCCTTCAACAAACTTCAGGCGCCTTTAAATTTCTTCGCGATACCCCCTTGGCTCGCCAAGCAAGTTCAAAAAGCTGACTGACAAAAGCTGACCAACAAAAGCTGACCAACAAAAACTGTGATCCCAGCGGCATTCCAATCAACAGCTGGCATGCCCCGATGGAACTCTTCTCAGCGCACTCAAGGAATTGCGGGGGCCAGGGCCGCTTGGTGGCGCAGCCATTGCTGGCCCTGCTGCAAAAAGGTCGACCAATCGAGCTTTTCCGTTTCCGCCGCCCGGGCCACCAACAGGGGGGCCTGGGCCTTGAGCAAGGCCAGGTCCGCTTCAGCGACCCCGGAGGCCTGGGCCAGGTAGTCGGCCATGGCCCTGGCTACCACCCGCGTTAGGTAGGCGGCACTGAGGGCCTGCACGGCACTGCCCACCAACCAGGTGGCGCCGTGCCATTTGATGAACCCCGCCAGGGCCTGGCTGCTCCACTCCACCACCCCCAGCTGCAAGGCAGCCTTGGCCAGTTCCTGGGCGGCGGCCTGGAGCTGGTCCAGGGTCCAGGGACTCTCCCAGAGGCGCCCCATCTCCTGAAGCATCAGGCCATTGGCCCCGGCCAGCACCAGCAAATCCAGGCTGGGCAGCGGCGCCAACACCACCCCGGCCGCCACGGCCCACTGGGTTTGGCCTACCAGCAGCTGCAACCGTTGCCGCCGCAGGCCCTCGAGCTCCGCCTGCCAGCGCCCGTGCAGGGCCTCAAAGCAGCGGCAGACCGTGGCATCAATCTGGGCCTGGCCGCCGCGCTCAAGGGCCTGCACGAGGGGGGCCAAAGAGTCCACAAGGGCGCTCTCCTGGCCCTGAAGTTCAACCGAGCCGGTCCAGGCGAACCAGCGCTGGCGTAAGCGGGCAGGCAGCTGGGCCTCCAATTCGGCCTGGCGCTCGGGCAGCAGGCCGGCGGCGCCAAGATTGACCAGCAGCCAAGTGGACTGCTTCAGCGGCAAGGCCTCGAGCCAGCGCAGGTCAGCGGCCTGGAGTGGCAGCTCCAGGCAATAGAGCAGGTGATCGCAATGGCTGAAGGCGTGGGGCCACTGCCAATCGGGGCTTTGGGCCGGCAGGGGATGGCTCCAATGCAGGCGCATCGGCAACCGGCTGGCCTGGTTGGCCGTGATCGCGGCTGTGATCCCAGCCTGGTGGCCAGGCTGCGGCAACCGGCAGCCACTGAGGGCGACATCAAGCCGCTGGCGCTGTTGCTGCTGCTTCAGCGCCTCCAAGTCCCCAAGCCGTTGGGCTTGACCCGGAGCGCCCAGCCCCTCTAGGCGCTCGAACTGGGCTAAGACCGTTTGGCAGCGGGAGATCCAGCCCTCGCTGGAGCGTGGCAGTTTGGCGGCTGCCACGGCAGGCCGCCGACGGGCCAGCAACCAGCAGCCGGCACCAGCGGCCACCAGGGGCAGGACTGACGACAAATGCAGGCCTTCAGCCAAGGCCCAGCCGCCGGCCAGGGTGGCTGCCAGGGGCCACCAGCGCCCCAGCAGCAGCCTCGGCAAGGCCTGGCCTTGCTGGGCCTTGCCTTTAAGGGCCTTGCCTTTAAGGGGCTTGGTCAACTCCAGCTGGGGCGGCAAACCCCGTTGGGCCGTCAACGGGCTAGGGAGGGGCATGCTGCCGGCGCTGCCGGGACCCTCTGGGCTGCGATCCGGGGGGGCGCTGGAATCGGCTTGGACGCTCAAGACAAGACGGGCTCCAACCCAGCCTCTTTAGCTCAACCGCCGCAGCCTGGATAGGCGCAGCGCCGCCACCGACATCAACTCTGGGGGGAATTGCCCATAGGGTGAGGTCCAGACCACGCCGTCGCCATGACCCACCACGGCTTCGGGTCCGCGCCAACCAGCCAGGCCCGTAACGACGGCCGGACCCTGCTCAGCTCGAGCCAGCGCCAGCGCACCGATGCGCTGCTGGTTCAGCAACAGGGGTATGGCTGGCAGGGGGACCTGCCGGTTCTCTTGCTTGAGCGCTGCTGGCTACGGCTCGAGTCCGTCAGTGTGCAAAGCCTGGGCCAGGTACTCCCCCCCGATGCAAGCGGAGCTGCACCGGAGCTGGTGCGCTTTCGGGAGCTGCACCACTCAGGGCTTGAGGCCTGCCTGGCCGAGCAGCTCTGCTGGCAAGAATTCGGACGGCACGCCTTCCAGCAGGCCCTGCGGCGCTTCTGGAGCGCCCAGGAGGAGGGCAACCACGGCTGGACACTGGATCGCTACCTGGCCTTTGTGGCCGAATACCGCCGCTGGATGGAGGCCGATGGGCCCAAACCAATCCCCCTTGTGGTGTTGGCCCGCGCCGGTGCCCCAGAGCCGCACCGGATTGAGTGGTGTTGGCCTTCACCAACCCCCATGCGTCACACTGGCTCCTGATTTCCAGTGCTGCGGTGATGGCGGACGAGACGAACGCATCCATCCAGTCAGCCAGCCCCCAGGGCCAGCAGGACGGTGGCTTCCGTGGCGGAAGGGAGGGCGGTGGTCGTGAAGGCGCTCGCGTTGGCGCTCGTGAGGGGGGAGGACGGGAAGGCGGCAACCGGGAAGCCGGCGGCTTCCGCATCCGCCTCAGCGAAAACGAGCTGCGCGCCGCCCGCGCCATCCAGGAGGCCTTTGGCCTGCGCTCCACCGTGGCGGCCCTGGGCCTGTCCCTGCGCACGGTGGCCCAACTGCTTGAGGAAGGCCAGCTGGCCGAGGTCGTCGCCGCCCACCGGGCCCAGGCCGGAGCCCGCCCTGAGGGCGGAGCACGATCCGAGGGTCGCCGGGACCCCCGGGGCGCTGGCCCTGCTGGCGGCCGTGGCGATCGCCCAGCTGGCAACTCCCGTCCCAACCCGTTCGCCCGTCCGAGCAAGCCCGTCACCGTTGTCGAGGCCCCGGATGAGGCGCCTGCCGAAGAGCCGGCTACTGAGGCCCCTAGCTTCGAAGAGCAAGCCCCAGAGTTAGGCGTGGAGACGGTGGCGGACGCCGCTGGTCAGGCTCCTGCAGCTGAAGCAGCCTCAGAAGAAGCCTGATCGCTCCCTTTGGGAATAGGGGATTGGGATGGCCATCGATGGCCCTGATGCAGGCAGAACTCGTCTTCCGTCATCCCTAGTCGCCATCAAGCCTGCCCCAGGCCGGCAGGGCAGAATCCGCCGATCAGATTGGAACCAGATGGCACGCGCAAGGGTTCTCTCAGGGGTGCAACCCACCGGGGCCTTACACCTGGGCAACTGGCTTGGGGCGATCCGCAACTGGGTGAGCCTGCAGGACAGCCATGACACATTTTTTTGTGTGGTGGATCTGCACGCGATCACGGTGCCCCACGATCCGGCCCGGTTGGCGGCCGACACCCGCAGCACGGCCGCCCTCTACCTGGCCTGCGGCATTGACCCGGCCAAGGCCACCGTGTTCGTGCAAAGCCAGGTGGCCGCCCACAGTGAACTTTGCTGGCTGCTCAACTGCGTCACGCCGCTCAACTGGCTTGAACGCATGATCCAGTTTAAGGAAAAGGCCCTTAAGCAGGGCGACAACGTCTCGGTGGGCCTGCTCGACTACCCGGTGTTGATGGCGGCCGACATCCTTCTCTATGACGCCGATCTAGTGCCGGTAGGAGAGGACCAGAAGCAACATCTCGAACTGGCCCGGGACATCGCCCAGCAACGGATCAACAGCCGCTTCGGCACGGAAGAAGCGCCGGTGTTGAAGGTGCCCGAACCGATGATTCTCAAGGAGGGGGCCCGGGTGATGAGCCTCACCGATGGCCGCAACAAGATGAGCAAGAGCGATCCCAACGAGGGCTCTCGCATCAACCTGCTTGATCCCCCCGAGCTGATCACCAAAAAAATCAAACGGGCCAAAACCGACCCGCAAATGGGTCTGGAATTCGGAAATTCCGAGCGCCCAGAAACCGACAACCTGCTCGGGCTCTATGCCCTGCTCAGTGGCCAGGCCCGCGAGGCTGTCGCTAGCGAATGCGCCGAGATGGGCTGGGGCCGCTTCAAACCCCTGCTGGCCGAGGCGGCCGTAGCCGCCCTGCAGCCGGTGCAGGAGCGCTACGCCGAGCTCGCAAGCGACCCGGCCGAACTGGATCGGGTGCTCGCCCGGGGACGGCAGCGGGCCAGTGAGGTTGCTGAGGCCACCCTGGCCCGCACCAAGGCCGCCCTGGGCTTCCTGGGCGCCGCCTGAGCCCTCAGGCCCCACGGGCCCCATTCCCTCCCTCGGACGGCAGGCTGGGGGCGGAACCCTCGGGTTCAACCAGCCCTACCCCCGCCTGACGCAACAGGCTGGACAGGCTCCAAACCCGCAACATCAGCTGGTGCCAGGGGACCATGGCGTCCATGTCGAGGGCCATCGGACAGGGACTGGCCCGGCGCAGGGCCCGGGCGGCGGCCAGTTCCGCCAAGGCCGAGGTCAAGGCCGTGGTCAGGCGGCGTTGCTCGGATGGCGGCAACAGGGCATCGGGAGCCAGCTCCAACAGCTGCAGGCCGCGGCGGAACCAATACTCGAAATCAGCCAGCAGGGATTCGAGCAGCTCCTCCAGCAGCTGGTCT
>Ga0310326_10012_pt1 | contig 24823 bp, 25 predicted proteins | sample LakSupSRFTotalD5_FD_195540 | JGI IMG/M metagenome (GOLD analysis project Ga0310326, IMG submission 195540) | Enriched freshwater cyanobacterial communities from Lake Superior, Ontario, Canada - SU02.SRF.Total.D5 (v2) (version 2) | ecosystem: Environmental > Aquatic > Freshwater > Lake | place...
GGCACCCGCCCCCGGAGCCCTGGTGCCGTTTCGCCGGGCGTGTCTAGACCGTGGGCTTGGGGCCCCCGCCGGGAGGGGGGGGGCAGATGCCGACTGTTCGAGCCCGCAAGATTTCACGGGGCCGGTTGGGAGCTCAAGCCTTCCAAACGGCCCCCGGGGGCACCACTGGTCCCTGTTCCATGTCAGGTGGCTCTTTATAGGCCACCCGCCATAGGGGCAGGGTGCAGGGCACAAACTCCATGGACTCCACCAAAACGTGGCCTTGCTTAGGCGATGGCGAGGCCACAAAACCAGGCCGCCAGCTGGCAGTTGCCTTGAACCACACCCAGCACTTGTCCTTCATGGGCCCAGTTGACAACAGCCCCGTTCTAAGGGAATGGGGCTGGGCCAACTGGATGGCTTATTGACCCTGATCTGCTCGCTGATCAGCGACCGCTAAGGGCTGGTTCTGGCTTTGAACTCGATGCGTCAGGGGCAGGGGGGGCCGATGCAACGCCATTGGCAGCAGCGCGGTTGCGATCGCCCTTGACCTTGATGCCGCCGGTGATTGAACGCACCGCCAACATGGCATTGGCTTCCTCATCACTGCGCACAGCACTATCGACTGGCTTGTAGCTGGCGGGGGCTAGGGCGTTACCGCGCAGCACAGAGCCGAGCGTCATGAAGGTGAGCTTTAGCTGTTGCCAGGGGTTCATCATCACCACCCGCTTGTAGAGGTAGCTGTCAAAGGTGAGTCGCTGCACATCCTTGTCATCGCACATCTCCACAAAAGCTTCGCGGGCCGCATCATTGCGGTAGAAGATATTTTGCAGCAGCTCCAGCACCTTGTAGGTGGCGCCATATTTGCGATCCCACTTCTTGATGTAGACCTTGAGATCGGCTTCAGTAGGAATGGTTTGACCCTGCTTGCTAGCCACCACGATCTGCTCTGCGCACATGCGACCACTCTTGGCGGCAAAATAGATACCCTCACCCGAGCTCTTGGTGACATAGCCGGCGGCATCACCCACCAGGGCCATGCGACCCACCACCCGACGGGGACGGGGATGCTCGGGGATCGGGTGGGCCTCAACCTTGATCACTTCGCCATTGAGCAGGCGCTTTTTGGCCCGTTCCCGGATGCCCTCCTGCAGGCCCTTAATCAGGGATTGGTTCTGCTGCATCGTGCCTGTGCCTACGGCTACGTGGTCGTATTTGGGGAACACCCAGGCGTAGAAATCGGGAGATACATCAGTGCCCACATACATTTCGGCCAAGCTTTCGTAATACTTCATCTCTTCTGGTGGCAGCTTGATCCGCTCTTGGAAAGCAATCGCCACATTATAATCTCCGGCATCCATCGCCTTAGCGACGCGGCTATTGGCACCGTCGGCGCCAATGATCAGATCCACAGCCAATTCCTTGGGAACGCCAGTGGCTTCACCGGCGCTGTAATCGGTGTAGTGGAGCGTATAGGGGCCTTGGCGCTTGCTGCCGGTATCAATTTTGGTAACCAGGCCATTGATCAGATTGGCCCCCACACCTGCAGCCCGGTCGCGCAAATAGGCATCCATCACCTCGCGGCGACACATGCCGATGTATTCGTCCTGATTTTCAAGATTAATGTCCACCTCGCGATTGGAGGGGGAAATCATTTTCATATTGCGAACTTTCCGATCAATGATCGAGTCCGGCAGATCAAACTCCTCCACCATGCAAAGGGGAATGGCGCCGCCGCAGGGTTTGGCATTATCGAGTTTTCGCTCGAAAATCCAGGTTTCAATCCCGGCCTTGGCAAGCACCTCTGCAGCACACGAACCGCTCGGGCCGCCGCCCACTACTGCGACACGCAACATTTTGAAACCGGTTTCCCGGAAAGCATCTTGGCCAGAAGCTAACACCGTAGGCCCGGCCGCCGCTGGCTCCTTGGCCTTTCGTCTTACTATTAATACAAGCTTTTGAGACCCCTCCGGGTTGCCTACCAAGCTGCTTGCCGTGCGCACCCCCCCCTCCAGCTCCCGCCCCTCCAAACCAGTCAGCGTTGGGGCCAAGGAATCTGGCGGACTGGACATCCCGGTGGCGCGCCGCACCCAGTTGGTGAAACCGCAGCGCCGCTTCCGATTTCGCCAGTCCCTATTAACGGCAAGTTTGTTGCTTGCCGGCACGGGTTGTTTGATCTGGCTATTCCGCGATCCCATTCAACGCCAGTTGGCACCACCGCCGGTACGGGGACTGAATGTGCGCCAGGGCCTCGATGGCCGGCTTCTAGGTCACTTTCCCTATCCCGAGACCCCATCTAGGGACCTGGTCGATGCGGCCCCAGGCATTGCCCTGCACCGGGAAGCCGCCGAGGAGTTCTTGGCCATGCAGCGGGCCGCCGCCGCCGATGGGGTGTCCCTGGTGCTGCTGAGTGGCTTCCGTTCGATTTCGCTGCAGAAACACCTGTTTTTTGATGTGGGATCGGAGCGTAACCAGAGCGCCGAGCAGCGGGCCCGGGTGAGCGCCCCCCCCGGCTTCTCTGAACACAGCACCGGCTATGCCTTGGATATTGGCGATGGCCGCAGCGTTGGCACGAACCTGAGCCAGAGCTTCGAGGGCACCCCAGCCTTTGCCTGGCTGGTGCAGAACGCCAACCGATACCACTTCGGACTCTCCTTTCCGGCGGGCAACTCCCAAGGCGTGAACTACGAGCCCTGGCATTGGCGTTTTGAAGGCTCTGCTGAGGCCCTAACGCTGTTTGAACCGGCCCACCGGCTAGCCCCCTGACCTCAACTTCGCACCTGGATAGGGCGCCTGGAACGGATCGTGGCCGGAGCCTTGCTGGTGCTGGCAGTAGCCGTGCCCCTAAAAGCTGGAGATGGGCTTGCCGATCGGTGCCAGCAGATCGGCAAGCCCTGGAGACGCTTTTGCCCCAAACCCTGGCGTCGAGCCCCCAGGACACTGCCACCACCCGGGTCTGCGGGCCAACGCATCTGCCGTGCCGATGAACACTGGACCTGGATCGGATTACCGCCAGCCATGAACTGGCCTTCGAGCAGCTGCTCAATCTGGTGGGCGGCTGCCCGCCGGGGCGGGTCGAACTGACCCTGCACCAGCACATACGGCTCTTCCCCATGGAGCATTGCCTGTTTTGCGCCTTCCTCTGCGAGGGCCACGGCCAGATCGATTGCCGCTGCGGGCTGACCTGGGCTGCCGCTACACCCCTTTGAAACGCAAGCCCAGGCCGGGGCCGGGGCCAGGCCCTAGCCGGCCAGCGCTCCGGCCGGCAGCTGTGGCAGCTTGAACCGAAGGAGCGGCTAGAGCACTGAGATAGCATGGATTAATCAGACCAGCAGCCACGGGGTTGTCTGATCGGCCGGCTCCGGCCCATCCCCAGCGACGCTTGCCGTCGCAGCTCGAGCGTCCCGCTCGGGTGTTGCCGTTCCGATCCCAAACCACCGACAACACCCCACCCGGGTTTCGTCAGATTCCATCAAGCCTTACCGAGAGATCCACCATGAGCGGCGAACACAAGGGCGCCCCGATTCGCAATATTGCGATCATTGCCCACGTTGACCACGGCAAAACCACCCTGGTCGATGCCCTGCTAAGCCAGTCCGGCATCTTCCGCGATGGTGAGGCCGTGCCCACCTGCGTGATGGATTCCAACGACCTTGAGCGTGAGCGCGGCATCACGATCCTCTCTAAGAATACGGCGGTTGATTACAACGGCATCCGTATCAATATTGTTGATACTCCTGGCCACTCCGATTTCGGTGGTGAAGTGGAGCGGGTACTCGGCATGGTGGATGGCTGCCTGCTGATCGTGGATGCCAACGAGGGGCCCATGCCCCAGACCCGTTTCGTGCTCAAGAAGGCCTTGGAAAAGGGTCTGCGGCCGATCGTCTTCATCAACAAGATTGACCGGGCCCGCGTCGATCCCGAACAGGCCGTCGACAAGGTGCTTGACCTATTCTTGGAATTGGGCGCCGACGACGACCAATGCGACTTCACCTATTTGTTTGGTAGCGGCATGGGCGGTTACGCCAAGCCGACCATGGCGATCGAGAGCGACAACATGAAGCCGCTCTTTGACGCGATCCTGCGCCATGTGCCCGCCCCCATCGGCGATCCGGAGAAGCCCCTGCAGATGCAGGTGACCACCCTGGATTATTCCGATTTCCTGGGCCGGATTATGATCGGCAAAATCCACAACGGTACGATCCGCAACGGCCAAACCGTCGCCCTGATCCGGGATGACGGCAGTATTAAACGGGGCCGCGTCAGCAAATTGCTTGGCTTCAAGGGGCTCGCTCGCATCGAAATCGATGAGGCCCGGGCCGGCGATCTAGTGGCCGTGTCTGGCTTTGATGAGGTGAATATCGGTGAAACGATCGCCTGCCCTGATCACCCCGAGGCCCTGCCCCTGATCAAGGTGGATGAGCCCACCTTGCAGATGACCTTCGTCGTCAACGATTCCCCCTTTGCTGGTAAGGAAGGCAAGTTCGTCACAACTCGCCAATTGCGGGATCGCCTGCAGCGGGAATTGCTCACTAACGTCGCCTTGCGGGTCGAAGACACCGATTCCCCCGACCGCTTCTCGGTCAGCGGCCGCGGCGAACTGCACCTCGGCATCCTGATTGAAACGATGCGCCGCGAGGGTTTCGAGTTCCAGGTATCCCAGCCCCAGGTGATTTTCCGCACGATCGACGGCACCCCTAGCGAGCCGTTCGAAATGCTGGTGATGGATGTGCCTGAAGAATCAGTAGGCGGCTGCATTGAGAAGCTCGGCATCCGCAAAGGTGAGATGCAGAACATGGAAACCACCAGCGATAACCGCACCCTGCTGGAATTCGTGGTGCCCTCCCGGGGCCTGATCGGCTTCCGGGGTGAGTTCATTCGCGCCACCCGCGGCGAAGGAATCATGAGCCATTCCTTCCTCGACTATCGCCGCATGCAGGGGGATCTCGAATCCCGCCGTAATGGGGTGCTGATCTCATTCGAGGAAGGAACTGCCACCTTCTATGCCCTCAAGGGCTCGGAAGATCGCGGCCAGTTCTTCATCACCCCGGGCACCAAGGTGTACAAAGGCATGATCGTCGGCGAGCACAACCGTCCGCCCGATCTCGAACTCAATGTCTGCAAGATGAAGCAGGTCACCAACATCCGCTCGGCCGGCGCTGAGGTGCTCGATACCCTGCAAGCACCGATGCAGATGACCCTGGAGCGGGCCCTCGAATACATCGGCCCCGACGAAATGCTCGAGGTCACCCCCGAGTCGATTCGCCTGCGCAAGCTACCTTCCAAAAAGGTCGCCAAGCGCTGATGCTTAAGGGGCCCGTCTTACCGGCCCTTCAAACTAACGGCAACGCCTGTCCGGGTTCCCCCAGCCTGGTCGGGTGTTGTTGTGTCTAATCGAAGAAGTTTTGGCAAAGGCCCCTCAACCGCAGTCTGCCCAAGCCACACCAGGCGACCACTTGCCCGAAGACCCATCCGAGCAAACGCTGCCAGGGAACGGCCCCCAAGGAGATGGCAACTGGAGGGCAAACCCCCAGTTGGGCGAAGCGATTGCCCTCTTTAACCGGGGCGAGTGGTATGCCTGCCATGACCTGATCGAAGACCTCTGGCACCAGTGCCAGGGCCCGGATCGCCAGGCTCTCCAAGGCCTGCTCCAGATCGCCGTAGCCCAGCTTCACCTGGAACGGAAGAATTTCCGCGGCGCCACCATGTTGATGGGCGAAGGTCTGGGCCGGCTCAAGCCCTATGGCAGCGAAGCCCTAGGCCTCGAGTTGCCTCCCCTACTGGCCGCCGTCAGCCGCCGCCTCCAGGCCTTGCAACAGGGCCTGGAACCCGGCGAGGGCCCCTTGCCCCAGCTGGGGTCGCCCCAGGGCTGACGCCTAGATTGGAAGTCATGGCGGCGATGGCTCCCGGGTTGAACGCAGTATTGGCCCTAGCCCAGCGCTGGCGGCGTCCCTTGTCCTTGCTAGTTGTCGCCCTTGGCTGGGGCGCCCTGGCCTTAGCGCAGCCGCTCGAGGCCCGGGCTTTGACGCCCCAAGGCGACAGTCCAAGCGCCAACGCCCCGCTGGCCCCCGTCAATCCCAGCCAGGGCCCCAGCCGCCCGGCAATTCCCACGGGACTTGTCAGCATCGAATCGGATCTCCAACGGGCCGACCAGGCCACTGGCGTCATTACGGCCACCGGCAATGTGCGCATCCTTTATCCGGATAAGGGCGTCATGGCAACGGCCCGTCAGGCCCAATATTTCAGCCGCGAAGGGCGGGTTGTCCTCAGTGGCGACGTTGATGTTGTTCAGCAGGATGGCAGCCTGCTGCGGGCCGAACAGGTGACCTATCTCGTGCGATCGGAACGGATCACGGCCCGGCCCGCCGCCAACCTGCAGGTGTTCAGCCGCCTGCGCCTCACCCCTACCCCAAAGCCAGCAACACCGTCGGTCCCTGCTGGGGCCTCCGCCGGCTTGTTGAGCCAGCCAGGTGGCCCGGTGGTGGTAGCCCCATGAGCCTGTCCCTCCACCAGGTGACCCTCACCATCGCGGGTCGGCCGTTGGTCAAGGGGGTGAGCCTTGATCTCCGGGCAGGGGAGGTGGTGGGTTTACTCGGGCCCAACGGCGCCGGCAAGACCACCACCTTCAACCTGGTCACCGGCTTACTGCGCCCCGATGCAGGCACGGTGCTGCTCGACGGCCTGCAGGTCCAGACCCTGCCCATGCCCCAGAGGGCCCGGCTGGGCATCGGTTATCTGCCCCAGGAAGCCAGCGTCTTCCGCCAGCTGAGCGTGCGGGACAACCTCAGCCTGGCCCTGCAGCAGAGCGGTGTTGGCCAGAGCCAGCGCCGCTCTCGCCTCGACCAGCTGGTCGAGGAATTCCAACTAGGCGCCTTCATGCATCGCCTCGGCTACCAGCTCTCCGGCGGCGAGCGGCGGCGTTGCGAGGTGGCCCGGGCCCTGGCTGTCGGGGTTCAAGGGCCCCGCTATCTGCTACTGGACGAACCTTTTGCCGGGGTCGATCCCCTGGCCGTGTCCGACCTCCAAGACCTGATCGGCAGCCTGCGCCAACGGGGCATGGGGGTATTCATCACCGACCACAACGTGCGCGAAACCCTGGCGATCACCGATCGGGCCTACATCCTCACCGACGGCAGCATCCTGGCGGCCGGCAGTTCCGAGCAGCTGGCCGCCGATCCTATGGTTCGCCGCCACTATCTCGGCGAGGGCTTCCGGCTATGACCCGAGCCACCACTAACCAAACCAGGTCGAATCCAGGCGGTTCAGACCCAGGCGAACCAAGACGCAGCCTCTCCGATTTTGCCAAACCGCAGCAACCCCTCGCCGGCCTGGAGTCGATGGTCAAGGCCCTAGGGCTCCTACCCCGCCGGGTCCAACGCCAATGGAGCCAGCTGCCGCTGATGGATCGCTGGCTCGCCGGCGAATTGCTTGGTCCCTTGCTGTTCGGCGTGGCGGCCTTCACCACGGTCTCCCTGTCGGTGGGGGTGGTGTTTGAGCTGGTGCGCCGGGTTGCCGAATCGGGCCTGCCCGTCATGGCCGCCTTTCAGGTGCTGATGTTGCGGCTGCCGAGCTTCCTGGTGCTGTCCTTTCCGATGGCCACCTTGATGGCCACCCTGCTGGCCTACAGCCGGCTCTCCAGCACCAGTGAACTCACGGCCCTGCGCAGCATTGGCGTCGCCACCTGGCGCATGGTGCTGCCTGCCCTGGTGGTGGCGGGGCTGATGAGTGGCCTCACTTTTGTGTTCAACGACGTGATCGTGCCCCGGGCCAACCTGGCCGCCTCGATCACCTTTGATCGAGCCCTCGGTCGTGCCCTCTCCTCGGAGCGGGGCAAGGATGTGGTGTATTCCCGCTTTGGCTCGATTCAGGCCAGCGATCCCGGGGCCCCTGCCCAGGAGGGCTTGGCCCAGCTGTTTTATGCAAGGGAATTTCGCGAAGGGGTGATGCTGGATGTCACCGTTTTGGATTTCTCCCATCAGGGCCAGCAGCAGATCATGACGGCCGAGAAAGGAATTTGGGATGAGAAACGCAGCCTCTGGAAATTTCTCAATGGCCGCATCGTTAATCTCAACCCTGGCGACAACACCACCACCTCTGCCCAGTTTGATCGCTACTACTATCCCTTTACTTCCGCCCCTATCCAGGTGGCGAAGCTACCCACCAATGCCGAAGAAATGACTGCGGCCCAGGCGATCAGGGCCGAGCAGTTGCTTGAGCAGGCCGGTGATCAAAAGGAGGCGCGGCGCATGCGGGTGCGCATCCAGGAAAAATTTGCCTTCCCCTTTATCAGCCTGGTCTTTGGCCTGATTGGCAGCAGCCTGGGGGTGAGACCCAATTCGCGCACAAGCCGCAGCCAGGGATTTGGCATCAGTGTGCTGCTGATTTTTGGTTATTACCTGATGTCGTTCATCTTCAGTTCCCTGGGGGTTAAGGGCACCCTTTTTCCGATTCTGGCGGCCTGGGTGCCGGTGTGGATTGGTCTGGGCGGCGGCCTGCTGCTGTTACGTCAGGCCAGCCGTTAAGCCCGTTCACACCCTCAGCCCGGCCATGGCTTGCCAGACTGGCTGTCACTGACCTTGCGCTCGAGCGTTGCCCATCTCCCTGACCGACCCGGTACTTGGCCTGGGCTTGGCCGCCTTTGCCTTGTTGCTGCTTGCCCTGCCCATTGCCTTCTGGGGCCTGAGCACGTCTCTAGCCCAAGCCGATGGCCAAGGCCAGAAAACTGGCGTGCCTCAACAAACAGCTAATAGCGGCCTGGTCCGCGTCCTGGTGGCCAGCGCCAACCTGGCCCTCACGGCCCAGCTGGTGTTGCGCTGGTGGCAATCGGGCCATTTCCCGATCAGCAACCTCTACGAATCCCTCTGCTTCCTCGCCTGGGCCTGCACCCTTACCCAACTCCTGGTGGAGCGCTCCTGGCCTTCGGCCCTGGTGCCTGCCTCGGCCACCCCCATGGGCCTGGGTTGTGTGGCCTTTGCCAGCTTCGCCCTGCCCGACCAGCTCCAGGCCGCCTCACCGCTAGTGCCGGCCCTGCGCTCCAGCTGGCTGGTGATGCACGTCAGCGTGATCATGGTGAGCTATGCCGCCCTGCTGGTGGGCTCCCTGCTCTCGATGGCGGTGCTGTTCACCGACCGGGGCCAGGCCTTGGAGGTGCGCAGCAGCTCGATCGGCAGCGGCGGCTATCGCCAGGGCGTGATGGCTGCAAGCACCGCAGGGGGACCAGGCCCAGCCCTGAGCCTGCAGAGCGCCGCCATGGGCGTCAGCGAACAGCTGGACAGCCTCAGCTATCGCACCATCACCGTGGGCTTCCTGCTGCTGTCCGTGGGAATCGTTAGCGGGGCCGTTTGGGCGAATGAGGCGTGGGGCAGCTGGTGGAGTTGGGACCCCAAGGAAACCTGGGCCCTGATCTGCTGGTTGGTCTACGCCGCCTACCTGCACACCCGCCTGAGCCGGGGCTGGCAAGGGCGCCGGCCCGCCCTGGTGGCCGTGGCCGGCCTGGTAGTGATCTGCGTTTGCTACATCGGCGTCAACCTCCTCGGCATCGGCCTACACAGCTACGGCTGGTTCTTCGATAGCTAGGCGGCTGGCCTGGCCCTTTGAATAAAAAAAGCCCCGGCAACCCTTTAGGGCTGCCGGGGCTTTTGGTTGGAGATGCAGCGCTAGAGCCGCACATTGGTGGTCTCCAGCCGATGTCCAGCCAGGAGATGGTTAGGCGGCGACTGCCACGGGCCGGCGGCTGTTGCGAATGCCGGTGATCGCCTCGGCGTAACTGGGCTGGTTGAACACGCCCGAGCCAGACACGATTGCATTGGCGCCGGCTTCGATCACTTGCCAGGCATTGCTGCCCTTGATGCCTCCGTCCACTTCGATCCAGGGATCGAGGCCGCGCTCATCGCACATGCGGCGCAGGGCTGCGATCTTCTGCACCTGGGAGGGAATGAAGCTCTGGCCGCCGAAACCGGGGTTGACACTCATGATCAGCACCAGATCACAGAGCTCGAGGCAATACTCGAGCGTGTCGAGGGGCGTGCCGGGGTTCAGCACGGCGCCGGCCAGCTTGCCGAGGTCCTTGATCTGGGCCAGGTTGCGGTGCAGGTGGGTGCAGGCCTCGACCTGGACACTGATGATGTCGGCGCCAGCCTTGGCGAAGTCAGCCACGTAGCGCTCTGGCTCAACGATCATCAGGTGCACGTCCAGGGGCTTGGTCGTGACCGGGCGCAGGGCCTCGACGATCAGGGGACCAATCGTGATGTTGGGCACGAAGCGGCCATCCATCACATCCACGTGGATCCAGTCAGCGCCAGCCTCGTCAACGGCACGCACGTCCTCGCCAAGGCGGGAGAAATCGGCCGAAAGGATCGACGGGGAGATCACCAGGGGCTTGGTGCTCATGGAGGGGCCACCGGGGCACAGGGGCTTCCATTGTAGGAATTGGCCGGGCCAGATTTCGGTTGGCTGCCACTGATACAGTGAGCGGCGCTAAAAGCCCGAGAGGCCCTGCGGCTGCTGGAAGCTGCGCCAAAACTGTCCAAGCTTGCAAGCCGATGCTGCCATCGGCCCTGTCAGCCCAACCAGCCCAGCGCCCTTCTGGCGGCGCGGCAATGCCGCTCCCCCTGCCAAAGCCCCCCAACCCCGCCGGACTGCTGTGGATCGCACCCTTATCCAGGAAATTCTCGAGGTCGTTGAGCAGGCCGCCATCGCCTCGGCCAAGCTCACCGGCCTCGGCCAAAAAGACGAGGCGGATGCCGCCGCCGTCGAGGCCATGCGCACCCGCATGGGCGCCATTCAGATGAAAGGCCGCATCGTCATCGGTGAGGGCGAGCGGGATGAAGCACCGATGCTCTACATCGGTGAAGAAGTCGGCAGCGGCACCGGTCCCGGCGTCGATTTCGCCGTGGATCCCTGCGAGGGCACCAACCTCTGCGCCAACAACCAGGACGGCTCCATGGCCGTGCTGGCAGCCTCCGACCGCGGTGGCTTGTTCAATGCTCCCGACTTCTACATGAAGAAGCTGGCAGCGCCCCCCTCGGCTAAGGGCAAGGTGGACATCCGTAAATCGGCCACCGAAAACATCGCCATCCTCAGCCAGTGCCTGGGCCTGGCCGCCAGCGAGCTGGTGATCGTGGTGATGGACCGCGCCCGCCACAAGGACCTGATCGCTGAAATCCGCGCCACCGGCGCCCGGGTCAAGCCGATCTCCGACGGCGACGTACAAGCCGCCATTGCCTGTGGTTTCGCGGGCAGCGGCACCCATTGCCTGATGGGCATTGGCGCTGCTCCCGAAGGCGTGATTTCCGCCGCCGCCATGCGCGCCCTCGGTGGTCACTTCCAGGGCCAACTGGTGTATGACCCAGCCGTAGCCCAAACCTCCGAGTGGGCGGATTACACCGTTGAAGGCAACATTGCCCGCCTCAATGAGATGGGCATCACCGACATCGATAAGGTGTATGAAGCCGAAGAACTGGCATCGGGTGAAAACGTCGTGTTTGCCGGCAGCGGCATCACCGACGGCCTGCTCTTCCACGGCGTGAAGTTTGAGAAGGACTGCACCCGCACCAGCAGCCTGATCATCAGTACGCTCGACAACACCGCCCGGTTCACCAACACGGTGCACATCAAGGACGGCGCGAAGAGCATCGCCCTGCGCTGACGCAGATCCCACCCAAGCGCCAGCGAGGTTCGCCCTTCATGCACATCACGGTCGTCGGCCTCAGCCACAACACCGCTCCGGTGGAAATCCGCGAGCGGCTCAGCATCGCTGAGCACACGATGGAGGTCTCCCTCCAGCGGTTGAGGGCAGACGACCAGGTGCTCGAGGCCTCGATCCTCAGCACCTGCAACCGGCTGGAGATTTACACCCTGCTGCGCCATCCGGAGCAGGGTTTAACCGCGGTGGGCACCTTCTTAAGCGAGCAATCGGGCCTGGACCTGGTGGAACTCACCCCCCACCTGTTCACCTACCACCACGAGGAGGCAGTGGCCCACCTGCTGCGGGTGGCCGCAGGCCTGGACAGCCTGGTATTGGGCGAGGGCCAAATCCTCTCCCAAGTGAAAAAGATGTTCCGGCTCGGCCAGGAGCATCGCTCGATCGGGCCGATTCTCAACCGCCTGCTGAACCAGGCGGTCAGCACCGGCAAACGGGTGCGCACCGAAACCAACCTGGGCACCGGGGCGGTGTCGATCAGCTCGGCAGCCGTGGAACTGGCCCAGCTCAAGGTGGGCCAGGGCCGCGGTCTCGATGAGTTGGTCTCCCTCGATCAAGAACAGGTGGCCGTAGTGGGGGCCGGACGCATGTCGCGGCTGCTGCTGCAACACCTGGGCTCCAAGGGCTGCCGCGGCGTCGTGCTGCTCAACCGCACGGTGGAGCGGGCCGAATTGCTGGCGGCCGATTTCCCCGACCTGCCCGTCCAGTGCCGGCCCCTCAACGACCTGGACCACTGCCTGAGCACCTGTTCCCTGGTGTTCACCAGCACGGCCGCTGAGGATCCAATCATTGATGCCGAGCGGCTTAACCGACTCAATCGGCGCTCCTCCCTGCTGCTGATCGATATCGGTGTGCCGCGCAACATCAGCTCCGATGTGCAGGGCATTGACGGCGTGGGAGCCTTCGATGTGGACGACCTCCAGGAGGTCGTGGCCCGCAACCAGGAGGCCCGCCGCGAGATTGCTGCCGAAGCGGAGGGGCTGCTTGAGGAGGAATCCCGACTGTTTCTGGAATGGTGGGATGGCCTCGAAGCGGTGCCGGTCGTGAACCGCATGCGCCGCCAACTGGAAGATATTCGCGAGCAGGAATTACAGAAAGCCCTTAGCCGCATGGGCCCCGACCTGTCCGCCCGCGATCGCAAGGTGATGGAAGCCCTCAGCAAGGGCATTATCAATAAGATTCTCCATACTCCCGTGACCAATCTGCGGGCTCCCCAGCCCCGCCAGCAGCGCCATGTGGCTATGGGCGTGCTTGAGCGGCTGTTTGAGCTGCGGGACGACAATCCCGACAGCTGATCGGCCCGTATCGACCGTTCAGCAACCAGTTCCATCAATGTGCGTTGCCATGCCTTGGGCGGGCCAGACGATCAACTACCGTTGCCAAACCCTGACAGTGCAAAGGGGAGAACGCTGATGAAACGAGTCCTTGCCATCATTCTTGGCGGCGGAGCCGGGACCCGTCTTTTTCCCCTCACCCAGACGCGGGCCAAGCCGGCCGTGCCGCTAGCTGGCAAATACCGTTTGATTGATATACCGATCAGCAATTGCATCAACTCCGGCATCAACAAGATGTACGTGTTGACGCAATTCAATAGCGCCTCGCTCAACCGTCACCTCAGCCAGAGCTACAACCTTTCGGCCGGCTTCGGCCAGGGTTTTGTGGAGGTACTGGCGGCCCAACAGACCCCCTCCAGCCCCAGCTGGTTTGAGGGCACGGCCGACGCGGTCCGCAAATACCAGTGGCTATTCCAGGAATGGGACGTGGACCAGTACCTGATCCTTTCCGGCGACCAGCTCTACCGGATGGATTACAGCCTGTTCATCGAACACCACATCAAAACCGGAGCCGACCTCACCGTCGGGGCCCTGCCCGTTGATGCGGCCCAGGCCGAGTCCTTTGGCCTGATGCACACCGACGACGACGGACGCATCCGTGAATTCCGCGAAAAGCCCAAGGGCAAAGCGCTCGAGGCCATGCAGGTGGATACCTCCCTCATGGGCCTTTCAGCGGAGGAGGCTGCGCGGCGGCCCTACCTGGCCTCGATGGGCATCTATGTCTTCAGCCGCGACACCCTCTTCGACCTGCTGACCAAAAACCCCAACTTCACCGATTTCGGCAAAGAGATCATTCCCGCAGCCCTGGAGCGGGGCGACCGACTGCAGACCTACCTCTTTGACGACTACTGGGAGGACATCGGCACGATCGGGGCCTTCTATGAGGCCAACATGGCCCTCACCGACCAGCCCAACCCCGCCTTCTCCTTTTACGACGAAAAATTCCCGATCTACACCCGCCCCCGCTACTTGCCCCCGAGCAAGCTGCTCGACGCCCAGGTGACCCAGTCGATCATCGGCGAAGGCTCGATGCTGCGGGCCTGCAGCATCCACCACTGTGTGCTCGGAGTGCGAACCCGGGTCGAGGACGAGGTGGTTCTGCAGGACAGCCTGGTGATGGGGGCGGACTACTTCGAGTCCCGCGAGGAGCGCGCCGTGTTGCGGGAACGCGGCGGCACCCCGATCGGCGTGGGCCAGGGCTCCACGGTCAAGCGCGCGATCATCGACAAGAACGTGCGCATTGGCCGCAACGTCACGATCGTCAACAAGGACCACGTCGAAGAGGCGGACCGGCCTGAGCTGGGCTTCTACATCCGCAATGGCATCGTTGTTGTTGCCAAAAACGTGACGATCACCGATGGAACGGTGATCTAAGGCCCGCCGCTGATTCAGGGGTAGGAGCCGGGCATCTCTGCCCCTCGGGTTCCTGGGCTCAGCCCCCTCCCCGTTAGCCGGACCAAGCCCCGGGTCAACCCCGGGCCCTGATCGAGCCGTTGCTGACCCCCTCTGGAGGTTGCAGCGGCTTTGTTGTTGTCGCACAGCAGGGAAGCCGCTCCGATTCGGTGCGCTGTCCCTCACAGAGACGGCGGGCTTACTTCCGGCCAACGGTGCCCGTCGCCACACTGATGGGATCCGCACCAGGACGGGATCACAATGCAGAAAGCCCACTTCGGTCTGATTGGCCTTGGGGTGATGGGGGAAAACCTGGTGCTCAATGCTGAGCGCAACGGGTTTTCCTGTGTCGTCTACAACCGCACCTACGCCAAGACCGAGGAGTTTCTGGCCGGTCGGGGCGCAGGCAAGGCCATCATTGGCTCCACCTCCCTCCAGGACTTTGTCGACAAGCTGGAGAAACCGCGCCGCATCTTGATGATGATCAAGGCCGGCCAGGCGATTGATGACACCATCGCCACCATTTCCCCCTATCTCGAAGAGGGTGATCTGCTGATCGATGGTGGCAATTCCCTCTACACCGACACCGAGCGCCGCGTCGCTGACCTGGAAAGCAAAAGCTTCGGCTTCATTGGCATGGGCGTCTCCGGCGGCGCCAAGGGTGCCCTAGAGGGCCCGAGCATGATGCCTGGCGGCACCCGCAGTGCCTACGACGCGATCGAAGGGCTGGTACGCAAGATGGCCGCCCAGGTCAACGATGGTCCCTGCGTCACCTACATCGGCCCCGGTGGCGCCGGTCACTTCGTCAAGACCGTGCACAACGGCATCGAATACGGGATCGAGCAGATCCTGGCCGAGGCCTACGACCTAATGAAGCGCTCCGCCGGCCTGGGTGGCATCGCCATGGCCGACGTGCTGGCCGCCTGGAACGACACCGAAGAACTCTCCTCCTTCCTGGTGGAGATCACCGAGGTGTGCCTGCGCACCCGCGATCCCCAGGACAGCTCCGATCTGGTTGAAAAGATCGTTGATGCTGCCGGCCAGAAGGGCACGGGCCTCTGGACCGTGGTCAGCGCTTTGGAGATGGGCATCTCCGTGCCGACGATCTACGCGGCCCTCAACGCCCGGGTGATGAGCTCCTTGCGCAACGAGCGGCTCCAGGCCGAATCCGTGCTGGTGGCCCCGGCCCCGGTGGCCATCGACCTGGGCAGTCCCGCCGACGCCATGGCTCCGCTGCAGGACGCCTGCATTCTCGCTTCCATCGCTAGCTACGCCCAGGGCATGGCCCTGATGGTGGAAGCCTCCAAGCTGCACGATTACAAGCTGGACCTCTCCTCGATTGCCCAGATCTGGAAAGGGGGTTGCATCATCCGCGCCCGCCTGCTGCAACGCATCCAGGACGCCTTCACCGCCAACCCCTCCCTGCCCAACCTGATGGTGGACCCCTGGTTTGCCGAGCAGATCAACCGCCGCCTACCCGGCCTGCGCCAGGTTGTGGCCGGCGCCGCCCTTGCTGGAATTCCCGTGCCCTGCCTGAGCAGCAGCCTCGATTACATCGACAGCTACCGCACAGGCCGCCTGCCCCAGAACCTGGTGCAGGCCATGCGCGACTGCTTCGGCGCCCACACCTATGAGCGGGTGGACAAGGCCGGCAGCTTCCACACCGAGTGGCTGGATTGAGCGGGGCTGCCATGGCTGACCCAGGCGTCGTCTACCAACTCGAAATCAGCCCCAACCAGGAGTTGCTCGCCCGCCGAGCGGCCGAACTACTGGCCAGAGAGCTGGAGCTGGCCCTGGCTCAACGCGAACGGGTCCTACTAGCCCTCGCCGGCGGCACCACCCCGGCGGCCGCCTACCGGCTCCTGGGCCAGCAACAACTGGCCTGGGACCGGGTCGATGTGCTGCTCGGTGATGAACGCTGGGTCGGGCCGGAGGATCCGTCTAGCAATGCCCGCATGCTCCACGAAACCCTTTTGGCCCAAGGTCCGGCCCGGCAGGCCGTGTTCCATCCGGTGCCAACCGAGCGGGACACCCCCCTGGCTTCAGCCGAAGCTTTCGAGCAAACCCTTCGCCGGCTCTGCGCTGGGGACCCGCCCGTGCTCGATCTGATCCTGCTCGGCCTGGGTGATGACGGCCACACGGCCTCCCTGTTTCCGGGCAGCGCCGCCGCGGGCGTCAGCGATCGGGCCGTTGCCGTGGGCGAAGGCAAGGGACTTGAGCGCATCACCCTCACAGCGCCGGTGCTTAGCACCGCCCGCCAGGTGGTCATCCTGGTGAGTGGCGCAGCCAAGCAGGAGGCCCTCAGGCGCCTGCTGGATCCCAGCGAATCCCCCCTCCGCACCCCCGCCAAACTGGTGCAACCCCACACTCCGGTGCTGGTGCTGGCCGATGCCGACGCGGCGGCCCTGGTCGCTGGTGGCGTCTAGGCCAGTCCGATTGGGCCTGGCCAGGGGCTTGCTACGACTGGTCCCCAGCTTGGTACTACTGGCTTACGGAAGGGCAAGCCTGGCTGCCCCAGGTTCGAATCTGTCCAGGCTCACCCCCCTGGACTCCATCGCCAGACTGGTGAAGCCTCCCTCCCCTACCGCCCCAGGCGGCACCAGCAGCACCGTGTCCCCTAGCCCCACCGGCAGCAGCAGTGCCGAGCCAAGCCGTGACCCCAGCGTTCCCCCTGGCGACGGCTCCCTGCTAATCGTGGCCGGCGATGGCTTTGCCGGTTGGCACAGCCTCAATGACACGATCATGGGCGGCCGCAGCCAGGGCCAGTGCCAGATCGGCTCCTCGGGCCTGGTGATGACGGCGGAGGTGGTTGCCGAGGGTGGTGGCTTTGTTAGTTGCCGCTCGCCCTTGTTCTCACCGCCCTTGGATCTCTCGGCCCAAGCCGGCCTGCAACTGGAGATCGAAGGCGATGGGCGCCGCTACAAGCTCGCGATCGCCTGCAGTGATGGCCTGGCCGGCCTCACCGAATTGATCCCGGGCGGTCTGCGCTGGGTGGCCGAATTCGACACCGCAGCCCAGGGGCTCACCCAGGTATGGATTCCCTTCAGCCAACTGCGGGCCAGCGTGCGGGCCAAGCCCGTGGGGCTGCCCCTGCGCTTTGATGCGTCCCGCATCACCCGGCTGCAGATCCTCCATTCCCGCTTTGGCGATGACGGAGGGGTGAACAACGGCTTTCGCGCCGGTCCCCTGCAGCTAAGGATTCAGGCCATTCGGGCCCTGCCCTGACGCCTAACTGGATGCCATGGACTGGAGCGATCAGGAGACTTGGCAGGACTTCGCCAGCCGCTTAGCCGCCGCCGCTGACCTCTGCCTCAAGCCCAACAGGCACGGTGTTCGGCTCGTGGGGGACCTGCCCGAAGCCGGAGCCGCAGTTGGTGATCTCTGCGTGCGAATTGAGCCCCGCAGCCCCGAGGGCGCCCGGCTCGAGCAGGCCGATTTGGAGCTGGAGCTCTACCGCAGCGGCAGCGACATCCACCTCACCTTGGTGACCCTGGCCGATGAAAGCGCCCCCTTGCTCTGGCAGGGATCCCATCCGGTTTGGATGGACGCGGTGAGTGGCGAACGCTGCGAGCGGCCCGAGGGCGGCATGCCCCTGGAAGCCCTGGCCCGCCGCATTCGCGCCCTGGTGGTTGGGGACTAGGGCTGGTCCGTGACCGCCCCGAGGCTGCTGCTGCTCACCAGCCGGGCATATTTGCCGAGCACTCCGGTGGTGTAGCGGGGAGTAGGGGCACTCCAGACGGCGCGTCGGCGTGCCAGCTCGGCGTCATCGACGTTGAGTTGGATCAGCAGTTGGTGGGCATCCACCGTGATGCTGTCCCCTTCCTGCACCAGGGCAATCGTGCCGCCAACGGCGGCTTCGGGGGCCACATGGCCGACCACCATGCCGTAGGTGCCGCCCGAAAAACGGCCATCGGTGATCAGGGCCACCTTGTCGCCCAGGCCCTGGCCAATGATCGCCGAGGTAGGCGAGAGCATCTCGCGCATGCCCGGGCCACCCACCGGCCCTTCGTAGCGGATCACCAGCACATCGCCTGCCTGGATCTGGCCCTCGAGGATGGCGGCCAAGCAGGTTTCTTCGCTTTCAAACACCCGGGCAGGGCCGGTGACCTGGGGATTTTTAACGCCACTGATTTTCGCGACGCTGCCTTCGGTGGCCAGGTTGCCTTTGAGCACGGCCAAGTGACCCTTGGCGTATAGGGGATTACTCAAGGGACGGATGACGTCCTGATCTGGGCGGGGCACGGACGGAATGGCGGCCAGGGACTCCTTCAGGGTCTTGTTTTCAATCGTGCGGCAGTCGCCATGGAGCAGGCCCGCATCGAGCAGCAGCTTCATCACCTGGGGAATGCCACCGGCGGCATGGAGGTCGGTGGTCACGTAGCGGCCGCTGGGTTTGAGATCGCAGATCACCGGCACCCGCTGGCGGATCGTTTCAAAGTCGTCGATGGTGAGCGGCACCCCGGCGGTGCGGGCGATCGCCAGCAGGTGCAACACCGCATTGGTGGAGCCGCCCACGGCCATGATCACGCTGATGGCATTCTCAAACGCCTCGCGGGTGAGGAGGTCCAGGGGGCGAATGTTGGCGGCGATCGCCTCAACCAACACCTCGGCCGAGCGGGCAGCACTATCGGCCTTCTCGGGGTCTTCGGCAGCCATGGTGGAGCTGCCCGGCAGGCTCAGGCCCATGGCCTCGATCGAGGAGCTCATCGTGTTGGCGGTGAACATGCCACCGCAGCTGCCTGCACCCGGGCAGGCGTTCTTTTCCACGGCGGTGAGCTGGTCGTTATCGATCGTGCCGGCGGCGAATTGCCCCACCGCCTCAAAGGCACTCACCACCGTGAGATCACAGCCACCTAATTTGCCGGGCTTGATCGTGCCGCCATAGACAAAGATGGCCGGGATGTTCATGCGGGCAATCGCCAACATGGCACCGGGCATGTTCTTGTCGCAGCCGCCCACGGCCAGCACGCCATCCATGCTTTCGCCGTTGCAGGCGGTTTCGATCGAATCGGCGATCACCTCGCGGCTCACTAGGGAATACTTCATCCCCTCGGTGCCCATCGAGATGCCATCACTGACCGTGATCGTGCCGAACATCTGGGGCATGGCACCGGCCGCCTTGGCGGCAGCGATGGCCCGTAGGGCCAGCTCGTTCAACCCCAGGTTGCAGGGGGTGATGGTGCTGTAGCCGTTGGCAATGCCGATGATCGGCTTGTTGAAGTCGTCGTCGCCAAAGCCCACCGCCCGCAACATGGCGCGGTTAGGGGACCGCTGGAAGCCCTGGGTAATGGCAGCGGAGCGCAGCATGGCCTACAAAAAAGCACTGCTATGCAACCTACCGATGCGCCGTTCAACCTGACGGGCCCCCAGGCCTCAGCAGCGCAAAACGGGGCCTAGCGATCGACAGGAGCCGGGATGCTGAGGCTTTCCAGCTGGCGGCGCACATCCTCAATGGCCTGGTTGAGCTGCTGGACCCGGTCCTGCAGCTCCCCTTCCGGCAAGTGACGATCGGCTGGAGGCTCCCGGAGTTCGGACGCAAAGCGCAGGGAACGGACCCGCCGCTGCAGCTCCTGGCGCCGCTCAGCCTGGGACAGCAGCCACCAGGCCAGCCCGGCGGCCCCGAGGAAGGCCCCCGCCATGGCGCTGATCATCAGGTTGGACTGACTGTCGCTGCTCTGCTGCATTACCGCTGAAATACAAAAGGTTCAATGGTCGTGAGTTTAGGCAGGCTGGTGCAAGCCAGCCACCGCCCCGGTGCCTGGCAGCCGAATCAGGTTCCAAACAGGCGGGCTTCGGCATCACCTAGCCCGGGCACGATCCGCTGCTGCCCATCGAGCTCGGCGTCGATGCAGGCCGCATAAAGCGTGAGATCGCTGAAGCGCTCGCCCAGGGTCTTGAGCCCCGGGGCAGCGGCCAGGGCCGAAATCACCCGCACCTGGCGCCCGCTCACCCCCAGTGCTTCCAAGCGCTCCAGCACCGTCAGAAGATTGGTGGCTGCCCCCACCAGGGGCTCAAACACCAGCACACCTGTGGTGGGACCGATCTCGGCGGGAAGCCCATCGAGGTAGGCGGCTGGGGCGGGCGATCCGGCCCCCAGGCCGGCATCGCTGGCGTAGCCGACATGGGCCACCAGGGCCGTGGGCAGCACGGTGCGGGCCCCCTCCCAAAGCCCCAGCCCCGAGCGCAGCATCGGGATGGCCAGCAGGGGGGCGGCCGGGTCAATCACGGTGCCTTCGCTGGACGCCAGTGGGGTTTGAACCTCCACTCGCCGGTGGGGCAGCCAGTCGCGCAGGGCCTCGTAGGTGAGCCAGCGACCCAGTTCCGCCATCGCCGTGGCAAACAGGGGGGTGGGCGTGTCCTGATCGCGCAGCAAGGTCAACCAGTGGCCGATCAAGGGGTGGGGTGGAACCACCACCCGCAGGGACATGCTCATCGCTTCGCGGTGGGGCGGCGCCTTGCCATAACTTGAAGCAACACGCTAGGGCTGCCGTTGTCCCGCTCCGGAACGCCCGATCACCTCAAGCCAGCAGGCGCGCCCAACCCAAAGGCTTGGCAGGGCTGGCTAAATCGTCTGGGGCGCCTAGGCCAATCCGCCCTGGCCATCGGGCTGGTGGGACTGATAACCGCCACCGCCCTTCTGGTTGGCTGGGCCGTGGAGCCAGCTGAGGCGATGACGGCGCCGGAATTGCGTAGCCAGAAATCCCTGGTGGATCTGCAGAGCGACATGCATGGCCGCAACCTGCAGCAGCAGGAGTTCCTCAAGGCCCAGCTCGGCGGGTTCAATTTCAGCGGCGCCGACCTACGCGGCGCCGTGTTCAACAGCAGCGACCTGCGTGACAGCAATCTCAACGGCGCCGATCTTGAGGACGTAGTGGCCTTTGCCAGCCGCTTTGATGGGGCCGACCTAGGCGATGCCGTGTTGCGCAACGCCATGCTGATGCAAAGCCGCTTTACGGGCGCCCGCATAGAAGGGGCCGACTTCAGTGACGCGGTGATCGACCTGCCCCAGCAAAAAGCCCTCTGCGCCCGGGCCAGCGGCACCAATCCGCGTACGGGTGTGGACACCCGCGAAAGCCTCGGCTGTCGCTAGGCCAAGGGAGGCCTAGATTTCGTGTTCGGTTCCCCCGGTGACCAGCCAGGGGAGGAAACGGGGAAAGTCCGGTGGGGTCCTGGGAAACCAGGCACTGAGTCCGGCGCTGTCCCGCAGCTGTGAAGCGGAATCCTTCGGGGTTTAGCCCAGTCAGAACACCCGCCGAAGTCCACCCCATCCCTGGCTCGGACCAGCTTTCCGGATGACCAACCTTCGCCTCGGCGCGACCCTCCCCCTGGGAGCGGCTGCCCTGGTTCTGCTTTTTGCCGCACCAGCTTCCGCCCACCATTTGATTGACCTGTTCCAGCTGACCCCGTCGCCCTTGACTGGGCTGGTCAGCGGCCTGGCCCATCCCCTGTTTGGACCTGATCACCTGCTCTTCCTGCTGGCCCTGGGCCTGGTGGGCCTGCAGAAACGGCTCAGCTGGGTGCTTGGCCTGCTCGCCACGGGGCTAGCCGGCTCCTGCCTGGGCCTGGCCCTGCCCGGCATCCCCCTGGCCGAACCCCTGGTGGCCCTATCCCTGGTGGTGGTGGGTCTGGTGCTGCTTGACCGCCTGCCGGCCCTGCTGTTGGTGCCGGCCTTTGCCCTACATGGCTACGTGCTAAGTGCCGCGGTGATCGGCTGGGAACAAAGCCCGATTGCCTTCTATTTGGTGGGATTGCTGGTCAGCCAAGGACTATTGCTCACCACCTCCCTCACCCTGGTGCGTCGCTGGGGCACGGGCCTCAGCGCTAGCCAGCTGCGTCTGACGGCCGGAATCCTGATCGGCGTGGGCTCCAGCTTTGCCTGGTCCGCCCTGGTGCCCTGACCATGGTTGTCACCCCCCGGCCCAGTCCCCTTAGCCCTGGCCAAACCAAACCGAGCCGCCTACCGGTGACGGTGGTGACTGGCTTTTTAGGGGCAGGCAAATCGACCCTGCTGCGCCAGCTGCTCCTGTCCAGTGGCCTACGGCTGGCCGTATTGGTGAATGAATTCGGCGAGGTTGGCATCGATGCCGACCTGATCCGCAGTTGCGGTTTCTGCCCCGAGGAGGAGCTCGACGGCCGGGTGGTGGAACTCGCTAACGGCTGCCTCTGCTGCACCGTGCAGGATGAATTCCTGCCGACGATGCAACTGCTGCTGGAGCGCGCCGACCAGCTCGACGGCATCGTCATTGAAACCAGCGGCCTGGCCTTGCCCGAGCCCCTACTGCAGGCCTTTCGCTGGCCCGAGATCCGCACCCGCACCCGCGTCAGCGGAGTAGTGACGGTGGTGGATGGCGAAGCCCTAGCCCAGGGCCACGTGGTGGGCGATCCCGCCGCGATCGAGGCCCAGCGCCTGGCCGATCCCAGCCTTGATCACCTCAGCGCCATTGAAGAGTTGTTCGATGACCAGCTTGAGGCCGCCGACCTGGTGCTGATCAGCCGGGCCGACTGCCTGCAAGCCGAGCAGATCACTGACCTGCAAACCGAGTTGGCCGCCAAGCTTCGCCCTGGCGTCACGGTGCTGCCCATGGCCCGGGGCCAGGTGCCAGCGGCCCTGCTCCTGGGCCTCGAGCGCGATCAGGGGGATCACGGCATGGGCGATCACAGCCATGACAGTCACAGCCATGACAGTCACAGCCAGGGCGATCACGATCACCCGCACGTTCACGATCCCGATCCCGATACCGATCATGACGATCACCATGACCACAGCCATGTGGCGATGCAATCGGTGGCGCTGCGGCTCGAGGGTCCTGTCGATCGCCAGGCGCTGGAAAGCCTGCTGCGGAGCCAGATCGGTCGCCAGAACTTCCTGCGCTTGAAGGGGCGCGCCTGGCTGGCCGGGAAGGCCCAGCCTCTGCAAATCCAGGCGGTGGGGCCCCGGCTCGAGTGCTGGTTCGATCCCAAGGCCGCCGCCGCCGATCAGGACCATCTCCCTGGCCTGGAACTGGTGGCGCTGGGCTTGCAGGTGGATGGGGCCGCGCTGGAGCAGGAGCTGCGGGCCCTCCTGGGCCTGGCCTAAGGGCTGGCTGGCTGCAGCCGGCCTGCCAAGATTTGACAATTGACCCGGAGGTCTGGTGCCCGTCTACTCAGCCCGCGTTCTGGTCTCGCTGCGGCCATCGGTCCTGGATCCCGCCGGCGAGGCCACCCGCTCTGCCGCCAGCCGCCTCGGTGTGGAAGGCATTGTCAAGCTGCGGATCGGCAAGGCGGTGGAACTGGAGATTGAGGCCCCCGACCTGGCCACGGCACGGGAACGACTCAGCCTCTTGAGTGATCGCCTGCTGGCCAATGCGGTGATCGAAAATTGGACCTTGGAATTGGCCGCCAGCGGCGAAAGCTCTGGCACGTCCAGCCCCGTGGGGGAAGGCTGAAATGGGCATTGGGGTAGTGGTGTTTCCGGGTTCGAACTGCGATCGGGACGTGCGCTGGGCAACGGAAGGATGTTTGGGGGTGCCAACCCGCTTCCTCTGGCATGAGGAGCGCGATCTCTCAGGCCTCGATGCGGTGATCATCCCCGGCGGCTTCAGCTACGGCGACTACCTGCGCTGCGGCGCCATCGCCAGCTTCGCGCCAATCCTGCAGGAGGTGGCGGCCTTCGTGGAACGGGGCGGCCGGGTGCTCGGCATCTGCAATGGCTTCCAGGTGCTCACCGAAATGGGACTGCTGCCAGGCGCCCTAACCCGCAACGAGAAGCTCCATTTCGTATGCGAAGACACGCCCCTGCAGGTGTCTCCCGGCCATTGCCAGTGGCTAAAAGGCTACGGCGACGGTGAAACGATCCACCTGCCAATCGCCCATGGAGAGGGACGCTACCAGGTAGATCCCGGCCAACTGCAGCAGCTGGAGGATTCGGGCTGCGTGGTGTTCCGCTATCAGGCCAATCCCAATGGCTCCGTAGGGGCGGTGGCCGGCCTCACCAATCCGGCCGGCACGGTGCTCGGCCTGATGCCCCATCCGGAGCGAGCCTGTGATCCCGCCACTGGGGGCATCGATGGTCGACGCCTCCTGGCCAGCCTGTTGGGCTGAGGGTTCCAGGCGGCTAGCGGGCCTAATCCGGCCACAAAAAAAGTCCCACAAGGGGACTTTCTGGACCGTTGCGATCGCCGCTGGAGCTATCCAGCGGCTCGGGCGAACTTCAGTTGACGGCGGCGAAGAATTCCTTGCTGCCAACGGGATCGGGCTTCATCGTCTTGTCGCCAGGGGTCCAGTTGGCCGGGCAAACCTCGTCGGGGTGGGACTGCACGTACTGGAAGGCCTGCAGAACCCGTAGGGTTTCATCAACGCTACGGCCCACGGGCAGGTTGTTGATCGTGCTGTGCATGATTGCGCCATCGGGATCGATGATGAAGAGGCCGCGCAGGGC
>Ga0310326_10016_pt1 | contig 22303 bp, 22 predicted proteins | sample LakSupSRFTotalD5_FD_195540 | JGI IMG/M metagenome (GOLD analysis project Ga0310326, IMG submission 195540) | Enriched freshwater cyanobacterial communities from Lake Superior, Ontario, Canada - SU02.SRF.Total.D5 (v2) (version 2) | ecosystem: Environmental > Aquatic > Freshwater > Lake | place...
ATCCAGAGCCGGGGCCTAACCCAGGCCATTGTTCAGCTGGGGGTCAGCAGTACGGGCGTAGCCGGCCCCACCGGCCCCACTAGCGCCACCCTTTGCGTCGGTCCCCGGGGGATCTGCCCAGGGGCCTCCCCGCGCGACTACCAATTACCGGCAGGTTGGAGCGTCAGCGCGATTGATCTGCGCCAGGGCTTGCTCTCCTTGCGTCAGGGCGGCATGCCCCTGCGACTCACCCTGGGTTCCGGGAGTGGCGCTGCCCCTGGCCAAGCGGCTGGATCCGCAAATTCAGGCACCGCAATTGCGGCCTCTGCAAGTTCTGCCTCTGCCGCCACCAGCCCTGCTGGTCCACCGCCTGGGCGCTGAGGCCCCCCCCCCACGTTGGCTCAGGGCTTCGCCCTCGGTGCCCTTAACCCAGGCAGTCGCCGCAGGCGGCCACCAGGCCGTCGAGGTCGTGGGGGCTGGCTTCAGCATCGACCCGGCCCAGGATCTCCAGGCAGCTGCGGCTGGTCTGGGGGCCGATTGAGACCAGGGCCACGCCGTTGAGCTGCTCCAGCCAGCTGGCGCCGAAGTGGGCTTCGAGCAGCTGGGCCGTGTGCTGCACCGTTTTGCCGCTGCTGAAGGTAATCGCATCGAGGCCACCAGCGTCCAGGGCCGCCAGGGTGACGGCTGGCAGGCTGGTGGGGCAGCGGGATTCGTAGGCCGCCACTTCCACCACCCGGGCGCCAGCTTCAGCAAAGGCCTCGGCCAGCAGGGTGCGGCCGCCGCTCTGCACCCGGGGCAGCAGCAGCCTGAGTCCCCAGCCGGAGACCGGAAAATGCTCGATCAGGCTGTCGGCGACGAACGCGGGCGGCACGAAATCGGCGGGCGCCCCCAGGGCCTCCAGCTGGGCGGCGGTTTTACGGCCCACGGCGGCGATCTTGAGGCTGGCCGGCCGGCGGGCCAGGCTGCGGCCCCGCCGCTTCAGGCGCGCTTGCACCGCCTCCACGCCGTTGGCGCTCGAAACAATCAGCCAGTGGAAGTCTTCGAGTTCGTCCAGGGCGTCATCGAGGGGTCCCCAGTGGTCTGGCGGGCCGATCACCAGGGCCGGCAGGTCGAACACCTGGGCCCCGGCTTGTTCGAACAGGCGGCGGGCCGCCCCCAGTTGCTGTTCCGCCCGGGTGACGGCGATGCGGCGACCCTTGAGGGGCTCAGGTTCAGGCACGGGCTCAGGCCTCCAGGTGCACCATGGCGCCGGCCTGCTGGCGCAGGTGGTCGGCTTCGCCTGTCCGGCCCTGGCTGCTCAGTAGGGCAATGGCCTGGCGGAAGCTGGCCCGGGACGCGGCAATGTCGCCGGCCAGCAGCTCGGCCACCGCCAGGTTCTGGTGGGTTTCGGCATGCTCAGGGTTCAGGCGCCTGGCCTGGCCATAGGCCTCCAGGGCGCCCACCAGGTCGCCGCTGCGGCGGCTGACCAGCCCCAGGTTGTACCAACCCAGGCCCACCTCCGGGGCCACCACCGTGGCGGTGCGGCAGAGGGCCTGGGCCTCCACCAGCTCGCCTTGCTCCAGCAGCACGGCGGCCAGGTTGAGGCGGGCCCCCAGGCTGAGCCGTTGGGGTAGGGGTAGGGCCAGGGCCTGGCGATAGAGGCCGGTGGCGCCGCCGGGGTCGGCCTCGGCCGTGGCGATCGCCAGGTGCAGCAGCAGTTCGTAGCGTTCCGGATGGGCCTGGGGCGGGCAGTGCTCGAGGCCACGCCGCAGCAGGGCAATCCCCTGGGCCAGGTGCCCTTCGCTCACCTCGAGGCTGCCGAGCTTGGCGCAGGCGTAGGCGTCGTTGGGCCGCTGCTCCAGCTCCTGCTCCATGGCCTCGCGCAGCCGCTGGGCCTTGCTCCCCTGGGCCAGGAGCTCCGGGCGGTAGCCGTCGTGGAGCAGGGCTGGCACGCCGCAATTGGCCACCCGCCAGTGGGGCTCCAGCCGTTGCAGCTCCGCCACGCTCTCATCAACGCTGGAGTGGTAGGGCCGGCTCCAGCGGATCGCCGGATGGCGGCGAAACAGGCGGCTGACGCTGGAATAGGGGGATTGGCGGGCACCCAGTTCGAAGCGCAGCAGGTTGATCAGCAGCACATCCGGTTGGGCCATCAGGGCCCGCAGCGGCGCCATCGCTTCAGGGCGCAGCTGTTCATCGCCATCGAGCACCAGCACCCAGTCGCCCTTGAGCCCCTGCATCGCCGTGTTGCGGGCCGGGGCGAAATCCCCGGGCCAGGGAATCTCATGCACGGTGGCTCCCAGGCCCCGGGCTAGGGCCACGGTGCCGTCCTGGGAGCCGGTGTCCACCAGCACCATTTCATCGACAAAGCCTTGGACCGAGGCCAGGCAGCGCTCCAGCCGTTCGGCCTCATCGCGCACGATCATCGAGAGGCTGAGCATGGGGCCCGGGGCCAGGGGCGGCGTGCTGAGGCTAGGTGCTCCTGCCAGGGCCAACCGCAGGGGGCTGACCTCAGTCGGTGAAGCCGCCCTCCAGGGCCGCGGCCGCCAGACCGAGGCGATCCAGCAGCAGGGCCTGGGCCAGGGGCATCTGGCCGGGGCTATAGGCCGCCGGCAACGCGTCGGGCAGCAGGGGCCGCAGGCTCCCCCAGAGGTAGGGACTGCCGTAGACGGCCAGGGCGGCCAGGCGCCCCGTGGCCAGTAGCTGGCTCACCACGGCCGGCCAGGGCTCCTCGCCGCCGGCACTGCCGCGGAAGGGATTGCCGCGCACAAATAGCTGCAGCAGCACCGGGCCCCCCGGCAGGCGGTCCAGGGCCAGGGGCGCTTGGGGATCGCCGCTCCAGGGGCTGGGGCTGCGGCTGTCGATCAGGCAGCTTTGGTAGCCCGCCCCCGCCGGCCGCACCAGGGCCGGCGCCATCGCCGGCAGGAAGGGGCAGGCCAGGCTGTTGTCGAGCCGGATCAGGTTGAGGCCGGGGCCGGCAGCTAGGGGTGTGGGCGGGCTGGATCGGGCTTGCCCCTGGGCGGACCCGTGGGTCTCCAGGCTCAGCTCCACCAGCTCGCGGGCTAGGGCGGCATCGGCGGGGGAGATCAAGTCGCCATTGGGGTCGCCGCCCAAGCTGCCTGCGGGCCCCACGGCGGCCAGGGCCCGTTCGCGCCGCTCCAAGCTGGCTTCAAGCCGCTGGCGCGGGATCGCCCCGGAGTCGATGGCGGCCACTAGGGCGTCGATGGCGGCATCGGCATCGGCGGGCATCAAAATCAGGTCGGCGCCGGCCGTGAAGGCGAGCAGGGCGGCTTCGCCGGGGCCGTGGTGGGCGGTGATCGCCTCCATCACCAGGGCATCGGTCACGACCAGCCCCTCGAAGCCCAGCTCCCGGCGCAGCAGGCCATCGAGCACGGCTGGCGCCAGGGTGGCGGGCCGCTCGCCGTCGAGGGCCTCCAGCAGCAGGTGGGCCGTCATCACGCTGGCCACCCCGGCGGCGATGGCGGCGCGGAAGGGGGGCAGCTCCACCGCCTCCAGCCGGGCGCGGCTGTGGGGCAGCCGGGGGAGTTCCAGGTGGGAGTCGCTGGCGGTGTCGCCGTGGCCGGGGAAGTGCTTGGCGCAGCAGAGCACCCCTTCGGCCTGGGCACCCCGCAGGAAGGCCGCGGCCAGGCTGGACGCCGTGGCCGGGTCCTCGCCCCAGGCGCGCACGTTGATCACCGGGTTGGCTGGATTGTTGTTGACATCGCAGACCGGCCCCAGCACCCAGTTCAGGCCCAGCTGCCGGGCCTGGCGGCCCGTACAGCGGCCGTAGCGTTCGGCCAGGGCTTCCGGGTGGGAAGGCGGGGCGAAAGGGGCTGCCTCGGGCCCTGGGGGCTGGGATTGCGGCAGGCGGCCGATCGCCAGGGGCGGCACCAGCCAGCTGGCTCCTTCAAAGCGCTGGCCCACCCCCTCCTCCACGTCGGCGCAGAGCAGCAGGGGCTGGCCGGCCCAGGCCTGCAGTTGGCGGCAGCGCAGGGCCAGCTCCTGGGCGCTGCCCCCCAGCAGGATCACGCCGCCGACCCCATCGCCAAGCAACCGTTTGAGGTCGGCATTGGGGAGCTCCCAGCGGGGGTAGCGCCGTTGGCCGTCGCTGGCATGGCCGCTGGCGCGAACCACCAGCAGGCGGGCCACCTGCTGGCGCAGGGTTAGACCGCGCCAGTCGGATCCAGCGGCGATAGGGCTGGCCGTTGGGCCCAGCTCAGGGCCAGGGGCCGGCTCAGTCGTCATCGCCCTCGAGGGGCCCCGCGGGGGCAGGGCCCCTGGCAGCAGCCCCGCGGGCAGCGTCGGGATCCGCGTCGGGATCCAGCCCAGGCTCCTCGGCATCGGGCTCGACGTCGCTACCGGCCGGCACGTCGCCCTTCTCCAGCCGTTCCGCCCCGAGCTTGTTGATCAGGCCCAGCACCGTGGTGCCCTTTTCGATGCCGCGATCAAGCAGGAAGATCACTTCCGGTGTGCGGCGCATGTTCAGGCGCCGGCTGAGTTCGCCTTTCACGTAACTGGAGGCCGAGCGCAGGCCTTCGAGGGCCTGTTGGCGGTCTTCTTCGCTGCCGAAGATGCTCACGTGCACCTTGCAGTGCTGCAGGTCGCCGGCCACATCAACGCTAGTGACACTCACCATCGCCATGTTGACCCGGTCGTCCTTGATGCCCGTGACCAGCAGCTCGCTCACCTCGCGGCGAATCGAGGCGGCCACCCGTTCCACCCTGCGCCCCTGGGCCATACCTATGTCACCGGTCCTGTGGTCACCATGGCACGCAGGGTCAGGGCCAGGCTGAGGCCGCCGCTGACCAGGGCGCCGATCAGGGCCACCGCCGTGACGGGGTTGCTGCGCCGATCGGCCAGGGGCTCGACGACGGAATTGAGCAGCCCCAGGCCAAAGGCCACCAGGTAGCGCGGGTAGCGCGTCACATTGACGAAGAACTCCCTCATGGCGCAGGCGGCGGCAGCAATCCAGATGCAGCGTTACTCTGCCGCCCAATGGTCTGAGTTGCCCAAATGCTGGAACTTCATCAGTTCCGCCATTCCGCTTTCTGCGAAAAGGTGCGGTTGATCTTGGCGGCCAAAAAGCTGGCCTACAGCGTGGTGGAGGTGACCCCCGGCCTGGGCCAGCTGCAGCTGCTGCGGCTCTCGGGCCAGCGCCAGGTGCCCGTGCTGGTGGATGGCTCCGAGGTGATCGCCGATTCCAGCGCCATCGCCCTCTATCTCGAAGCCCAGGTGGCCGAGCCGGCCCTGCTGCCCGCCGAGCCGGCCCAGCGGGCCCGGGTGTTGCTGCTCGAAGATTGGGCCGATACGGCCCTGGCCGCCGGCGTGCGCCTAGCCCTGCTGCAAGCCGCCATGGAGGATGCCGACCTCAGGGCCGCCCTGCTGCCGGTGGCAACGCCCGCGCCCCTGAGGACCCTGGTGGGGGCGGTGCCCGGCTCCTTGCTGGCGGGCCTGGGCCAGGCAGTGGACCAGGGCGGCCTCGAGCAGTTGCGCAATAACCTCAACCAGCTCACGGCCTTGGTCGCTGCCGGCCCCTACCTGGTGGGCCCCAGCCTGTCCCTGGCGGACCTGGCCGTGGCCGGCCAGCTGTCGTTGCTGAAGTTCCCCGAGGCCGCGGGTGCCCCCCTGGCCGGCTGGGGCGTGCCCGGCCTGGCCGACGATCCCCAGCTCGAGCCCCTGTTCCAGTGGCGCGACCGCATCGGCGCCGAGCTGGGCCGGCCCTGAAGGGCAGCGATCCCTTGAGGTCACCGAATCCCTTGAGGGAAACGCCGGGGCCCGGCCTGCCGCGCCAGGATTGAATTCCTAGCGGTGAGCGGCCATGTCCGACCCCTTAATCCGCGCCTGCGACCACTACGTGGTGCTGGAGCCGGCCGGGGCCGAACGGCTGCTCACGGCCGCAGAAACCCTCGATTGGCTGGTCGCCCAGCTCGAAGCCTTAGACGAGGTGCCAGCGGACCTGGCCTCCCTGCCGGATGCCCCGAGTCGGGCCCTGCGCCTGCTGGAAACGGCCTGCGAACTGGAATGGGAGCCGGGGGTGAGCGTGCAGTGGTTCGCGGTGCGGTTGGACCCGCCCGGCTCGGAACCTTGAGCCTGCGCTGGGGCTTGGCAGCCCAGCGAGACAAGCGGCTGCGGCGCAACGGATCTGCGCGCATCGCTCGGCTCGATCCCCCTCTGGGGATGGCCCGATTGCGGTTAGTTCAGGGACTGGGCGATGGTGCCGTCGCTGTCGATTAGGGCCACGGGCTCGGTTGGGGCGGCGGGGCGCTGGCGCAGGATCGCCGGCAGCGCTGCGATCACCTGTTGGGCCACCGCTGCCGGTGGGCGCCCGTCCTGAAGGATGTGGAGATCGGCCTGGGCGTAAAGGGGGCGGCGCTCCTCGAGCAGCTCGGCCAGGCGGGCGGCCGGATCGGGGCAGGCCAGCAGGGGCCGGGGCGTGGGATCGGCTGTCAGGCGCTCCAGCAGCAGGGCGCTTGGGGCATCGAGCCAGATCACGATCCCCTGGTGGAGCTGGCCCCAGTTTTCTGGGCGGGTCACCACGCCACCGCCGGTGGCCACCACCAGGGAATGCCAGGCGGCGATCTGGTTCAAAACTGCCGCTTCCAGGGCGCGGAACCCAGCCTCGCCGTCGCTGGCGAACAGCTCGGGGATGGGCTTGCCGGCTACCTGTTCCAGACTGGTGTCTGCATCAAGGAAGCGGTAGCCCAGGGCCTCGGCCAGGGGCCGGCCCACGGCACTTTTGCCGCAACCCATCATGCCGATCAAATAGAGGTTCACCCCCTGCAGGCGCCGGCGCAGGTCCAGGGCTGGATCGGCTCCTGAGCTGGCTGCGGGGCTGGGATGGGGCGCTGTCATCAACACGGGACACCTTCATAGAATGTTGCCTCATGTCTTGCGCTGCGATGACCCCGCCCGTGCTGGCGGCGCCCCCGGCGCCCACCCTCCGCGCCCATGGCCAGGGCAGGCCCTGCGTGATCACGCGCCGGGCCACCTTCAGTGCCAGCCACCGCTACTGGTTGCCGGAGCTGGGTCCTGAAGAGAACGCCAGCCGGTTTGGCCCCTGCAGCCTGGCCCCCGGCCACGGCCACAACTACGAACTAATCGTGGCCATGGGCGGCGGCCTCGACGCCGATGGCATGGTGCTGAACCTCTCGGATGTGAAGCACGCCATCCGCCGCGAGGTGACCGGCCAGCTCGATTTCCGCTGTCTGAACGACGCCTGGCCCGACTTCGACCTGGAGCGGCCTGACGGTCGTCTCCCCACCACCGAAGCCCTGGTGCTGGCCATCTGGCAGCGCCTCGCTCCGCACCTGCCCCTGATGGGCCTGCGCCTCTACGAAACCTCCACCCTCTGGGCCGATGTGCTCGACGACTCCATGGAAGCCTTCCTGACGATCCGCACCCATTTCGCCGCCGCCCATCGCCTCGCCCGCCCCGAGCTAAGCCAGGCCGAAAACGAGGCCATCTACGGCAAGTGCGCCCGGCCCAATGGCCACGGCCACAACTACCTGCTCGATGTCACCGTGCGCGGCCGAATTGATGCCCGCACCGGCATGGTGGCGGACCTGGCCGTGTTGCAGCAGCTGGTCGACGACCTGGTGGTGGAGCCCTTTGACCACACCTTCCTCAACAAGGATGTGGCCCATTTCGGCCAGTGCGTGCCCACCGCCGAGAACATCGCCCTGCACATCGCCGATCTGCTGCAGGCTGCGATCGCCACCACCGGCGCCAGCCTCCATAAGGTGCGCATCCAGGAAAGCCCCAATAACGCCGCCGAGGTGTTTGCCGAAGCGCCCCTGCTGGACATGCGGCCCCTGACCCTCGACGCCCTGGCGGCGGTGTGAGTGCGGCTGGCGCCGGGTCTGACTTGGGGCCGTTGAGGCTGCCCCAGGTCCGGTTGGTGCTGGCGGTGAGCCTCGATGGACGATTAGCGCCCCCGGAGGGAGGTGCAGCCCAGCTTGGCGGCGCCGGTGACCGGCGCGCCCTGGAGGAGGCCCTGGCCTGGGCCGATGGCTGCCTGATTGGCGCCCAGACCCTGCGGCTCCATGGCAGCACCTGCCTGATCCGCCAAGCCGACCTGCTGGAGCGCCGTCGCCTGCAGGGGCGTCCGCCCCAGCCCTGGGCCCTGGCGGTGAGCCGCAGCGGCTGGCTAGATCCCCAGCTGCCCTTTTTTCACCAGCCTGTGCGGCGTGCCTTGGTGGCTCCGGCTGGGGCTAGCTCCAGCCCCCCTTTGGGCTTTGAGCGCCTCTGGACCTTGCCCCCAGACGCAGAACCGTTGGCTGGGTCAGCCGCTGAGGCCAACCCGCCCCAAGCGGGGAGCCGGGGTTGGCCGGGGCTGTTGGCTGCCTTGGCGGCCGAGGGAATGGATCGCTTGCTGCTGCTGGGTGGGGCGCGGCTGGCGGCCAGCCTGCTGGCCCTGGATCTGGTTGACGGGCTGCAGCTCACCCTGGTGCCCCGGTTGCTGGGCGGCGCCCACAGCTGGCTGCCGCTCGCTCCCTTGCCGGCCGCCGGCCGCTGGCAGCTGGAGGAGAGCCGCCCCTTAGGCCAGGGCGAGCTGTTGGTGCGCTATGGGCGCCCTAACGGGGGGACTGGGTCTGCACCTGGGGCTGGGACGGGGCCCTGAATTGGTTGGCGATCTCCCGCAGGGACACCTCCCGCAGGCTGTCGGGGGGCAGGCCCAGCAGGCGGGCGGCGCAGCGTTTCACCACCAGCTCACTGCTGTCGCCGAGGCGGCCGCTGAGTAGGTCTGACACCACCGCCAGGCTGTTGCCGCTGGCATCGGTTTCCTCCACTAGGCAGCGGCTCACGGGGGCCGCCAGTTGGCGGCAGGGTTTCTCCAGGCTGGCGGCCAGGGCCCCATCGGCGCCGCCCAGCCAGCCCACACAAAGGCTGGCTAGGCGCGCTTCCACCTGGGGCCGCAGCAGTTGCAGCACCGGTCGCATCAGGCCGGCCTGGGCCGGAACTGCCTGCAGGGGCAGCAGCAGGGCCGTGGCGACTCCTAGCGTTGTGGCCCTGCCGCTGCCCCGAGACGCCCTGCCATGGCTGAGCTTCAAGCCCGCTGGCACGGGTCGATCGCCGAGATTCCCGAGGACCAATGGCAGGCCGTGACGGCGGCGGTAGGGCTTCCCTTCTACTCCTGGCCCTGGCTGGAGCGCCTCGAGGCCTCCGGCAGCATCGTGCCCTCCCAGGGCTGGCAGCCCATGCACCTAGGGCTATGGCGCGACGAGAGCCTGGTGGCGGTGGCGCCGCTCTATGTCAAAGGCCATAGCTACGGCGAATTTGTGTTTGATCAGGCCTTTGCCCAGCTGGCCGGCCAGCTGGGGCTGCGCTACTACCCCAAGCTGCTGGGCATGAGCCCGGTGAGCCCGGTGCTGGGCTACCGCTTCCATATCGCCCCCGATGAAGACGAACCGGCCTTAACGGCCGTGCTGCTCACCCTGATTGAGGAATTCTGCCGCAAGCATCGCATTTTGAGTTGTAATTTTCTCTATGTGGATCCGCTTTGGCAGCCCCAGTTGGAGGCGGCCGGCTGGGCCCCCTGGTTGAACCAGCAGAGCCTGTGGACCAACCAAAATTACACCAATTTTGAGGCCTATTTGACCAGTTTCAATGCCAATCAGCGCCGCAACATCAAGCGGGAGCGCCGCTCGGTGGCCGCCGCTGGCCTCACGGTCACACCCCTGCTGGGGGAAGCGATCACCGATGATTTGATGGCGCGCATGCATCATTTCTACGCCCAGCACTGCAGCCGCTGGGGGGCCTGGGGTAGTAAATACCTCACCGAAGCGTTCTTTACCGAAAGCCCGAAGGAGTTGCGTCAGCATCTGGTGTTATTTAGTGCCCATGCGGGCGATCCCAGCGATCCCCTAGCCATGTCCCTGTGCGTGCACAATGGCGACCAGCTCTGGGGCCGCTATTGGGGCAGTGATCTGGAGCAGGAGAACCTCCATTTCGAGGTTTGTTATTACGCGCCGATTGCCTGGGCGATCGAACGGGGCATCCGTCAGTTCGATCCTGGCGCTGGCGGTAGCCACAAGCGCCGCCGCGGCTTTGTCGCCCGTCCCCACGCCAGCCTGCATCGCTGGTTTGATCCCCGCTTCGATCGGCTGCTGCGCCAGTGGTTGCCCCAGGCCAACGCCCAGCAGCTCGAAGAAATCGAGGCGATTAATGCCGAGTTGCCGTTCACGACTCCGCCGCCGCCCCTCGGGTCGCCGCTTGAGCCTGAGCCGTTCCCCCTGGGTAGCCCCTGACGGGCCCCTGATTAGCATCGCCCCATGGTTCCCACCTCCCCAGATCGCCAGAGCCTCGACGACCAGCTTTCGCATCGCTTTATCGCCCTAGATCCGAGCGGCTACTTCCTGATCAAGCTCGATCGGGCCGCGGGCGAACTGGTGGCCGAGCATTACGGCAACGGCATCGACGAGCGGGGCCTGGCCACCGATCCGGCCACGGGCGAAGTGCTGCAATGCCGTGGCGATGGCCCTCGCCCACCCCTGGCCGTGTTTCGGGGCCGCAGCGCCAAGGAACTGGGCATCGCGCTTAGCGAAGGCGAGGGCCCCTGGCCGATCAGCCGGCTCGACCACGCCCTATACCTCGGCCGGGAATTGCAACGGGCCGAACGCTGCCTGGCGGACGGCAGCAATTACATCCAGGACTGAACAATCTGGCCGGCTTGCCCCTTGCGTTAGGCGGGCTGTAATTCCCGCGGGGCCATGGTTGGGGTGGAGGGGGGCTCGGGCGGCAGCGACGCCAGCTGGTCCTGGATTTCCTTGGTGACGACCCCGCGATATTCCTGGAAGTGCTCGTTGTGGGCCAGGGTGATCAGAAACTGCTCCAGGCACTTGGGATTGCGCCGGGCGACCGTGGCCAGGGATTTCCAGAAGCGGAAGCGGGTGTCCCGTTGGAGTCCTTGGCGCCAAACCACAATCGAGAGGGCGCGCAGATCGCGCCAGCCGGGTAGCACTGATTTGTCGGAGTTTTCGGCCTTGTAGAAGGTCTTCCAGCGGGGTTCACCCATTTTTAGGTAGTAGTGGGTGACCCGATCGATATAGGCGTTGGGCTCATACAACCGGCAGAAGGCATCCACGTATTCGTTGGCGATGTCGCGGATTGGCCGGGTCGGCAAGAAGTTGAGCAGGTTGGTCTGGTTAACCCCCTTGGCATCGGCCTTTTCTTCGATCAGGCGCCCTTCTTTTTCGAGGCGATGCCAAAGACCCGTGTTGGGCAGGGCCTGCAACATGCCCATCATCGCGGCAGGAATGCCGGTGCGGCTGACAAAACGCACGATGCGATCGCCGGCACCTGTTTTTTCACCATCGAAACCAATGATGAAGCCGGCCATCACCCGGATGCCATAGGAGGTGATCCGATCGACGGAGTCTTCCAGCGAACTGCGGGTGTTCTGGTGCTTGCCGGTTAGGGAGAGGCTGGCCTCATCCGGGGTTTCGATGCCCAGGAACACCGCCTCGAAGCGGGCTTCGGCCATCATCTCCATCATTTCGTCGTCGGCGGCGAGATCCACCGAGGCTTCGGTGGTGAAGGTGAAGGGGAAGCCCCGCTCAATCTGCCATTCCTTCACGGCGGGCAACAGCAACTTGGCATTGCGCTTATTGCCGATGAAGTTGTCATCCACCAGGAAGATGGCCCGGCGCCAGCCCAGGTCGTAGAGGGCCTGTAATTCGGCCACCAGCTGCTCGGGGCTCTTGGTGCGGGGTTTGCGCCCGTAGAGCACGATGATGTCGCAGAACTCACACTGGAACGGGCAGCCGCGCGAGAACTGCACGCTCATCGAGTCATAGGCATCGAGCTCGAGCAGGTCGAAGCGGGGGATTGGTGTGCCGGTGACATCCGGCTTCACCCCATTGGAGCTGAAACGGCCCTGACGCTCACCCCGCTCGATCGCTTCGATAAACAGGGGCAGGGTGATTTCACCCTCATCGAGGATCTTGAAATCGGCTAAGGCCAGTTCCGGCGCATCGGGGGTGGAACTGGCGAAGGGGCCGCCCACCGCGACCAAGATGCCGCGGCGCTTGGCTTCGGCAATCTGGGCGGCCATGTCGGCCTTTTGCACGATCATCGCGGAGATGATCACTAGTTCCGCCCAGGCCCAATCCGCCTCTTGCACCTCGGAGACGTTGCGATCCACCAGCTTCATCTCCCAGGTTTGGGGCAGCAGGGCCGCCACGGTCACCAACCCGAGGGGCGGCAACAACACCTTGCGATTCACAAGCTCGAGAATTTTCTCGTAGCTCCAGAAGGTCTTGGGAAACTCTGGGTAGATGAATAGCGTGCGCATGCCGACCGGTCTCAAGCTGTGGGGAATGACGCTCTGGCCGAACGGTTTGGCGGGGCTGGCACGCAACCATCAGGGAAGGACCACTGGGGGCAGGGTGGCTGCCAAGACGTCCTGGCTGGGGATGGGGCTAGGGACCTAGCCAGATAAAAGCAAGCCATTGGCAAATCGTGGGCACACCTTAGGTGGTTCAGTGAAGGTTTCGGTCTGGAGCCGGCCCCCTTCTGCTGTAATGGCTTGAACATTGCCCCAGTGACGCCATGGGTCCCGCGATCTATCTGCTTCTTGTTGCCGGTGGACTCACCGCCGCCGCCGCCCTCGCCTTTGTGGTGCGCAGCGCCAAGTTGATCTGAGCGGGTCTTGGTTGTGGTGGGGTGCTGCTCAGGCTTGTCGGCACCCCTAGCCCAGGTCCTGCTCCAGCCGCTGGGAACCGCGGCTGCGCAATTCCCACACCGCGATCACCAGTCCAATGGCGCCCAGGAGGGCGAAACAGGCCTGCAAGCCATAAGCCATGGTCAAGCTCGCGGCCAGGAGGCCGCTGAGGCCACCGCCGCCGAGGAAGGCCACCTGGGCGAGGCCGGCCATGCGGCCCCGCAGCACCTGGGGAGTGGCCACCTGGGTAATTAGGTTGGTGCCCGCCAACAGGCAGGCCGTGCCAGCCCCGATCAGGAAGGCCATGGCCAGGCTGGTGGGAACCATGGCGGCCGTGCCGGTGGCCGCTGCCATGCCCAGCTGGGCCACGGCGGTGATCAGGGCACTGGTGCCAAGCAGCAGGGCGGGTCTGCGGCAGAGCTGCTGGGAGCGCCGCTGCAAGATCACCCCACCACAGATGCTGCCCGCAGCTAAAACGCTGGTGAACAGGCCTAGGGCCAGGGGACTGGGGCCGAGCAGCTCATTGGCGATCAGGGGCGCCAGGCCCGGGTGGAAGAAGCCCACCAGGCAGGCCAGGGCGGTGAAACGCAGCACCTGGCGCAGGGCCGGGCCGCAGTCCCGCCAGGCCGTGGCCACGCTGGCCGCCTGGCCCCGCTGGCTGAGCTGCTCCCGTTCCCGGTGCGGTGCCATCAACCAGGTGAGGGCGGCGATCGGCAGCAGGTAACTGGCCGCATCAAGGCCGAGGGCTGCTACTGGGCCCAGGGCGGCGACCAGTAGGCCGCCAATCGGCGGGCCCACCAACTTGCCCACATTGAACACCACCGAAAAGCTGGTGAGATAGGGGCCCAGCTGGTCGGGCCCATCCACAAGCAGGGCGCAAAGCTTGTTGCGGGCGGTGAGTTCGTAGGCGCTGGCCAGGCCCACCCCCAGGGTGCTCAGTAACAGCAGGGCGATCTGGAGGGGCCCCTGGCTGAGCGGGATCGCCACGGCCCCGAGCACGCCGGCGGCAAACAGGCCCCACTGGGCCCGAATCAACACCGTTTCACTGCCGAACCGGTCGGTGGCGACCCCGGCTGGCCCGCTCACCAGCAGGGTGGGCAGGCAGAGGGCGGCAAAATTCAGGGCCAGGATCAGGGGGTTGTGGCTGCCGTGCATCAACAGCCAGCCCTTGGCTGTGAGCCCGGCAAAGGAGCCGGCCGTGCTCAGGCCAGAGGCCACCAGGAAGGTGCTGCGCTGCTGGCGGATAAGTCGCTGGCGGATTCGCCCGAGGGCCTGGATCAAGTGCTCCCCTGGCGGGCGGCAAGGGCTTCGGCCACCATCGCCTGGGCCCCCACCACCACGCCCACCAGGTCGTAGGTGTTGGCGGCGGTGATGCGGACCGGAACCATGGTGCCGGGGGCGGCGCAAAGGCCGCCTTCGCCGGGCAGCACCCGCACTTCGCCATCCACTTCGGGGGCGTAGCGGGAGCAGCGGCCCAGCATCTCGCCGGTGGAGGGGTTTTCCTGCTCGATCAGCACATCCACAATCCGGCCCACCCAGGCAGCGTTGCGCTCGGCGGCGATCGGCTGTTGCAGGGCCATGAGGCGGTCCTTGCGTTCGGCGGCCACCTCGGCGCTCACCGGGTTGGGCAGCTCGGCCGCGGCGGTGCCCTCCTCGCTGGAGAAGGTGAACACGCCCACATGGTCGAAGCGTTGTTCGGCCACAAAATCAAGCAGGTGCTGGAAGTGCTCCTCGGTTTCGCCCGGAAATCCCACAATGAAGGTGGTGCGCAGCACGGCCTCGGGCAGCTGCTCGCGGATGCGCTTGAGCAGGCTGCCGGTGACATCGGCTTGCCAGGGGCGGTTCATGGCCCGCAACACCTCGGGGTGGCTGTGTTGCAGCGGCAGATCCAGGTAGGGCAGCACATTGGCCACCTCCCGATAGGCGGCCAGCACCTCGGATGTGAGGCCGGTGGGATAGGCGTAGTGGACCCGGATCCAGGGGATCTCCACCGCGCCCAGGGCCCGCAGCAGCTCGGCCAGTTGCGGTTTGCCGTAGAGGTCGAGGCCGTAGTTGGTGGTGATCTGGCTGATCAACACCAGCTCCTTCACCCCCTGGGCCGCCAGTTGCTGGGCCTCGGCCACGACCGATTCGATCGTGCGCGAGCGCTGGTCGCCGCGCAGCTTGGGAATGATGCAGAAGGCGCAGCGGTAGTCGCAGCCTTCGGCCACCTTGAGGTAGGCCACTGCCTCGCTGGTGGTGCGGTAGCGGGGCAGGTGTTCATCGCCCACGAAGACGGGGGTGGCACTCACCTGGTGCACCCGCTCGCCCGCCTCGACCCGCTCCAGCACCGACACGATGTGCTGGTAATCGCCCGTGCCCACAATCGCCTTGGCTTCGGGCAGGGAATCAAGCAGTTCCTGCTGGAAGTGTTGGGCCAGGCATCCAGCAATGATGAGTTCCTTGCCCTGCTCCGCCAGCTCCACCAGGGTGCGCACCGACTCTTCGCGGGCCTCCTGGATGAAGCTGCAGGTGTTCACCACCACCACTGCGGCGTCGTTTTCATCGGCGCTCACGCCGTAGCCGGCCTCGGCCAACAGGCCGAGCATGTGCTCGGTGTCCACCCGATTTTTCTCGCAGCCCAGGTGGGCGAAGGCCACGGTGGCCTTGCGGGCTGGGGCTGCTGTGCTGACAGCGCTGGGCTGGCCTGGGGCGGGCATCGGGCTCATCGTCAGGGGGGCTCCAGGGGCTGGCAAAGGAGCCAATCTCCCACCCTAACCAGGGCCTTCGCTCGAATTTCAGCGTCCCCAACGCACCGATCGACCTGCGGCTGCGAGAATCGCCTCAGCAAAGTTCTCGCCTGTGACCTCCTCCAAACTGGGCAGTCGTCTCAGTTCCCGCCGTCGCAGCGATCCCGGCCTGCGCTGGGTGCGGGTCGTGATCGCCGTGCTGGCCACGGTTGGAGCGATCGATACCGGCGCGATCACCCTGAAGAAGTGGGGCCTGCTCGGCGCCCTCAGTTGCGGCAAGGAGGGCTTCTTCGGCTGCAACGGCTGCGAGAAGGTGCTCGCCAGCGCCTGGGGCTCGATCGCCGGCCAGCCCCTGGCCCTGTTTGGTTGCCTGGCCTACCTGGCGATCCTGTTAATGGCGGTGGTGCCCCTGGTGGTCCAGGGTGAGACCCGGGTCAGCCTCTCCCAGCGCAGCTGGTGGGGAATGGCCCTGCTCAGCACCGCCATGGCCGTGTTCAGCCTGGTGCTGGTGGGGGTGATGCTGTTTGGGCTGCAGGATTGCTGCCCCTTCTGCATCCTCTCGGCCCTGCTGAGCGTCTCGCTCATGGTCTTCAGCCTGGTGGGCGGCGACTGGGAGGACACGGGCACCCTGGTGTTCCGCACCGTGATCACGGCCCTGCTGGTGGGCGTCGTCGGCCTGGGCTGGGCCGCCTCCGCCAACCGGCCGGCGGCGATCACCGGCAAGGGCGTGCCGCCCGCGGTGCTGTCGGACAGCAATCCGGCCAAGCTGGCCCTAGCCGAACAGCTCACAGCCAGTGGCGCCGTCATGTATTCGGCCTACTGGTGTCCCCATTGCCACGAGCAAAAAGAACTGTTTGGCCGCCAGGCCACCGAGAAGCTCGAGGTGATCGAATGCGCTCCCGATGGCCGTAACAGCCAAAAGGCCCTCTGCGATACCAAGAAAATCGAGGGCTATCCCAGCTGGGAGATCAAGGGCGTGATCTCATCGGGCGTTAAACCCCTGGAGCAACTGGCCGATAAAAGCGGTTACACCGGCTCCCGCAGCTTCTAAGCCAGCTGGCTCGCTTCGTTTGGGCAGGGGGCCTGGTTGCCGATGGGTTCGGTGCAGATCCGCTGGCCCCGTTCTTGGCGGCTGTGACATTGCCAGAAGGGGGCCCGGGCCGGCGCATCCAGCCGGTAATGGCCGCCGCGGCTTTCCTGGCGGAACAGGGCTGCTTCCAGTAGGGATTCAGCCACCCTCAGTCGCTGCAGTAGGTCGTGGGCCGCTGCTAGGGCGTGCGCCCCGTCGGGTTCCAGGGCCTGGGCCCGCTCGCCCGGGCCGTGGTTCAGGCAGGGGCCCAGACCAGGGGCGCTCTCCAGTTCGGCCCGCTGGCGGTGCACGCTTTGCAGGGCTGGCGTCAGGTCGCTGCGGCAACGCTCCACCCCCGCCACTCGCCAGCAGGTGAGTCTCAGCTCCTGGTTGGCCCGGGCCAAGGCTTCGGGGCTGAAGGCGAGGGGGGCGCCGGCCGGGCCCGGGGTTGGCATGGCCCGGGGCTCCTGGGCCGCTGGCGGCTGCTTGGGACCCTCTCCCAGCTGGATCGAGCCCAGTTGGCGGGCGAACACCAGGCATTCCATCAAGGAATTACTCGCCAGCCGGTTGGCGCCATGCACGCCGGTGCTGGCCACCTCGCCCACGGCATAGAGGCCGGGAATTGAGGTGGCCGCCTGCAGGTCGGTGCGGATGCCGCCCATCCAGTAGTGGGCGGCCGGAGCCACCGGGATCGGTGTGGTTGTGGGTTCCAGGCCCAGTTCGCGGCAGCGGCCCAGGATCGTGGGAAATTGCTTCTCCAGCCGCTCCGTGCCCACGGGCCGCAGGTCGAGCCAGAGATGATCCACCTGCCGTTCCCGCATGCGCCGCACCAGGGCGCGGCTGACGGCATCGCGGGGGGCCAGGTCACCGCCCGCCAACTGGGCCACCGGGCTGGCCCCATCGGCATCTATTAATCGGGCCCCTTCGCCGCGCACGGCTTCCGAGATCAGGAAATGGGGAGCCCCCGGCAGCATCAGGGCCGTGGGGTGGAATTGCACAAATTCCAGATCGCGAATCAGGGCCCCGGCCCGGGCCGCCATGGCGACGCCATCGCCGCTGGCCTGGGCCGGGTTGGTGGTGTTGGCAAACAGGTGGCCGCCTCCACCCGTGGCCAGCACCACGGCCCGGGCCGCCAGCCAGCGCACCTGCCCCTGGTCGAGCACTTGCAGGCCGCAGCAGCGGCCGCCTTCTAGCCAGAGTTGCAGGGCCGTGCTGGCCAAGCGTCGCTCCAGGCCTGGGCGACGTAACACCTCCCGTTCCAGGGCATCGACCAGGGCTCCGCCGGTGCGGTCTTGGGCGTGGAGCACGCGCCGGTGGCTGTGGGCCGCCTCCAGGGTGGTGCTGAGGCCATCGCCGTTGCGATCAAAGGCCATCTCGAGCTGCAGCAGCCGCTCCACACAGGCCGGGGCCTGGTGCACCAGCAGCGCCACGGCAGCTGGATCGCAGAGGCCGGCGCCGGCCTTGAGGGTGTCCTCGATGTGGCTCGCAAAGCTGTCTTCGGGGCGGGTCACGGCGGCAATGCCACCCTGGGCCCATCGGCTGGCGGAGCGGGGCGCCCGTTCCTTGCTTAGCAACAGGATGCTCAGGCCCTTGGGCAGTTCCAGGCAGGCCATCAGGCCGGCGGCCCCGCCTCCCACCACCACCACATCCCAGCTGGAGTGCAGGGGGCCATCGACCGGACGCTCAGCCATCAAGTGCCAGGGAGCAATAAAAAAAGCCGCCGGCCTGATGGCCCGACGGCTTGCACCATCTGGTCAGTTTAGGGCTCAGCGGTAAACACCGTCGTTGATGCGATCAAAGCCTTCGTTGAGGGCAATTGAGGGCTGGGTGACGGTGAAATTAGACTTGTATTTCTCAAACAGTTCCTTCTGACGCTCGCTCAAATCGAGCTGGAGCACATCATCCACACTGTCGTAGGGGCCGCCAAGGACGATCTTGCCGGCCAGGGTCGGGTACATGCCTGGATACACCTGAAAGCGGCGCACTGAGCAGTTGTTGAGGTCGATTTTGTCGCCGCTCTCGGCGATCTTGTCGTCGACAAGGTTGCGCAGTTCGGCCGCTTGCACGCTTGGGGCCATCACCAGGCCTAGCAGCAGGCCGGCCAGAAGCACGCCACCCATGAGCCATGAAACCAGGCGTTTCATCGAAAACTCCGTTTGATGAGAAACCACACGCTGCCCAGAGCCAGCTGGTGCAACCTACAGCCGAAGGTCGGCTAATCCGCTGACCGAGCCCCAGGCTTTTGCAGTTCTTCAGATGGCGGCCTGGGGCAGGGCCTCAGATCAATCCACTCAGTCGTGGTGCGGCCAGGGCCGCCGCCAGGAACAGGCCATCGACGCAGAGGGTGGTGGCCAGGGCCGAGGCAGCTAGGCGCCAGGCGGGATCTGGATGGCTCCAATAATGGCGGCAGAGGCCGATCAGGCCGCAGGCTGCCAGGCCGACAACCGCCAGCGGTAGGGGCTCCAGAACGCCGAGGGCTGCTTGGTGCAGCAAGGGTGCCGCCTGGTCCAGGGGCGCCAGCAGCACCTCCCGCCAATGGGTCATCACCCCGGTGATCGCCATCACCCCGTCGGTGCAGGCGGTGCCCAGGAGCGAGGCGAGGTAGAAGCTGGCGGCCAGGCGCCAGCGGCCCTTGAGGCCCGCCAGGGCCAGGGGCAGGGCAAAGGCCTCGATCGGCAGGTGCCAGAGGGGGTGGAGCCGGCACCAGCCCCAGAACAGGCACCCCCCCAGCCAGCTGCCGCTAAAGCCCACCAGCAGGGCGCCGGCCGTGGACCAGCCTTGGTGCCGGCGCTGCTCCAGCAGCACCCCAACCAGCACGAGGAGCAGGGTGAAAACGGCAGCGCTGAAGGGGGCGAGCCGCACCCAGGGGGCCTGCAGGAATACGGGTAGGGCCACGAGCAGGGCGCCGGCCGCGGTGAGCAGGTCCAGTCGGGAGGTGGCTGTTGTTAGGTCAGCACTGGCGGGCGCGAGGGGGGCGATCGGTGCGCCGAGCCGTCCATTCAAGGGACGCCCAGCGGGATCCACCAGGGCAACGCCCAGCGATTCGCTAACAAGGATGGGCTGGGCCCCGACCACCGGTTGTGAAGAAAGGTATCCAACCTTAAGGGACGCGCCCGCCCTCAATGGCTGGCCAGCGGCCCCTGGCCGCCATAGGGTCGGCGCCATTGTTTCCGCCGCAGCCTCCATGCCCCCGCTGGAACCCGCCCCAACCCTGGGGTTGTTTGAGGCTTGCTGGCACTACCTGGTGCTGGGCGTCGTTCAGGGGCTCACCGAATTTCTGCCGATCAGCAGCACGGCCCATCTCAAGGTGGTGCCCGTGGTGCTGGGCTGGGGCGATCCCGGGGTGGCGGTCACGGCCGTGATCCAGCTCGGCAGCATCGTCGCCGTGATTGCCTTCTTCCGCCAAGACCTCCTTGAGGTGTTCAGGGGCATGGCCCAGGCGCTCCGCCAGGGCGACTGGCAGACGCCGCCGGCCCGCCTGGGCGTTGCGGTAGCCCTGGGCACCTTGCCGATCGTGGTGGCGGGCTTGGCCGTGAAGCTCTTTGTTCCCGATTTCGACCATTCGCCCCTGCGCAGCCTCCACTCGATCGGGGCGGTGTCGATCGGGATGGCGATCCTGTTGGGCCTGGCCGAACAACTGGGCCGGCGCCGACGTGTTCTGGGCGACGTTCAGGTGCGCGATGGCCTGTTGGTGGGCCTGGCCCAGGCCCTGGCCCTGGTCCCTGGCGTCTCCCGCTCCGGCAGCACCCTCACCGCTGCCCTCTTCGATGGCTGGCGCCGGGCCGATGCCGCCCGCTTTTCGTTTCTGCTCGGGATTCCGTCGATCACCCTGGCTGGGCTGGTCGAAATGAAATCGGCCTTTGCCGAGCCGATTGCCGGCGGGGCGATCCCCCTGCTGGTGGGCATCGTCACGGCGGCGCTGGTGTCCTGGCTGGCGATCGCCTGGTTGCTGCGCTTCCTGCAAAGCAACAGCACCTGGTGGTTTGTCGGCTACCGCCTCCTGTTTGGCCTGTCCCTACTCCTGTTCGCCGGCCGGCTTGGCGCCGCCGCCAGCTGAGTTCCTGGTCTGCCCAGGCCCCCCCCGCTCCAAGCAGCCCGGCCGCGGCGCAGACTGGCTTCAGCTTGTCAGTGGTGGAACGGCCCGTGTGGAAGGAGCCCTCGGCGGGTGTGAACCTGGCTGATCAATCAGGCGAAGCGCGCCTGCCCCAGCCCGCCGTAGTCGACACGGTTGAACCGGGTTCGATCGGCGAGGAGCTGGGCTTCCAGCCGGGCGACAAGCTGCTCAGCATTAACGGGGTGCGGCCCCGGGACCTGATTGACCTGCAGTGGCTAGTTGGGGTTGAGGAGCTGCGCCTGGAGGTGGAGGATCCCGATGGAACCCTGCACGAAGTGGAGTTGGAAAAGGAGGCCGATGAGGGCCTGGGCCTGGGCTTTAGCGAGGCCCTGTTCGATGGCCTGCGCCAGTGCAATAACCATTGCGCCTTCTGCTTCATCGACCAGCAACCCCCCGGCCATCGCAGCAGCCTTTACCTCAAGGACGACGACTACCGACTCAGCTTTCTCTACGGCTCCTACCTCACCCTCACCAACTTGATGGCGGCCGATTGGCAGCGGATCGAGGAGCAACGGCTCTCGCCCCTGTTTGTGTCCGTCCATGCCACCGATCCGGCGCTGCGCAGCCAGTTGCTGGTTAACCCCCGGGCTGGCTTGCTGCTGGAGCAACTCGCCTGGTTTGCTGAGCGCCAGTTGCAGATTCACGCCCAGGTGGTGGTGTGCCCTGGCCTCAACGATGGGGCGGCCTTGGAGCGCACCCTCGCCGATTTGGCGGGATTTGCTGGTGGCGATTGGCCGGCCGTGCTTTCGGCGGCGGTGGTCCCCGTTGGCCTTACCCGCTTTCGACCGCCAGAAGATGGCCTGGTGCCGGTGGATCGGGCCTGTGCCCGCCGGGTGATTGCCCAGGTGGAGCCCCTGCAGCAGCAGTTTCTCCAAAACTTCGGCAGCCGCTTTGCCTGGCTGTCGGATGAGTGGTATCTGATGGCGGGCCTGGCCCTGCCGTCCCGCGCCAGCTATGAGCAGTTGCCGCAGCAGGAAAACGGCGTTGGCAGCATCCGCGCTTTCCTCGAGGCGATGGAGCAGGCCACGACACACTTACCAGTCGCCCTGGCCCAGCCCCGGCGGGTCAGCTGGGTGGTGGGCCAGCTGGTGGCCGAAGCCCTTCAGCCGGCGGTGGAGCGGCTCAATCGGGTGATTGGCCTGGAGCTGCTGCTCCATGGTCTGCCGAGTCCCTACTGGGGCCAGGACCAGGTGGTGACCGGCCTGCTCACGGGCCAGGACCTGATTGATGGCCTGGCGGGAAAGGATCTGGGTGAGGAATTGCTGCTGCCGGCGGTGGTGTTGCGCCAGGGGGAGCCGGTGTTCCTGGACGATCTGACCCTGGAGATGGTCAGCCAAGCCCTGCCCGTGCCGCTGCGGCTGGTGCAAGGGGCAGATGAGATCGTGGCCGCCTGCCTGGTGTCTAAGGCTGTTATTCCCTAGGCTCAGCGCACGCGATGTATTGGGTAAGGCTCTGGTGGCTCCTCGATTGACTTCCTGGTTGGCCCTGCTGGGCGCCGGGTTCCTTCCCTTGGCAGCCGTACCTGGCCTGGCAGCTGTGCCAGTCCCAGCCAGTAGCGGCCAGGGTGCAGCAGCTGCGCCCCTTTCGCCCACGGCCCGCCTCGATCCAGCTCCCCAGCCGTTGCCCCTGGCCACCCAGGTGAAGGGAACTCGGCCCAAATCCAATCCTTCAGTGCTGGCACCAGCCGCCACCCAGCTCGAACCCGATCTGTTGCGCCTGAGCTCGCCCCCCAGCCTGGCCCTGCCCACCAGCCCGGATCAGGTCAGCATCCGGGC
>Ga0310326_10023_pt1 | contig 19420 bp, 17 predicted proteins | sample LakSupSRFTotalD5_FD_195540 | JGI IMG/M metagenome (GOLD analysis project Ga0310326, IMG submission 195540) | Enriched freshwater cyanobacterial communities from Lake Superior, Ontario, Canada - SU02.SRF.Total.D5 (v2) (version 2) | ecosystem: Environmental > Aquatic > Freshwater > Lake | place...
CGGTTGTGAAACGCAGCTGCGGCGACGATAGTTGGGGGGTAGCCCCCTGCAAAAATAGCTCGATGCCAGGTAAAACTTTTGCTCTATAGCCGCGTTGATTGCAATGATCAGCAGGCAACGAAAAGCCATCCGAGAGGGTGGCTTTTTTGTTGGGCTTTTGCTTGGGTGAGGGGATCGTACGTTTAGGGGTTGCCCCTCTTCCTTCCGGTGGTTTGTCGACTACCTGAGACCCGCTTGCTTGAGTATTCAGTGGGTTGGTTTTGAGGTGTTGGCCCGGGGGAACCCTGTCCTCTGCCCTGGATAGGTCCCTATGGTGACAGTGTCAGTCATTTTTCCCGTGGTTTGTGGGCCTGTCGGGTGGTCTGGATGCCTTAGCTCTATGTGAGCTCTGCTGATCAATTGGCCCATCCGCTAACCCCCACTCGTCCCATGGGATGGGCTGGGGCGGCGTTCCAGCCAACCAGGCCCTGGACAGTTTCATGTACAAATTTGATTTCTGCGGCGGTTACTCTGGCCAAGGGGGAAAGCTCCCCAAGGCTGAGTTCACTTTCAATTTCGGCTATCGCCATACTCTGCTGCGGGAACTCGGCAATCTGGCCGTACTCGGACCATCCTCTGGCTATGGCGGTCTTGGTTCAGGTGCTGGCCAGATTATGGCGTTGAACGTGTCAGTTGGGGTATCGATCGCGGCAGCCTTGGCTGAGCAGCACCACACAGCGATGGCCTCAATTTATTCGGTTCTTGTGGCGAAAATGCTAGAAAGGCGGGGCTTGATTGTGGGCTGCCTAGTTCGGTAACTCCCTAGCTGCGCCTCTATCGCTGGATGCTGCCTCCATGGGATATAACTTGGCCTTGGGCTGTTGCGGATCGCGGAGTTCATGGGGAATTGGACACTATTCAGTTTTCCTGGGTGTAGCCCAGGCATTCACCAAGTGCTGTGCTCGAAAGTTCAAGAGCTAGTACCTTCCGTGCTCCAACTTTGATGCGTTATCCCTATTGTCAATAGGGCCCTCTTTGTTGGTAAGTTTTTATTTCACCCGGCTTAGTTAATCTGGCTTTTGCCCATAAGTAAAACACTCTTGGATTGCGACTTGCTTGGGCGTTCGCTCATTGTTTTGGGTTCATAATTTTGAGTGGTTTCTTGTAGTTCTCAACCTATTCAGGAAATCGGGGAATTGGGCGGTGGGGCGGGCGGCAAAGATAAGCCGCCGGGGTTCGAGTCCGCACGCCTCGGCCTGTTGTACCAAAGACCCCCTAGGTGCCGCTTTTACTTATCATCAACAGCGGCACCTTGCCCTGCTTCTGCAGGACCTCCATCTAGGTATCGCTCCGGTGGGGAGCAAATTTGTTTGGGTGGCTAAAGAGTGCTTAGACTTGCTGGTTGCCCACGATGGTCATTGCGGCACGGCTAAGGTCTGGTGTAACGGGCTCCCCTGGATCATCCGAGGGGGGAGCTGAATTGATAAGGCCCCAGGGGCATGTTCTCGGCCATGCTGAGCAGGGTCAGATCACCCCGATTGTGAGTTGGGCCTTGGTTGTAAGTGGCCAGAACTGCCCCGTAGTCGCTGGAGACCTGCTGGCACTGGCCGAGCCCAAAGAGTGCTGAGCTGTTGTTTGCTTTCTGCTTGACTGCCCGCTAGATGGTGAAGCGTGAGAGTCCGATTTAACCGGCCGCCTGCAGCAGCCGCTGAGATTGAAAAAGTCACAGGTGGGGTCGCGCTGGTGGCCTAGCAGCCCTCGCGCCAGTTCCATTGCGTTCACGGGGGGGGTCTGGTTGCCCGGCAGGGCATAGCCTGGTTCAAATCGTTAGACATCACTCGGGCGATGAGTTTGGTTGAGCTGATGTCATGGGCGGGAGTCGTTCCAGTTGGCATGGACGCGATTGCAACCCTGCACCCTTGGAAATCATTCACTCACTTTCCAGACGGTGTGCTTGCCGAGTTGGCGGCTTTGGTTACCTGATGGGCGCCATGGCCTTCACCCCAGCAGTTCTATAGGCTGATACCATCTTGGTGGCTGCCCCAACTTTCGATGTTGAGCTGGTGATCTTTGCTGTGTAAGAGTTTATTGATTTTGGCGATCGCTTCTTTGGCTAGTCGCTGGATGAAAGGGGTTCCAGGATCAGTGGATTAGCCCCGATTGGGTGGGTCATCGCTTCCGCTGATCTGATCCCTGAATTTAACTCCGGCTCAGTAGGGTGCCCAAGCCGATCTGTCCCAATATTTTCAGTCCGGTGAGGGCTTTGGTGATCACCCCGGCCCCAAAACCGAGCATGGCGGACTTGATGTTCATTCGTTTTACCCATTGCAGCTGTTCCGCGTGGGTCTGGGCGGCAGCCGCAACGTCCTACCAGGAGAGCTGGCTGGCCTAGTGGGTGCTGGCGGCGTTGGCGGAGGAATAGCTGGCGGCCCTAACTGGAGTGATGTCGCCCGCGAGTACTTACTTTTTTCTTGCTTAACTCAACGGAATATCGGTTATCCAATTGTTCTCGGTTGGTTTGCCGGAGGCTGGGCGACTTGCTCTTAGGCCCTTTCGCCCAGCCTCCGGCAGCGTCCGTGCCCGGGTAGGCGGGGAGCCCAGCGCCTTGGCGATTCTGATGCGGGCGATAGGGTCTATTCCAGGCAGGACATCCCATGGTTTCGAGCGCAGTACCCCAGGATTTCAGCCATTCCCCTGGGCTTCCTTCCCTAGAAGCTGCCGAAGGCGGCCCCCTGGGGGTGTTGATCTGCGGCCATGGCAGCCGTAATCGCCTGGCCGTGGCCGAATTTGCCCAGCTGGCAGAAGCCCTGCGCGAGCTGGTGCCCGAGGTGCCGGTTGCCCACGGCTACCTGGAATTTGCCCGGCCGATCCTGCGCGAGGGGCTCGACAGCCTGCGCTCCCAGGGCGTGAAGCGGGTGCTGGCCGTGCCCGCGATGCTGTTCGCCGCTGGCCACGCCAAAAACGACATCCCCTCCGTTCTCAATACCTATGCGGCCGAAACCGGCCTGCGCATCGACTACGGCCGGGAGCTGGGGGTTGACCTCAAAATGATCCAGGCGGCCGGGGCCCGGATCCGCGAAGCGCTCGCCGCCGCCGAGGAGGCTGCTCCGCCGTCCCCTGGCCAGGTCCGTCCCGCCCAGGCGGGACCCCTGCCGATCAACGAAACCCTGCTGGTGGTGGTGGGCCGGGGCTCCTCCGATCCCGATGCCAATTCCAACGTGGCCAAGGTGACCCGCATGTTGGTGGAGGGCCTCGGTTTTGGCTGGGGCGAAACCGTCTATTCCGGCGTCACCTTTCCCCTGGTGGAGCCCGGGCTGCGCCATGCCGTGCGGCTGGGCTTTCGCCGCATCGTGGTGTTTCCCTACTTCCTCTTTTCTGGCGTGCTGGTGAGCCGCATTCGCCAGCACACCGCCCTGGTCGCTGCCGACCACCCCGAGCTCGAGTTCATCGATGCCAGCTACTTAGGCGACCACCCCCTGGTGGTGGAGACCTTCCGGGAACGGGTCGACGAAGTGCTGCGCGGCGACACCCAGATGAACTGCTCCCTCTGCAAGTACCGGGCCCAGGTGCTCGGTTTTGAGCTGGAGGTAGGCGCGCCCCAGCGCAGCCACCACCACCATGTGGAGGGCCTCAGCGAAGCCTGCACCCTCTGCGAGTTGGAGTGCACCGGCGCCTGCCAGCCGGACGGCATCCCCCTGGCCTCCCCTGTCATCACTTCTCCCAACCATGATCACCACCAGCACGGTGACCACGACCCCAGCCACAACCACGACCACCACCACGGTAGTGGCTATGACCACAGCCATGGCCACGGCCATGCCCCCTACCCTCAGGCGGACCACCCGCTCGGGCCCCGCACCCTGACCGCAAGCAACCAGGTCCAGCGCCTCCGCAACCAGATCGCCGCCGGGTCTGGCAGCGCAGCGGCGGAGCCGCCAGCCCCCCAGGACGGCGATGGGTTGGTCCCAGGCTGAGGCCAGTCCCAGGCCGTCTCAGTTTTCAGCTGCACACAGGGACCCATGGGACCCAAAAGTGGCCCTTAGCGGCTGCTCCAGGCCAATCCCTTGATTTTTTGGGCCATGTCCGGTGCCTTAGTACCGCTTGCTACAAAGTGGCCGGCCCAGGGATTAGATCTGCTGATCAGCGGGGGATTTCCCCAGGACCCGGGGTTTTTCCCCAGGTTTAACGGGGTTTTCCCACAGTTTTGCCCCCCAGACCCCCCGCCCAGGCAGGGCCTTTGGGGATTGGGTTGGGTCGTCTGATCGGAGCTTGACAGTCTTGCCCCTGGGCCGCTTGGCTGACCCGCTCCGCTGAGGCCCCCCGGTCCAACCCTGTCTCTCCAACCGGTCTCAGGCTGCAGCACCATGGCTTCGGCTAGGTCAGGGCCGTTTGACAGGGGCCTGGCGCCTGTGGCTTGCTAAGCCCATTGCGGGAGTGAACCATTGGCAGCAGGCGCGGAGGGCGGAAGCAGTGGCGCTCGGGCTGATGCTGGGGCCCTGGGCCCCCGGGAGTCGATTCGCCATCTCAGCCGCTGCTTTGGCCAGGCCCAGCCCCCCCCCATCTCGAGCCAGCAAGCGGGCCTGCGCCAAGACAACAGCGCTTCGCTGCCAGCCGCCGATCCCCTGGCCTTGGCGGCCTGCCCGGCCCAGCACATCAGCCTCGAGGCGGAAATCCCCGAGGCCCTGTTCGATGGCATGCGGGCCTTTATCCAGGCCCGGCCCGACTGGGACCAATACAGCCTGGTCACCTCCGCCCTGGCGGGGTTCCTGTTCCAGCACGGTTGGGCCGGTGGCTGCGTCAGCGAGCACTACCTCAATGGCCTGTTTCGCGACGAGGCGGCCTAGGACCCCTGGCGGCTCCTCCCCGGTCGGCGGGTCAGCCCACCGGCTTGGCAGCAAAACAGTTGCGTAGGGCCAAAAAAAAGGGGGAGTCTCACCTCCCGCCTCGGTTCTCCCTACCCGACCCGTTTGGAGGTCGCCCTTGAAGTGTCCCCTGCCGCTTTCGACCCAACTGTTCGGTTTGATACCAGAAGCCAAGTCGGTGCCGGCTCCCAGACAGGCGGCCCGCTGGCCTTAGAGCTCGCCGCGCCGCAGTTGCTCAGCGGCCCGCTCGCAGGCGCGCCAGGTGATCGCCATCTCGGTGAGGGTGGGGCTTTGCCAGCCGGAACTGGGCCAGCAGGCCCCATCGGTGACCAGCAGGTTGGGGCTGCGCCAGAGCTGGTTCCAGCGGTTGAGCACCCCGGCGCTGTCGCGATCCGCCATCGGAGCTCCGCCCAATTCGTGGATGTAATAGCCCGGCGGCGGCGCCCCGGGGGCCAGGGCCAGGCTGCCCTTCACCAAAGGTTCGAGCAGTGGAAACACAAACAAGTCTTCGAGGGGGGCGATCTGGCCGCCGGCGCAGGCCACGGCCGCCTGCATGCGCGCCTGCATGTGGGCCACCATCTTGGTTTCGTTCTCGCCCCATTGGCAGTCGATATGGGCCACGGGCAGCCCCCAGGCATCACGCTGCTCCACGTTGAGGCTCACCTGGTTGTGGTGCTGGCTGAGCACTTCGCCATGGCCGATCAGGAAGCCCACCGCCTCCCTGGGCCGGCGCTTCAACGGCGCCGGCGGATCAAAGCGCTGGATCGCCCCCCAGAGGCCGTAGCCCCGCAGGAAGTCCTGGTCGGGGCTGGCGCCCAGGTTCACCGTGTTGGGGATAAACACACTTCCGGCCCCCGACAGTTCCGTTGCCCCGGCGGCCGGTTGATCAGGCAGGGCGAAAAAGCGGCTGGTGGAGATGTGGTCCATTAGGCCGTGGCCGAGCAGGCCGGAGGGGTCCTCTAGGCCGTGCTCCTGGTGCTCGGAGCTCGAGTGCAGCAGGATCCGCAGGCTTTCGATTGTGGAGGCGCAAAGCACCACCAGGGCGGCGCTGGCCCGCTGGCTGAGGCCTGTCTCGGCATCGATGAACACCACACCCCGGGCCCGGCCACTGCGGGGCTCCAGCTCCACATGGCTCACCACCGCGCCACTGCGCAGGCTCACCCGGCCCGTGGCCAGGGCTTCCTTGAGGCAGCCCCCCTGGGAGCTGGAGCGGGGCCAGGGATCGGCGCCCGGGCCGGGGCTGGGTCGCCGCAGGGCAAAGCCGCGCGAATGGATCAGGGGCAGGTCGAGTTCGCGGCGCACAGAAGCCTGCAGGTGGGCTTCGGCGGGGGTGAAGGGCAGGGGCTGTTGGTAGATCCCATCGGGCAACTGGGCCAGGCCATCGGCCTGGCCGTGGACCGCCAGACGCCGTTCCAGCCGCTCGTAGTAGGGGGCCAGGTCGGCGTGGCCGATCGGCCAGCTGGGGCCATGGCCGTCGCGCTCGCCCGCCCGGAATTCGAAATCGGAGAGCCGCAGGGTGATGCCGCCCCAGGTGAGGCTCTTGCCGCCCACCTGGCGGCCCCGGGTCCAGAGGAAGGGGCGCCCGGGCGGGGTCGTGTAGGGGTTGCGTACCTCATCAACAAACAACTCCGGGTTGGCCTTCCAGTAGCCCGGGTGGTGGATGGCGCGCCGTTGGCGGCCCCTGGCCATCTGGCTTAGGCGCTTGAGGCTGTTGAGCGGCTCGCTGCCAAAGGCACGGCTGGCGGCGAGCTCCGGGCCCGCCTCTAGCACCAGCACCCGCAGGCCCGCCTGGGCTAGGGCCAGGGCCGCCACCCCGCCGGTGGCGCCCGATCCCACCACGATCGCGTCCCAACCAGGATTGACCGATCCCCAAGCATCAGGATTGCTGGCACTGGCACCGGTGGCGCTGGCAGACATGGCAGGTGGGGCTGGGCTGAAGGGGCTGGCTTGGATTCCCGGCACTGGGCTGCCTGGGACTGGGCTTGCCTGGGGTCCTAGCGCCTGGCTAGGGCAACGGCCAGGAGAGGAGCTAGCGAACCCAGGGGCCCTTTCAGCCCGATTGCCTAAGCAGGGTCCCCCAGGGGTTACCAAACCGGATACCAAACAAAAGCCCCGGCACTTCATCGAAGGCCGGGGCTTTGGAAGTTGGTGGCGGGGAGGAGATTTGAACTCCTGACCTTCGGGTTATGAGCCCGACGAGCTACCAGACTGCTCTACCCCGCGGCGCCTTTAGGAACTTACGCCATCGCCTGCCCCCCCGGCAATGGCCCGTGGTGTTGATGACTTTCCCCCAGGCCATCAGCGCTGCAAGATGGGTGGAACTTTAGGTTTTTTGGTGGTTCTGTATGGGGCAATACCTCCGTTATCTCAAGTTTCCGATCGGTCTCTGCCTGATCGGTCTCACGGTGGTAGCCGTCGTGCGGGGCTGGCAGGCCGTTTGGATTACCAGCGTGTTGCTGGCCCTGGAGATCAGCCTCTCCTTTGACAACGCCGTGGTCAATGCCCGCGTGCTCGATCGGCTGACCCCTGGCCAGCAAAAGTTTTTCCTCACCTGGGGCCTGGTGATCCCGGTCTTCGGCGTGCGCTTCCTCGGCCCCTTGCTGCTGGTCAGCCTGGCCGGCGGCGTCAGCCTGGCCACGGCCTTCGATACCGCCCTCAACCATGCCGACGACTATCACGAATTGCTCAAGCTGGCGGAGCCGCGCATCCTGGCCTTTGGCGGCATGTTCCTGTTGATGGTGTGCCTGCGCTATTTCTTCAACGAAGCCAAAAGCCTCCATTGGATGCGGGCGATCGAGTCGAGGCTCAGCCGCGCCGGCCGGATCGAATCATTGGAGGTTGCCCTGGCCCTGGTAGTGCTGCTGCTGTTGCAGATCTGGATCCCACCGGCCAACCGGGGCGAGCTGCTGATCGCCGGGGTGATTGGCCTGGTGCTGCAGATTGTTTGCACCTCCCTGGCCGAGGCCTTCGGCAGCGAGGAGGAGGCTGTGGGCCGGGCCGCCGCCGGTGGCGGCATTGCCAGCCTTATCTACCTCGAGTTGCTGGATGCCTCCTTCAGCCTCGATGGCACCGTGGGCGCCTTTGCGATCACCAGTGAGTTGCCGCTGATTCTCACGGGCCTGGGCCTGGGCGCCCTATTCATCCGCTCGATCACCCTGATGCTGGTGCGCGAGCGGGCCCTCGATGAACTGATCTATATCGAACACGGCGCCCATTACGCCATCGGCGCCCTAGGCCTGCTGATGCTGGTCAAGGTGGTGCTCACGCCCCTGCACGTCGAGATGCCCGAATGGCTCAGCGGCCTGGTTGGGATCCTGTTCCTGGTGCTGGCCCTGGCCGATTCCCTCCGCCATCGCCGCCGCCAGGCCCGCCTCGGCGGCTAGGGCCGGTTGGGGCGTTAGGGGTTGGCGGCATCAAAGCGCAGTTCGCCGCACACCTTGAGGCTCACCCCCTCGCTGGGCACCAGATACTGCTGGGAGAGCTCTTCAATGGTGAGGGGGGTGAGCCACTCCAGCTGCTGGAGCAGGTGCAGGGCCACGGCCTGCTTGGCCCGGCTGGCGCCGTCCTCCACCTTGATCGCCAGGCCCAGGCCTTCGCCCACCCGGCTGAGGCATTGGATCCCTTCGGCGCCGCCCTTGCTGAGCACCTGGCCGTGGCCGCGCAGCATCACCTCGGTGTCGAAGCGGCCAGGGCCCGCCACCAGCTCCGGATGGGCCAGCATCGCCCGGCTGAGCCGCTCCAGGTCGGCCTGCTCAGAAGCCCCCAGGTGGGCAAAGAGCAGGGCCATCTGGGCCAGCTGCAGTTGCAGGGTCGGCGCGCCGCAGTCATCGCGGGCCGTCACCAGTTCGGCGCCGGGCATGCCGAGCAGGTCGCCCACCTGCTTGAGCACCTGTTGCTGTAGAGGATGGTCCGGCTGCAGGTAGCTCTCCAGGGGCCAGTGCATGCGGCGGCAACTGGCCAGGAAGGCAGCGTGCTTTCCGGAACAGTTGTGCTCTAGGGGACTGGTGCCGCCCTTGGGAATCGGACACTGCAGCTGCTCCGTCTCCAGGTCGGCGTTCCACAGCAGCTTGAAGGCTTCGCGGGCGTGGCCGGGGGTGCCAGCGTGGGAGGCACAGGCAATCGCCAGGCCGCGGTCATCGTTGCCGGCCTGGTCGGCGGCGCCGGAGGCCACAAATACCTGGGCCTGGAAGGGCTTCAGGGCTGAGCGCACAAAGCTGAGCCGCTGGGGATCGCCCGCCCGCATCAACACCCGACCCCGCTGGTCGCAGACCACGGCATGGACCCGGTGCACCGATTCGAGGCTGCCGCCCCGCAGCAGGCGCACCTCCAACGGCGGCACGCCGGGGCGCTGGCTGGTGGAAAAGCTGCTGGAGAAACTCATTGCGGGCGGAGATCCGGCGGGCGGCGATGGGCCGCGCTTACAAAGCCTGACAGAGGCTTGCCCCACCCAGCAGCAGGACGGCCGCTAGGGCGATGGCCCGCTGCAACCGGCCCAGGATCGGCCGTACCTGGTGGCTGGCCACCAGCCAATCCTGTTCCCGCCAGGCCAGGGGCTTCTCCCAGACCTGGCCGTCGTACCAGCCCGATTCCTCGTATTCGACCCGTTCGGCCAGGAGCCGCTGCAGCACGGTGGTCCAACCCAGCCATTGGCGCACCAGCAGGAGCAACGGCACCACCAGGGTCGCCACGGCCGCCGCCACCGCCAACCGGGGCAGGTCATGGCGCAGGGGCACACTGCCACTGGCCACCAGCAGGCTGATCGGCAACACCACCAGCCAGCTGGCCAGCAGGAAGCGGCCCAGGGACGCCTCCCCCTGGCAGGGCCAACGGAAAAACCACGACTCCACCAACTCCCGGTAGAGGCTCAGGGGCTGCTGGGCCTCCGGCACCGGGCAGGGCTGCTCACTGACCGGGGACTCGGACATGGGGCCGCAGGACGGGACGGGAGCTCAGCCGGCCAGGGCGGGGCCGACGCCTAAGGCTGATTGCTCGGAGCTTAGGAATGGCACAGTCTCGCCGTGGCCCCAGAAGGCCTCGAGGTCGTAGTAACTGCGTTCGGCCGGGGTGAGGGCATGCACGATCACCTCGCCGTAGTCGAGCAGCACCCAGCGGCCTTCGGTCTGGCCCTCCTTGCGCAGGGGCATGCGGCCGGCTTCGACTTCTAGCCGGTCTTCGACCGAGCGGGCGATGGCCCGCACCTGCACGTCCGAGAGGCCCGTGGCAATGACAAACCAATCGGCCAGCGACGACACCTCATCAACCCGGATCAAAAGGATGTCAACGGCCTTACGGTCGTCGCAGGCATCGGCGGCCAGCAGGGCCAGGGCATGACTATCCATAGACGTTCTCACTGGTGACCGATTCGCGGGAGCCTTGCTGTTGGGCCATTTCGGCCCGGGCCTTGCCGGCACTCTTGCGCAGCGCCTCAAGCCGGTCTTCGTAGAAGGCCCGTTTGCGCTTCTTACGGGTCTGCTCCACCAGCTCCTTGAGGGCGCCGCCCAGGCTCTTGTAGGCGTTGGGCAGGCTGTAGCCGAAGCGGCAGGCCAGATCAATCGCCCGTTCGTCGGCGGTGATGGCGTCCTGAAGCCGTTTTTCCGGGTTGTTCTTGAGATAGAGCCGGTAGCCGGCAAAGCCGGAGAGGCCCAGGGCCATCAGCAATAACAGGCCGTCCTGCACCCACAGCTCACCAATGGCGCCGCCCAAGCCGATCGCCAGGGCTGCCATCTCCCAGCCATCGCGGGGGATCGCATCGTTTTGGATGCGGCCCACCTCGTGCCAGAAGAGCAGGTTGCGGTGGTCCAGGGCCAGTTGGTCCCAGGCCTGGAGATCCAGCTGGATTTCCACCTCATCGCGACCGATCTCCTCGAGCGTGATCAAGGCGGGATCGGCGGCGGCGGCGGCTTCAACGAACACCCAGCTCTGCATCTCTGGGGGCAGCAGCCCCTTCAGGCGCTGGAGTTCGCTCATGGAGGTCGTGGAACAGGGATCGTTGATTCAGCGTAGCGACAGTGGTAACCGACGCCGCTTGCCATGAGAGGCTTGCCACGTTTGGCTGCCCACCCCTCCGCCCATGCCCCGTCGCACGGATTTGCGTCGCATCCTGCTGCTGGGGTCGGGTCCGATCGTGATCGGCCAGGCCTGCGAATTTGATTATTCCGGCACCCAGGCCTGCAAGGCCCTGCGGGCCGAAGGCTTCGAAGTGGTGTTGGTGAATTCCAACCCGGCTTCGATCATGACCGACCCGGACATGGCCGATCGCACCTACATCGAGCCCCTCACCCCCGAGGTGGTGACCCGGGTGATTGAGCTGGAGCGGCCCGATGCCCTGCTGCCCACCATGGGCGGCCAGACCGCCCTCAACCTGGCCGTGACCCTGGCCGAAAACGGCACCCTGGAGCGCTTCGGCGTTGAACTGATCGGTGCCAATTTAGAGGCGATCCAAAAGGCGGAAGATCGCCTTCTGTTTAAACAGGCGATGGAGCGGATCGGTGTGGCGGTGTGCCCCTCCGGCATCGCCACCAGCCTGGCCGAGGCCGAAACCGTGGGGGAAGTGATTGGCAGCTACCCGCGCATCATTCGCCCCGCCTTCACCATGGGTGGCTCCGGCGGCGGCATCGCCTACAACCTTGAGGAATTCCGGGCGATCTGCAAGAGCGGCCTCGAGGCCAGCCCGATGTCCCAGATTCTGATCGAGAAATCCCTGCTTGGTTGGAAGGAATTCGAGCTGGAGGTGATGCGCGATCTGGCCGACAACGTCGTGATTGTGTGCAGCATCGAGAACCTCGATCCGATGGGGGTGCACACCGGAGATTCGATCACCGTGGCCCCAGCCCAAACCCTCACGGATCGCGAATACCAGCGCCTTCGCGACCAATCGATCGCAATCATCCGCGAGATCGGTGTGGAAACGGGCGGCAGCAATATCCAGTTTGCGATCAACCCCGCCAATGGCGATGTGGTGGTGATCGAGATGAATCCAAGGGTGAGCCGCTCCTCGGCCCTGGCCTCAAAAGCCACCGGCTTCCCGATTGCCAAGATCGCCGCCCGTTTGGCCGTGGGCTACACCCTCGATGAAATTCTCAACGACATCACCGGCAAAACACCGGCCTGTTTTGAGCCCACAATCGACTACGTCGTTACCAAGATTCCCCGCTTCGCCTTTGAGAAGTTCCGCGGCAGTCCGGCGGTGCTCACCACCTCGATGAAGTCCGTGGGCGAGGCGATGGCGATTGGCCGTTGCTTTGAGGAATCCTTCCAAAAAGCCCTGCGTTCCCTGGAAACGGGCCATGCCGGCTGGGGTTGCGACCGGCCCGATGGCGCGATTGAACCGGACGACCTCGATGCCCAACTGCGCATCCCCACCCCGGATCGCATCTTTGCCGTGCGCGAAGCGATGCTGGCCGGCCGCAGCGACGCGGCCATCCACGCCCTCAGCGCCATTGACCCCTGGTTCCTGGCCAAGTTGCGCCACATCCTTGATGTCGAGACCCAGCGGCTGCGCGGTCGCCAGCTGGCCGACCTCGGCGCCGGCACCCTGCTGGAGCTCAAGCAATTGGGCTTTTCCGATCGCCAGATCGCCTGGGCCACCGGCAGCGATGAACTCTCCGTGCGCCGCCATCGTCAGGCCCTGGGCGTGAATGCCGTGTTCAAAACGGTGGATACCTGCGCCGCCGAATTTGCCTCCAGCACCCCGTATCACTACGCCAGCTACGAACGGCCCATCGAGCGCCTTACTGGCCAAGGGCTGCTGGAACTGGTGCCAGCCGAATCGGAGGTGCAGCCGGAATCCCGCCGCAAGGTGCTGATCCTGGGGGGCGGCCCCAACCGCATTGGCCAGGGCATCGAGTTCGACTACTGCTGCGTGCACGCCTCCTTCGCCCTCCAGGCCGAGGGTTTCGCCACGGTGATGCTCAATAGCAACCCGGAAACGGTCTCCACCGACTACGACACCAGCGACCGGCTCTATTTCGAGCCCCTCACCCTTGAAGACGTGCTCAACGTGATCGAGGCGGAGCGGCCCGAGGGCGTGATTGTGCAATTCGGCGGCCAAACCCCCCTGAAATTGGCCCTGCCCCTGCTGCGCTGGCTGGCCAGCCCGGAGGGCCTGGCCACCGGCACGCGCCTGTGGGGCACCTCGCCCGAATCGATTGATAGCGCTGAAGACCGGGAACAGTTTGAGGCGATCCTGCGCCGCCTGGAGATCCGCCAGCCCCGCAATGGCCTGGCCCGCAGCCAGGCCGAGGCCCGGGCCGTGGCCGACCGGGTCGGCTACCCGGTGGTGGTGCGCCCCAGCTATGTGCTCGGTGGCCGCGCCATGGAGGTGGTCTTCGATGGGGAAGAACTCAACCGCTACATGCTGGAGGCCGTGCAGGTGGAGCCCGACCACCCGGTGCTGATCGATCAGTACCTGGAAAATGCCATCGAAGTGGATGTGGATGCCCTCTGCGACCACAGCGGCCAGGTGGTGATCGGTGGCCTGATGGAACACATCGAGCCCGCCGGCATCCATTCCGGCGATTCGGCCTGTGCCCTGCCGGCCGTGTCCCTCGATGCCGATTCCCTGGCCACGATCCGGCGCTGGAGCAAGGACCTGGCCCTGGCCCTGCAGGTAAACGGCCTGATCAATCTCCAGTTCGCCGTGCGCGAGGGCGAGGTGTTCATCATTGAGGCCAACCCGCGCGCCTCGCGCACCGTGCCGTTTGTGGCCAAGGCCACCGGTGTGCCCCTGGCCAAGATCGCCAGCCAGCTGATGGCCGGCCGCACCCTGGCCGAGTTGGGGGTCACCAGCGAGCCGGTGCCGCCCCTGCAGGCGGTCAAAGAAGCGGTGTTGCCGTTCAAGCGTTTCCCCGGCGCCGACTCCCTTCTGGGGCCGGAAATGCGTTCCACCGGTGAAGTAATGGGCAGCGCCGCCAGCTTCGGCATGGCCTACGCCAAGGCTGAACTAGCAGCCGGCGAGGCCTTGCCCACCAGCGGTGTGGTGTTCCTCTCCACCCACGACCGTGATAAATCGGCCCTGGTGCCCGTGGCCCGGCGCCTGGGAGAGCTTGGTTTTTCCCTGATCGCCACCAGTGGTACGGCTGCGGCCCTGTCCAGCGAAGGCCTGGCGGTGCAGTCGATCCTCAAGGTGCATGAGGGGCGCCCCAACATTGAAGATGCGATCCGCTCCGGCCAGATCCAGCTGGTGATCAACACGCCGGTGGGCCGACAGGCCGCCCACGACGACCGCTACCTGCGCCGCGCCGCCCTCGACTACGCCGTGCCCACGGTTACGACTCTGGCCGCGGCCCGGGCCGCTGTCGAAGCGATCGCCGCCCTGCAGGGCCAGACCCTCACCATCTACGCCCTCCAGGACGTGCACGCTGCCCAGGCCAGGCCTCCGGCCTAAGCACCAGGCCGGAGGCTCGTTAAGGTTTGGCGACCTGAACCCGTTCGCGATGACCGTCGCCGCCACTCCTCCTGCAACTGTTGCCGGCGACCATGCCCCCGGCAGCGACCTGAGGGCCGCCTTTCGCGCGGCCTACGAAAACCGCTACACCTGGGAACCGGGCTTTGGGGGCTACGGCGGCCAGTGCGTTTGGGAGCAGGACGGCCAACGGGTAGAGGGACGCTTCCAGGTGGGCGCAGACCTCAAGGCGCTAGTGGAAGGAATCAGCGACGAGGCCATCCACAAGGCCGTGGCCTCCCAGCTCTGGGAGGTGGCGATCCACCGGGTGCGCCGAGGTTTTGAGCAAACCCATGGCGACAACACCTTCACCGCCGGCGACACCGATCCGGTTGGTGTGGAAGTGATCGTGGGCGGCAAAAATACGGGAGATCGTTATCGCATCAAGGGCGATGTGGTCACGATGGTGCACCGCCACATCCACGGCACTGTGGTGACGATCTTCACCGAAAGCACCACCGACACCGGCCACGGCTACCTCAGCCACCAATACACCAGCCAATACAGCGATCCGGCTAGCGGCACCAGCAAGGGCGGTCTCAGCCGCTTCACCGACACCTTTGTGCCCCTGGTGGAGGGCGGTCCCTGGGTGTTGGCCGAGCGGGTTGTGGAGAGCGAAGCCTTCGGCGAGACCCCAGCCGGCCGCCAGCAGTTTCGCTTTGAGGCCCTGGCACCGCTGGGTTGAACCGGGCTGGCCCCAGGCAGCAATCAATCGGCGCCGATTCAGGCCAGGGGCGGTTGGCTGGGCTAGCCGCCACCGATCGGCCGTGGGACAGTGAGCCCATAATTTTTTAATTTGGATGCCAATTCGTTTGTTTGTGCTGCTCCTGTTCTCCGGTTCCATGGCCCTGGCGGCTCCCCAGTCCCAGGCAACCCAGTCCGCTGACCAGAGCCAGGCCCAGCCGGCCAACATGAAGGATCAGATCATCATGGGCGCCTGCTCCCAGGCCATGGCCAGTGAACTGTCCTTGGCGGGCAAAACCGCTCCGGCTGGCATGGTCAAGGAGACCTGCGGTTGTGTGGTCACCCAGCTCAATAACAAGAGCAGCCTGGATCAGGCCAAGGTGATCTGCAAACAGATAGCTGCCGCCAAATACGGTCTGTAGGCCAGGCCCTAGGGGGGTTCCTGCGGCGCCATGGTCCTTGTCCAGGGACGGCAGCCAGCGAACCCTTCCTTGGTTTTAAGCCCCTGTTGGGTTATCCCTAGTCGTAGTCCCCATTGCTACTGGGGTGGGCGCCGATTCGGCCGCGATTGAGGTTATGGAGGGCGGATGAACCCCTGGGTTGGAGCCACTGCGAGCTCGAGCTGGGCTGGCGACCGACACAACCGACGAGCAGCAGCGTGATCAGGCCAGCCAGGGGAAGGCAAAGCAGGTTTCGGGCCCGCCGCCGCTGGTTGGGCCGCTGGTGCCGCCGCTGTTTGGCCCCTTGATCACGGCCCCAAGGGCTTCGCGCGAACCGGCGGCTGGATCGCTCCCCGAAGGATGGGGACTGCATGGCAAGTGGGGAGTTGGCGCCAACCTAAGTGGCCGGCCCAGGAAGGGGCTTAGGACCGTTGGGGCGGGGCTGGAACAGAACTCACCCGGGCATCGTCACAAACTCTTCGGCCACGGTGGGGTGTAGGGCCATGGTGCGATCGAAGTCCGCCTTGGTGGCGCCCATGCCGATGGCGATTGCCGCCATCTGGATGATTTCGGCGGCGTGGTCCCCCACCATGTGGCAGCCCAACACCTTGTCGCTGCTCGTCTCCACCACCAGCTTCAGCAGCACCCGTGGGCCCCGCTTGGGCAGGGCCAGGGCCATGGGCCGGAAGCGGGCCCGGTGGATGCGGATCGCCTCCTCGCCGTAGCGCTCGATCGCTTCTTCCTCCGACAGGCCCACGCTGGCCAGTTCCGGGTCGCTAAAAACGGCGCTGGCCACGAGTTGGTGGTTCACCCGCCGCGGCTTGTTGCCATACACGGTGTCGGCAAAGGCCCGGCCCTCATCCACGGCCACGGGCGTGAGATTGATCCGGTCGGTTACATCACCCACCGCATAGATGTGGGGCACGTTGGTGACCTGGTCCGGGTTCACCGGGATGCGATGGCCTTCGATCGCCACGCCGGCGGCCTCCAGATCCAGCCCCGCAAGGAATGGGCGCCGGCCGGTGGCCAGGATCACGGCACCGCAGTCCAGCTGCTCGCCGCTCTGGGTGGTCAAGGTGAGATCGCCCGGTTTGCCGCTAATCGCTGCTGGACTGTGGGCAAAGCGAATCTCGATGCCTTCGGCCTGCATCGCCTCCTGCACGGCGGCCGAGAGTTCCCGGTCGAAGCCGCGCAGCAGGTGGTCGCCGCGCACCAGCTGGGTCACGGCCACGCCCAGGCCATTAAGGATGCAGGCGAATTCACAGGCGATGAAGCCGGCGCCCACAATCACCACCGTGCTGGGCAATTGCCGTTGCAAAAACAGGTCATCACTGACCCAGCTCAGCTCGGCGCCGGGGATGGCGGGCCGCTTCGGCCGGCCGCCTACGGCGATCAAGATCCGTTCGCCAATCAGCTGCTGAGCGGTGCTCCCCGGCTCGGCTCCCCCTGGGGCCGTCCCTTCGGCGCCGCCGCTCAACGCACTGGTGACCTCAACCGTATGGGCATCGACAAACCGTCCCCAGCCACGGATCAGGGTCACCCCCGCCTTGGCGAGCAGGTCCCGGTGCAGCTGGTCGAGCCGATCCACTTCTGCGGCCACATTGGCCAGCAGCACCGAGGCATCACAGCGGGCCGGCCCCACCTCCCAGCCATAGCTGGCCGCATCGCTAAGGCTGTGGCGAAAGCCCGATCCGTAGACCAGCAGTTTCTTGGGCACGCAGCCGCGGATCACGCAGGTGCCGCCCACCCGATCCCCCTCCACGATCGCCACTTTGGCGCCGTAGGAGGCCGCCCGTTTGGCGGCGGCCAGGCCACCGGAGCCGGCGCCTAGCACCACCAGGTCAAAGGGGGAGGCCATGCTGAGGGAGATGGGATGGTTGGGGGATTGGCTCAACTTATGTCGCCTGATGCTGGTGACAGTTGGGGCACCAAACGATTGTGCTGGCCTGGGTCGCTGGCCTGGGTCGTTCGGCAGGGGGCTGGCTAGGGGCTGGTCAGAGGTAGAAGCCCACCGTGGTGACCACCCTGGTGCCCTGGGCCCGCAGGGCACTGCGCAGGGAAATGGTCGATTGGTTGTGGAGCAGATTCTCCCAGCGATGGCGGGTCACGAACACCGGCAGCACCACCGTGCAGAACTTATGGCGATCCTTGCGGTGGTCGATTTCGAATTGGCGCACAAACTCCAGCACCGGATCGATTAAGGAGCGGTAGGGAGACTCGAGCACCACCAGGGGCACCTCCGGCAATTGCCGTTGCCATTGCTCCTGGAAGGCGCCGGTTTTGCCCAGGCCCAGGTCCACATGCACAGCCACCAACTCACCGGCGATCGAGCGGGCATAGCGGATTGCCTCAAAGCTGCCGCGATGCAGTTGACCCACCAGCACCACCACCGGACTGCCGCCATCGGAGGGCGCCGCCGGCAGGCTCAGTTTGACGTCATGGGCCATGCGCAGGCGCCGGGCCACCTGCTTGTAGTGGCGATGGATGGTGAGGAACAGGGCTACCAATAGGGGCACGGCCACCACCACCAGCCAGGCGCCCTGGGTGAACTTGCTGAACATCAAGACGGCCGAAACAATCGCCGTGACAACGCTGCCAAAGCCATTGAGCAGGGCCTTGCCCACCCAGCCTGGGCCCTTTTCCCGCCACCAATGCACCACCATGCCCGCCTGGGACAGGGTGAAGCTGGTGAACACCCCCACGGCATAGAGGGGGATTAGGTGGCTGACACTGCCACCGAAGATCACCAGCAAAATTCCAGCAAACGCGCTCAGCATCACGATGCCGTTGCTGAACACCAGCCGGTCACCCAGGGAGGCCAGCTGGCGGGGCATGTAGCTGTCCTGGGCCAGGAAGGCGGCCAGGCGCGGAAAATCGGCATAGGCGGTATTGGCGGCCAGCAGCAGAATCAACAGGGTTGAGATCTGCAGGATGAAAAGGACGGGCCCGTTGCCGAATACCTGTTCACCCAATTGGTACATCAAGGTGGGGCTGGTCTCCGTGTAGACGGTGCCCAGTTGCGAGGCGAGCACGCTCACGCCTCCGAACATTGTGGCCAGCAGAATCACCATCACCGTCAACACCCGCCGGGCGTTGCGCCACTCCGTTGGCTTGAAGGCCATGACACTGTCGCTAATCGCCTCTATCCCTGTTAGGGCCGCGCAACCAGAGCTGAAGGCTCGCATCAGAATCAGCCCGCCGGCTCCGGCCCCGCCCACGGTGAGCAGGTCCGGGCCATGGACCTCACGGAGCACTTGGTTCTGTTGGGCCGCAGCCAGGCCAGTGATGTCTCCATGGGCCAACTTGGCCAGGCCGACTACCACCAGGGTGAGCACGGCGGCCATGAACACATAGGTGGGCACACTCATGATCTTGGCGCTGGAGCGCACGCCGCGCAGGTTGGCCACCATCAACACCACGATCGCCGCCAGGCAAAGCGGCACGTGGTATCGATCAAGACTCGGCAGGTAGGACGTGAGGGCCGAGATCCCTGCGGCCGTGCTGACCGCCACCGTCAGCACATAGTCGATCGAGAGGGAGGCTCCAGCAATTAGGCCCGGGACCCGGCCCAGGTTTTCGTGGGACACCCGGTAGGAGCCGCCCCCTTGGGGGTAGGCCTTGATCGTTTGGCGATAGCTGAGTGCCACGATCAGCATCAGCGAGATGATCATCCCGGTGACGGGGATGGTGAAGCCCAAGCCGGCGGCCCCGGCAAAACCAAGCACCAGCACGATTTCCTGGGTGGCGTAGGCCACCGAGGAGAGGGCATCGGAGCTGAGGATCGCCAGGGCCTCTGCGTTGGTTAGCCGTTCCTCGGCGGCGGCGCTGGTCGGCAGGGGAGCCCCCACCAAGGCCTTCTTGAAACGGTCCACCACCGATGGGGGCATGGTGCTTGGGCTGGCTGCCCAGAATGAACCATGAAGATAGGACTACTGCTTATTTGCAGGTTTTGCATGGCCGATTGATCGCTTGGGTGCGGCGGTTAGGCCTCGCCAGGTCGAGCAGCCACGGGG
>Ga0310326_10027_pt1 | contig 18075 bp, 16 predicted proteins | sample LakSupSRFTotalD5_FD_195540 | JGI IMG/M metagenome (GOLD analysis project Ga0310326, IMG submission 195540) | Enriched freshwater cyanobacterial communities from Lake Superior, Ontario, Canada - SU02.SRF.Total.D5 (v2) (version 2) | ecosystem: Environmental > Aquatic > Freshwater > Lake | place...
GCCGCCGGATCGCTGCCGCCCCTGGCTGCCACAGTGATTTCCCGGCCCAGCCGGGTGAAGAGGGCGCCCCGCTTGGCATCGACCACCGCCTTGCTGCGTTTGATCTGGGCCCATTTGCTGTGGCCGGCCATGGGAGCGGGGAACTGACGGGGTTGGTGGTGGGCGGGACCAGGGTGGCGGCTAGCTCTTAGCCGTTGGCCTGCAGCACCAGCTTGGGCTGGAGCCTGCCGCCGGCCCGGGCCTGGGCCATGCCCACCAGGCTGCCATCGGGGCCCACCACCACCACGGCCGTGCCATCGGTGAGCGCTAAAGCTGCCTCTAGGCTGCGACCGCAGCGCCAGCTGGCCAGCTCGGCTTCGCCTGCGAGTTGGTGGCGGTCCAGGTGGCGAAGCACTACCAGGGGATCGAGCAACTCGGGGGGCGGTGTCTGCTGAAGCCGCTCCAGGGGCACGCTTTGCTCCAGGCCAAAGCCCAGGGCTTCGGTGCGGCGCAGCTCGGCCAGGCAGCCCCCACAGCCGAGGGCTGCGCCCAGGTCCCGGGCCAGGGAGCGGATGTAGGTGCCAGCTGTGCAGGCCACCTCTAACTCCAGTTCGGCCCGCTCCAGGTCCCAGCCCAACAGGTGGAGCTCGCTGATCGTCACCGTTTTGCTGGCCAGGTCCAGCTCCTCGCCGCGGCGGGCCCGCAGGTAGGCCCGCTCGCCATCCACATGCACGGCCGACACGTTGGGAGGCCGTTGCTGGATCGTTCCCCGGAAGGGCTCCAAGGCTGCCTCCAGCCTGTCCCGTCCCAGGGCTGGCACCGGCCGCTGCTCAAGCAGGTCGCCACCGAGGTCATCGCTGCTGGTGCGCAGGCCCAGGCGCACCGTGCCCCGGTAGCGCTTGTCGCCGCTGAGGTAAGGCAGCAAACGGGTTGCGCTCCCCAGGGCAATCGGCAACACGCCAGTCACAGCTGGATCGAGGGTGCCGCCATGGCCCACCCGCTTGAGGCCATAGGCGCGTCGCACCTGGGCAACGCAGCCATGGGAGGTGAGCCCGGCGGGCTTGTCGAGCACCAGGAAGCCGCAGAGCTCGGGTGATGGCGGTGTTTTGACGCCCGGGCTAGTGAGCGCTGGGGACTCGGGCAGCATCGGCGCTGGTCTTCGACCAAGAACAGATCACTGTTGCATTCAGCCTGGGTTTTGCCCTGCCCGGGGCCTAGTGCTGTCAGACGGACTACGTATCAAGTCTTGGTCAGATAGTCCTTGCGGCTGGCTTTGCCGAGACCCCGGGCTCCCTGGGGCGATTTACGGTGCTCCCATGACTCTGTCTTCCAGTCCCGGCGCTACCAGCGCTGCTCCCGTCGCCGTTCGGCCCAGCCTGGACGTGGAACGGTTCCTGGCCGATGGCTTTGCCCTCAAGGCCCAGCTCGCCCCGTTCCTGCAGGTGGACGCCGCCGCCCTTGAGGCCCTGTTGCCCCAGGCCACGGACCAGCTGGCGGCCCTGCACCCGGGGGCGGTGGAGCAGACCTTTGATCCGGCTGATGCGGGTCGCTTTTACGAAGACACCGTCGGCACGGCCCACCTGATTGAGCTGGCCGCCTGGCACCTGGGCAGCGCCGACTACATCGCCGACACCCTGCGCCTGCAGGAGCGTTTCGCCCGCGGCCAGGTGCTCGATTTCGGCGGCGGCATCGGCAGCCATGCCCTGGCGGCGGCGGCCCTGCCCCAGGTGGAGCAGGTTTGGTTCGTCGACCTCAACCCCCACAACCGCGCCTTCGTGGCGGCCCGGGCCGAGGCCTTGGGGCTGGCCGCCAAACTGCGCTGCTTTCGCGACCTGAACGATCCGGCCCTGCCCAAGCAGTTCGACACGATTGTCTGCCTCGATGTGCTCGAACATCTCCCCGATCCCGCTGGCCAGTTGGAGAGTTTTGCCGGCCGGCTCACGGGCTCGGGTGTGGCCCTATTGAACTGGTATTTCTTCAAGGGCTTTAGGGGCGAATATCCCTTCCACTTCGATGATGAAGCCCTGGTGAATCGTTTTTTCACCAGCTTGCAACAGCTTTTCCTAGAGGTGTTTCACCCCTACCTGATCACCACCCGGGCCTACCGGCTCCAGGCGCCGGCCTAAGGGGGCTAGCCACAAAAAAAGGCCAGGGCGCCGGGCCCTGACCTTGCCTGCCCGGCAGCCAGCCTGGGGCTGGTTCAGGCAACGGCGACGTTGATGCGCTTGCGGTTGCGCAGGTTGCGGGTGATCGAATCAAAGTTCACGACGCCATCCACTAGGGCAAACAGGGTGTCGTCGGAGCCGCGTCCCACGTTGTTGCCAGGCAGCACCGAGGTGCCGCGCTGGCGGATCAGGATCGAGCCGGCGGTCACGACCTCGCCGCCATAGCGCTTCACGCCCAGGCGCTTGGAATTGGAGTCGCGACCGTTGCGTGTGGAGCCTGTGCCTTTCTTATGGGCCATGGGGAGGGATAGGGGAGGGAACGGATGGAACTAAGTAAAATCGAATGTCGATCGATCTGGGAAACGGAGCCGGCTAGCCCCTTAGGCCAAGGCTTTGCCTGCCACGGTGATCGACTGCACCATCACCCGGGTGAGCTCCTGGCGGTGGCCGTTCTTGCGGCGGGTTTTCTTCTTCGGCTTCATTTTATAGACAATGATCTTCGGTCCACGCCGGTGGGCCATCACCTTGAGTTCCACGGTGGCGCCCGTGATGAAGGGGTGGCCCAGGGTGGCGCCCTTGGCGTCCTTCACCAACAGCACGTTCTCCAGGGTCACGGTGCTGTCGACTTCGGCGTTGATCCGGTCGAGGTCGTAGTAGCGGTTGGGCTGGACCCAGAACTGCTGGCCGGAGGCTTCAACGATGGCGTAGGGGCCGCTGCTGGCTGGGGAGTCCGCCTCGGGAGCGGGGGCGGTGCTGGTCGGGGATGGGGTCATGGCGGACTCGGGCATGGACAGGCTGACGGGGTTCCCGGCTCCCAGCCTGGATGCAGGCCATGGGAACTGGGGCGCGTCATTCGGCCTGCCGCACGGCAATCGAAAGACAAACAAGGATCTTGCCCTTTATGGGGCCCGATCGTCAACACTAGCCTGGTTGTTCAGGGCCCGATCTCGGCACCGATGTCCCAGCCGGCTCTCACCATCGCCTCCCTGCTCCGTGACCCCCAGCTGTTGCTGGCCTGTCGCCAATGGCTGAAGGGCGGTCACTATGAGCTCGACGACCTCAGCTCCCAAGCAGATCCCCTCGGGGCCTTGGAGCGGAGGCGAGAGGCCTTTGATGTGGTGTTACTGCAGCAAGGGGCCTTCACCCGCAACCAACTTGAGGGTCTGATGCGTAAGGGACTGATGCTGCCGGCCGTGGTGGTCGGCGATGTCAGCGGCCGCTTGGATTACCACGAAGCCGAGGTCCACCTGCCCGGTGACCAGCTTGAGCAACTCAGCTACAGCATCGATGCTGCCGTATCCCGCGTTCTGCGGCGGGGCCTCTCGGCTGCTAGCAATGGTCTTGAGGGCGGCAGCCCTGCCCAGCCGGGCTCGCCAGCGCATTCAGAACGCTGGCGCCTGCCCAATCGGCTTAAGGAACGCCTCGGATACCTGGGGGTTTTTTACAAGCGGGATCCCTCCCGCTTCCTGCGCCATCTAGCCCCCTCGGAGCGTCAGGAGTTGCTCGCTTCCCTGGAGCGCACCTACAGGGACCTGCTGATCAGCTATTTCCGCGATCCAGCTGCGGCCAACCAGGCCCTTGAGAGTTTTGTACACACGGCTTTTTTCAGTGACCTGCCCATTACCAAAGCTGTGGAGATTCACATGAATTTGATTGACAGTTTCTGGAAGCAGCTCAAGCTGGAGGGGAGCACGAACGACTTTCTGCAGGACTACCGCCTAGCCCTGCTTGATGTGATGGCCCATCTCTGCGAGATGTATCGACGCACGGTTCCCCCGGATGGACCCCTGCCCAACCCCCAGCCCCCCCGCCTGGAGTCCATGGTCTCCGCTCAGGAGGTGGGTTGATGGCGCCCCGTAAGACCTACATCCTCAAGCTCTACGTGGCTGGCAACACGGCTAATTCGATGCGGGCCCTCAAGACCCTGCGCAATATTTTGGACACCGAATTTCAGGGTGTCTATGCCTTGAAGGTGATTGATGTCCTGCAAAATCCCCAGCTTGCCGAGGAAGATAAAATCCTGGCTACCCCCACGCTGGCGAAGATTTTGCCCCCGCCGGTTAGGCGCATTATTGGAGATTTGTCCGATCGAGAGAAAGTCTTAATTGGTCTTGATCTTCTTTATGATGAGCTCAGTGAGGAGGATTTTGGCAGCGACGATGATCTGGACTCTTCCGGCCTGATCTCAGCTGATTTGGGAACTGATGGGATTGTTCACCTCCACCGGCATGCCCATGACCCATCCCCTAGCGCCAATCAGTTCCCAGTCGGTGCTGGCCAGCCAGGGTCCCCTGACCGGAGTTCCCCAGACAGGCCGCCCCTGGGCCCTGGGCCTGGGGGCGGCAGCCTCGAGTCCCCCTTGGCCCTGCCGCCGCTTGAGTCCCTCTGACGCTTGCCGGGGCTGACGCCCAGATTAAATAGCCCTCCTGATTGTCTTTTTGAGCCCTTTTAGTTCCATGCAGGATTCCAGTTCCACCAGCTCCGGCCCTACCTTGATGCAGGTGCAGAAGCTTCCCACGGGGATTGAGGGCTTCGATGATGTGTGCCATGGCGGCCTGCCGATCGGTCGCTCGACCCTGATAAGTGGCACCTCGGGCACGGGCAAAACTGTGTTCTCGCTCAATTTTCTTTGCAACGGGATACGCCAATTTGATGAGGCTGGCATTTTTGTCACGTTTGAGGAGTCACCCCTCGATATTTTGCGTAATGCCTCAAGCTTTGGCTGGAACCTCCAAGAGATGGTTGAGCAGGGCAAGCTTTTCATCCTCGATGCCTCGCCCGATCCTGACGGTCAAGATGTAGCTGGAAGCTTTGATCTTTCTGGTTTGATTGAGCGGATTAACTACGCGATTCGTAAATATAAGGCCAAGCGGGTGGCGATCGATTCGATCACGGCCGTATTCCAGCAATATGACGCAGTTTCGGTGGTGCGCCGTGAGATCTTCCGGCTGATCGCCCGGCTCAAGGAGATTGGTGTCACCACGGTGATGACCACCGAGCGCATTGATGAATATGGACCGATTGCCCGCTACGGCGTTGAGGAATTTGTCTCCGATAACGTGGTGATTCTGCGCAACGTGCTTGAAGGTGAGCGGCGTCGGCGCACCGTGGAGATTCTCAAGCTGCGCGGCACCACCCATATGAAGGGGGAGTTCCCGTTCACCATGGGCGCCCATGGCGTCAGCATCTTCCCCCTTGGCGCCATGCGGCTCACCCAGCGGTCCTCGAATGTGCGCGTTAGTTCGGGGGTGCTCCGGCTCGATGAGATGTGCGGCGGCGGCTTCTTTAAGGATTCGATCATCCTGGCCACCGGCGCTACCGGTACGGGCAAAACCCTGCTGGTCAGCAAGTTCGTCGAGAATGCTTGTGCCAATAAGGAGCGGGCGATCCTGTTTGCCTATGAGGAATCCCGGGCCCAGTTGCTGCGCAATGCCACCAGCTGGGGCATGGATTTTGAGCAGATGGAGCGCGATGGCCTGCTCAAGATCATTTGTGCCTATCCCGAATCCACCGGCCTCGAGGATCACCTTCAGATCATCAAAACCGAGATTGCTGAATTCAAGCCCTCGCGCATGGCGATTGATTCGCTCTCTGCCCTGGCCCGGGGCGTTAGCCACAATGCCTTCCGCCAGTTTGTGATTGGCGTGACTGGCTATGCCAAGCAGGAGGAGATCGCTGGCTTCTTCACGAACACTTCCGAGGAGTTTATGGGTAGCCACTCGATTACCGATTCCCACATCTCCACGATTACCGACACGATCCTGCTGCTCCAATACGTGGAGATTCGCGGTGAAATGGCCCGTGCTCTCAACGTGTTCAAGATGCGCGGCTCCTGGCACGATAAGGGTATCCGCGAGTTTGTAATCACGGGTAACGGCCCTGAGATCAAGGATTCCTTCTCCAATTTTGAGCGCATCATCAGCGGTGTGCCCCACCGCATCAATGCTGACGAACGCAGTGAGTTGGCCCGCATCGCCCGCGGAGTAGCTAGCGAAGACCTTTGAGCCAGGCCCCCCAGGCCGGGCTCAAAGGTCTCAGACCGTTTCGACGAGAAGGTTGGCTCGGTCCTGGCGTCGGCGCTCACTGATCAACAGCAGATCATCGCTGTCGGCCTGCTCTATGGGGAGTTCGAACCAGAAGGTTGTGCCGCAGCCGGGTTCACTTGCCATCTGGATACGACTGGCGTGTTTGTCGAGAATGCCGCGCACAATCGAGAGGCCCAGGCCCGTGCCAACTTCTGTGTGCACGGCATTTTCGACCCGGTAGAAGCGCTCAAAGATGCGGCTTTGATCATCGAAGGAAATGCCCGATCCCGAGTCGGCGATTTCCACCCGTAGCCGCGGCAGGGGCGAACTCAATTCGCAGGTGGGGCTGTCGTCCCGGGGGGCCGTGCTGGGGTCTAGCTGGCAAGTGTCAGGCCAGAGATAGGCCCGCATCATCAGTTGGCCGCCGGCGGCGGTGAACTTGAGGCCATTGCCCACCAGGTTGTCGAGTACCTGCAGCAGCAGGTCCCAGTTGCCGCGTACGCGGGGCAGGTTGCTCTCCACATCCATGACCAGATGTACCCCCTTGTCATCGGCATTGAGCCGGTAGTTACGCAGGGTTTGCTCCATGGCGGGGGGGAAATCGACCGGCTCCAGGGTCCAGATGCGGTCCGATTCCAGTCTGGATAGATCGAGCACATCATTCACCAGCCGGGTGAGCCGATCGGTTTCGGCATTGGCGATGGCCAGAAATTCCTGTTGTTCGGCCTCACTCAGTTGATCGCGCATGTCGTGGAGAGTTTCCACGTAGCTCTTAATGTTGAACAGGGGCGTGCGCAGCTCGTGGGAGACGTTGCTGATAAAGCGGCTTTGGGCCGCATTCAGCTCCACCTCCCGGGTAAGGTCCTGCACCGTAACGGCAATGCCCTTGAGGCTTTCGCCACTGGTATCGCGCACCGATTGCAGCACGATCCGTAGGGTTCGGGCGGGTTCCCCCAGCTCGATGCGTAAATCACTACTGTCTTTTACGCCGCTCTGCACCGCATCGAGTTGGGGCTGCAGTTCCAGGCCCAAAAGGCCTGGCAGGGCATCGCACAGCTCACTGCCCTCCAGGTTGCGGCCCTCCCAGCGGAATAGGCGCCTGGCCGTTGGGTTGACCAGCACAATTTTGCTGGCCCCATCGAGCAGCAAGGCCCCATCAGCCATGGTGGCAATTAGGGTTTGTTGCTTGACCTGGGCGGCGGTTAGTTCTTCGATGTTGGCTTCGTCGTAGGCCTCCAATTGGGAGGCCATGGCATTGAAGCCATTGAGCAATTCCCCCAGTTCACCGCCCACGGGCAGGGCGATGCGGGCGCCGAAGTCGCCGCCGGCAATTAAACCCACCCCCCGCAGCAATTCCTTCACAGGCTGGGTGATTGTTAGGGCGTTAAATACCGAACCAAGAATCACCAATACCCAGATTGAGATGAACACCGCCACGGTCACTTCCCGGGTCAGGGCCGCACTGGCTAGGACCGCCTCGTTCGGGTTGATGCCCAGGGCCAGGACGCCCAGATAGCGACCGTTGCTGACCATCGGCACAAAGACATCGGTGACCTGGCCATCGGGGCTCAGGTGTTGGCGCACTAGGGGGCTCTGGGGCCGTTTGGCCAGGTCCGCGGGCATTTCCAGGCGGCGGCTGAGCAGCAGCTCACTACTGCCTTGGCTGCCGCTGATCGGGATGCCCAGGTAGATCAGGCCCTCGGGATCGGCGAAGAAGATGTAACGCAGGCTGCGGCTGGAGCGCCAGAATCGTTCGGCCACGGCGGCCAGTTCCCGGTCGTTGCCCTCGGCCACCAAGGGCGTGACGTTGGCTGAGAGCAGCAGGCCCAGGTCACGGGCGTAGCGGGTGTCGCTCATGCGCACATCCATCTGGATGCTGTTCAGCGCAAAAAAGGTGAGCCCCGTCATCACCAGGCTCACCACCAGGGTGGCCACGGCCAGCAGCTTGGTTTGCAGGCTGAATTCGGCCCACCAGCGCCCTAACCCATCCCACCAGGAGCGCGGTCGACCGTCCGCGGGGAGTCCCAGGGGGGTAGGCGCAGGCAGGCTTGCTGCCGCTGGGCGATTGCCGCTCGGGCTACTGGTGGCCACGGTCGTGGGCTTGCTGCCACTGGGATTAGGGGAAATCATCCTAGGTACGGCGCACTTGGTGACCAATGTCGCGCCGGTAGGTGATGCCTTCAAAGTGCACCAGGGCCAGGCCGGCGTAGGCAGCCGCAAAGGCGGCGTCAAAGTCGTCGCCCTGGGCCACCACCGCCAGCACCCGACCGCCACTGGTCACCGTGCTGCCATCGGCTAGCCGCTGGCTGCCGGCGTGAAAGAGCTGCAGGTCTGCCCTGCTTTCCAGGCTGCTTTCAATCCGGTCACCTCGGCGCACTTCGCCTGGGTAGCCGCTGGCAGCGGCGATCACGCAGGCACTGCAGCGGGGTGCAATCGTTAACACAGGTGCCCTATCCAGCCGGCCGAGGGCGCAGGCGAGCAGCACCTGGGCCAGTTGCGGGCCAAGCAGGGGCATCAGGGTTTCGCACTCCGGATCGCCAAAGCGGCAGTTGAACTCGATCACGCTGATCCCCGTGGAGGTGAGCATCAGGCCGGCGTAAATCACCCCCCGATAGTCGATACCGCGGGCCTTCAGGGCCGCCAGGGTGGGCTCCAGCACCCGTTGGCGCACGGCCTCGAGGGCGGCGCTATCGAGCAAAGGGGCTGGGGCGTAGGCCCCCATGCCGCCGGTGTTGGGCCCGGTGTCGCCTTCGCCGATGCGTTTGTGGTCCTGGGCGGGGGGGAGCACCACCAACCGCTCGCCGTCGCAGAGGGCAAAGACCGACACCTCGGGCCCTTCGGTGCGCTCCTCCAGCACCAGGCTGGCGCCAGCGCCGCCAAAACGCCCCGCAAAAATCTCCTCAATCGCGGCCCGGGACTCCGCCAGGCTGTCTGCCACCGTCACCCCCTTGCCAGCCGCCAGGCCATCGGCCTTCACCACCAGCGGTCGGTTCTGCCCTTCAAGGATGGCCAAGGCCTGCTCCCGGCTATCGGCCGGCCAGTAGCCGGCAGTGGGGATGGCGGCCTCCACCATCAGGGCCTTGGCCCATTGCTTGCTGGCTTCTAGCTGGGCCCCGTCGGCTCCAGGGCCAAACACCGCCATACCGGCGGCCCGCAGGTGGTCCCCCAGGCCCGCCGCTAGGGGCGCCTCCGGGCCCACCACCACGAGGTCGATGGCGTGGGTCTTGCAGGCCGCCAGCAGGCCTGCGGTGTCGGTTTCGGCGATCGCCAGCTGCTGACAGCCGGCGATGTCAGCCGTGCCGCCATTGCCCGGGGCCACCCACACTGCGGCCACACCTTGGCTGCGCGCCAGGGCCCAGGCGAGGGAATTTTCGCGGCCACCGCCCCCCACCACGAGCACCCGCTCAGGGCTTAGCAAGGTCGCCGGGTCGGACATGGCAGCCGGATCAAGGGATGGGGGCGAGGGCGGCCTCTCCTAGGTTGACGCCGCGTGGAGGCTTCGCCGTGCCCCATCCTCTTTACTCGCCGGTGCGCCGAGACTCGTCGCTGGGTTGCCTGGGGCGGGCCCTGCTGTTGCCGGCCCTACTGGTGGGTTTGGCGGTGCCCCAGTCGGCGGCTGCCCAGGTTCCCCCCCCACCGACTGCTGCCCAACTGCCACCTGGGGCATCACCAGAGCTAGACCTAGTCGGGGTCTTGGCCAGCAGCGACCTGGCCCTTCTGAATAGGGCCTGCCTCCAGGCCGCCCGGGACGACCAGGGCCCGTCCCTGCGGGCCTTGCGGCTGCGCCTTGTGGCGGTCAAGCCGGCACCCCAGCCCCTGGCAGTGGTGTTGGCCAATGCCGAGGCCCTGGTGAACTGCCGCGCCCCCGACGATGCCCTCAATGTGCTCAACCGCTACGGCCCGGCCCCCGGCCGCGAGCGCGCCCTCTGGTTATGGGCGCAATGGCGGGCTGCCGATGCGGGGCTGCACCACCGCCTGGCGGCTGAGGCCCTGCTGCGCCTGGCCGGCGGCCGCCTAGCCAGCCTCGATGGCCAGCTCATCACCCTGCTGGTGCGCCGTGATGGCAGCCGGGTCAGCCGGCCCGCCCTCGATGTGCTCGCCGACCACCTGGTGGTGCTGGGTGAGGACCTACAGGCGGCGGCGGCCCTCCTGGCGGCTCGCCAGGAGGGCCAGAACGGCGCCGAGCGGTTGCAGCGGGCAGCGGCCTTATTGGTGGGCCTGCCTTTGCAGGAGCGCAACCAGCTAATCGAAACCGCCCTAGACCAGGCCGCCGCCGCCGGGGCCTGGGGGCTGGCGGCGGAGCTACTGCGCGATCAACGGGCCCTGTTGCTCGTCGCCGGCGCCAACGCTGAGCGGCCCAGTGAGCGCTTCCTCCGCCTCAGCCGGCGCATTGACGATGCCTACGGTGAATGGCAGGTGGGACGCCAGGCTTTAGGGCGGCAGGATTCCCTGGGGCTGGCCCGCCAGCAGCACCTGGAACAGCAGTTGCGCTCCCCCCGCCAGAGCGGCGGCCATGCCGCTTCCCGGCCTTGAACGGCCCTGGCCCGTCAGGGATACCTGCCGCTCCAAACCCCCCAGCCCCGTCCCCCATCCTTGATCCGCCAACTATGACCAGCTACAGCCTCGGGCCCCTGCTCCATGAGGGCAAGGCCAAACGGGTCTTCCAGACCGACCAGAGCGATCTGGTGGCGGTGGAGTTCAAGGACGACGCCACCGCCTTCAATGCCCTTAAGAAGGCCCAATTGGCCGGTAAGGGGGCGCTCAATTGCAGGATCTCGGCCCTGTTGTTTGAGCTGCTCGAGCGCCAGGGGGTGCCTACCCATTACCTGGGCATCGATGGCAGTAACTGGATGCTGGTAAGGCCCGTGCAGATTGTGCCGGTGGAGGTGGTGATCCGAAATGTGGCGGCGGGCTCCCTCTGCAAGCAGCTGCCGATCGCCGCAGGTGCAGCATTGGAGCCGCCCCTGTTGGACTTGTATTACAAGGATGATTCCTTCGGCGATCCCTTCTTGAGCGAGGCGCGCTTGGAGCGGCTCGGCCTGCTCACGCCAGAGCAGCGCCAGCGCCTCGAAGAGCTGGCCCGCCAAGTGAATGGGGTGCTGCGTCCGTTTTTTGCCGGCCTGGAGCTGGAGTTGGTCGATTTCAAGATCGAGCTGGGCTTCAGCGCGAGCGGTGAATTGCTGCTGGCCGATGAAATCAGCCCCGACACCTGCCGGCTCTGGAACACCCAGGTGGCCGATGCCAGCGAACGGATTTTGGACAAGGATCGCTTCCGCCAGGACCTCGGCGGTGTGGTCGAGGCCTACGGGGAGGTCTGCAAACGGGTCCAAGGGGCCTGCCCAGAACCCCGCACCTACAGGTAAGGTCGGCGGAACTTTGCGGTTCAGCCGCACTCTCCCCACTCCCATGGCAGGCCTCCTTCACGGCAGGAACCGTCCCAACCGCTTCGGCGGCCCCCTGGGACTCGCCGCGAGCCTGCCTTTGCTGGCAGCGAGCCTGGTGACTCCGGGCCAGGCGGCCACGGGTGCGGCGTCCCAAACCCAGTCCGCCCCAGCCAGTTCCCCGGCAGCGGCGTCCAGCCCCTCTGCTGCTGCGCCCACGCTCCAACCAGGAGCGCCAAAGCCAGGAGTCGGCAAGCCTGGGCTTGCCAAACCCGCTGCCGCCCCGGCCCCAGGGGCGGCTGCCCCCACCGCCAGCCAGGCCCCCGAGGCCGGGGCCCCCAGCGAACCCAAGGTTTTGATCAGTGAGGTGGTCGTCAAGGGGCTCCAGCAGCACCCGGAACGGGAGCGGCTGGAGCTGGCCGTTTACGACGCCATGGCGACCCGGCCCGGCACCCAGGTGACCCGCAGTGAGCTGCGCAACGACCTTTCCGCCATCTACGCCAGCGGCTGGTTCTCCGATGTGCGCATCCAGCCCCAGGACGGGCCCCTGGGGGTGCGGCTGCTGGTGACGGTGGAGCCCAATCCGGTGCTCACCAAGGTGGAACTGGAGGGAGGCAAGGCCAAGCTGCCCGCCACCCTGATTCCCGATACCTTCGCTTCCGACTACGGCAAGACCCTCAACCTCAACACCCTGCAGGGGCGCCTTCAGGACCTGCAGAAGTGGTACAGCGACCAGGGCTATTCCCTGGCCCGGGTGACGGGTCCCTCGAAGGTGACCCCCCAGGGAGTGGTGCAACTCACGGTGCGGGAAGGCACCGTGGCTGGCGTCGAGATCCAGTTTGTCGATAAGGAGGGCTCCCCCACCAACGCCAAGGGCCAGCCAATCAAGGGCAAAACCAGGCTCTGGGTGGTGAACCGGGAACTGGCCACCAAGCCCGGTGACAGCTTCAACCGCCGCCGCCTCGAAGAAGACATCAAACGCCTCTACGGCACCGGCCTGTTCGGCGATGTCAAGGTGACCCTCAAGCCCCTGCCCGAGTCCCCCGGCACGGTGACCATCGTGCTGGGCATCACCGAGCAATCCACCGGTGCCCTTTCGGGCGGCCTGGGCTACAGCCAGAGCCAGGGTGTGTTCGGCCAGGTGCAATTGTCGGATAGCAACCTGGGTGGCCGGGCCTGGGATACCACCTTTAACTTCACCTACGGCCAATACGGTGGCCTGGCCGATATCTCCTTCACCGATCCCTGGATTAAGGGCGATAAATATCGCACTGCCTTTAGGGCTCGCATCTTCCTGAGCCGCGAAGTTCCCCAAATCTTCCAGAGCCAGAGCAACGGTAGCTTTAATACGGTTTCGAATGTTTCCAGCGGCTTTTATAGCGCGCCCTCCACTGCAGCGGCCTACAATATTTATTCGTCTACTAATCCTGCCACAACAACTTACAACTCAGTTGAGGCGGCCAGGGCCGCTAATCCAGGCACTAACTGGTTTGCCTTAGATGGCAACCTGATTGCCGTCCAGCGGGTTGGCGCCAACCTTCAGTTGGTGCGGCCCCTCAATGGTGGCAATCCCTTCAAGAAGGCCCCCTGGAGCCTGGTGGTGGGCCTGAGTATTCAGGAAGCCACGCCGATGAACTTCAGCGGCCAGACCATGCCCTACGGCGTGGCCACCACCAACTTCAACGGCGGCAGCACCACCACCAGCAATGTGATTTGCATTGCCTACAACTGCGCCAATAGCAACCAACTCTTTGGCCTGCGGGTGGCAGCAACCCGCAATACGCTCAATGATCCTCGCAACCCCACAGCTGGTAATTTCCTTAGCGTCGGTACCGAGCAATTCGTCTCTGTAGGCCCCGATTCGCCCACGTTCAACCGGGTGAGGGCCAGTTATACCCAGTACTACCCGGTGAACTGGCTGCGGGTCTACAAGGGCTGCCGGCCGAAAAAGGGTGAAGCCGCCGATTGCAAGCAGGCCCTCGCATTCCAGCTCTCCGCCGGTGCCAACGTGGGCACAATTCCCCCCTATGAGGCCTTCTGTTTGGGTGGCTCCAACTCGGTGCGCGGTTTCTACGACTGCAACATGGGCGTGGGTACAAGCTACGGCGAAGCCACGATCGAATATCGCTTCCCCATCTTCAGCATCATTAGCGGCGAGCTGTTTGCCGATGCTGGTACTGACTTTGGCACCCAGGGCAATGTGCCGGGCAATCCTGGCGGCGTTCTGGGTAAGCCCGGCTCGGGATTCTCGGTGGGCACCGGCATCATCCTGTCCACCCCGGTGGGCCCCCTGCGCTTGGAGGTGGCCAGCCAAGACTTCACCAGCAACTGGCGCTTCAACCTGGGCGTGGGCTGGAAGTTCTAGTGAACGGTTGGCCTGAGGATTACGGCTCGGCCCACACCTTGGGGGCTCCCGTGGAGCTGCAGGGAATTGGCCTCCATAGCGGTAGTCAAGCCCGGGTTCGCCTCGAACCGGCTGAGCTGCCGGGCTTTCGGATCGGCTGGCTCGATGGCTCTGATCGCTCCCTGCACAGGCTCGATCCGGCCCAGGTGGCCGACACCCAGCTCTGCACTGCCCTACAGATCGACCAACGCCGCCTGGCCACGGTGGAGCACCTGCTGGCAGCCCTGGCGGGGGTGGGCCTCAGCCAGGTGACGATCCTGGTGGAGGGCCATGAAATTCCACTGTTGGATGGCTCGGCCCTGCCCTGGGTGGAGGCGATCGCCGCCGCCGGCCTCAAGGACCTGGGACCCCGGCCGGCCCTGCAGGTGTTGGCAGGGCCGATCACCCTGCAGCAGGGCCTGAGTTTTGCCACGGCCTTGCCCAGTGATCGGCCCCGACTCGGTGCCGCCATTGCTTTTAGCCAGCCTGCGATCGGCCAACAGTTTTTCAGCCTCGAGCTCACCCCCCAGGCCTTTGTTGAGCAGATCGCCCCAGCCCGCACCTTCGGCTTCCGCGACCAGATCGAGCAGCTGCGCGCAAGCGGCCTAATCCAGGGCGGTGGCCTCGATAACGCCCTGGTTTGCGATGGCGACCACTGGCTCAACCCGCCGCTGCGCTTCCACGACGAACCGGTGCGCCATAAGCTCCTGGACCTGCTAGGGGATCTGGCCCTGGTGGGGTTACCCCAGGCCCAGGTCTTTGCTTACCGGGGCTCCCATGGGCTCCACACCGCCCTTGCGGCCGCCCTGGCCCGCCTTCGCCCCAGTTCCCTTTCCAGCTGATGCCCTTGACCGATTCCGCCGCCCAGGCCCTTGTCCCAGCTCCTGGTTCCTGCTCTTCCTTGACGTCCAGTGCCCTTGCCGCTGGGGCCGGGACTTCCGTAGGGGAGGAGACCCCGGCCGCGGCCCTGACGTCTGAGCCGGAGGCCCAGGCTGCCCCTGTTGCTCGGCCGCCCGGAGCCGTGCTCACCTGCGAGCAGATTCTGGGGCTGCTGCCCCACCGCTATCCCTTTGCCCTGGTGGACCGGGTGATCGCCTATGAACCGGGCAAGAGCGCCGAGGCGATCAAGAACGTCACCTTCAATGAGCCCCAGTTCCAAGGCCATTTCCCCGGGCGGCCGCTGATGCCGGGGGTGCTGATCGTCGAGGCCATGGCCCAGGTCGGCGGCCTAATCGTTACCCAGATGCCAGATCTGCCCAAGGGCCTGTTCGTGTTCGCCGGCATCGATGGTGTGCGTTTCCGCCGGCCGGTGGTGCCTGGTGATCAATTGCGGATTCGTTGCGAGCTGATCAGCATTAAGCGGAAGCGGTTTGGCAAAATAAGGGCCCAAGCCACCGTTGAGGGTGAACTGGTCTGTTCCGGGGAGCTGATGTTCTCCCTGGTGGACTGACGGCATGACCAGTTCAACCGCCCCCTCAACCATGGACGGTGCCCCTGTCCAGACGCGGATCCATCCAACCGCCGTGGTCGATCCCAAGGCCGAACTGGGCGCTGGGGTGGACATCGGTCCCTATGCCGTGATCGGCCCGGAGGTGACCATCGGTTCTGGCACCCGCATTGGTCCCCATGTGGTGATTGATGGCCGGGTGAGCATGGGCAGCCGCAACCGGATTTTCCCCGGGGCCTGCATTGGCCTTGAACCCCAGGACCTCAAGTACAACGGGGCCCCCACCGAGGTGGTGATCGGCGACGACAACAGCATCCGCGAGTGCGTCACGATCAATCGGGCCACGGCGGATGGCGAGCAGACCCGCATCGGCAGTAGCAACCTGCTGATGGCCTACAGCCACTTGGGCCATAACTGCCATCTCGGTGATCGGATCGTGATTGCCAATGGGGTGGCCGTGGCCGGCCACGTGGTGATTGGTGATCGGGCCGTGATTGGCGGAGTGCTGGGCATTCACCAGTTCGTCCACATCGGCACCATGGCCATGGTGGGTGGCATGAGCCGCATCGACCGCGATGTGCCGCCCTTCTCCGTGGTGGAAGGCCACCCCGGTCGGGTGCGGGGCCTCAATCGCATTGGCATCAAGCGCAGTGGCCTGGCCGAACGCTATGGCGGAGCCGAAGCTCGACAACTCCAGGAGGTTTGGAGCCAGCTCTACCGCAGCGATCGGGTCCTGGCCGAGGCCCTGGTGGCGGTTCAGGCCCAGGAGCTGCTGCCGGCCGCCAAAGAATTGTGCGACTTTCTCGTGGCCTCGATCAGCCCCGGCCGCCGGGGCCCCCTGCCGGCCCAGCGTCCATGAGGCGCCTGCTGATCAGCACCGGTGAGGTTTCGGGTGACCTGCAGGGGGGGTTGCTTGTGGTGGCCCTAAAGAAAGAGGCTGAGCGCCGCGGCATCGATCTCGAGATTGTTGCCCTAGGCGGCGAACGCATGGAGCGGGCCGGAGCCCGCCTGCTGGCCAACACGGCGCCCATGGGCGCCATTGGCCTATGGGAAGCCTTACCCCTGGTTCTGCCCACCCTGCGCCTGCAGCGGCGGGTGGATCGTTGGCTCGATGAAATGCCTCCCGATGGGGTGGTGCTGATCGACTACATGGGGGCCAACATCAACCTGGGCCTGCGCATTAAGAAGCGCTTCCCCCAGGTGCCCATCAATTACTACATCGCTCCCCAGGAATGGGCCTTCCGCCTTGGGGAAGGCGGCACCATGCGTCTGCTGGGCTTCACCGATCGGATCCTGGCGATCTTCCCGGAGGAAGCCCGCTTCTATGGCGAGCGGGGCGCCGATGTGCTCTGGGTGGGCCACCCGTTGCTCGACACCCTGACGGAGCTGCCAGATCGGGATGGGGCGCGTCAGCGGCTGGGCCTGGCTGGGGGAGAGCGACTCTTGCTGCTGCTGCCCGCCTCCCGTAGTCAGGAACTGCGTTACCTGGTGCCGTCCCTGGCGGCGGCGGCGGCCGAATTGCAGCGCCGCACCCCCGGCTTGAAGGTGCTGGTGCCGGCCGGCCAGGCCGCCTTTGAACCCCTGCTGGAATCCCTGCTGGCCCAGGCTGGTCTGGACGCCCAGGTGGTGCCGGCGGCCGATGCCGACCGTCTGCGTCCCGACCTCTGCGCTGCCGCCGATCTGGCCCTCACCAAATCGGGCACGGTCAACCTGGAGCTGGCCTTGCGCGGCGTGCCCCAGGTGGTGGGTTATCGGGTGAGCCGGCCCACCGCCTGGCTGGCCCGCCACCTGCTCCATTTCCGGGTTGACCACATCTCACCGGTCAATCTGGTGCTGGGGGAGCGGCTGCTCAGCGAGCTTTTACAGGATGACCTCACGGTGGACGCGATCGTGGCTGAGGCCCTGCCCCTCCTTGATTGCACCGGTCTGGCCCGCCAACGGATCCGTGCTGGCTACGAACGGTTGCGCCAGGAGCTTGGGGAACCGGGGGTCACGGGCCGGGCCGCCTGCGCCATCCTGGATGGCCTTGCTCCCGGTTGAGCGTGCCCCCATCCCCAGCTGATCTGGCCCTAACCAATCCCGGCTTGTCCCCTGGGGGCCAGGGCTCTGCTCGCCTGGGGGCTAGCCGTTTAACTTGGTTTCACCAGGGGCTCGGGCGCTCTCTGGTCCAGCTCACTCTGGTGGTTTTGGTGCTGGTGGCCTCGCCCCTGGGCGCCCAGGCCGCCGAAGCGGAGGCGGTATTTGCCGGTGGCTGTTTCTGGTGCCTGGAGCATGACCTGGCCCAGGTGAAGGGGGTGCTGGAGGCCGTCAGTGGCTACAGCGGTGGCCAGTTGGCCAATCCCAGCTACAAGCAGGTGTCGGCCGGGGGCACGGGCCATCAGGAGGCGGTGCGGGTGCGCTTCGATGACAGCCGTGTCAGCTACGCCACCCTGCTGCGGGCCTACTGGCGCAATGTGGACGCCCTCGATGGCGGCGGCCAGTTCTGTGACAGGGGCCCGTCCTATCGGCCGGTGATTTTCACCGCCGGCGATAGCCAGGCCAGCCAGGCCCGGACCAGCCTCCAGCAAGCGGCCCTGGAACTTAAGCGATCCCCCGCTGAGATCAAGGTGGAACTCAAGCCCCTATCGCGCTTCTGGCCGGCTGAGGCCTACCACCAGAACTATGCAGCCACCAACAAGGTGTCCTACACCTACTA
>Ga0310326_10031_pt1 | contig 17366 bp, 16 predicted proteins | sample LakSupSRFTotalD5_FD_195540 | JGI IMG/M metagenome (GOLD analysis project Ga0310326, IMG submission 195540) | Enriched freshwater cyanobacterial communities from Lake Superior, Ontario, Canada - SU02.SRF.Total.D5 (v2) (version 2) | ecosystem: Environmental > Aquatic > Freshwater > Lake | place...
CCCCATGACCGTGATCACCCCCGCTGGCCCCCAGGCCCCCCAGGTCCTAGGGGCGCGCCGAGGTAGCTACTGGATCACCACCTTCGGCTGCCAGATGAACAAGGCCGATTCCGAGCGCATGGCTGGCATCCTCGAAACCATGGGCTATGTACCCGGCAGCGACGAACACAGCGCCGATCTGGTGCTCTACAACACCTGCACGATCCGCGACAACGCCGAGCAGAAGGTTTACAGCTACCTGGGGCGCCAGGCCCAACGCAAACGGCTCAACCCCCACCTCACCCTGGTGGTGGCTGGCTGCGTCGCCCAGCAGGAGGGCGAATCCCTGCTGCGGCGGGTGCCCGAGCTCGACCTGGTGATGGGTCCCCAGCACGCCAACCGCCTCGATGTGCTGCTCACCCAGGTGGAGAACGGCCAACAGGTGGTGGCCACCTCGGAGCATCACATCCTCGAAGACATCACCACCGCCCGGCGCGACAGCACGGTCTGCGGCTGGGTCAACGTGATTTATGGCTGCAACGAACGCTGCACCTATTGCGTGGTGCCGTCGGTGCGGGGCCAGGAGCAATCGCGCCTGCCCGGGGCGATCCGGCTGGAGATGGAGGGGCTGGCGGCCCGGGGCTTCCGCGAAATCACCCTGCTGGGCCAGAACATCGACGCCTATGGCCGCGACCTCCCCGGCATCACCCCGGAGGGGCGCCGCCAGCACACCCTCACCGACCTGCTCCACCAGGTCCATGACGTGGAGGGGATCGCCCGGCTGCGCTTTGCCACCAGCCACCCCCGCTACTTCACCGAGCGCCTGATCGAGGCCTGCGCCGACCTGCCCAAGGTTTGCGAACACTTCCACATCCCCTTCCAGAGTGGCGATGACGCCCTGCTGAAGGCCATGGCCCGCGGCTACACGGTGGAGCGCTACAGGCGCATCATCGATCGGATTCGCGAGCGCATGCCGGATGCGTCGATCAGCGCCGATGTGATCGTCGGCTTCCCCGGTGAAACGGACGCCCAGTACCGCAAAACCCTGGATCTGATCGAATCGATTGGCTTTGACCTGGTCAACACTGCCGCCTATTCGCCCCGGCCGAATACCCCAGCCGCCGACTGGCCTGACCAGCTGGAGGAGGCGGTGAAGGTGGAGCGGCTTCAGGAGATCAATCAGCTGGTGGAGCGCATCGCCCGCCAGCGCAGCGGCCGCTACCTGGGCCGGGTCGAGGAGGTGTTGGTGGAGGGGCAAAACCCCAAGGACGCCAGCCAGATGATGGGCCGCACCCGCTCCAACCGGCTCACTTTTTTCCCGGCCCAGCGCAGCGATGGCCGTCCGATCGCGGCCGGCGAGCTGGTGGATCTCGTGATCGAGGCGGTGCGCCCCTTTTCCCTCAGCGGCAGCCCCGCGCCCGCGCCTCCCGGGGCGGCCCCCCTGGCCTGATGCCGCAGCGCTGATACGTTTGGCGCCACTTCCTTGGCGCCATGGCAGCACCCCCCACCCACCTCGGCCTGGTGTTCGGTGGAGTGTCTGGCGAACATGCCGTGTCGATCCGCTCGGCGATCACCGTGGCAGGAGCCCTGCGCCGCGGCGCCAACGCCGGGCGCTACCGGTTGAGCTGCTTCTACATCGACCAGAGGGGCCATTGGTGGCCCGCCGCCGTGGCCGAAGCGGTGCTGGCCTCCGGCCTACCGGCCCAGGCCGCCGACCTGCCGCCGGCGCCCCAGCGACCCGGTTTTCGTGGCTTTCCCGATGGCGCCCTCGAGGTGGAGGTCTGGTTTCCGGTGCTGCATGGCCCCAACGGCGAGGACGGCACGATCCAGGGGCTGTTCAGCCTGATGCAGGTGCCCTATGTGGGCTCCGGGGTGCTCGGCTCGGCCGTGGGCATGGACAAGCAGGCGATGAAGGCCGCCTTCGCTGCCGCCGGGCTGCCCCAGGTGCCCTACGTCTGCCTGGAGGCCGCTGAGCTGGAGGGCCCCCAACCCCAGCGCACCGAGGTGCTGGAGCGGCTGGAGGCCCAACTCGGCTATCCCTGCTTCATCAAGCCCGCCAACCTGGGCTCCTCGGTGGGGATCAGCAAGGCCGTCGATCGGGCCGGCCTGCTGGCCGGCCTGCAGGAAGCGGCCCGCCACGATCCCCGCCTGGTGGTGGAACAGGGCGTCCAGGCCCGGGAGCTCGAATGCGCCGTGCTCGGCGATCGCCAGATGGCCGCCTCGGTGCTGGGGGAGATCTGCTTTGACGCCGACTGGTACGACTACGAGACCAAGTACACCGCCGGCCTCAGCCACACCGTGATCCCGGCCCAGGTGGATGGCGTGATTGCGGAACGGGCCCGGGAGATGGCGATCGCGGCCTGCCGGGCCGTGGGGGCCGCCGGCCTATCGCGGGTGGATTTCTTCTTTGAGGAGGCCAGCGGCGCCCTCTGGCTCAATGAGATCAACACCCTGCCGGGCTTTACCAGCCAGAGCATGTATCCCATGCTCTGGGATGCCACAGGGTTACCACTTGAGGAGTTGGTGCACCAGCTGGTGCAACTGGCGCAAGAATCCAGGCCACAGACCGGCAGGAGCGTCGAGCCCAGATGATTCACGGACTCTTATGGCTGCCCCTGCTCCTGGTGTTTGTGCTGCTCACGGCCCTGGGCTGGCTCGAGCGCAGGCGTCAGCAGCTCTTTCGCGACTGGGCGGAGGGCGCCGAACTGGCCAAGCTTGATAGTTGTGGCGGCGCCAAGCTGAAGGGGGGCATCCTCAGCTGGAGTGCCTTTGAGGCGGGCCAGTTGGTCGAGAAGGACGAATTTGCGGTGAAAACCCTGGAGTGCGCGGAATTGCTGGCCCTGCGCTCTGGTGAGGCGCCCCTCACCGACGAGGCCCATGGCGCCTGCCGCCTGCGCCTGGTCGGTGGCGGCCTGCACAAGGACCTGCCCTTCGCCGATGCGGAGCGGGCCCGCGTCTGGATCGACCAGCTGATGGCCCGGGCCCGCTGCGACCTGTGAGCCCGCTCGAGACGGAAAGGCGCCCTGGGCCTGGGGCGGAGCGGCGCCGCCAGCTGCGCCTGCAACGCCGCAACCAACGGCTGCAGGAGATCTGGCGCGTGCTGGTGCTGGTGGGCGCCTCCGCCGGCCTGGGCTGGGTGCTGCTCGGCCAGGGCTGGAGCTTGCGTAGCCCGAGCCAGGTGGAGGTGGTGGGCAGCCGCCAGGTCTCCCGCGATCAGATCATCCAGGAGGCGCGGCTGCGCTTCCCGGTGCAACTTCTCAATCTCCAGCCGCGCCAGTTGGCGGTCCAACTGGCCGCGGCCCTGCCGGTGGAGAACGTTCAGGTGACCCGGCTGATGCTGCCGCCGCGGCTGCGCATCGACCTGGTCGATCGCAAGGCGGTGGCCCGGGCCGAACGGCACACGGGTAAGGGCCTCGAGCAGGGCTATGTCGATCGGCTCGGCAACTGGATGACCAGCCGCCAGCAATCGGGAGCCAATGGGACGGGCGGTGCCCCACTGCTGCTGGTCAGCGGCTGGCAGGAGCACCTGCGACCGCCCCTAGCCCAGGTGCTGGGCCGCAGTGAACAGCTCGGCTCCACCCTCTTGGAGATCCAGTTCGAGCCCAACGGCAACCTGTGGCTGATCACCAGCTCCCTCGGCAAGGTGCGCCTCGGCCTGCCCGATGGCCAGCTGGGCCGCCGCCTCGACATGCTGAGCCACCTCTCCAGCCAACTGTCCAGCCGGGTGAAGGGATTGAAGGTGCAGTCGATCGACCTCAGCGATCCGGACCATCCTGAGTTGGGCTTGCCGCCCAAGCCCCGGCCCGGCGGCTCTGGTGGCCCCGGCATGGGCGTGGACTAAGGACTTGAAACCTTGACAAGGCGGTGGTCAAACCAGGGTTTCAAGCGAATCTTTCGCAATCGATCAGGCCCGCTGGACCCAGCGACGACATAATGCTGCCCAGGATGAATGGCATGGGACCTTCCATGGAGATCACGAACGAAGGCCCTTACAGCGCCAGCGTGCCTGGGGGGAACGGCATCGTGCCCAGCCAGACCGCCCGCATTGAGGTGATTGGCGTCGGTGGTGGCGGCAGCAATGCGGTCAATCGCATGATTGCCTCCGACCTGCAGGGGGTGGGCTACCGGGTGCTCAATACCGATGCCCAGGCCCTGATCCAGTCTTCGGCGGTACAACGGCTCCAACTGGGCCAGAAACTCACCCGCGGCCTGGGGGCCGGGGGTAATCCGGTGATCGGCCAAAAGGCCGCCGAGGAGTCCCGCGACGAGCTGCTGCAATCGCTCCAGGGCGCGGATCTGGTCTTCATCGCCGCCGGCATGGGCGGCGGCACGGGCACAGGCGCGGCGCCGATCCTGGCCGAGGTGGCCAAGGAATGCGGCGCCCTCACCGTTGGCATCGTCACCAAGCCCTTCAGCTTTGAGGGCCGCAAGCGCATGCGCCAGGCCGAGGAGGGCATCGCCCGCCTGGCCGAACATGTGGACACCTTGATCGTGATCCCCAACGACCGGCTGCGCGACGCCATTGCTGGAGCGCCCCTGCAGGAGGCCTTCCGCGCCGCCGATGACGTGCTGCGCATGGGCGTCAAGGGCATCAGCGACATCATCACCAAGCCGGGCCTGGTGAACGTGGACTTCGCCGACGTGCGCTCGGTGATGGCCGATGCCGGCACCGCCCTGTTGGGGATTGGCGTTGGTTCCGGACGCTCGCGGGCGATCGAGGCCGCCCAGGCGGCGATGAGCAGCCCCCTGCTCGAATCTGCCCGCATCGATGGGGCCAAGGGCTGTGTGGTCAACATCAGTGGCGGCCGCGACATGACCCTCGAAGACATGACCACCGCCTGCGAGGTGATCTACGACGTGGTCGATCCCGAGGCCAACATCATTGTGGGAGCCGTGGTGGATGAATCCCTTGAGGGGGAAATCCACGTGACCGTGATTGCTACCGGCTTTGAGGGTGGCACTACCTACCGCCCTGAGCGCACGATCAGCACCTTCAGCTCCGACCTGCGCGCCGCCCATAGCCAGGCCCAGAGCCAGCCCGCGGGCGCCAAAATCCCGCCTTTCCTGCTCAACCGCCAACAGGGTCTCTGAGGCCCCTGGGGGGCTGCCTAAGCGGCCCCTTCCCCTTGGTTCCATTGATCTCCCGTGGCGCGCACAATGCTGGGACGACGGATCTGGTGGGAGTGTCCTTAGGGCAACTGGGCCTATTTTTTTGCGCGATGCTTGTTCGAAGCCCCTGATCACGAGGGTTTTCGATGTTTGTCGTCTGCACAGAACAGGCAGGCAAACGGAAATGGGGTGACCCGGAGTCCACGCCTGCCTGGAGCATCCCGTGTGGCTGCTCCCTTCCGGTCCTGACCAGATTTGGGCGTCCGGGCCGCATGGGTCCGAGTCGATTGGATGCTAGCAATGGGCCTGCGCCCCGGAGGATCGGTGCCCCTGCGTCCCGGCGATCTGACCCAGTTCAAACAGGACGGCAGGCCCATTGCCATGCTCACGGCCTGGGATGCCCTCTCGGCTGCCCTGGTGGAGGCTGCCGGCGCCGATGTGGTGCTGGTGGGCGATTCCCTGGCCATGGTGGTGCTCGGCCATGCCACCACCCTGCCGGTGACCCTCGAAGAGATGCTCCAGCACTGCCGGGCCGTGGGCCGGGGCCTGGCCCGCCCGCCCGCCCGCCAACCCCTGCTGGTTTGCGATCTGCCTTTTTTGAGCTACCAGTGCGGCCTCGATGGGGCCGTGGCGGCTGCAGGAGCCGTGCTGAAGCACAGCCCGGCCGCGGCGGTGAAGTTGGAGGGGGGCGAACCGGAAACCGTGGCCGTGGTCGACCGGCTGGTGCGCAGCGGCATCCCGGTGATGGCCCATCTTGGCCTCACCCCCCAATCCGTCCATCGCCTCGGCTATCGGCGCCAGGCCACTGATCCGATCAGCCAGGAGCGCCTGCGCCGGGCCGCCCTCACCCTGGAGGCAGCCGGCAGTTTTGCCCTAGTGCTGGAGCACGTGCCGGCCGATCTGGCCGCCAGCCTGCGGCGGGAGCTGACGATTCCCGTGATCGGCATCGGCGCCGGCGATGACTGCGATGGCCAGGTCAGGGTCACGGCTGATTTGCTCGGTCTCACGGAGCGGCAGCCGCCCTTCTGTCCGCCGCTGTTGGCCGGCCGCAGCCTGGCGATCGAGGCCCTGGGGGGCTGGGTCGCGGGCCTGGCTGCCAGCACGGATCCCCTTAGCCCCCCATCAGTTCCCTAACTAGTCAGCCCGCCGTCCGCTCCTCCCACCACGCCACCAGCTCCCGCAGCACCCCATTGCTGAGGGCCAGGCCCTCGGGATCGCTCAGACGCCAGCGGGGCCCTTCCTGGAGGAGCAGCCCCCGCTCGCGGAAGGGCTGCCAGCGGCCCAACAGATCCCCCAGCTCGGCGCTGGTGACGCCCGCTTGGCCGGCCAGGTCCGCCAGGCGCACCCCCTCGCGGCGGCGCAGCCCCACCAGCAGCCGTTCATCGAAGGGCAAGCCAGGGGCCTGGGTACCCCGGCTTGCCGGATGGCTTTCTGCCAGCCACTCGGCGTAGGCGGCGCGGGTACGGGGCCGGGCCAGGCGTTGGCCCCAGGGGGCGCTGGTGGCGCCCAGGCCAAAGCCCCACCAGCCGGCGCCACTCCAATAGACCCGGTTGTGGCGCGAAGCGTGGCCCGGTAGGGCGAAGTTGGAGATCTCGTAGTGGCCGTAGCCGGCGGCTTGGAGGGTCTGGGCCGTCAGCTCCATCAGGTCGGCACCCAGGTCGGCGTCGGGCAGCTCCAGCTCACCCCGGCCCTGGCGCCAGGCAAACACCGTGCCCGGTTCAATGATCAGGTCATAGATCGAGAGGTGGGGCGGCGCCAGGGCCACGGCCTGGGCCAATTGCTGGCGCCAGGCGGCCAGCCCCTGCTCGGGCAGCCCCTGGATCAGGTCCAGGCTCCAGCTGGCCAGGTCGCCCCGCTGGCGGGCCTGGTGGAGCCTGGAGGCCGCCTGGAGCAGGTCGGTGCTGCGGTGGCGCCGCCCTAGCCGTGCGAGCACGGCGTCATCGAAACTTTGGCCGCCCAGGCTCACCCGGTTGACACCGGCGGCGAGATAACCGGCCAGGCGGGGCCCATCGAAGCTGGCCGGATCCATTTCCAGGCTGATCTCGGCCCCCGGGGCGAGGCCGAAGTGGGTTCCCAGGGCCGCCAGCAGGGATCCCACTTGGGCTGGGGTGAGCATCGAGGGCGTGCCGCCCCCCACATACACGGTGGCCAGGGGCGGCCCCGCTGGGGCGGCGGCAATCTCGCCCAGCAGCAGCTCCAGGTAGCCAGCGATTGAGCCGGAATTGGCCCCATCGGCGTGGTCGCCCAGGGGCACCACGGCGAAATCGCAATAGAAGCAGCGCCGGTGGCAAAAAGGAATGTGCAGGTAGGCGCTGCGCGGCGGCCAGGAGCGGCGGTTGACTTGGTCCTCCATGGCACCCCCGCCGGACTTCGGGCTGTGGCCAAGCCCAGACGGGCGGTTAAGCGCCCCAGTCAAAGGCGCCTGGATCGGGCATGCTTCCTGCTCAGGCATCGGGACCAGCAGCTCACAGGCCATGGTTGACAGTCTCATCCTGGTTCTGTTCCTAATCTCCGGGGCCGCTACCGGCTGGCTGGGGGTGGACCTGCTGCCGGAAGACCTGCTGATCCAGGTCACGAACCTGGAGGGCCTGCGCTGGGTGATGGGCGGCTTTGGCGCCTTCTTTGGCCTGGTGGCGGGGTTCTTCTTCCAGCAGCTGCGCAAGCGCCTGATGCGCCAGGTGCGCTCCATGCCCACCGACCTGCTGGTGAGCCGGGCCGTGGGCCTGATCTTGGGCCTGCTGGTGGCCAACCTGCTGCTGGCGCCGATCCTGCTGCTGCCCCTGCCCTGGGAGGTGGTGTTCGTCAAACCGCTGGCGGCAGTACTGAGCAATGTGTTTTTCGGCGTGTCGGGCTACAACCTGGCCGAGGTGCATGGCCGCACCCTGCTGCGCCTGTTCAACCCCGCCAGCGCTGAAGCCCTGCTGATGGCCGATGGCGTGCTGATGCCCGCCAGCGCCAAGATCCTCGACACCAGCGTGATCATCGATGGCCGCATCCGGGGCCTGCTCGATTCCGGCCTGCTGGAGGGCCAGGTGATTGTGGCCCAGGCCGTGATTGATGAATTGCAGGCCCTGGCTGATTCGGCCAACAACGAAAAACGGGCCAAGGGCCGCCGTGGTCTCAAACTGCTGGCCGAATTACGCGAGCAGTACGGCCGCCGCCTGGTGGTGAACACCACCCGCTATGAGGGCAATGGGGTGGACGACAAGCTTCAGAAGCTCACCGCCGACACCGGCGGCACCCTGGTCACCACCGACTACAACCTGGCCAAGGTGGCTGAGGTGCAGGAGCTCAAGGTGATGAACCTGAGTGAACTGGTGATTGCCCTGCGTCCGGAGGTGCAGCCCGGCGACCCGCTCCAACTCAAGATCGTGCGCGATGGCAAGGAGGCCGACCAGGGCGTCGGCTACCTGGAGGACGGCACGATGGTGGTGGTTGAGGGGGGTAAGGGCCGCAGTGGCGAGCGGATCGCCGTCACCGTCACCGGCGCCCTGCAGACCCCAACGGGCCGGATGGTGTTCGCCCGCAGCGACCAGGAGGCGCCGCCGCGTCGAGGCAACCGGGCGAAATCCGAACCGAACCGGCCCGAAGGGCCAGAGCATGACGCCCCAAACCCCCGCTAGGCTCCCGTTCCAGGCCTGCAGTGATCCGCGGATGTCGGTGTCAGCCCCCTACTACGGAGATTCCGCGGCGATGCGCACGCCGCCGCCGGATCTGCCCTCCCTGCTTCTTAAGGAGCGCATCGTTTACTTGGGCCTGCCCCTGTTCAGCGACGACGACGCCAAGCGCCAAATGGGCATTGACGTAACCGAGCTGATCATTGCCCAGCTGCTGTTCCTGGAATTCGACAATCCGGATAAGCCGATTTTCTTCTACATCAATTCCACCGGTACCAGCTGGTACTCGGGCGATGCGATCGGCTTTGAAACCGAAGCCTTCGCCATCGCCGACACCCTCAGCTACGTCAAGCCGCCGGTACACACGATTTGCATCGGCCAGGCCATGGGCACCGCTGCCATGATCCTTTCCGCTGGCACTAAGGGCCACCGGGCCGCCCTACCCCACGCCTCGATCGTGTTGCACCAGCCCCGCAGTGGCGCCCGCGGCCAGGCCACCGACATCCAGATTCGGGCCAAGGAAGTGCTGCATAACAAGCACACCCTGCTCGAAATGCTCTCCCGCAACACCGGTCGCAGCGTCGAGCAGCTCTCCAAGGATTCCGACCGCATGACCTACCTCACCGCTGCTGAGGCGGTGGAGTATGGCCTGATCGATCGGGTGCTCACCAGCCAAAAGGAGTTGCCGACGCCCCTGCCCGGCGCGGCCACCCCGCTCTGATTCGCCCCCGGCCCTGCTCCAAGGCCCCACGGCCCAAGCCATTCCGTCCAGTTCCGCCCGCCACCGCCGCCACCCCAAAGCCATGCCCATCGGCACCCCCAGCGTTCCCTACCGCCTTCCCGGCAGCCAGTACGAGCGCTGGGTTGACATCTACACCCGCCTCGGAGTGGAGCGGATCCTGTTTCTTGGCTCCGAGGTGAATGATGCGATCGCCAACAGCCTGGTGGCCCAGATGCTGTACCTGGATTCCGAGGACAGCTCCAAACCGATCTATTTGTATATCAATTCGCCCGGTGGCTCCGTAACTGCCGGCCTGGCGATCTTCGACACGATGCAATATGTGAAATCCGATGTGGTGACCATTTGCGTCGGCCTGGCGGCCTCGATGGGGGCCTTCCTGCTGGCCGCCGGCACCAAGGGCAAACGCTTGGCGCTGCCCCACAGCCGGATCATGATTCACCAGCCCCTAGGCGGCACCAGCCAGCGCCAGGCCAGCGACATTGAAATCGAGGCGCGTGAAATCCTGCGCATCAAGGACATGCTCAACATGAGCCTGGCCGACATGAGCGGCCAGAGCCTGGAAAAAATCGCCAAGGACACGGACCGGGACTACTTCCTCAGCGCCGCTGAAGCCAAGGACTACGGCCTGATTGACCGGGTGATTTCCCATCCCACCGAGGCGGCCGCCTCCTGAGTGGCTCCTGCTGATGGTCCCCAGACCAGAGGGGAGGGGATCCCAACCCTGATCCGGGGCTTGGCAGGCGCTTTCGTAAGCTCCTCCTCTGCCCTGAGCGCACGCCTGATGGCCAAGCTTTATTACGACACCGACGCCGACCTCAGCCTGCTGAATGGCAAGACGGTGGCCATCATTGGCTACGGCTCCCAGGGCCATGCCCATGCCCTCAACCTCAAAGACAGCGGCGTTGCCGTTGTGGTGGGCCTCTATGCAGGCAGCCCCTCGGCCGAGAAGGCCAAGGCCGATGGCCTGGAAGTGCTGAGCGTGGCCGATGCCTGCGCCAAGGCCGACTGGATCATGGTGCTGCTGCCCGATGAGTTCCAGAAGGCCGTCTACGACGCCGAGATCGCGCCCCACCTGGCCGCCGGCAAGGTGCTCAGCTTCGCCCACGGCTTCAACATCCGCTTCGAGCTGATCAAGCCGCCGGCTGAGGTCGATGTGGTGATGATCGCCCCCAAGGGCCCGGGCCACACCGTGCGTTGGGAATACCAAAACGGCATGGGCGTGCCCGCCCTGTTCGCCATCCACCAGGACGCCACCGGCAATGCCCGGGCCCTGGCCATGGCCTACGCCAAGGGGATCGGGGGTACCCGCGCTGGCATCCTCGAGACCAACTTCAAGGAAGAAACCGAAACCGACCTGTTCGGCGAACAGGCCGTGCTCTGCGGTGGCCTCTCCGAACTGGTCAAGGCCGGCTTCGAGACCCTGGTGGAAGCGGGCTACCAGCCCGAGCTGGCCTACTTCGAGTGCCTGCACGAGGTGAAGCTGATCGTTGATCTGATGGTGAAGGGCGGCCTCACCGCCATGCGCGATTCGATCTCCAACACCGCCGAATACGGCGATTATGTGAGTGGTCCGCGCCTGATCACGGCCGAAACCAAGGCTGAGATGAGGCGCATCCTCGGCGACATCCAGGACGGCACCTTCGCCCGCAACTTCGTGGCCGAGTGCGACGCCGGCAAGCCGGAGATGAAGCGCATCCGCGAGCGCGATGCCCAACACCCGATCGAGCAGGTGGGCAAGGGCCTGCGTGCCATGTTCAGCTGGCTGAAGACCGCCTGATCAGGCCCATGCCTCCTTCTTTGGGTTGGCTGACGCCATGAACCTGGCCCCTGGGGTGGATTCCGTTGGGATCCACCCCTTTTTGCTGGTGCTGCTGGCCTGCGGCCTTGATCGGCTCCTGGGCGATCCGCCCGGCTGGCCCCATCCGGTGGTGCTGATGGGCTGGTGGATCAGCCGCCTGCGTTACCTGGGAGAAGTCTGGGCTGGGGACCGCCCCTGGGCCCTGCGCCTGGCCGGCTTTGGCATCACCGGCCTGCTGGTGGGTGGCAGCGGCCTGGCGGGCTGGGGCCTGGAGCAGCTGGCCCGCCTGTGGCCAGCCCTGGGCCTGCCCCTAGTGCTCGTGGGCTTGGCCAGCGCCCTGGCGGGGAGAAGTTTGGAACAGGCGGTGCAGGCTGTTTTGGCGGTGTTGCCCGAGCCCGGCGGCCTGCAGCTTGGGTGCCTGGAGCCGGCCCGGCAACGGCTGGCCTGGTTTGTGGGGCGCGACACGGCCGAGCTGGATCGGCCGGCCATTTTGCGGGCGGCGGCCGAAAGCGCCAGTGAAAACGCCGTGGATGGTCTGTTTGGTCCCCTGTTTTGGATGCTGGTCGGCGCGGGCCTGCTTCTGGCTGGCAGCGACCATGCTGGTCCCGGCCCCCTGGCCCTGGCCTGGGCCTATAAGGCCAGCAGCACCCTCGATTCCATGCTCGGCTACCGCCAGGGCCGCCTGCTCTGGCTGGGCACGGCCGGCGCCAGGCTGGATGACTTGCTCACCTGGCTGCCCTGCCGCCTGGTGGCCCTGGGGTTGCCCCTGGCGGCGGGCCAACCCCGCAAAACCTGGCGCCTGTTCCAGGCAGCCCTGGCCGATGGCGCCGCCGATCCATCCCCGAATGCGGGGGTGTCCCAGGCGGCCTACGCCCATGCCGTGGCGGTGCAGCTGGGCGGCGCCAACTCTTATGGCGGCCACTGGCGCCAAAAACCCTTACTGGCCCAGGGGCAACCCCCACCCGATCGGGCGGCGATTGGCAAGATCCTGGCCTTGAGCCGCCGGTTGGAAGCGCTCTGGCTGGCGGTGGCCCTAGGCGGTGCCTGGGCCTGGCTTCAGTAGGCGCCGCGATCGCGGGGGAACAGGATCACGCCGATCGTGCGCAGGATGATTTGCAGATCGAGCCAGGCATTGCGGTTGCGGGCGTAGTGGAGATCGAGCCTTACCCGGTTGGGGTAGCTGAGGTTGTTGCGGCCAGAAACCTGCCATAGGCCCGTCAGGCCGGGACGCACCGCCAGCACCGCATCCATCGAGCGGCCGTAGCGCTCCAGCTCGTCCCACACGATCGGCCTTGGCCCCACCACGCTCATCTGGCCCTTGAGCACATTGATGAACTGGGGCAGCTCATCGAGGCTGGAGCGGCGCAGAAAACGGCCGATCGGGGTGATGCGTGGATCGGCCTTTAGTTTGAAATCTCGGGCGAATTCGGCCCGTAATTCCTCCGAGGAGGCCAAGACGGAGGCCAGATGGCGGTCGGCATCCTTGCGCATCGTGCGGAACTTGATGCAGCCGAAGGATTTGTAGCCCCGGCCAATGCGGCGCTGCACGTAGAACACCGAGCCGCGCGAGCTCAGCTTCACGACCACCGCCAGCACCAGAAACACTGGCGCGCCGAGGCAAAGCACCGCCAGCGAGAAGGCAATGTCGCCGGCCCGCTTGATCACCCGGCCGCGGAGGGATTGGCCCGCCAGCAGTCGATGGGCCGTGGGATCGGCCGGAATCGTGGCTAGGGGAGTCAACGGCGCTGGCGCCCCAGGGGAACAGGGCTTCATTAAAACGGCCCAGACCTCGGCGATCTGGGCCTGGGCGGTCACTCAAGCCAGAGGCACAGAAGCTTGTGGCCACAAAGCACCCATAACGCATAGGGTCCCGGGCGTGGCTTGCCTAGGGCCGTTGAGCCCATTGATTGATCAGCCGATCAGCCGATCAGCCTGGGGCGCCGTCCCAGGCCAGGGCTTGGCTGCGCTGCGCCCGCCCCAACCCGTGGTCGTGCCAGGCGCGCTCGAGCACCGCGGCGAACCGTTGGCGGAACAGGCTGCCACTGAAGCGCCCGGCCCAGGCCCGCTGGCGTTCCGGCGGTAACTGGCGCCAGAGTTGCCCCTGGTGAAAGTGCTCCAGGGCGGCCACCAGGCTGGCGGCGCTCTGCTCGGGGAACAGCAGGCCCGTGGGCTGGGCGAGGCCCTGGCTGAGGCAGCGCACCGTATCGAGCAGGCCGCCGCCGCCAAAGCCGATCACCGGCGCCCCCGCCGCCATCGCCTCCACCGGGGCGATGCCGAAATCCTCCAGGCCGGCAAACACGTAGGCGCGGCAGCGCTCCAGCAGCCCATTCACCACCGCGGCGTCCTGGCGGCCCAGCAGGGTCACGTTCGGGCCGGCCAGGGCCTGCAACCGCTGGCGCTCGGGCCCATCGCCCACCACCAGCAGGGGTAACCCCGTGCGGTTAAAGGCCTCAATCACCAGGTCCACCCGCTTGTAGGGCACCAGCCGGCAGAGGCAGAGATAGGTGTCATCACGGGGCTGGTCCCAGCGGAACCGCTCCACGGCCACCGGTGGGTGCACCACCTCAGCGCGGCGGCCCCAGTAGCGGCGGATGCGTGCGGCCGTGAAGCGGGAGTTGGCCACCAGCTGGTCGGGCCGCTGGCTGCTGGCCAGATCCCATTGCCGCAGCTGGTGCAGCTGCAGGCGAATCAACGGACCCAGGGGAGTGCGGGCTAGGGCCGATTGGGCCAGGTAGGCGTGCATCTGGTCCCAGGCGTAACGCACGGGGGTGTGCACATAACTGACATGCAGCTGGTCGGGACTGGTCAAGACCCCCTTGGCCACCAGGTGGCTGCTGCTCACCACCAGCGGGTAGGCGCCCAGGTCGAGCTGCTCGATGGCGAGGGGCAACAGGGGCAGGTACTGCTGCACATGGCTGACACCCCAGGGCAAGGCCTGGATGAAGCTGGTTTGGATCGGGCGGCCAGCCAGCCAGCTCCCGGGCCGCCGACTCTCGCCATCCACCAGGGCATGGAGCTGGGGCTGCCCCAGGAGCTGATCTAATTCCCGCACCACCAGCTCGGCCCCCCCGACCGAGCGGGGGGTGAACCATTCGTGCACCAGGGCCGCCGGGCCAGGGAGGGAGCTCATGGGCCGCACCCTAAGGCTGGGTGTCAGGTCCAGAACAGATCACAAAAGCTGTCAAGCCGTTGCGGCGATCCGCCGGAATCTCGATGCTGAACGCAGCAGGACCTAACCATGCCGATTCGCGCCCTACTGGAAGAGGCCCTCGTGGAGCCCTCGATTGGGGAAACTCCCTGCTTCATCTGGCATGCCACCCCGGTGGGCATTGCGGCCCTGTGGCGCCTGGGCCAGGCTCCCACCCCACCCCCTTTTGAAGATGCCCTTAAGGAAGGCCTGGCCGTGGGCCTGGACCTCAGCCGCGAGGAGCGGGAGTTTCACCAACTGGGCGTGGGCTTGGTGCTGTTGTTTCACAGTTGAGTGGGTCTGCCCCTGCTGGGGCTGATGGCCCACCTGCCCTAGGTCGGTTGGGCGCCCTACTTAGGTGAAAACCCGAGTGGCCACTTCCACCACCGCAAAACCGATCAGGGCCATTAAGGCCAAGAGGGAACTCACCTGAGACACACCCGAATCCTCGAACTGGGCCAATCCTAAAGAGAATCTGTAGGAGTGCCGCCCCCTGGCGGGCAAGGTTGCATATCAACACACCCAGGTGCCTTGCCCGGCGGGTCCTTGGGCGTTGCTGAGATCAGCCCCAGGCTCAGGAGTGCTGCTGCAGGTTAAGAAGGGATTGAGGGGGGCATTACTTGGTCGGTTGGCTGGCCTGCTTGTTGATCACAATCAATGCAGAGACGAACCAGCTGAAGGAACGGAAATCCCAGGGCCACCGCCATCTGCTTCAACACCAAAGCCAATGAGATTTGGATGGGCTTCAAGCCAAGGATTAAGGCGTTGCCTCAAATCAGCGAGTAGATTGAGCAGACGGGGATGATTTTCAAATTCCCGCTTTACCACTAAATTGTCCCCCACCATTAGGGGTAATTGTAGGGGCAGAAAATATTGGGGTTGGGGGTAAAATCTAATTGAGAAGATCGATGCGTAGCCAATTAGTAACTCCGATTGCCAGCGCCCTTCCCATTTGGCTCGATTATAACGGCTGATCCCGGAAGGGGAGTTCCACAGGCCAATGCGTTTTAAGCAGTCCTCTAGTTGCGGAAATGCACCATCGGGTAGGGCTAGCGACGGATATTGAGAGACCATCTCAAAGGTCAATCCATCTCGAGCGGTGAGTAAGGGGTGATTCTCGCCAACGACTAGGCTAAGGGGATGCCGCAGCAGCGGAAAAGACGCGAAATCTGGGTCATCCTGATCGGGCACATCTGGATAGGCGCCAATCCAGGCATCCAAGATACAATCTCGCAGAAGGTTGAGGGGTTGCTGCACATTGAGCAGATCATGATTCCCTGGCAGCCAGCCTTCTGGTGTGGGCTCCAGATAGGTTTTGGCTGACCAATGCATGGCCTCAATACGCAGGGAACGTCCACCTAGCCAGCGATGGCGTTGATGCACTACCCGCTCAAGATTTAAAAGGCTGGCATCTCCTTTAAGGTGCCATTCGCCGTTGTTCTTAGAAGCTTTAACACCAAATACGGCCTCGCAGCGATTAATATTACGGCTGATTGTCGATTGGTGCTGCCCCAGGCGTTTCGAGGCGATTGCGCCAGATCTAAGCCAGAGCACGCAGTCAAGGGACGCGAGCGTATCAACATCAACCACGACGGACTTTAGTTAAAATAATTAATTGTAATTACTTTAGGCCGCGCGGCTACCCTCCTGAATGGTTCTTGTTAAAAAATGCACAATTCGCATCCACCCCTGGCCTGTCTTGCGGTAATCGCAATTTAGGGGCCGGAAATTACTGTTTCCGCAAGAGCGGCAATGGTGCCAAATCACATTTGACCTCACCACGGCCTCATGCCGCTTTGTAGCGTGCCGCACAGCAGGTTTGAAGCTGCTGCATTAGAACCACCAGATTAGCCCCGTTCTGGGGTTGAAACTTTATTAATCCTTTCCTAGTGCGTGCCTCAACTTTTGTAAGCGCTGCCGATATCTTAAGGAAATCGGCCAGTCTTTTTGAAAAATACTTTCCCAGGCCCTTGGTGATCGCTGAGCTGGCAAGTCATTGCCATGTCAGTCCAAAAACCTTGAGCAAGGTCTTTGTTGGTGTCGTTGGTGAAGCCCCCAGCACAACCATTAAGCGCTGGCGCTTAAAGAAGTTGGCCCATTCGATTGTGAGAAAGCCGGAAGAATCATTGCTCTGGCATGGAGTTGAAACCGGCATTACGTTTACGCGCTTGGACAAACTGCTATTTCGGGAAATGTACTGCCAAGATATGTGTGACTTTAAACGAGCCTGTGACCCTGTGCGGCAGCAAGCCACCTCCTTTATCCCTTGGGATGAGCATTGTGATGCCACTAGGGAAATTGAATTGATTATCCAAGCCAGTGGTTGCAATCAATTAGGGCATTGTGTTGCCAGTCAAAGCGGGCCTGTCGATCGGGCTAGCCTGCAAATAGAGCGTAGTAATGATCCCTTAAAATTAGGTTCTCGATCTCCACAGTTAGGCCGCAGTCATTGAAGTCTGAGGCTGGTGGCAGCCTCAATTCCCGTAACCATTCCACCAGGAAGCGGCAATCCCGCATCTCCACGGCCAATGTGCTCACATCCAGCCCGCCATAGTCTTCTAGCCGGATTGATCGCTGCAAGTCATCGAGCTCCACACAGATGGCGCGATAGAGAGCGTATTCACGATCGGTGAGCTGGATAATCGTTTTGCGATAGGTATCATCCATGCCGGATCTGCCCCATGCCATTGCTGGTCTCCGGGGATTGTCTTTGATAACAAGTATGGTTCTGAAGATTTCCCATAACCCCTACCTTTCCGTGAACCCAACCTAGGGTGAACTAGCCAAGGTGGACTGATGTTCTGGCACATTGCTGTTAATGAGCGCCATTGAGCGACTCCTTAGGGAGGCGCCGCCTACGGCTGGTTGTGCGTTGGGCAGGCGGCTTCAGGGCTGAGCCATGGCCGACCTAGGCCCTCTTGCCGGGGCGGGGGG
>Ga0310326_10032_pt1 | contig 17023 bp, 15 predicted proteins | sample LakSupSRFTotalD5_FD_195540 | JGI IMG/M metagenome (GOLD analysis project Ga0310326, IMG submission 195540) | Enriched freshwater cyanobacterial communities from Lake Superior, Ontario, Canada - SU02.SRF.Total.D5 (v2) (version 2) | ecosystem: Environmental > Aquatic > Freshwater > Lake | place...
CCGGAACCATTGCCAGCTCAAGCTCAGGGTTTAAGGATGCTTACGGTTGCCCGCATGGCAGCGGATGAACGCTATAAGGGCCATGATCTGATTACCGATGCGCTGTGTTTGCTTAAAACAGCTAATTGGCATTGGCAAATTGTGGGCATTGGTGATGATCAACTTAGGCTTAGGGCGTTAGTAAATAAATTTGGCCTAGCTGAGCAAGTGTGTTTTAGTGGTGCCCTTAACGACGATCAATTGCGCCAGGCCTATCAAGATTGTAATTTGCTCGTGATGCCAAGTAGTTATGGATTACGCACCGATGGCAGTGCCACCGGCGAGGGATTTGGTATTACCTATCTAGAAGCAGCGATGGCGGGACGTGCTTCTTTGGCTTGCATCGAAGGTGGGCAAAGCGATTTAATTCAAGTTGGCAGCACTGGTTGGCTAGTGCAACCCAATGTGGAAGATCTGCTGAAAAACTTGCAATCAATTATTAATAATTCCCATGAGCTGGCCCGCCGAGGAGCTGCGGCGCAAAAATATGCTAATTTATTATTTACTTATCAAAATTTTCAAAACAGGTTAGATAATGCTGTTACTGAAGATTAAATCTATTTTTTCAAAGCCTACGGATGATATTGATCGCATTGCCGGATTTCTAGGACCCTTTGCAGAGCTGCTTGATCCATTGAAAGGCTTTTTGTTTTGTTTGGGGCTTTTTTTTATTGCTTTGCCCCTATTGCCTCAACCCTTAGAGCTTGCGTTTTGTTGTTGGAGTATTTATTTAGTAATGATGGCAGCAACTATTGAAAGGAAGTGGTTTTCTCTAACTAGTTTGCCCCCTTTGTTTGTTGTGCTTTTGGCGGGAAGTGTTCGCTGGGGATTTGGAGGTGCACTTATCTTGGCCGGAGGGGAATACCCAGTCGATAGCTTTTATAAAGTTTTTTCAGAGCATCTGTATCAGGCACAGTTGCTTTGGGCAATTTTTAGCACTTTGCTGGTTTTGATTTTTGCGCTTGCGCGTAAATCTCAAGTTAAATATGCAAAGAATATTTTTAAACGCCGATCAGATACTAATCATAAACTTATTAGCCAGGTTGCCCTAGCTACCGGAGTGTTTACTCTCTTGTATGTTGTCACTGGGGTTTTTAGCGGAACCCTTGATCGATCTGGAGTTATTTATAGCTATTGGGTTGCCAAGGTTTGGAGAGCTGATTCATTATTTGTTATATTCTTAAGGCTGAAAGATGCTTTCTTTTTTATAGCTCCGCTTGCCATAAGTTCAACTAATAATACGAAAATACGCGTATGTATAATTGTAATTCTAATTGCAAGCATTGGCACGGCCTTCTTAACTGGCGGCAGAGGGATCATTCTTTACCCGCTTCTATATTTGATTTTTGGCCTTTGGCTTACACCTTTAAAACCACGCCTAATGCGTATTTTTATTTTATTATTTCTAGTTATATCCTTGGCTTTAATACCAGCTGTAGCTATATATCGTTCCACTTCTGGCTTTGCTCAGTCTTCTCGCTTCGATATTCCCCAGCGAATTAAGCTTATTTCTGAGGCTATTGTTGATTATGATTCAGCCGATCTAAAATCTAGAATTCAAGATACTGGAGGGGCTTTATATGCATGCTCTGATCCTTATTTGTTTGTGGATCCAGCGCTCTCCGCACCGCGTGCTGGTTTTGCGAGAATAAATAGATTATGGCAAGCTTGGCTTCCAACAATGATTGCTCAAAATAAGGCTTCATTAAGGGATGCTCATATGATTGCAGCTGAGATCACTGGCACTCCTAGAATTCAGAGTGAAAATCAGAAATATACTAGTTTTATGTGTGTTTCATATGTCGGCGATCTTTACTGGCGGGGTGGTTGGTTGTGGGTTGTTTCTGGTTCACTAGTATTCGCGCTATTCTATCGTTTTATATCCCAGTTCTGGTATAAATTGGCAGGGATGAGCGGGCTTTGGAGCCTTTTTGTGTTGATATTCCCTGTTACCTTTTTAATAGTGTATCCAGCTGGTTCATTGGGAGAAACTTTTTGGCTTTGGCTTTGGGATTTTCCTAAATATGTAGTGTTAATTGCTTTTATCGGCTTTGCTAAGTTAGGCTGGAATTATTTTAGCAATTTAACTAACCATTCTGCTTAATTAGATTTTGAACTTCGCACTATTTTATTATTTCTAATTTTATGTGCGGTTTGTTTGTTCGTTTTGGTTCACCTATTTCCACTACTCACCAAAAGGCGGTATTAGCTGCTCTCAAGGGTCGAGGCCCCAATGCTCAAGGCAGCCACCTTGAATGTTTAAACGATAACAATAATCAATGGATTACCCTCTTGCATACACGCCTGGCGATCCAAGATCTATCTCCATTGGGTAACCAACCAATGGCGTGCCCAGAAGCAAAGCTATCTCTGGTATTTAATGGTGAAATTTATAACCAATGGGAACTACGCCAAGAGTTGGAACGCTCTGGTATTTGTTTTCGTTCAAATAGTGATACCGAGGTGTTATTACATGGCTATCGCCATTGGGGTGCAGATTTATGGGGCAAATTAAATGGCATATTTGCAGTTGCTATTTGGGATGGCATTCGCCAGGAACTATGCCTTGCAAGGGATAGTTGTGGCGTGAAACCATTGCTTTGGCAAAGGCAAGGAACTGCTGTAACCGTAGCTTCTGAGCTAAGTGCTTTTGAAGCAGCATCCCTTGCCAGCCGCCGCAAGCTATCAATTAACGGCCTGCATTCCTATGCCCTTTGGGGTGCAGTGGAGGCTCCCCACACTATGTTGCAAGGGGTGGAAGTATTTCCAGCTGGCCATTTTGTTATTTGCAACGGCCATGCAGAACAGGCTCCGCAACCATTTGCAGCACCATTAACGGCCCCTAAGCCCCTAGATGAATTATTAGCCCAGGCTGTTGTTCGCCAGGCAATTGGTAATCAGCCGGTTGGCTTATTTCTTAGTGGTGGTTTGGATTCCGGCCTTTTGGCAGCACTACTACGTAAACATCAACGGGGCCAAATTCATAGCCTTGCAATAGGTTTTGAACAGTTGCCTGGAGCGGTGGATGAAACAAATCTGGCGGCCCTCACCGCAAATCATTTACAACTAAGCCATCAGCGGGTGTTGATTGGAGCTCAATCCTTGGAGGCTGCTTTTGAACCTTTTCTTGCTGCTATTGATCAACCCAGCATCGATGGTTTTAATACTTTTTTGGTAGCCCAAGCCGCAAGGGCCCAGGGCATGGTGGTTGCTTTCTCAGGGCTTGGGGCTGATGAATTGTTTTATGGCTACGGCCATATGGGATTGCCTAAGTCGTTGCAAAGGTTGGCCTGCCGCCGTATACCTGCAAGTGGCTTAACACCTTGGCGTAAACATTCTCTTTTGCGCCAGCGTGCAGAGCGCTGCGGCAGCTCTGGTGCTTCTATTGAAGAATGCAGCACCTACATGGCCGATACCCTTTTGCGTGATAGTGATGCCGTAACAATGGCCCAAGGCTTGGAACTACGGGTGCCTTTTCTGGATCCAGACCTAATCGCCTTTGCCAAAACTAGAAGCGCTGCCGAACATCTAATGGCAGGGCCCAAAACTTTATTAAGGGAGCAGGCGAAGGCCCTATTACCCACTGAAATTCTGCAGGGCCCTAAACGTGGTTTTAATTTACCCTTAACCCCTTGGTTAATTAGCAATAAGCGATTTAGCCCCAGACGTTTGGTTCATAAGCTCGCCCAAATCGATATTCCCGCCCAGGCAATCTGGCGTAGTTGGTATTTGATGCAGCTCAGCCCCAGGCGTTATGCTAGCTATTGGCGTTGGGTGGTGCTCAGTGAGTGGATTAGCGTATAACAATATATGTGAGTTAAAGAAATTAGTAAAAATTACATTTGTTTTTTTTACGGCGGTTGCTATCGCTTTCTTGCTTTTGCAATGTTTATCGCAGCTTGGGTTGCAACAGGAGGTTTGGGATAATGAAAAACTTCTCTTGTTTGATCATATTCACCGATTACAAGATGGCGATGAACTTACCAAATTAAACTTAGCGCGAATACCTAGCTTGTTCCCGGATTATATTTTGGGCTGGTTAATTTCTGGCTTAACTAAAGATATTAGAACTCAATATATAATCTACATATGGCTGATTTTAGCAATGCAGCTGTTGATGGCAGCTGTATTGCTAAAGAAATTAGTTCCGATATCATTTTTTAAGGCTGTAATTTTAATTGGTTTTTTGCAATTAATTTTAATATGCATTTCACGGGCCTTTGCCTTTAATTTGCAACTAGCCGTTTTGCCGTTAAACCACGGTGGGAATCTTTTGCTCTATTGGCTTTTCCTTTTTTTGCTGCTGAAGGCTTTATCAAGTTATGGTGATGATAATGTCTATGCGATAACTATTGGGTTGTTAGCATTTCTGGCATGTATAAGTAATCGTTTGTTTTATTTGCAGGCTATATTGCCAGCGCTTTTAGTTTTACTTGCTCTGAAAAGTAATATAAAGCTGCGATTGTTTTTTGCTATTTTAATTGGAGGTTTCTCCGCTTTGCTTGTATCGGAGGCTGTATTGCGCACTGGTTGCTTGCCCCCCGCTCACAGCTCATTTTCTGACGTAATAGTTCATTTGCAAGATTTATTTCAACTTGAGCTCTTGCCGCTGAGAGAATGGAATATTGGTGGGGGCTACTTTATTCTGATTTCAAATATTTTGGCTATTTGGTTTTGGTGTGGTTCGGTGGAGGGATTGATCGTAAATAAAAAATTATTTAGATGGGAGTTTTACCCTTTAATCAGATATTATGGTTTATTTGTTTTTCTAGGAGGATTATTTGTTATTTTGCCCTATCCTTTCTTCTTGCGCAGCCAGTGGGGAGATCCCGCTAATCTGCGTTACTTAATGCCTTTACTTCTAGGTATCCCAATTTCATTTGCGTTACTTTTTGCTAAGTTACCAGTTTTTAGAATTAGCCCTAAACGGCAGCTGATAATGGCTGGTTGTTTATCAGCTTTGATAATTGGTAGGTTTAATATTCCTGTTATACCTTCTTTGGGTTCTGCCCTTGTTTGGCCAATTAATTTTTTAAATTGGAGTAATTCATATGCAAAGAAATTAGAAGATTTAACACCTAGAGGTAGCGCTATTCTTGTGGCGTCTAATTATAATAGTTTGCTTTCTGCCCGTGCGTTAAAAGCTAATAATAATTGGAGTATGCGAATTTCCCAAATTGCTTCTAATGGTCACGCTGATCCTTGGGATCAAGGTAAAGGGGAGTTTTTGGATTCTTCTAAAATGCAAATAATTTATAATGCAGTTGTATTTAACTATGTTGATAAAATTAATATACTTCGTGCCTATGGGCCTCCAGTTATTGAACATAAATTGGACGAGATGGGTAATGTATTATGGCTATTCGATGATGCTGGGATTAAGCGTATTTTCAATGTTTTGGAGCAGGATTTGAAGGAGCCTTTCCGAGTGCAATGTGGATGAGCAGATAAGTATTAATTTTATGTATTTGCATTACTGGTTCCCAGTCATTAATTAAGATTTCTAAATCAAATTTGCGAGAGTTTTGTTTAGCTCCAGGCTGCGGACCACGGCCTGCGCCAGTTGTTCGGGCCTTGGCAACACCTGGTTGGGAATGGGCCCTGAGCTTGCCCGGGTCCAGGGGGTCTTCAGGGCTTGGGCCAAGGCCTGGGCATCTCCACTGGGGAACAACTGATGGGGGGCTTTCCCCAGCAGATCCCGCCCGCAGCCCGGATGGTCACTGGCTAGCACCCGTAGGCCAAATTGCAGCGCTTCGTTCACCACCAGCCCCCAAGTTTCCCCCTGCACGGAAGGAAACACCAAGGTGTCGGCAACGGCGTAAAAACGCCCCAGCTGCGACTGATTCTGAAAGCCCACAAGGCGGCTACGACCAGGCAGCACGGCTTCGACAGCCGCGGCTAAGGCCTCCCTCAAAGGGCCATCGCCCACCACCACCAGCCAAAGCTGCCTTTGGCGTTCCGGTGGCAGCAGTGCCAGGGCCTCGGCCAGCAGCAGCGGCCCCTTCGCCGGGGTGATCTTGCCCACAATTAGCAGCACCTCTGCCGTTGCCGGGATCTGCAGGGCCCCGCGCAGTTGGTTGCGCTGGGGAGTCCAATGTTCCATTTGCCCCTGGAAGTACTCCACATCCACGGCAAAGGGCACCGGCTGGCGGCGGCGGGCTGACACCCCTAGGCGGGTGAAGTGGTCGTTGGAATCGCTGCCGATCGGGAATACATGGGCAAACAGTCGGTAGTAACACCGCAAAAGCAGATCCTTTAGCAAACTTTTCCAGGCCGGCCGCCGCAAGGCTCGGTCGGTGCCATCGGCCCGCAGCAGTAGCTGCTGGCCCCGGGCCGCCAGCAGCAGGCTGCTGGCGGTGATGAATAGGGGGCTGTAGGCAAAGATCAAAACAGCATCGGCGCCCCAGGCTCTGATCTGCCGGCAGGCTTTTCCAGCTAGGGGCAACCCCTTCCGAGCACTGCTAAGGGCGGCCAGGGGGGCATGGCTTAGGAACTGATTTGGGAAGCCTTGGCTGGGGGCGCTGTCCCAGGCAAAGGACACGCCAAAATCAGGGTCATGGCTGGGGATCAGGCCATGGTCACAGCCAAAGAACACCATCAGCTCCACCCCTTCGCTGGCGGCCAAGGCCTGGAACACGGGCTTGAAATACTGCACCGGATGGGTGAGCAGCACCGCCAGTCTTAGGGGGCGCGCGCTCATCTTTCCCCTAAGGGCTTGGCACAGAGCCGCCGGGATAGTGCCACCGCGGCTAAGCGATGGCCGTTGGCATTCCAATGGCCCAGGCCGGGTTGCTGGCCCGGGAAGCCATGCAGGCTTAGGCCCTGGATGTCCGCCTGTTGTTGCAGCGTTGGCGCCAGGGGGAAATAGCTAATTCCCAGGGGCTGCAGTAGCGCTTCTAGCTGCTGTTCCCTGGCAAACGGTTTGGCGGGCCTTTGGCGGCGATTGGGCCACACCTGTTCTGGGCTGGTGAGGCTGATCACGATCAGTTGTGCCCCTGAGGCTTGCACCTCTTGGTTCAAGCGCTTGATCAGAGCAGCGGTTAGGGCCCAGCCACTGGGGCTAGCGGGGGCTGCCCGTGGCGGCCCTTCATTTCTTTTGTTCGGTCTGAGCTGGGGGACAGCTGGGTTGGCGGCCCGATTCTTGGCCGCATTCAGCAACTGCACCAGCCGGCTGTGCTCCACAAGCCAGTTGAGGCTGCGCCCTGGCCAGCTCTGGCGAAAGCGGCTGGCGGGCGATTGGCGGAAGCTGTTGTCGAGCTGCAGTTTTCCGCTGGGATCGAGCCGAAACACCGGTCGGTCATCCCTGGATCTGGGGGTGTTGTCGTCGAGGTCGTTGCCTAGGAACATGGCCAGCAGTACGAGCTGCGGTCGGCTTTGGCGCCCATTGGTTAGCCAGGTGAGGAGTTCCTGGCCGGTGCCGTAGGCCCCCACCCCAAAATTCAGCAGCTCGATGCCTTTGGGGTAGGCAGCCGTAATGGTGCAAGGACGGGTGCCGTTCACCTGGTTCTGCAGCTGCTGCCACCAGGTTTGGTTTTGGTTCACCTGGAAGGCCTCGCTGAAGGAGTCCCCCAGCACGGCCACCCGCAGGACCCCGGTTATCGGCTGGGCACTGTGATCACCGTCGCGGAAGCCAGCCCTGTTGATGCTCACCCAACCAGTGCCCTCCTCGGTCCACCAGCCCCTCGCCCCCGGTCGATGGCTGAAGCCCCTTACAGGGTCGTAGCGGTAAAAGGCTGGGCGGGCGATGCCCGCCAGCCGCAGGCCCCCCTCCGCCAGCAGCAGCAGGATCACCATCACCCCCAGGTTGATGGACAGCAGCCGTGCAAGGGCAAGTAGGCGGTTCAAGGCAGGCGGACTCAGGCTTGGATTATCAGAAAAGATTTCATCAGAACAGGGTGTAAATGAAGGGCGCCAAGGCCGAGCCTTGGGTGAACACCACCAAGGCTCCCAGCACCACCAGGGTGAGGATCAGGGGGAGCAGCCAAAACTTCTTGCGTTCATTGAGAAATCCCCAGAGGTCACCAAGAAGTTCGAACAGGTCATTCATTATTAATTAAGGGCTCGTGCTCAGAAGGGCTTAGCCATGTGACTGCCAGGACGCACCCGCGAGGTCAAACGGTAGCTGGCCGCTGCAGGATCAAGGCGCCGCCGCAGGGGGTCGTAACCCCTGGACCGCATCACTGCCCCCATTGGTGTGAACACCCCGTAGAACAACAGGGTGAGAATGATGCGGCTGTTAACCGCACCTAGAACTAAGCCAAGACGCATCCAGAGCCGTTCCAGCGGCATCAGGCTTCGGGGCGCTAGCAGCGCCAGAATCACAAGCAGGCTGTTCAACAGCCACAGCCAAAGGGGGGCCGGGTGATGCCGCAGCCAGGGGCCCAGGATCCCGAAGATCAAGGTGAGACCTCCCGCCATTACGAAACCAAATTCGCGCAGTTGCTTGAAACGGGATTTAGGTGTCATTAGTAAAGATCAATCCAACTCAAAGGTTTCCTGCCAACGCTCGCTGTCGGCGAAGTGGGGCTGCTCGCTTTTTAGTAACAGCGTGTTGCCGATTACCAGGGCATCCATCTCGGTGCGCATGAAGCAGCGATAGGCATCGGCGGCGGTGCATACGATCGGTTCGCCGCGCACATTGAAGCTGGTATTTACCAGCACCGGGCAACCCGTAAGCGCCTCGAAGGCGCTGAGCAGCCCGTGGTAACGAGGGTTGGTGTGGGCATGGACGGTTTGGATGCGGGCGGAGTAATCCACGTGGGTTACCGCCGGCAGCGTCGAGCGGGGCACGTTGAGCTTGTCGATTCCAAACAGGGCCTCCTGCTCCGGGGTCATGGCCTGGCGGTGCTGGGGCTGTACCCCCGCCACCAGCAACATATAAGGACTGGTTTGGCCTGGCTCCAATTCAAACCAATCACTTACCTTTTCTGCAAGTACAGATGGCGCAAATGGCCTAAAACTTTCCCGATATTTAATTTTTAAGTTCATCACACTTTGCATTTTCGCAGATCTCGGATCTCCAAGTATTGAACGACCCCCAAGGGCCCTTGGGCCAAATTCCATCGGCCCTTGGCACCAGCCCACCACTTGCTCTGCCGCTAATAATTTTGCCACCTCTGGTAGCAGTTCATCATCTTTAAGTTCACGGCCAACGGCCCCTTGGCTTTTGAGGGTTGCAGTTGTATCTGCAGTATTTAGATTTGGCCCTAAGTAACTACCTTTTTGGCGATCTAGCTTGCCTGTGCCTTTTAGGCTGGGTCTGGGTTGATCTTCATAGCGATGCCACACAGCCAGGGCCGCACCGAGGGCGCTGCCCGCATCACCTGCCGCTGGTTGAATCCAAATTTCTTGAAATGGTCCTTCCCTCAGTAGGCGACCGTTAGCAACACAGTTCAGGGCAACACCTCCCGCTAAACAAAGATTTTTGAGGCCTGTTTGGGCTTGAAGGCTGCAGGCAAGTTGCAATACCAAATCTTCTGTTACCACCTGAATTGATGCGGCTAGATCCATATGACGTTGCTCCAGTGGAGACTCCGCCGCACGTGGTGCTGAACCAAATAATTTGTGAAATGGTTCAGCGGTCATTGTTAAGCCACTGGTGTAATTAAAGAAGCGTTGGTTTAACCGAAAGCTTCCATCTGCTTTCACATCCAGCAGTTCTTTCCGGATCTTATCTACATAAATTGCTTGGCCGTAGGGGGCTAAACCCATCAATTTATATTCTCCTGAATTAACCTTGAAACCGCAGTAATAAGTAAAAGCGGAATATAGGAGCCCCAAGGAATGAGGGAAATCAAGTTGCCATAACTGTGTTAATTCCGCACCTTTGCCAACCCATGCGCTACCGCATGCCCACTCCCCCACCCCATCAAGGCAGAGCACTGCGGCTTCATCAAAAGCACTGGGGTAATAAGCCGCAGCAGCATGGGCTTCATGATGTTCGGTGAATAACAGCTGGGGCAACTGTTTTGTGCTGCAACTAGCCAGGTCTGCTAGTTCTCTTCGCAATACACTTTTTAGATAAAGTTTCTCCTTAAGCCACACAGGCATCGCTTTTAAAAACGAGCGTAACCCTCGTGGCGCTGTGGCTAGATAGGTTTCTAGCAACCGTTCAAAGGTGAGCAGCGGTTTTTCGTAAAATACGATGCGATCTAGATCTGTGAGCTCAATTTTTGTTTCTGTAAGGCACCACTGAATAGCTCTGGCTGGGAATGCTGGATCGTGCTTAATGCGGCTAAAGCGCTCTTCTTGAGCAGCGCAACGGATATCACCATCAACTACAAGAGCCGCGGCGCTGTCGTGGTAATAAGCGGAAATGCCAAGAATTTTCATGGCTGTGAGCTGTTATGGAACTGCGGGCTGAGATCCAGAGGTATCGAGCCTCGGGCAAGCACTACCAATCGGATTGTTTTAATTAAGATCAAAATATCTAGCAATGGATTGCCGTTTCGTAGATAGTAAAGGTCGTAGCTGAGTTTTTCCCGAGCATCTGCCACGCTTGCTCCATATGGGTGGCATACCTGAGCCCAACCGCTCAACCCTGGCCTTAACCAATGCCTTAAGCGGTAATGGGGAATTGCGCGTTCTAATTCAACTTCAAATTCTGGTCTTTCAGGGCGTGGGCCGATCAAACTCATATCTCCGCGCAGCACCGACCAGAGTTGGGGTAACTCATCAATTCTGGTTCGTCTTAACCAGTAACCCAAGGGAGTAATTCGTTGATCTTTATGGCTTGCCCAACGGGGGCCCCCTTGTTCAGCGTTCACCTGCATGCTGCGCAGTTTTGCCAAGGTAAATATCTGGCCGTATAAACCTGATCTTATCTGGTAGTAAAAAATTGGCCCGCCATCCTGCAATTTGATTAATAAAGCCATTAGCAGCAGTATTGGGGAGCTTAGTAGTAGTAAACTGGCTGCAATAAATACATCGCCACTGCGTTTTAAGCGCCAGCTAAAACGTCCGGGTTGAAATTGGAAGCCTTCTCCTAGTAATAAACTTTTGCGGCAAAACAATTCAGGTGGCACTCTTTGCAATTGGGCTTCACACCAATTTACCAATGTTGTGCAAGGCAAGCCTTGGCTGCGAGCAAGCATCAATTCTTCTAGATTCTCAAGGCTTAGGGGTAGTTGTTCACTTATAGCTACGCCTTGAAATTCTGTTAATTGGTTTGCGCTGCAATGCTCTAATTGTTCCAAGTTCCATAGTGTTGCTTTTAAAGTAGGTAGTAAATCCCGCAGCATCTGTTGTTCCGTATCACTCGCCACCATTAGCCAGCGCCGTTGATCAACAGCTGCCCTTAAAAGCAATAACTGCCCGCCCCAAGAGCAAAAACTAGCGATTATGAGAAATGGCAATTGTTGGCCGCGAAGCCCTGTGATGGTTAGTGGTATTTTCAGCAGCCAGGCGCCCCCCAGTACTGATGTGAGCAACAGCACGATCAAAGCGATTAAGAGCAACAAACGGCTGGGGTTGTTTTTTGAATGCTCAGATGTTTTTGAGTAGCGGCCCAATAAGTAAGACCAAGCCAGCCAAAGAGCTAAATAAACAGGTAAGGCAAAACCCCCTTGCGGCCAGTTGCCATGGTGCCAGCGATAAACAAAGCCATAACTCAAGGGAACAACCAAGGCATCCCAGCCAGCACTAGCTATCAAAGGGATTCGTGCTTGCAACCATGGGGCACGAAACTGCATTAATTGCTGGGGATTAAAGCGCTGGGTAAGTTAATAATCACTTTTTTCAATCCTTCGGCTAAGGAAATGCTTGCACTCCAGCCCATCGATTGCAGCTGATCCACATCAAGTAGTTTTTGTGGTGTGCCATCAGGCTTGGAGATGTCCCAATTTATTAAACCTTTAAAGCCAATCTTTTCTGCTATTAATTCAGCCAGCTCTTTAATCGTTACATCGCTGCCACTACCCACATTCAAGTAGTGCAATGGCTCTCCGCTTTGATCTTTTGGCGCTTCAATGCTGCTTGGATCCCAATTCTTAAGGCAAAAAACTGCCGCTGCGGCTAGGTCGTCCACGTGCAAAAACTCCCGTCTTGGTGTTCCGCTACCCCAACATGTAACGCTAGCTGCATTAATTTGATGCGCCTCATAGAACCTTCTTAATAAGGCTGCTATTACATGGCTGTTGCTTGGGTGATAGTTATCACCTAGACCGTAAAGATTTGTTGGCATCAGGCTGATTGCATCAAAGCCGTGTTGTTTACGCAGGGCTTGGCATAATTTTATGCCGGCAATTTTAGCGATTGCATACCACTCATTAGTTGCTTCAAGGGGGCCAGTTAATAGGGATTCTTCTTTAATTGGTTGGGGTGCAAATTTTGGATAAATGCAACTGCTGCCAAGAAATAACAAACGTTGCACTCCACTACGCCATGCGGTTTCAATTAAGTTTGTTTGAATTTTTAGATTTTCTAGTAAGAAATCTGCTGGATAATTATTATTTGCAAGAATCCCACCCACCTTGGCTGCCGCTACCACCACAACATTTGGTTTATTAATTTCAAACCAATATTTCACGGCTGCTTCATCCAATAGATTTAGATCTGCCCGTGGGGAAGTGAGCAAATTTGAGTAGCCAGCCTTGCTGAGTGCCCGGCAAATGGCACTACCTGCCATGCCACGGTGGCCGGCAACATATATTTTATCGCTTTGCTTAATTAATGCCTGGGTGGGATTCATTCCTGCGGCGCTCCTACCACGTTAAAACCTTTGCGGCGTAGATATGCCTCCTTTTTAGCTTCTTCCAAATCGGCAGTTACCATTTCTGCCACCAACTCCTCCAGGCTTGTGGTGGGTTTCCAGCCCAATTTGGCATGGGCTTTTGTGGGATCCCCCAATAGCGTTTCCACCTCCGCGGGGCGGAAATAACGGGGATCTATTTTGATTACCACTTCTCCACTATCGCGGCGCCCAATTTCATTCACTCCTTCCCCTTCCCATTTGATCGGGCCCCAACCCAATTCCTTGGCGCTTAGCTCAATAAAACGCCTTACTGATTCTTGGCGGCCGGTGGCGATTACAAAATCCTCCGGCGGCCCTTCCTGCTGCAACATGCGCCATTGCATTTCCACATAATCGCGGGCATGGCCCCAATCCCTTAACGAATCAAGGTTGCCCATAAATAAACATTGCTCAAGGCCAACATCAATGCGGGCCAACCCGCGGCTGATCTTGCGCGTTACAAAGGTTTCGCCGCGTCTGGGGCTTTCGTGGTTAAACAAGATCCCGTTGCAGCAATACATTCCATAGCTTTCGCGGTAATTAACAGTGATCCAGTAGCCATAAAGCTTGGCAACGCCGTAGGGGCTGCGGGGATAAAAGGGGGTGGTTTCAGATTGAGGTATTTGTTGTACTAAGCCGTATAACTCACTGGTGGAGGCTTGATAAATACGGGTTTTCGCTGTTAAACCCAAGAGCCTCACCGCTTCCAGGATGCGTAAGGTGCCGAGTGCATCGCAATTGGCTGTGTATTCCGGCTCCACAAAGCTCACTGCCACATGGCTTTGGGCGCCAAGGTTATAAATCTCATCGGGTTGCACTTGCTTGATGATTCCCACCAAATTGCTGCTATCGGTGAGATCGCCGTAGTGCAGCACCAACCTTGGATCGCATTCGTGGGGGTCTTGATATAGATGATCGATGCGGCTGGTATTAAAACTGCTAGACCTGCGTTTTATGCCATGAACCTGGTAGCCCTTCTCCAGCAGTAATTCCGCTAGATAGCTGCCATCTTGGCCGGTGATACCTGTAATTAAGGCCTTTTTAATCATCCCCTTGCAAGCAGCGTTTTGCAGTGTATGCACCACAATGCCTGCTACTGGCAATTACTTCATGGCTATTGCCGCAGTGCGCAAAATTTGTTGCATCGGAGCTGGCTATGTGGGGGGCCCCACCATGGCTGTAATCGCTGATCGATGCCCAGAAATTGAAGTAACGGTGGTGGATCTCAATGCTGCCCGTATTGCTGCGTGGAATGCTTTAGATCTGGCCCAGCTTCCCATTTATGAACCCGGCTTAGATGCGGTGCTGCAACGGGCCCGGGGCCGCAACCTGCACTTCTCAACAGATGTGGATCAGGCGATCGCTAATGCTGATATGGTTTTTTTATCGGTTAATACCCCCACTAAAACCCGGGGGGTGGGAGCCGGCCAAGCATCGGATTTACGCTGGATAGAAGCCTGCACCAGGCAGGTAGCTGCCGTAGCAAAAGGCCACACGATCGTGGTGGAGAAAAGCACTCTTCCGGTGCGCACTGCAGAAACGATCCAAGCGATTCTCGTGGCCGCACAAGTGGGAGAAGATAAATCTTTTGCGGTGTTATCTAATCCTGAATTTTTAGCGGAAGGCACTGCTATTAAAGACTTAGAGAATCCAGATCGGGTGTTGATTGGTGGTAATGATGCCTCTGCCTTAGATGCATTGGCTGAAATTTATGAGCATTGGGTACCAACTATAAAAATCCTACGCACTAATCTTTGGAGTAGTGAATTATCAAAACTCACCGCAAATGCATTTTTAGCTCAGCGCATTTCATCAATTAATTCAATTGCGGCCCTTTGCGAAGCCACTGGGGCTGATGTGAAAGAAGTAGCTAAAGCAATTGGAAGTGATTCAAGAATTGGCAATCGTTTTCTGCAAAGTGGACCCGGATATGGAGGCAGTTGCTTCCAAAAAGATATTTTAAATCTTGTGTATCTCTGCGGTTATTATGGCCTTTCTGAAGTTGCTAGTTATTGGCAGCAGGTGGTTCTATTAAATAATTGGCAACAGCAACGTATCGCCCGTTTAGTGGTGCAAAAATTATTTAATACGGTAAATGGAAAACGTATTGCCATCCTTGGTTTTGCTTTTAAAGCAAACACAAATGACACCCGTGAATCGCCGGCAATTCGCATTGCAAAAGAGCTGCTAGAAGAGGGGGCCCAGCTTGCAATTCATGATCCCAAGGTGAATCCAGATCAAATTAGTAAAGATTTAGCCCAGCCGGCCCGCCTTGATATGGATGCAAATTTGCATGATGGCTGGCTGATGGCCCCGTCGCCCCTGGAGGCCTGCATTGGCGCTGACGCAGTTATTATCGTTACTGAATGGCAGCAGTATTTCCATTTGGATTGGCAGGCAATTTACGCTGTGATGCGAAAGCCTGCGTGGTTATTTGATACCCGCGCTGTTGCAGATGGCAAGGCTGCCCTAACTGCTGGTATGCAGGTGTGGACTATTGGGGAGGGTTGAAATGGGTTTGCGTCATTTAGTCACTGGCGGTGCAGGTTTTGTTGGCTCCCATTTGATCGATCGCTTGATGGCAAAAGGGGAAGAAGTGATCTGTTTAGATAACTATTTTACCGGCCGAAAAGATAACATTCGCCATTGGATTGGCCACCCTAATTTTGAATTAATTCGCCACGATGTAACAGAACCAATTAGGCTTGAGGTGGATCGCATTTGGCATCTAGCTTGCCCTGCCTCACCTATTCATTATCAATTCAACCCAATAAAAACTGCCAAAACTAGTTTTCTTGGCACCTACAACATGCTTGGCCTAGCGCGGCGTGTGGGGGCGCGGCTTCTGCTTGCTAGCACCAGCGAAGTGTATGGCGATCCGGAGGTGCATCCCCAGCCTGAAAGCTATCGCGGTTGCGTTAATACTATTGGTATCCGCAGTTGCTACGACGAAGGTAAGCGGATTGCGGAAACACTTTGTTTTGATTACAAACGTATGCACGATGTTGAAATTCGTGTAGTGCGGATTTTTAATACCTATGGCCCCCGCATGCTGGAAGATGATGGCAGGGTTGTGAGTAATTTTATTGTGCAGGCTTTGCGGGGTGAACCGCTCACCCTCTATGGCGATGGAATGCAAACCCGTTCTTTTTGTTATGTGGATGATCTAGTGGAGGGTTTTCTGCGTTTGATGGAATGCTCCCATACAGGGCCAATGAATATCGGTAATCCTGGTGAATTCACAATTAAACAACTTGCTGAATTAGTGCGAGATCGCATTAATCCAAATTTAGAGTTGGTATATCGCCCATTACCGCAAGATGATCCATTGCAACGTCAACCAGTTATTGACTTAGCCCGTGAAGTGTTGGGCTGGGAGCCACAAGTTTCATTGCAGCAGGGTTTAGAACCAACAATTGCTGATTTCAGAAAACGGGTTAAATAAAATTTTGTTGGCGATGGCGCCGTGCCTCCCGTGAAGTGAATTGGCTCACGGTGGGGTTGCCATGTAAACCATTCCAAGAACTCATCCAGGTGGCTAGGGCAAAATAACTGCCTTCATTTCGGGCGGCTGCGTTGCCTGCCGCCCTGGACTGTGGTTTCCACCAATTAGGCAGAACCCACGCCCACATAGGAGCCGTAAAAAAACAGACCCACTACAAAAATCACTGCCATACCACCAGCAGTTGCAACCAGCCAAAGGGGTAGCGGCCCTTCAGTCCAGCGGCTGCGCCAGGGCACTGCTGGGCGTCCGTCTGGTAAACGATCAGGAATACGACCATCTGGGATGGAAGACTTCTTGCTGCTCATAGCTTTTGGCCTCAGTTAAAGAAGTAGCTGGAAAACAAAATTCCGGCGGCAAAAACCAGCAGAAGCCCCAGGTAGAGGCTGGTGCGGTTTAATTCAACCGGCAGGTTGTTTGGGTTTGGATTGCGCTGCATGGCAGAGAATTAACGGCGGACAAATTGCATAGCACCCAAGCAACCCAAGAAAAAAACAGTGGGGATGCCAAGGGCATGAAGTGAGAGCCAGCGCACCGTAAAAATCGGGTAATTACGGGGCGTGGTGGGGGAGGAGGAAGTCATAGGTGGCTTAATTCTTAAGACGTAGATCCAGTTGGGATTTGCCCTCGAAACGCTGGCTCACCACAGGGGCTTTTTGATCATTTGCTTGGAAATAAGCATCTGGCCGAGGGGTCCCAAAGGCGTCGTAGGCAAGGCCGGTGCTCACAAAAAGGAACCCAGCAAGGAAGAT